>Ga0066256_1002081_pt2 | contig 15617 bp, 12 predicted proteins | sample ThiBio_1000_biof_FD_87107 | JGI IMG/M metagenome (GOLD analysis project Ga0066256, IMG submission 87107) | Wastewater bioreactor microbial communities from Cape Town, South Africa - Thiocy_expt_1000_biof (version 2) | ecosystem: Engineered > Bioreactor > Thiocyanate-remediating >...
CAGACTTTGGCAGGGGCCGGTGTCGAAGTGACGCTCGTGTTCCGCAGCCGGCTTCTGCCGGAGGCTGAACCCGAAATCGGCGCTGCGCTTGCCACCTATCTGGCCGATGAGGGGATTAAAATCGTCAGCGGCATTACCTACGAGTCCGCCCGCAAGACCGATGATGGTGGTGTTGCCCTCGCCATCGCGCGGGACGGACGTCCGGAAATCTTGACTGCCGAGCGGATTCTTGTGGCGACGGGACGCCGCTCGAACACTGAAGCCCTTGGGCTTGCTGAAACCGGTATAGACCTGACACCGGCCGGGGCCATCATCGTTGATGATCGCATGCGCACCTCGAAGGCGGGCGTCTATGCCGCCGGCGATGTAACCGGAAAAGATCAGTTCGTCTACATGGCCGCCTATGGCGCAAAGCTCGCCGCCAAGAACGCATTGAACGGCAACAGCCTGAGTTACGACAACACCGCAATGCCCGCCGTGGTCTTTACCGATCCGCAGGTGGCGAGCGTCGGCATGACCGAAGCGCAGGCGCGGGCTGCCGGACATTCGGTTCGCACCTCCGTCCTTTCCCTCGACAATGTGCCGCGGGCGCTGGCGGCGCGCGACACGCGCGGCCTGATCAAGCTGGTCGCCGACGGGTCAACCCGGAAACTCCTTGGCGCTCACATCCTTGCACCAGAGGGTGCTGACAGCATTCAGACGGCAGCCTTGGCCATCCGCTGCGGCCTGACGATCGATGATCTCTCGGAGACGATCTTTCCATATCTGACGACTGTCGAAGGTTTGAAGCTTGCGGCTCAGACCTTCGACAGGGATGTGAAAAAACTGTCCTGCTGCGCGGGGTGAGGCGAAAGGGAAACGGGTGCCTACTCAAGTCACGGCTTAAACGGAGCGGTCGCCCTCGATCCTGACACGCATGATGGTCTGGCGGCTGGTGTCAAATTTTCTGGCGAGTGCGGAAACGCTCATCCCGCCCGCCAAATCCGAGAGAACATCCAATTTCTGCTTCTCATTGAGCCGAGCGGGACGGCCGAGGGTCTTGCCTTCCGACTTGGCTCGTTTGAGGCCCGACTGCGTGCGTTCGATCAGCAGATCACGCTCGAACTGAGCGACGGCATTGATGACGCTCATCGTCATCTTCCCGGCGGAACTCGCCAGATCGACGCCGCCGAGGGCCAGACAATGGACCCGCACGCCCAGCTCCTCCAGTTTCCTGACCGTCGTACTGACATCGATCGCATCTCGGCCGAGCCGATCGAGCTTGGTGACGATGAGCACGTCCCCGGCTTCGAGTTTATCCATCAGTCGCGAGAAACCCCGGCGCTGCGCAATGGCGACGCTGCCCGAGATGGTCTCGGTGACTATACGGCGTGGCTCGACGTGGAAGCCGGCCGCTTCGATTTCCTGAATCTGGTTTTCGGTGGTCTGTCCGGTCGTGGAGACACGGACATAGGCAAAGGTGCGTGGCATAAGGTTCAATTTCGTCCGAATAGGTTGTCCGAAAGGTGATGCCTGTCCACAAATAAGTCAAGATAATTTGTGGACAGGGTGATTTAGGCCTGTACTCAAACGACCGTTTCCGGACATGCCCGGAACCATCGACGCAAGTTTGTATGGAGTAAAAAATGGCGCGGCGGAAGTTTCTCAAAATTCAGGATCAACAGGAGCTGTTCGGCGTACCGACCGATGAGGATAGTCTGATCCGTCACTACACTCTATCTCCATCGGACCGGCTGGAGATCGAAGTCCGCAGGCGAAAACATAACCAGCTCGGCTTTGCTGTCCAGCTTTGCATGATGCGGCATCCGGGCCGGGCTCTCATGGTGCACGAAATTCCGCCGAGGGCGATGCTCAATTATATAGCCGAACAATTGGATGCTGATCCGGAGAGTTTCCGTTCCTATGCCAGGCGGGAGGAAACTCGCCGCGAGCATATCGCGCATTTGCTTTCCTATTTTGGAAAACGAACAGCAACAGCACAGGACCGGCGCGCCGCCTTACTATCCGCCGTCGAAACGGCGACCGCAACGGACAAGGGCCATTCTATTGCCCAAGCTATTGTCACCACGCTGCGGGAGCGGAAGGTGTTACTTCCCGCACCTGACACAATAGAGCGGATCGGCTTTGCCGGCCGCGTAATAGCCCGCCGTCGCGCCGAGGCTGCCCTGATATCGGGCCTTTCAGCCGAAAAGCTCCAATCCCTCGATGATCTTTTGACGGTTGATCCCGAGATACGACAGACGCGATTCCATTGGCTGCGATCTGCGCCAGATGCTCCGGGAGCAACCAACCTGGTCACGCTGACCGACAGGATCGCTTTCATCCGCGCGCTCGATATCGATCCCCGACTACAAGCCCGCATCCACTCCGGTCGCTGGGAGCAGATGGTCCGGGAGGGCGATGTGACACCGGCATGGCTTGCCGCCGACTTCAACGCCAGTCGGCGGCGCGCGACGATCATCGCGCAGATCATCAAGCTTGGGCAAAAGCTCACCGACGCCGCAGTCACCATGTTCATCAAGCTGATCGGCAGGCTGTTTTCGCAGGCGAATAACCGCAAGAAGCAGCGCCATGTGAACACCCGGATGGAGACGGCTAAGGCACTACGGCTGTTTCTCGACACGATATCGGCTCTTCAGTGCGCCAATGACAATGATGAAGATGCAATTGAAACGCTCGACCGCCACGTCGGCTGGCATCGCTTGGTGCAGGCAAAGCCGACGCTTGCGGCGATGGTGGAAGACAATGACGCCTCACCCTTGCTTATTGCAGCTGAGCAATATGCCAATGTTCGCAATTATGCAGGCCGGTTCCTCCTGACCTTCACATTCCATTCAAGTCGTCGGTATGATCCTTTGCTGGCAGCGATCGAAACACTCAGATCCCTTTACGCGGAAGGAAGGCGCGTGCTTCCCGAACGTGTCCCGATCGCTCATCTCGGCGCGGCGGAGCGTAAACTGATCTTCGGGCAGGCAAAGGCCGATCGCCGTCTCTATGAGATTGCAACACTGGCAGCGTTGCGCGAGCGGCTTCGTTCGGCCGACATCTGGGTCGAAGGCAGCAGGGCGTTCCGGCCGATAAATGAAAATTTCATGCCCCGCCCTACTTTTACCAAGCTGAAGGAAACTGACCAGCTTGGGCTCGGTGTGCAGCGCGACGGGGTGGCTTGGCTCACCGAAATGCAACAATTGCTGGACTTCAATCTGAAACGTCTCGCCCATCGCGCCCGCAACGGCAAACTTGAAGGCGTCCGTCTCGATGCCGGAACCCTGATTGTAACACCGCTGGCGAGCGAAGTGCCCGCTGCAGCCGATGAACTAAATATCGAACTCAGCGAAATGTATCCGCTTGTCGAAGTGCCGGATCTCTTAAGAGACGTGCATGAGTGGACCGGCTTTGCCGACCAGTTCACCCATGTTCGAACGGGCGATTCACCGCAAAACATTCCGGCCATGCTCGCCGGCACGCTCGCGGACGCCACCAATCTTGGCCCGAAACGTATGGCCGGAGCCTCCAAGGGGATCAGCGCCCATCAGATCGGATGGATGCGCATGTTCCATGCCCGCACGGAAACCTATCGCGCAGCGCAGGCATGTGTGACCGACGCCCATGCGCGTCATCCCCACGCCCAGCTCTGGGGAACAGGGACGACCGCATCATCTGATGGTCAGTTCTTCCGGGCCAGTGATCGTGCCGCCAAACGCGGTGATATCAACCTGCATTATGGCAGCGAGCCAGGCTCGAAATTTTACAGCCACCTTTCCGATCAGTACGGCTATTTCAGCATTCTGCCGATCAGCCCGACCGAGAGCGAGGCAGCCTATGTTCTCGACGGCCTGTTCGACCACGACACCATCCTGGAGATCGAGGAGCACTTTACCGATACCGGAGGTGCGAGCGATCATGTATTTGCCCTCTTCACTCTGATCGGAAAGCGTTTTGCGCCTCGGCTGCGCAATCTCAAGGACCGGAAGTTCCATACTTTCGAAAAGGCCGACTCATATCCAGCACTGGCCAACCATATCGGCGCGCCGATCAATACCGCCCTCATTCTGGAACACTGGGATGACCTTCTCCATCTGGCGGCATCAATCACGACACGCTCTGTTGCGCCCTCAATGATCCTCAAAAAGCTGGCGGCATCCTCGAAACCGAGCCAGTTGGCGAAAGCCCTGCATCGGCCAGTTTGAAACGCTGACGCACTTCGATCTTCACCGCACCCGATGCGATCACCGCGAACAGATCGTCGGCCGTTTCCTGCAACTCCGCCCGCGTGCGCGTGTAGTGGAGGAGCGAGGGCCGCGTGAGATAGAGCGAGCCCTTGCTGGCCAGAATGCCCGGCGCGAAAGGCGGCACCGCACCGCTCGCATTGCCGAAGCTGACCATCAGCCCGCGCGGCGCCAGACAATCGAGCGAACCGTCCCAGCTATCCTTGCCGATGGAATCGTAGACCACCGGCAGCCCCTCCCCGCCTGACAGTTCGCGCACCCGCGCCACCCAATCCTCTTTGCGCATGTTGAAGACATGGTCATAGCCATGCGCACGGGCGAGCGCGATCTTGTCATCCGATCCCACGGTGCCGATCACGGTGGCGCCCAGATGTTTCGCCCATTGGCCCGCGATCAGCCCGACACCGCCGGCCGCGGCATGAAACAGGATGGTCATCCCCTTTTGCACCATGAAGGTGCGTGTGAGCAGATATTGCACCGTCATGCCTTTCAGCATCGCGGCGGCGGCGATGTCATCGCCGATTCCATCTGGCAATTTGACCAGACGCGCGGCCGGCACATTCGCTTCTTCGGCGTAAGCGCCGAGCGGCCCGGCATAGGCGACGCGGTCACCGGCTTTCAGTGCGTTCACACCCTCACCCAGCGCGGTGACGACGCCGGCCGCCTCGCTGCCGAGGCCGGACGGCAGTTTCACCGGATAAAGCCCGCTGCGGTAATAGGTGTCGATGAAATTGACGCCGATGGCGCTGTGGCGCACCCGCGCCTCGCCCGTTCCCGGTGGCGGCAATTCCACATCGGTATAGCCCAGAACCTCCGGCCCGCCCGTCTTTTCAAACCGGATCGCCTTCATCGCCTGCTCCTTTGTTTTGCAGCTGCCGGCCACGATAAAGCGCGGTCGCGGAAATTGCGATCTCAGCCGCCAATCTGTTCGATGGCCGCAATCTGAATATCGAAGCCCGCAAGGCCGACATATTCAAACTGATGGGGCGAAAGCAGCGTGATGGATTTCAGTTCCAGATCCTTCAGGATCTGTGCCCCGATGCCCACATCGCGCCAGTTTTCCGCCCGTTTCTTTTCGCTTGGCGTGGCGGCCATGGGCAGCGGATCCGGGGTTGAAACACCGGCCGCCCCTTCGCGCAGATAAACGATCACGCCCGCGCCTGCCGTCTTGATGCGTGCCATCGCGGCGGCCAGCAGATCGTGCCCGCCACCATGGCGGAAGACATCGCCCAGCACATCCTGGCGGTGAATGCGCACGAGCGGTGCGCTCACGCGCAGCGGATCGCCGAACACCAGTGCCATGTGCTGCACGGCATCGAACGGAGTGGAATAGGCGATGGCGCGGGCCGGCCCGATTTCGGTCTGCAATTCGAATTCGCGCGCACGGTGCACCAGCTTCTCGCGCGCCCGGCGCCAGGCGATCAGATCGGCAATCGAAATGATTTTGAGCTTGTGTTCCTTGGCAAAGGCGAGGAGGGCGGGCAGCCGCTTGACCGAACCATCGTCGTTGACGAGTTCGGCGAGCACACCCGTTTCCGGCAGGCCGGCCAGCCGCATCAGATCGGTGGCGGCCTCGGTATGGCCGGAGCGCATCAGAACCCCGCCGTCTTTTGCGATCAGCGGAAAGACATGGCCGGGGCGGACGAAATCCTCCGCCTGCACATTGTCATTGGCGAGTGCGCGCACCGTGTTGCAGCGTTCGTCGGCGGAGATGCCGGTGGTCAGCCCGTCACGATAATCGACCGAAATGGTGAAGGCGGTGCCGAGCGGGGCGTTGTTCTCGCGCACCATCGGGTCGAGGGACAGCGCACGCGCCCGTGCCGGGGTCAGCGGCGCACACAGAATGCCGCTGGTGTGGCGGATCATGAACGCCACCTGTTCGCGGGTGACTTTGGAAGCGGCGACAATCAGATCGCCTTCGTTTTCGCGGTCGTCATCATCCACCACCACAATCATTTCGCCGTCTGCAATGGCGCGGATGGCGTCTTCCACGGGGTCGAATGGCATCGGGGTCTCCGTTCTGTGGCGGGCGCCGGGGCCGGCGCGAAAGGCGGCAATATCGGTGAAGCGGATGCGGCGGTGGCTGCCCACCCGGCGATAGGGAAGCAGCCCTGCTTCCAGCAGCTTGATCAGATGGGGGCGGGAAACGCCCAGAACCTCCGCCGCCTGCTGGGTGGTGAATTCCGCCTCGATGGAGGCGACGGCCACCACCTGGCCGCGGGCCATATGATTCAGAAGGTCGAGCAGCAGCCGGAACGCCGGTTCGGGCAGGGGGGCGGTGCGGGCATTGTCGTCGTGGACCTGAACCGAGACGCCACCGGTCCAGCCGCGATAGGGCTCCAGCCGCCGCAGGCTGGCCTGCGCCACGCTGGCGTCGGCCTCCTCCGGCATCACCGCATTGCGGAAAATCGCACTATCCGCCATATCTATATCCGTGTTTCACTATAATCGAAACAAACGAAATCATACAGTGCAAACGAAGCAAGTGTATAGATAGCAGTTATTGGGTCCAGTTTTTACTGATATACGAAATATGGGATTCTTCTTTCGCCTCCCCGCAGTGGGGAGGTCGAAAATTGAAGCGAAGCGCAAATTTTCGGGTGGGGGTAAATACGGCATCGCCCCCTCCGTTCCTTCGGAACGCCTCCCCCGTAACCACGTGGGAGGATGCACGGCGCCCACTTCTCCTCCCCTGCGAAGCGGGGGAGAGCCTGCCCCACACGTGTTGCGGGGTCGAATTGGGCGAAGCGCAATTCGGGAGGGGCCTTAGCTCAGATGCTGGCGCAGGAAGGTGGCGGTGCGGCTGTTGGCGAGGTCGGCACAGGCCTTGTCGTAATGCTCGCCGCCTTCACGGGCGAAGGCGTGATCCATTTCCGGGTAAATATGCGTGGTGGCGAGCGGGTTGGCCTTCAGCCCCTCCACGATCTTCGCCTGGGCCGCTTGCGGCACGAACTGGTCTTTCCCGGCGATGTGCAGCATCAGCGGTTTTTTCAGATTCTCGGCTTCGTCCAGCATGGTCTGGATATTGACGCCGTAATAGCCAACCGCCGCATCGCAATCGGTGCGGGTGGCGGTCAGGTAAGCCAGCATGCCGCCGAGGCAATAGCCCACCGCGCCCACCTTGCCGTTGGTGCCGCGCGTTTTGCGCAAGTGGGTGATGGTGGCCTGAATATCCTCCACCCCTTTGGCGGGATCGAAGCGGTTCATCAGGTCGAACGCCTTGTCCCAGTCCGCCTTGGTCTTGTCGCCCAACTGCACATTGGGCGACAGCCGCCAGAACAGGTCCGGCGCGAGCGCGAAGAATCCTCGTGCGGCCAGGCCGTCGGCCACGCTGCGCATCACCGCGTTGACGCCGAAAATCTCCTGAATCACCACGATTCCGGGCCCGCCGCCCACCGCTGGTGTGGCGAGATAGGCCGAGAAATTGCCGTCCTTGCCCTGAATCGTGACGTCTTTGCCCATGCCTGCGCGCCCTTTGTTCTGGTTGTTGCCGTTCGGGGATCCGGCTGAAATCAAATCACAGCCGGCGCCCGATGCGAAACCCTGATGCGAAGCCTATGGGATCAGGCCTGCCCCTCGGCCCGCGCCGGCAATTGCAGCATCTGGCTCAGGGTCACCGGATTGGTGATCGGTGCCGAGCAGGTCTGCCGCACACAGACATAGGCCGTGGGCACGCCGTTCTGCATCGTCTTGCCGAAGGCGGGGTGGGTCTCGTTCAGAACCGCGTCCGGTTCCACCACCAGCAGCGTGCGGTTGGGCAGGCTGCGCCCGGTGACGGCTTCCATCATCTCGCGCGTTTTCTGGTTGTCGCGCGGGCCCACGATCACGATCTGCAAGCCCGTCATGATCAGTTCGAGATTGTTGAGATAGCTGCCCATCGAGATATAGGCGCGGTTGATTTCGCTTGCGAAGGCGGAGACGAGCGCGTTGGAACGGTCGCGATAAGCCTGTTCGGCGGTGATGAAATAGAGCCGGGCCAGCACGCCCGTCATCACGCCATTGGCGCAAGGGGCGGCCTGATCGAACACTGTCCGTACACGGAAGAAAAGCTGTTCGCCATCGTCCGCGGTCTGGAAATAGCCGCCGTTCTGCGCGTCCCAGTAATGTTCGTTCAGCACATCCACCCAGGCCCGCGCCCGGTCGCGGTAATGGGTGTTCTGCGTCACCTCGAACAGCATCAAAGCGGCGCGCGCCATATGGGCGTAATCATCCGAGAAGCCGCTCGCGTGCCGCTTGCCCTCGCGCCAGGAATGCGAAAGCCGGTCGCCGTCACTTAAGTTTTTCTCGACGAAGGCGAAGGCCTTTTCGGCGGCCGCGATCCATTGCGGCACCTTCAGTGCGGAGCCCGCATTGGCAAGGGCATGGATCATCATGCCGTTCCAGTCGGCCAGCACCTTGTCGTCGCGCAAGGGCGCGGTGCGTTTCATCCGTGCCGCCAGCAGAAGTTCGCGCTGGCGCTTGAACAGGGCTTCATCGGCTTCCGGCTGGGGATAGGTCGCGTTGCCGACCCGATGCAGAATGTTGCGGCCGTTGAAATTGCCTTCGCGGGTGACGTTGTAGACCTGCTTGAAACGCTGCGAAAACGTGCCGGCCAGCGCCGCATCGATCTCGGCTTCCGTCCACAGATAATAGATGCCTTCCTCGCCGTCGGAATCCGCATCCAGGCTGGCGGCGAAACCGTCGCCCACCATCATGTCGCGCATCACCCAGGCGATGGTCTCCTCGATGCGCGTGCGGTAAAGCTGGTTGCGGTTGTACTGCCAGACCGATGTCATCATGTCGATCAGCAGCGCATTGTCGTAGAGCATCTTCTCGAAATGCGGGATCAGCCAGCGTTCGTCGGTGGCATAGCGCGCATAGCCGCCGCCGACATGATCGTAGATGCCGGACATCGCCATATTGTCGAGCGAGGTTTGCACCAGCTGGAAGAATTGCGGGGCGGCCGTGCGCAGGAGGGCGCGCCACATCCCCCCCAGAAGCCCGGTGGAGGGAAATTGGGGCGCGCCCGACAGCCCGCCATAAAAGATATCAAATCGTTGTGCGATATGAATGGCGGATGCGTCCAGCATCATCGGGTGGGTTTCGCCGCGCAAATCCCGCGCCCACAGATTGGTCAGCGCCTGGGTCACCCGGCCCGTGGCGTTCGCCACCGGCTCTTTCTGCTCGTGATAGAGTTTCGAGACTTCTTCCAGCACACGCTTGAAGGCGGGCTGGCCATAGCGGTCTTCGGGCGGAAAATAGGTCCCAGCATAAAACGGTTCGCCCTTCGGCGTGAGGAACATGGTCAGCGGCCAGCCGCCGTTCAGCCCCATCGAATTGGAAGCGGCTTGATAAAGCTGGTCGATGTCCGGGCGCTCCTCCCGGTCCACCTTCACATTGACGAACAGTTCGTTCATCAGCTTCGCGGTTTCCGCGTCCGCGAAACTTTCGTGGTTCATCACATGGCACCAGTGACAGGCGGTGTAGCCGACCGAGAGCAGCACCGGCTTTCCTTCCGCTTCCGCTTCGGCAAAGGCTTCCGGCCCCCACGGGCGCCAATGCACCGGGTTGCCGGCATGGAGAAGCAGATAGGGGCTCGTCTCGGCGGCGAGTGTGTTGGCGGTCATGGGGCATCCTTGCAGTGCGCGAAGAGAGCCGCGCGCCGTTGCGGGACAGGGTTTATGCTCTTAGCGTCTGTTTAGAGCGCAATCGGAAAAGTGTGAAGCGGTTTTCCGATCAATTGCGCGACAGAACAAAGAACTGGAGCGAAACCGGGATTCCATCGAATCCGGTTTTGTGCCCGGCGGGGCATGTGGAACGAACAAGCGTGAAGGAAAACAGACCATGAAAATGCATGTCGAGGTGGACCTCACGCCGGAGGAGGCGCGCAAGCTGATGGGCTTGCCGGACGTTTCGGCGCTGCAGGAGAAGATGCTGGCGGAAATGGAACAGCGGATGAAGGCCGCGCTTGATGCTTCCGATCCCGAAGCGATGCTGAAGGCGTGGATGCCGCCCGGCGCGGGCTTCGGCACCCAGGCGTTCGAGCAGTTTCAGCGCTTTCTGTGGGACAGTGCGCGGGCGGCCACCGGTGGCGCCGCAAAGGGCGGCCCGACGAAAAAAGACCCCAAAGCCTGATCGGGCATGATGCGGGACGATACGATTTTCGCGCTGTCCAGCGCGCCGGGCCGCGCCGGCGTGGCGCTGTTCCGCGTTTCGGGGCCGCAGGCTGGGGCGGCGGTACGCGCGCTGACGGGGCAGGGGCCGCCCCACCCACGCCGCGCCGCCTTGCGCGCCTTTGTGGATGGCAAGGGCCGCGCGATCGATCACGGCCTTCTGCTCTGGTTTCCGGCACCGGCCAGTTTCACCGGCGAGGATTGTGCCGAATTTCATGCCCATGGCGGCCGCGCCATTGCCGATGGCTTGATGGAGGCGCTTGGCGCCGTACCGGGTTTGCGCCCGGCAGAAGCCGGTGAATTCACGCGCCGCGCGGTGGAGAACGGCAAGCTGGACCTGACCCGGGCGGAGGCGCTGGCCGATCTGATCGATGCCGAGACTGAAAGCCAGCGCAGGCAGGCGCTGCGCCAATATGGTGGCGCAGCGGAGGCGCTTTATGAAGACTGGCGCACCCGGCTGATCGCGGCCGGCGCGCTGGCCGAAGCCGCAATTGATTTCGCGGAGGAGGAACTGCCGGAGGATGTGGAGACACGCGCCCGCGAAAACCTTACCGCTATCCAGGCCGAAATCGCTGCCTATCTGAATGATGCGGGGCGGGGGGAGCTGATCCGCGACGGTGTTCACTTAACGGTGATCGGTCCACCGAATGCTGGAAAAAGCTCTCTTATCAATGCCTTGGCGAAACGCAGCGTCGCCATCGTGTCTGATATTCCGGGCACCACCCGCGATGTGATCGACATCCGGCTCGACCTTGGCGGCTATCTCGTCACCATCTCGGACACGGCGGGCTTGCGCGAATCCGGCGATGCGATCGAACGCGAAGGGGTGCGCCGCGCCCGCGCCCGCGCCGCCGAAAGCGATTTGGTGCTGCTGCTGCTGGATGGTGCCAGCAGTGACCAGCCCGAACTTGGCGACCTGAAGCCGGACCTCATCGTCTGGAACAAGGCCGATCTGCCGTGGCCCGCGGCGCGGGACGGCCTGCGCCTCTCGCTCAAAACCGGGGAGGGGGTGGAGACTCTGCTGGCCGAACTGACCCGATTGGTGGCCCAGACCTTAGAGCGGCCGGGCGAAGCTCCGCTGATCACCCGCGCCCGCTACCGCCGCGCGCTGGAGGAAGCCGCCGAAGCACTGGCCCGCGCGTTTCAGGCGCCGGAGGCCGAGCTGATGGCCGAAGACATCCGCCTCGCCACCCGCGCCATCGGCCGCATCACCGGCCGCGTCGATGTCGAAGACCTGCTCGACGTCATCTTCCATGACTTCTGTATTGGCAAGTAATAGGGAGTTGGGATTGGCTGCTAGAGGAAGACTGGCGGGATAAAAATACCCTTTATGCGTTTTTGGCTGCGAACGGCAATTTGCACATGATTGTGATCTAGCAATTTGCTTCCGTCGAATATCGGGATGCCTTCGTTGAATATTGCGCGCACGCTGTCGAACGGAGAAGAACCATTTTCAACAATTGAATGGAGATGATTGATCACAGCGCAGTCGAGATATCGTAACACAAGATCAGGGCTTTGGTCCTTGGGAGCTTTCTCGTTTTTTGGTAGCTTGAGTTTGGCTTTTTCTTGAACTTCTTTGAATGAGTTATAAGCGTCACGAACCAAATCAACGTCACCTCTTGAAAGCAGATCGAGACAGTTTCCAAGATCGATTACGGCGCCAATTACATATGGGTTGTTGCAGGCGCCACGTGCGGCCTTTTGCTTTGCCCACTCAAGTGCGCGATGGGGGTCGCTTTCCCAGAAGTATATGCCGCTGCCTAGCCAGTGATACTTTCCGTTGCTAGGGTCAAGGCGCGCTTCCCCACGGACGAGTTTAAGTCCGAATTCGCGATCGCAACCGTGATAACCTAGTACATAAGATGTATGCAGGCGGCTCAACGTTTCGGCGTCAGGGATTTTTCGCCACCATATTGCTCGGCAAGTTTGCCATCTGCCGTATAGAAGCCCTCGCGAATTAGAGAATCACGCGCAGTTTGCCTGTCGGCTGTCGCAGTCTGTGTATGGCGGTTGATCATTTCTTTAATCGCGGCGCGTTGCACTTCAGTAGTCATGATAAATGCCCTGTGATCCCCCGTTATCTTGCAACATTTTTCTCGACTTCTGGAAGTGTAACGCGACAAAATGACTCTTGCGTTTATGCAACATATAGCGATTTAAATAGAGAATCAGGTGGTATGTAGTTTTCATGGCTGTATAACGCGGCGTTTCGAAACGCGCTTTCATAACGTCCGTTAGCTTTTATGTTTCACGTGAAACATCGCCAGCGCGCTCAGAATATCCCGTTCCGGCAGGCTTTTTCTTGATCGGGCCCACGCGCGCTGGGAGCAAAGCCGGATCCCGTCTGATCCGATTCCACCCCGACTCCTTGTTTCATCGCGCAATTGATCGGAAAACCGCTTCACACTTTTCCGATTGCGCTCTAAACACCGCGCCCATGCGTTACGACGTGATCGTGATCGGGGGCGGGCACGCCGGCTGTGAGGCCGCGGCGGCAGCCGCACGCGCAGGCGCCGCAACGCTGCTTCTGACCCATAATCTCGAAACCATCGGCGAAATGTCCTGCAATCCGGCCATTGGCGGGGTGGGGAAGGGCCATCTGGTGCGCGAGATCGATGCGCTGGACGGCGTGATGGGCCGCGTCGCCGATGCGGCGGGCATCCAGTTCCGCATGCTGAACCGGCGCAAGGGCCCGGCGGTGCGCGGCCCCCGGGCGCAGGCCGACCGCAAGCTCTACCGCGCCGCCATGCAGGCCGCACTGGCCGAGACCGAAAACCTCACCATCCGCGCCGCCGCGGTGGAAGGCCTTCTGGTGCAGGGCGGCCGCGCCGCCGGTGTGACCACGGCGGATGGAAGCGAATTCCGCAGCGGCGCCGTCATTCTCACCACCGGCACCTTTCTGCGCGGCCTGATCCATATCGGGGAGCGCAAGATTCCCGCCGGCCGCATGACCGCGGCGCCCGCCGCCAATGGCGAAATCGGCACCGAATCCGCCGCCGTCGGCCTGTCTCAGGCGCTTTACGGCCTCGGCCTCACCATGGGGCGGCTCAAAACCGGCACCCCGCCGCGGCTCGACGGCCGCACCATCGCGTGGGAGCGGCTGGCCCCCCAGGCGGGCGACGATCCGCCGGTGCCCTTTTCTTTCCTCAACAGCCGCATCACCACGCCGCAGACCGTCTGCCACATCACCCGCACCACGGCGGAGACGCACGCGATCCTGCGCGCCAATCTCGACCGGGCGCCGATGTATTCCGGCCAGATCGAAAGTACCGGCCCGCGCTATTGCCCCTCGATCGAGGACAAGGTGGTCCGTTTCGCCGCGCGCGAGAGCCACCAGATCTTTCTGGAGCCGGAGGGGCTGGACGATCCCACCATCTATCCCAACGGAATCTCGACCTCGACGCCGGAAGATGTGCAATTGGCGCTGATTGCGACCATTCCGGGCCTCGAAACGGCGCGGATGATCCGCCCCGGCTACGCCATCGAGTATGATTATGTCGATCCGCGGGAGCTTTCGCCCGCGCTGGAGGTCAAAAAACTGCCCGGCCTCTATCTCGCGGGCCAGATCAACGGCACCACGGGGTATGAGGAGGCGGCGGCCCAAGGCCTGATGGCCGGGCTGAACGCAGCCCGTGCCGCTGGCGGGGCAGGGCCTGTCATCCTCGACCGGGCGCGGGCCTATATCGGGGTGCTGATCGACGATCTGGGGACCAAGGGGGTAAGCGAGCCCTATCGCATGTTCACCTCCCGCGCCGAATACCGCCTCACCCTGCGGGCGGATAACGCAGATCAACGCCTGACCGGGCTCGGTATCGCGGCCGGGCTGGTCGGTTCCGCCCGTAAACGGGCGTTTTCGGCCAAAATGGCGGCGCTGGAGGCCGCGCGGGCTGAGATGCAGGCGCTGACCCTCACCCCCAATCAGGCCCAGAAGCTGGGGCTGACCGTGCGGCTGGATGGTGTCCGCCGCAACGGGTTCGAGCTTCTGGCCCTTCCCGGCGTCGAATGGCCGATGCTGCAGGCGATCTGGCCCGAATTGGGCGGGCTTTCCGCCCCGATTGTCGAGCAATTGGAGATCGATGCGCGCTATTCCGGCTATCTCGACCGGCAGGAGGCTGATATCGCCGCCTTCCGCCGGGATGAGGGGCTGCACCTTCCGTCTGACCTCGATTACCGCGCCGTTCACGGCCTTTCGACCGAGGCGGCACAGAAACTCGGCCGCATCCGCCCCACCACCCTGGGTCAGGCCGCCCGGATCGATGGGGTGACACCTGCCGCGCTGACCCTGGTGCTGGCCCATGTCCGGGGAAATGCCCGGCACGGGATCAGGGCCCGCAAGCATGAAGCCGCCTGACGCCGTGGCGGAGTCCGTCCCCGATGCGGCCGCGTTTCAGGCCGCCTTCCCTGTTTCACGTGAAACATGGGCGGGCCTCGAAATCTATGTCGCCCTGCTGCGGGACTGGAACGCGAAGCACAATCTGGTTTCAGCCGCGTCGCTCGCCGCTGTCTGGCACCGCCATATACTGGACAGCGCTCAGCTTCTGCCCCTGATTCCGGCTTCGGCCACAACATTGGCCGATCTCGGCAGCGGGGCGGGGTTTCCGGGTCTGGTGCTGGCCTGGCTGGCGCGCGACCGGCTGCGGGTCAGCCTTTACGAATCCACCGCCAAGAAATGCCGATTCCTGGGGGAAGTCGCCGAAAAGCTCGGCCTGACGGTCGACATTCGCAATGGCCGGATCGAAGATGCCCCGCGCCGGGCTTTCGACGTGGTAACGGCGCGGGCCTGTGCGCCGCTCGACCGGCTGCTGGCCTACGCGCATCGCTCTCAGGGGGCGGGGACCGTGAATCTGTTCCTCAAGGGTCAAAATGTTGAGGGTGAGTTGACCGCGGCCTACAAGATTTGGAGAATGATCCTGCAAAAGCACCAGAGCCTGACCGATCCGGCGGCCACGGTCCTGGAAATCCGGGGGCTGGCCCGTGTCTGAACTGGTGGAACGCTTGTCCAATCCCGATGGCCGCCGCCCCCGCGTGCTGGTGGTGGCCAACCAGAAGGGCGGTGTGGGTAAAACCACCACCGCAATCAATCTGGCCACCGCGCTCGCCGCCATCGGCCAGCCCGCACTGGTGGTGGACATCGACCCCCAGGGCAACGCCTCCACCGGGCTCGGCATCGGCCACGATCAGCGTGAACGCACCATCTATGACGTACTGATGGGGGATGTACCGCTGGCCGATG
>Ga0066256_1003366_pt1 | contig 15617 bp, 8 predicted proteins | sample ThiBio_1000_biof_FD_87107 | JGI IMG/M metagenome (GOLD analysis project Ga0066256, IMG submission 87107) | Wastewater bioreactor microbial communities from Cape Town, South Africa - Thiocy_expt_1000_biof (version 2) | ecosystem: Engineered > Bioreactor > Thiocyanate-remediating >...
GGTTGTTTAATCGTGATAGTTTTTTCCTCCAACATCGCTCCTCAGTGTTTTGTAATCGTTTCCATTCGCAACACCCTGAAAGGCCGCGGGTTTGTTTTCCTGCCCGCCCCCCCCCATTTTTTTTTTGTTGTCACCCCCCCCCCCCCCCCCCCCCAACCCTGTAGTTCTGTGAGAGATGGCGAGCAGTGATGCGGCGGCAGATACGCCGGCGCCAATGGCCAAACGCGCGCGCGTTGAACCTGCCGGAGGCAGCGGTGCAGATGGATTGGACATCATGAAGTTGCTCGCCGCGCTGAAAGCGTCGGAGGTGGCGCGTGCAGAAGCGGAGGAGAGGGCGGAGAAGGAGAGAGGTGCAAAGGAGTGGGAGCGAGCTGCTCGTGCGAGTGCGGAGAAGAGGGTGGAGGACGAGAGAGCGGTAATGGAGGCGGAGCGAACTGCTCGTTTGCAGGCCGAGGGGAGGGCGGAAAAAGAGAGAGTGGAAAAGGAGGCAGCGAAGGGCAAGCTGGAGTCGGCGCAGTTGGCGGTCGTGCTGAATGAGCTGAGCACCGCGTCGTTTGTGCCGAGCAAGGCGCAACAGTCGCCAGATGGGGAGTCGGGCACGAAGATGGCGTGCTCACACCGAGATGCCTATTCTCGTTTCCGGAGCCGGATGGGGTGGGACCCGGTGGAGGACCCCAAGGTTACCGCGCTGCTCGCGCGGGTGACGCCGGCGGTCGTTGCCTGTGTGTGGGGACGCATGGCGCCTGTGGCTGACGAGATGGAGGTGAAGGAGCGGGCGCCGGGTGAGCTGCCGGTTCAGCGCATCGTGAGCAAGGTGTTGTGCGCCGCTGCGGCTGAAGTTGGCAGTGCTACGGGCGGTAAGTGGGTGGCCAACGAGGCGACACAGCCGGCGCGCAAGAAGGCTGGAGATGAGGAGCGCTGCGCGCGCGCCGACTACGCATGGATGCCGAACCACCACCGCGTTGCTAATTTGGCAACGGTTACAGTGACTGCCAAGGGGAAGGTGGATCTGGACGACGTGGTGCACCTGGCGGTGCAGCAGGGCGCGTTGCGTTTACATGACGTGGTGGGTCGCCATTTTTTTGAGGCGACGCCGGGCGAGCGCGCCGTCATCAAGCCGTGGACGTACTCACTTTGCACGGATGGCAAGTTCCTCGTCGTCGTGCGCTTGTCGGTCGTGCCCGCATCTAAAGACACGGCCAGCTTTGTATTGTTGGAGCAGTCAGTAGCGCTGCCGCTGTGGGACACGGCCAAGCTGGTTCTCGGGGTGCCGGCGGGGCTGGCGGTGCTAGTGGCGCTGATGCTGGCGAAGGAGGACGAGCTGGGCAGCGCCGCCGTGGTGCCGCCCGCTGGCCTGGGCTTCGTGCACGTGCCGCGCAGCCGTGAGGCCATTGGCGACGCCGCGGCCTGGGCGCCTGCCATGCCGCTGGCGGACGACAGCTGGTGGTTGCTGGGTAGTGGCGGGCACGCTGACGTGTACGCCTGCGTGGCGGGAGGCGTCGACGTGGTGGTGAAAGCCGCGCGGCACCCCCGGCGGCTTGGCGATTGCTCCAGAGAAGCGCGTGTGCTGGCGGTGCTGGGGAATGCGCCTGGCACGCCGAGCGCTGATGTCGCATGCCAATTCATCCCGCGCCTGCTGGGCGGCGCTTGGCAAGAGACGTCGTTGGTGGCGCTCGTGCTGGCGGGCGTGGGCGTGACCCTCGCCGAGGCAGTGGCGCGGGTGCACGGTGCTGCGCGGTGGGCGGTGGTGGTACACGCCATTGACATTGTGTTGCAAGCACTTCTCCATGCCCACACTGCTCGAGTGGCGCATCGGGATGTGCGCGCCTCCAATATCATCCTTTCGCGCGCGCCGCGCACACGGGCAAGTGCGCCTGCTGCAGCTGCTTTTGCTGCTGCTGCTGCCTCTGGCGGCGGTTCTGGCGGCAGTGCTGGCAGCCCGCTGCCTCCTTGTAGCGTGTGCCTCAACGACTGGGGCGTTGCGCGGGTGGATGCCACGCCGGATGACATGGGGCGTGACCTCTGCGCCGCCAAGCTGCTGCTACTAGAGCTGGGCAGCGTATCGCTGGTTGGTGCCCGCGCGCATGCCTACGAAGGGCTGCCGGCGTTACCAGCCTCTGCCGCTTTGGTGGCAAGCTGCGACGGCTTCCCGTCCGGCGCGGTGCACGTATCCCACTTGGAGGCGTTCTTGATGGCCGCGTGTGTGCCTGCTGCGCTTGCCGCGCTGGCGCCGCTGCACGCCGCCCTTGCGCCGCAGCTGGGCGCGCTGGAGTGGGTGGTGTGGCGCGAGGTGCATCAGACTGCCGCTATCACTGCCGGCGTACGTGATATGGCAGATGGCGATGAATGAAAAGATATGAAATGGTGGCGCCGCTGCAGCGGCAGCTGAGCGCGATTTTGCTATTTATTGTTTTGAACGGCAAGGAAACGTGACAGCAATATGGTGTTCCACGCCTGCAGAGAGCGACCGCGGTCTGTGGTGGCGTGCCAGTGCGACATGCTGGCGGCATGACGACCGCCGCGCCGTGAGTTGACGGGTAAACACTGCCACCCAACAGCAGCCGCGGCGTGCCGGTACAGGCTGTAGCGTGAACGAGTGGTGGGCGCCGGGCGCCGGCGGGCGGTACCGGTTGAGGTCACTGGTGGCCCGCCGTCGCGTAGCCCGCACACACCGCATCCTTGCCGTCGCCGGCACCACTGGCACCGCCATTAGCACTGGCACTGCCCGTTGCGGCGCTGCCAGCCGTGCGCGCCGTCAGGAAGGAACGCGTGGTGCGCGCAGCGCCGGTGGTATCCACCACAGGCCCGCCTCCTCCCCACGCCGATGATGTAATGGTAGCACTCGCCGGTTGTCATACCGGACCGGTACGCTAGCCAACGTGGCGGATGCGGCCGACAACCGTGTGCCGCTAGTGCGCGATGATGCGCAGTGCGCACGTCGCGGTGATGGCCGCTCAGCGGACACGCAGTCGCAATGTGGAGGTGGCGCAAACGGCATGCGGCGCGCTGCACAGCCTGGCGCGTGCGAGTGACAATCGTGTACGGCTGCTGCCGCTCTGCGCTGACTGTGTCACGCCGGTGGCGCCATCCCGCCGTCTGTTTTCCACCTGCACGAGCACCGGTGCCACCTGCCGGTCCGCCTCCAGTGCCGACGACATGATGCCCAGCACGGCGTCACGCGAGACGGTTGCGCCAGAACGCGACCGTTGCCTCCGCCTCCGCACGCAGCCGCGCCTCCCGTGCCGCCGGCCACCCACCCTACGCCGCCGTGTCGTGTTGATGGCGGTACCGGTACTCATGGTCGTGTTTGTGCCCGACTTGCGTCCGAAGTTGCGTCTGGTCGTGTCGTCAGCGCTGTGCCGCCGTACCGGTACGGTGCCGCCGTGTTGTGCGCACAGTGCCACTGCCCCGCGCGGTCTGCGTGGGCATGTTTGTTTTGTTGCCAACCGGCAGCTCAGTGCGCAGTGGGTGGGCGTTATGCGTTATCCCACACAACTGCTGCCGCCGCCGCCGCGTGTGTGCGCCACTGTGCGCAGGCGGCGCCGCAGGGCGCGCAGCGCCGTCAGCCCGTTGCAGCGGCGTTGCTGACGGACCAGTGACGGTTGCTCCGGGAGTCCGAACTTGCTCGGAGTTGCAGCTGTTGCTGCCGCAATGCTGCGTGACTGCGTCGATGGCGCGCGCAGACTGGGCGCAGTTGCCAGTACCGGCCCGACTCGTTGGAGGCTGGTTGGAGCCAAGACTGATCACCAAGTACTAGTGCCAGTGACTGGCTGCCACTGGCACTTGTTGCTTTATTATCAGGCTGGCACGCGTTGACGTGTGTTCAAGCTGCCTGGCCAGTGGCAGCGGCGGCGGCCATCAGCGAGCTGCCATCACTACTGCCCCACTGCGCGTGGCGGCGTGCATTTGTAGCGCACCATGATTGTGTGCCACGCACTTGCGATACTGGTACGTGCGCGCGGCGTGCCGTGTGGTGCGCACTGCGGCAAGCGTGTTTCGAACGTGGGTTGTGGATGGTGGATGGGACGAGGAGAGAGGTACTGGTACCATACCCTACCGGTAGAGAGAGGAGAGAGGAGGAGTAGGACAATGCAGTGCTGAATGCACATGCGCGGGCCCACAGCGTCGGGCGCGCAGTCGCGAGCGGGCGATACACACAGTATGCGGACGGTTGTTGGCGTGTGTGGGGCCCACTGTGGGGTTGTGTGGCGCACAGCAGCACAGCAGCCGACGCTGCAAAGTTCCACGTGCCGCACTGCCGCTGCCACTTGTACCGCCGGTGCAGTAAGGATTGGAAGTTCCTTTTTTTTTTTTTTTTTTAGTGCACAGCACAGTATTAGCACTGCATACCGATAAATTTCTGATTTCCCCCACGCGTCTCCGTGCGTGGATCCAAGGGTGCATACCGATTGAATTCTTGGTTGTTTGATAAGCTGGGCAGTTGGTTGATAATCTGGGCGGGTTGGTGAGTTAGTTGCTTGATAAGCTGGGCAGTTGGTTCAACTTGGTTGTTAAGCTGGCTGGCTGGCTGGCTGGCTGGTCCCGGTACCGGTAGGTGAGTTGGTTGATAGGTTGGCTGCCTGGCTGGGCTGTTTGTTGATAAGCTGGCTGGCTGGCTGGTAGGTGAGTTGGTTGCTTGGCTGGTTAGTTGGTTGATTAGTTAGCTGGCTGGCTGGTAGGTGAGTTAGTTGTTTGATAAGCTGGGCTGTTGGTTGATAAGCTGGCTGGCTGGCTGGTAGGTGAGTTGGTTGATAGGTTGGCTGCCTGGCTGGGCAGTTGGTTGATAAGCTGGCTGGCTGGCTGGTAGGTAAGTTGGTTGCTTGGCTGGTTAGTTGGTTGATAAGTCATACCGATTAAATTCTGATTCTGATTCTGCTTAGTCAGCTGGCTGGTAAGTAAGTTAGTTGCTTGATAAGCTGGGCAGTTGGTTGATAAGCTGGCTGGCTGCTTTGTTGGTTGGTTGGTGGGTTAGTTGGGTAATCAATACTGGAAACACACAAAACAGCTAATAACATATGCAAACAGTCAGACACATAATATGCAAACAGCCAAAATCATGTGGAAACAGCCAAACACATATGCAAACAATCAAAATCATATGAACACAGGGTGCATACCGATTAAATTATGATTCTGATTCTGATATGCAAACAGCAAAAAACATGTAGAAACAGCCAAACACATGTGCAAACAGTCAAGAACATATGCAAATAGCCAAAATCATGTGGAAACAGCCAAACGCAAATGCAAACAATCAAAAACATATGGAAACAGTCACAAACCGATGCACACATCAAAAAACACGTGGGAACAGCCAAAATCATGTGGAAACAGCCAAACACAAATGCAAACAATCAAAAACATATGCAAACAGCAAAAAACATGTAGAAACAGCCAAACACATGTGCAAACAGTCAAAAACATATGGAAACCGCGAAAACCATGTAGGAACAGCCAAAAACCTGTGCAAACAGTCAAAAACATATGCTAACAGCCAAAATCATGTGGAAACAGCCAAACACAAATGCAAACAATCAAAAACATATGGAAACTCAAAAACCGATGCACACATCAAAAAACACGTGGGAACAGCCAAAATCATGTGGAAACAGCCAAACACATATGCAAACAATCAAAAACATTTGCAAACAGTAATAAACATGTAGAAACAGCCAATCACATGTGCAAACAATCAAAAATATATGCATACAGCGAAAACCATGTAGAAACAACCAAACACAAATACACACACACAAACACACCTGCAGATTTGCGAGAAACATGGAGGGCAGCGATGAGGAGGGCACGGGTGCCGCGCCTGTTGCCAAACGTGCTTGCGCCGACGGTGCCATAGATGGTAGCGATGCAGCCGGGGCGCTGCTTGCACGTGAGCGCGGGGCCGTAGGTAGCGGTGTAGATGGGTTTGATGTAGTGGCGTTGCGGGCCGCACTGGAGGCGTCGGAAGCGGCGCGTGCAAGAGCGGAAGAGAGGGCTGATAAAGAGAAAGCGGAAAAGGAAGTGGAGCGAGCTGCGCGTTTACGTGCAGATAACGAGGTGTCGGGCCTCAAAACGACTGCGGCGAAGGAACTCGCGGCGCGTGTACGTGCGGAGGAGGAGGTGGAGAAGGAGAGGAGTGAAAAGGTAATGATGGGAATGCATCAGGAGGCAATTGAGTTAGCGGCTGTTCTTCGAGAATTGATCGCTGCACCCTCAATGCTGGGAAAAACACCGACCCATGCTGCCGGCATAAAGAGGAAAACAGCTGACGCAACTGCGGATTATCGTAAAACGCGTCGGCATTGGACAAAGGATTGGAACCCTGTGGCTGATGCAAAGGTGTCCGCGCTGCTGGATAGGGTGACGGAGGACATTGCCAAAAATGTGTGGGCTAGCTTGACAGCAAAGCCAAAAAAGTCGAAATCTGTGGCTTCTGAAATGGCTACTTTGCTGAAGAATCCAGACCGAAAGGAGAAAGGCGGGGCCGCGGAAGTGACGATCCAAAGCATGATGAGCAAGACGTATCGCACTGTAGGAGCTGAAATTGGTGGCACCGAGCGCGGACAATGGCTGGATGAAGTTACTTTGATCGTTCGCCTGCCAAACTTGGGTGGGGAAGAAGAGAGGTGGGCTCGTGCTGACCACGCTTGGATCAAAAAACCGCACCGAGTTGGGAACGTGTGCACTGTCACGGTCGCATGTGAAGCTAAGGTGGTATTAGAAGAGGCAATTGTTCAGGCGTGCCAGCAGGCCTGCATGACGCTCTACACTACCTTGGATTACCGCTACTTAGATGGGACGCCGTCGTCGCGTGCCGCCATGAACCCGTGGAACTATTCACTCGGGACCGACGGCAAACATATAATTGTCATGCGCATATCTGTGGTACCGGCAACTGCCGGAAAGGCTAGTTACATTTCAGTGGAACAGTCAGTGGTATTGCCATTGTGGGACACCTCTGACCCGGCCATGCTCGTTCACGGGTTGCCGATGGGGCTCGCTGTTGTATTGGCATTTATGCTTGCGGAGGGGGACGAGCTGGGCAGCGACGCCGTCGTACCGCCAGACTGGGTAGTACTTGCGCACGTGCCCGCGCGAGCACCGGGCCGTAGTGAGACGATCGGTGACGCTGCAGCTTGGACACCACCTATGGCATTCCGCGATTATGTTTTGTTGGGTTGTGGCGGCTATTGCGATGTGTACCGAATCATCGTCGATGGCCGTGAAAAGCCAGCTGTCCTCAAGGTTTCCCGCTTTCCGAAACGTGATGATGGCGATTGCCTGCGGGAGGCAATGGCGCTTCGGAAGGTGGGGAATGCCACGGCGGACGCCGCTGCTAATTGCCAATATATACCTAGCCTGCTTGGTGGCGCATGGCAAGATAACATGTTGGTGGCGCTTGTACTGGCGGACGTAGGCATTGCACTGCCTGACGCAGCAGCGCGCGTACACGGTGCCGCACGGTGGGCGGTGGTGGTGCATGCCATTGGCGCGGTCTTGCGGGCACTGAAACATGCTCACAGCTGTAAAGTTTCCCACCGGGACGTGCGTGCCGCCAACGTGATATATTTGCGCGCGCCGCGTGTTGCAACTGCGCCAGCTGCGGCGGCATCTGGTGGGGGATCGGGCTCGGGCGGCGGCGGCGGAGGCGGAGGCGGCGCTGGTGGCGGTGGAGGCGGCGCTGCCGCCGCCGCCGCCGCTTCTGCCATCGGCGGTGCTAGTGGCGGTGGCGGTGGCGGTGGCAGTGGCGGCGGCGGTGGCGTAGAGCACGGAGAGCGTGTACTGTTAAACGATTGGGGGATGGCGCAGCGACTGGTGTCAGCAGACAGCGTGTCCAACGATTTGCATGCCACCAAACTCCTTCTTCGCGTGCTTGGCGACCTTGATACCGACCGCCCCCTGCACTTTTATAGCGATCACACACAAGAGCTGCAGCACTGGGGCACGGCCGCTGCTGCCATTGCACGATGTGTAGGGTTCCCCGAGAGTGTACACAACAACGCCGCTCTGTCCTTGTTTCTTGGGGCGACGTCAGTGGATGAAGCGATTGCCGCGCTAGATTTGCTGCGCCCCGCCCTTGCGCCGCAGCTGGACACGCTGGAGTGGGTGGCGTGTAGTTGAACAACCCCGCGTACCTCTGTTGCTGTTGCCCGGCGCGCGACACCCGCCAGTCCACGGAGGCGTGGTGGTAGCCAGTGCCACGCCTGGTACGCGGCGCTGGTCGCCGTACGAGCCGGACCGCCTCGTGTCTACCGGCCGCAGGAACGCGCGGCTGTGGAGCGTGCGCCGTGCCCACCTGCCGGGCCTGTCCGTCGCGCTCAATGAGTACGCGCGCGGCGTGGAGTACACGGATGTGTTGTTTGACCCCCGCCCCGCCGTGCGCGCTGGCCCGCCTGTCCCTGCGGCTGCTGCCGGTGCCGACGGCGGTGCCGACGCCGTGGTGCATGGCCGCCTCTTCTTTGCCTCCTCTGCCGGCACGCTGCTGCAGGTGGACTACGCCACGCGCGCCGTGCTCGCCATTTTCCGCCTGCACGACGGCGGCATCAACGCGTTGGTGGTGACGCCTACCCTGTGCATCACCGCGTCCGACGACGGCTTCACGCGCGTGTGGCCGCTCGACTTTAGTGTCTACTTCCTGGAGACGGCGCACGAGGGCCGCGTCGCCTCCGTGGCACTCACTGCGGACGCGCGCGTAATGGCGGTGGATACCGGCGACGAGCTGGCGGTGCGGTACGTGGCAGCGCCGGTGCCGCCCGGCGGCAACTCATCGTTTGACATCACCTCCAACATTGACGCCACCGCTGCCGCTGCCGCCGGCCCCTTCATACCCACTGCCATTGCCGCCGCCGCCGGCGCGGGCAGCGGCATCAACGACGCACATGCACGCGCGCCGCGCATGGGTGCCACCGCCGCTTCCGCCACCGCCGCTGCGTCAACGCGGGACGCACCGGCGGCGGATGCTGCAGCGCTGTCCCTCGCCGCAGCGCAGCTGCGCCACGGTTGGCGTGCTGCATGTGGGCGGCCCGGAGTACACGACGGTGATGCGGGGGCACGGTGGGCGGGTGACGGCGGTGTGCCACCGCCTTCTGCGGCCGCGGGCGATGCCACGCGCGTTGCGTGACCTGCTGCCTGCCGCCGCAGCGGGCCGCACACGGAGCAGTAGCGAGCCAGAGTGGCAGGACCCGGTTGCCGCCGACGTGGAGCGCGCTGGCGCCATGTTCTAAGCCCCCTTTTCCCGCATCTGGCGTGCGCTGGGGGAGGCGGTGGGGCAGGCGGCAGCCACTGCCGGCTTTGACGGCACGGTGCGTGTGTGGCGCAAGGTGCCGCACGGTGGTGACGACGATGGCGGCGACGGTGGCGGGTATGACGCCAGCAGCGGCAGCACCTCCGACGCGCCCGAGTCGTGGCGGCAGGCGTTTAAGTTTGTGGTACCAGGCGAGCCGTGCGCCTGCCTGGCGTACCGGTACGCGCCGGCGTACGCGGCTGGGCGGTACGGCGCACTGTTGGATGCCTTTGGCGCGTGGAACGGCTCCTCTGGCGGGCTGGACGCCAGCCGCGGCACCTCCTCCTCGTCCTCGTCGTCGTCGATTGGCCTGTCGATTGAGGACTCTGGCGCCGCGGAGCGGGCGGCGCGGCGTGCGGCGGCTGTCAAAGTGACAGCTGGCGCCAGCCACGAGCGTGCAGCCGGGTTTGGCGGCGGCATCGCCCGCGTGTTCCACGTCCCCACCACCAGCGTCGTGCGCGAGCTGCGGTTCCATGCACCCACCGCCACCGTGTGCTGCGTGGCGTTCACACCCAACCACCTGGTATCGGTGGCCGCCGATGGCGCTGTACACGTGCATAACGTCGCGCGCGCGTTCCAGCAGGTGGCAGCGTGGAGCCGGCCGCCGCCGCTGGCAGGCGACGCGCCACCAGTGGTGGATGCGGTGCTGGCAATGGACCCGCAGGGCGCCAGCGTGGCAGTGTCGCTGACGACGTCGGCTGGCCAACCACCTCCTCCGCCTGCCTGACCTGGCGCTGCTTGCCACAATTCCACTGGCGCCCCTACCCGAGCTCAAGGTGAAGCTCATGACAGCTGCCGCCGCTGCAGAGCTAGCGGCGCTGGGCATCGAGGCGGAGGCAGTAGTAGTGGTGGCGGAAGTGGTGGCGGCAGTGGTGGCAGCAGCGCGGCAACGCGGCGTGCCACTAAATCTGCGCTGGCGGCTGAGCTCAGCGAGCGCATCGGGCGTGGCTCTGTGCTGTCGCTGGCCATGGTGCCGCTGGACGGCGCGGCATGGACGCTGGAAAGTGACGCCGGCGGGGAGGGCGCGGCGGAGATGTGCCGCATGCTGGTAGTGGGCACCGACGATTGGCGCCTGGCAGCGTGGGCGCTGACGTCTGACCGCGGCGGCGCGGCTGCAATGTTTGAGGTCGCCGCCGCGCACTCCGGCCACATCACCTCCGTGGATTGGTCGCACGGCGGCCGCGTGCTGCTCACCGGCGGCACGGACGGCGTGGTAAAGACGTGGGACACACGCAAGCTCATCCCACAACGCGCGGCAGCCGGCGCCGTTGCGGGCGCAGGCGCACTCCTGCCCGCCCCTGCCGGCGCTGGCGGCAATTTGCTGTCCACCGCCATGCACGCCGGCCTGCTCACCGCGGTGCGGCTGGGCGCGGGCCCTACGCACCACGCGCTGGCGGCACCCAGCGGCGAGTTCGTGTGGGCCGCCTCCGCCTTCTACGACGCCTTCTTTGACCTGGGTTACCAGGTGACGGGGCGCGGCGGCGTGGCGGACGCGGCTAAGCGCGTGACGCGCATTGTGGTGGATGGCCTGCGCACGGCTGCCTCCCGCGCTGCCGCTGCCGTGCGAGGTGGCGGCCGCCGCCGTGGTGAAAGTGACCCAGCTGGGTGTGGGGGTGGCGGCGGTGGGTTTGGCGGTGGCGACGAGGGCGGTACTAGTGAGGGCGGCAGCGTGCTGTCAGCCTCCGACGCGCCGCCGCCGCTGCCGTCCGTGTCTTCACCCGGCCATGAAATGCTGGCAACGCCGCGGCCCCGCCCCGCGGCCGGCATGCTGCCGCTGGGCGGTGCCGACGGACCCGGGTTTGTTCCGCCGCCGCCGCCAGTGGCATTTTCACTGCCCGCTGACACTGACGCTGCTGCAGCTGCCGCTGCGGGGCGGCGGTCGTCGATGGATGACGGCGGGAGTGGCGGCGGCAGCGACAGCGAGGGCGGGCGGGGTGGCAGCGGCGTGGATGACACCGGCTCCGTGAGCGGCGACAGTGTGCTGCCGGGCGGAGATGAGGATGAGGAGCGGCGTGCCATGGAGACGCCAAGCGCGCCGCTGCTGGCGTCGCTGCGTGCGCGGCTGGCAGAAGCGGAGGGCATCAAGGGCGGCGAGGGCGACGGTGCGGAGGGCGAGGCGGCAGCGTTGTTGGGTGCCTCTGGGTTTGGTGGCGCGTCGCTGGCGCCGTCGGGCGCCGTGTCGGGCATGTCGGATCTGGTGCCGCTGACGCTGCCCTCCGAGGACGGCGATCTCCTTACGCCGGCGCCGCTCGCCCTGGTGCGCACCACGCAGACGCACATGACGCCCATTACCATGTCGCTGACGCGCCGCGGGCGTGGCATGCGCGCCGGCGGCGGCAGCGACGCCGCGCTGTTGTGCACCACCCGGCGCGCCTTTGCGTGGCGGCCGGAGCGCAAGCTGTTTGCGTACGCCAGCGGCGCGTGGGTGGTGGTGGAGGACCTGGCGACGGCGAGCCAGACGTTCCTGCCCGCCGCCTTCACGCCCAGCGCACCTCCCGAGCTGCTGACGCCGGGGCACGACCTGGCGGGCGTCCTGGCGCGCGACGCCACGGTGGAGGTGGTGGATGCCAGCGCCGGCGCGGCGGTGCGGACGGGCGGCGGCGACGTGCTGCTGGCTGCCGGTACAAGTGGCGGCGCGGTGCAAGTGTGGCAGCGCGGCAGCGGGGAGGGCGGCGCGGCGAGCGTGCGGGAGGGCTGGTCACGCGTGGCATTTTTGCTGCCGCCCAGCGTGCGCCGGCCACCAGAGGGTGGCGCCGCTGGCTTCCTGCGCCGCCGCAACTCGCTGACTGACGGCGGCGGCCGCGCCAGCCGGCGCGACGTGGTGGGGCCTGCGTACACCTCCACCGTCGTAGATGTGGCATTTAGCCTGGATGGCGCCATGCTGGCTGCCCTGTTTGCACACTACGACGACACCGACAATGCTGTGGTACTGACGCTGGGCGTGTGGGAGATCGGCGCGGCGGTGAGCCGGTGGGCGGCTGCTGTGTCCGCAGTTGCAGCGGCGGCTGGCGACACCAGCGGCGGCATGGGCGGCGCTGACGGCGTTACTGCTGCAAATGCGGCCGACGGCGTGGTGGAGTACTGCCTGGTGTCGGCGGTAGCAGCGCGGCTCAGCATCGCCACCCTGGCCGCCGGTGCGCCCCTGGCGACGCAGCTGGTGTGGGTAGGCGAGCCCAGCCTGGCGGTGGGTGTGGGGCGGTCGCTGGTGGTGGCGCAGCTGTCACCCAACCTATCGTCGCAGGGTGGCGACGGCGCCGCCACGGGCATTGACAGCGGCGGCGGTGGCGGTGGCGGCGGCGGTGGCGGGAGCGTGATATCGGAGGTGCCAGAGTACAGCGCGGGGCCCAAGCTGGCGTCCAGCGGCATCCTGCGCGGCCGCCGCTCGTCGCTGGCGTCTATGGCGGGGCTGTCCTCCCACACCATGGGGGGGAACCGGCGGGGGAGGGGGCGAGCCGGGGGGGGGGGGGCCCCGCGGTGGGGGCCCCGCGGGGGGGGGCATACCGCTTGTCCCCCGGGCCGCGCCGGCACGGTGGGCATTGCCGCCGCCAAGCCGCTGCTGCCGCTGCTGCCAGTGGCCGCCGACGACCTGATGGCCATCATGCCGCGCGCGTCGTCCATGGAAACGGCGCAGCCGGCGCGCGTGGCGCTCACGTGCGCCGACGGCACCCTGCTGCTGTGCAGCTTCGAGGTGGACAACTTTGCAGCGTACGGCGGCGGGCGTGAGCGGGGCACCACCGCGCCACCTTCCAACGGTGCCGGCGCGGACACGCCTGCCTACGTGCCGCCAGTGCCGGTGCCGGCTAAGGCGGGCGGCGCGCCACCACCCACGACGAGCGCTGGCAGCGCCGACGCTGACGCACCCCCCCTCATCCCTGCCGTGCACGCGCCGTCGCCGGCGCGCCGCCCGCCGCCGAGGCCGGTGGGCCCCGCGGCGGGGGCGGCGGCAGGAGGGGCGGCCGCGGGTGCGGGCGGGAAGGGGGCAGTGGCGGCGCCAGAGGGGCCGCCGGGGCTGTCGTGCATCAGCTGGGTGGGCTCCACGCCGCTGGACGAGGCACTCGTGGCGGTGACGTCACGCGGCGACGCGGTGGCGTGGCGCGTGCGCGACACGCACGCCATGCGCATGTGCGGCGTGGACGGTAGCGGCGGCGATCTCGACACTGCCAGCGGCAGCTCCAGCCGCGGCAGCGGCCTGTCTGACACCGTGTCGGTCGCCCTGGCGGCGTCGTTCAAGGTGGGCGCGCCTGGCGTGATGGCGGTGTGGGACGCGGCCGGCGGCGCTGGCGTGCTGGCTGACACCAACGGCGTGGTGTGGTTCTGCCGCCGTGCCGTGCCGGTGCCGCCGGCGGGCCGCGATGCGCCGTCTGCCGCCAGCCTGGGCGTGCGGCCTGCCGTGTTCCGCGGCGCCGCAAAGGCGCCGGTGCGGCTGATGGCGGGCCACGCGGCACCCATCACGGCGCTGGCGCTGAATGCGAGCCTCACCGGCCCGCTGGCAGCCACCGCTGCCGCCATGACCGGCTACGCTGTGACGGGCGGCGCGCAGGCCTCCCCCACGCCTGTGCTCATGTTCACGGGCGGCGGGACGGACACCTCCACGCGGTGCTGGAATACGACGCCGCACTTTGCGCCGCCGCCGCTGCCGCCACTACCGCCTGCTGTGCTGGGTGCCGGCGGTGCCGGCGTGCCCGCGCCCCACCTGCCGCTGGTACGCCACTGGGACGCTGCCACGGAGCAGATGCTGAGCCTGCAGTCGTCTGGCGCGCATGCGCCTACCGCGCTGGCGGTGCTGCCGGCACCCGCGCCGGGCGTGAGCGGCGGTGGGGCTGGTAAAGGGCACAAGGCGGCGTGGACGCCCAAGCTGGCGGTGGGCTTCTCCAACGGCAGCGTGCGCGTGTTTGGGCTGGACGCCATGAAGGAGGAGTGCCGCAGCAAGGCGCACGCCACCGTGGCGGGCGCCAGCGCCGGTGGGAGTGGGGTGCTGTCAGAGGCGGCCGGCAGCAGCAGCCCGCGGCGCGCGGCGGCACGCGTGACGGCGACGGCGTGGGTGGTGCTGGTGGCAGGCGGGTCGTCGGCGCTGACGGACGGCAAGCGGGTGTCATCTGGCACGTCGGCCGCCACCTCGGTGCCGTGCGTGGTGAGCGGCGACGTGGCAGGCAACGTGTTTGTGACGCCCGTGCTGCGAGCGCCCACCACCTCCGCCTCCACCTCGTCCTCTTACGTCGACTCCTACGCCCTGTCAGTGCTGGCGGCGGGCAGTACGGTGGACCTGGATGTGCGCAACGCGTACGCCGGCTTCCCGATTGCCTCTATTGCCGTGTCGCCGGTGGACCCCGCCGCGTTTGCCGTGTGCAGCGCCGGCGGCGCGGTGACGGTGTGGCGGCTGGTGGCGCCCACGTCGTCCGCAGAGGGCACGCGCGTGCCGCGCGTCGTGCTGCTGGCGGCGTTGAACGCTGGGCAGCGCGCACTGGGGCCGGCGCCACCCACCATGATGGCATCCCCGCTGCCTGGCATGCCGCCCTGCCGCGTCGCGGCGCCGGTGCCGCCCACCACCTTTGTCGGCCTGTACCACATTGCCACCCGCGTCGCCACCATCGCAGAGCGCGCGCTGGCGGTGGTGGAGGCGCCACACCCAGAAGCGCTGCTGTCGCCACCCATGGCAGCGGGCGGCGGCGGTGGGGGTGGTGGCGGCGGCGGGGCGGGCGGGCGGTCGTCGGCTGGCGGGCGGCGGCGGTTGGGGCGCGGCGGTCGTACCGGGAGTGGCGGGTTTGGTGGGAGCGGCGGCGCGCCGGTGCGTGCGCTCTTTGTGCCCTGCTGCCCCACGCAGCTAGCGGTGTTTGTGCCGCTATCGCGCGCGTACCGCGGTGTGGGGCACGGCCAAGCGGTCGTGTTCTTTGACCTGGCGGCGCGCGCCATCCTGCGCGTCACGCCGCCTCTGCCATTTGTGGTGGCTGCGGCGGCAGCCATTGCACCAGACAGCGTGATCGCCACCGCGATGGAGGCGGCAGAGGCGTCGGCAGCGGCTGCTGCAGCTGGCGGCGGCGGCGGCATTGGCGGACTGGGGCTGGGGCTGTCTGACCTGGGCGGTGGTGGTACCACCAGCAGGTTGACGGGGCGGCGACCCTCCGCCTCCAGCGCCGGCGACGCGCGCAGCGTGGGCGGCAGCAGCACCGTGATGCGCGGGTTCAAGGACTTTGTGTTGGAGGATGGGAGCAGCGTGGCGGGGTCGGATGCGGAGGAGGCGCCCGACGTGACGGAGCTGGCGCGCCGGGAGGTGGCGGTGTGTGGCGCGCTGGCCCTTGGCACGTCCGACTCGCGGCAGGTGGTGCTGCTGGCATGCGGG
>Ga0066256_1003368_pt1 | contig 15613 bp, 12 predicted proteins | sample ThiBio_1000_biof_FD_87107 | JGI IMG/M metagenome (GOLD analysis project Ga0066256, IMG submission 87107) | Wastewater bioreactor microbial communities from Cape Town, South Africa - Thiocy_expt_1000_biof (version 2) | ecosystem: Engineered > Bioreactor > Thiocyanate-remediating >...
GCCGAAAGCGCTCGCACAGCGCGCCCACCATCACACGCCAGGCGGATTCGCCGGCTGCGACACCCTGGGGCTGCCACTGCGCATAGGGCCTGGGCGCCTCATGCAGGGGCTGCAGGGCCTGCAAAAGCTCGGCCTTGCGCAGGCCTGAGTGAACGGGTGCGCCTGCGAACAGCTGCAGCAGCTCGGGCTTGGTGTGCAGCGCAAACAGCTCCTCCAGCGCCATGGGGTGGCCCGCATCCAGCCAGCCCAGCTCCAGCAGGGGCGCGGCCGCGTCGGCAATGGCGGGAATCTCTTCGTACACCAGCTTGCCGGCCCGAAACCACGGCCCGCGCCGCATCAGCAAACGCACCATCAGCGCCTGCGAGGGCTGGGGCAGCTGCGTGAAACGGGTGAGGAATGCCTGCTCGGGCGCGTCCAGCAGATCGCCGTAACGCTGGCCAATCCAGTCCAGCGCGCGCTGGAAGTTGTGCAGGTAGTAGTAGCGGTGGGGCTCCAGCATCGGGGCGCTTGTGTCCGGCGAAGCTGTGAGTTTATACAGTTCGCCGCGCGGCCGGGAGCGCGCCTTGGTCGCCAGCGCGTTGCGCGTACTAGCCGCGCTGCTGGTACATCACCGCTTCCAGCTGCATGCGGCGGATCTGCTGCGCCGCCTTCTGCGCCTCGGCGGCGGTGGCGAAGGGGCCGACGCGCACGCGCGTGCGCTGTCCGCTGCTGGTGGAAAAGCTCTGCCGGAACGCGGGCAGGTTGGCGTTGAGCAGCTTGGCCTGGGCGCGGCGCGCATTCGCCTCTTCGGCGAACAGGCCGACGTTGAGGTAGTAGCCGGGCGCGCTGCCCAGCGGTGCGCTGGCGGCGGCGGCCGGCGCCGCCGGGCGGGGCGCCGATGCGGCGGGCGTGGATGCGCGCGGCGCGGCCGCCGCGGGTTCGGGGTTGCGCTTGGTAGGGGCGGGCGGCGGCGCGGCGCGCACGGGCGCCTTGGTCGGCGGGGTCTTGGTGGCCGTGGGGGGGGATGCGGGCCTGGCCTGCGGCGTCGCGGCGGCCGGCTCGGACGCGGCGGGAGCTTTGGCTGGCGTGGCCACGGGCGCGGACGTCGGCTGGGCGCGCGGCGCCGCCGGGGAGGCCGGGCTGCTGGCCGGCGCCTGCGCTGCCCCGGCACCGGCCCGCGCCAAGGCATTGTTGTGCGCCAGCAGGGGCGGGGCGGGCGGGGTAGGCTGTGCGGTTTTCCGCCCCGCGGCGGGCGGGGGCGAAGCCTCCCCTCCACCTGACGCCTGCGGCGCCGCCCCGGCAGCCGCCGATGCGCCCGGGTCGGGTGCCGGCGGCCGCTGCGTCGCGCCCTGCGGTACGGTGGGTACGGCACCGGCCCCTGCCTGCACGGCGCCCGTGGCCAGTTGGGCCTCGGAAGGGCCCGAGCCGCCCCAGCCGCCCGGAGGCACCAGGGTCCAGGCCACGGCAAGGGCCGCGAAGAGCAGCACGTTGCCGACGGCGATCCAGGCGAGGCGCTGCCAGCTGCTGGCCTGGCGCGCCAGCAGGATGTGCGCCTCGGGCATGGTGTGGGCGGCCACCAGGGCGTGGGCGATGCGCTTGCGGATCTCGCGGTGCAGCAGCGCGTCGCCGAACAGGCCGGGCAGGACGATGGCGAACAGGGCGAAAGCGGCGAACAGGCCCCATTCCACCTGCTCCGGCCAGCGCAGCAGCGGCCGCCCGACGCCGAACACCAGCAGCGCCAGCCCTTCGACCAGGGCCACGTAGACCAGCGCCGCGCTCCAGAGGTGGTGCAGCAGCATCCAGTTGAGCGTCGCCAGGGCCGCCGCCAGGTTCCAGCCCGCGGGGGCCCGACCGGCCCGGTCGAAGCGCTCGAACAGCGCCAGGTAGCGCGGGAGTTGCACCGGGCCGAGGGCGGCGCTGTAGAGCGTGCCCATGGCGCTGTCGTCGGTGCCGGGGGCTGCGCCGCTGGCCGGGGCGGGAGGGCGGTGGAACGGCATGCGGCATTCTTGCATGCGAGCGCCGCTATGGGAATGCTTTTGGTCGGAACAAAATCGGCCTGTAGCGCTTGTGGTACAAGGGTGTACAGCTATTGATTCGGGAGTACGCGCATCCCTGCCCAGTGCGCCGCAGGGGCATGGGACGGCTGCCCTGCGGGCGGGCGCGCTTGGCGCCAGAATGGAGGGCCCTTTGGAGAAAACCATGCCCGCCACGCTGAAAATCGATTTTGTCTCCGACGTCTCCTGCCCCTGGTGCGCCATCGGGCTGCACGCGCTGGAGCAGGCGGCCGAGCGGCTGGCGGGCCAGGTGCAGCTGGACTGGCATTTCCAGCCCTTCGAACTGAACCCGAACATGGGCCCGGAGGGCCAGGATATCGGCGAGCACCTGCAGCAGAAATACGGCGCCTCCGCCGAGCAGCGCGAGGCCACGCGTGCCGCCATCGCCGCGCGCGGTGCCGAGCTGGGCTTCACGTTCACGGCGGGTGCGCGCGGGCGCATTTACAACACCTTCGATGCGCACCGCCTGCTGCACTGGGCCGAGGCGCAGGGGCGGCAGCTGGCGCTCAAGCACGCCCTGTTCAAGGCCTATTTCACCGACGGCGAGGACCCGAGCGACCACGCTGTGCTGCTGCGGCTTGCCGGTGCGGTGGGGCTGGACGAGGCCGAGGCGGGCGCCGTGCTGGCCTCCGACCGCTACGCTGCCGAGGTGCGCGCGCGCGAGCAGTTCTACACGCAGCAGGGCATCCACTCGGTGCCGGCGGTGGTCGTGAACGACCGGCACCTCATCCAGGGTGGTCAGCCCGTGGAGGTGTTCGAGCAGGCACTGCGCCAGCTTGCCACCGCGCAGTAGGCGCCGCGCGTTCAGGGCTGCGGGCCGGCGCGTGGCCGGGCAAGCGCCAGCACGTCTTCGATCAATTCGGCAAAACGTTCGCGGCCGTGCGGGCCGGTCTGTTGAAAGCCGATGAAGGTCAGGCAGGCGACGCGCGCAAAACGCTGGACGTCGGCCGGCAGTGCCCCCGGGAAGAGTGCCTGCGCCAGCCGCTCCGCGAATTCGCGGCGGCGCGCGTCCACGCGTTCGAGCGCCGTGCGCACGGCGCCGTCCTTGCTGGCCCAGGCGCGGATGGCGACTTCGCGCCCCGGCTGCAGGCGGCCGGCGATGAGAAGGTAGCGCTCCAGTCGCAGACCCGGGTCCTCCACCGCATCGGCGTAGGCGATCACCGCGTCGGTGTAATCGGCTTGCCAGCGCAGCAGGAGCGCCTGGACCAGGTCCGCGCGGTTGCGGAAGTGGTGGTAGAACGAGCCGCGCGTGACATTCAGACGCCGTGCGAGCTTCTCGGCCGAGAGCTGGGCGTAGCCCGACTCGTCCAGCATGTGCAGGCCCGCTTCGATCCAGGATTCGCGCGAGAGTTTTTGCATGCTCGCCCAGCATACAGGCTGTGTATGGTGGCGGTGCGCCCTCTAGAGTTCGGGCATGGCCAAGCAGTCTTCCACCGTGTTTCCGCACCCGCCCCGGGTGCTCGTTGTCGGGGCGGGCATGGCCGGACTTGCCGCGGCGCAAGCGTTGCAGCGGGCGGGTTTTCAGGTGCGCGTGGTCGAGCAGAACGATGCCGTGGGTGGGCGGGTGAAAAGCCAGGCCTTCCATGGACGGACGATCGAGTGCGGCGCGCAGTTCCCCTCCAGCGGGTACCGGCACATGCCTGCGTTGCTGGCAGGCGCCGGCTTGGCGGATAGGGTCCATGCGACTTCCCCCTGGGCCGCGTTCGAGCGCGGCGGGCGGCTCTTCCATGTCCACCAGAACCGGCCATGGACGCTGGTTGGCAGCGGCCTGCTCAGCGCGGGCGATGGCGCGCGGCTGATGGCCGGCGCGCTTCCCCTGGGGTTTGGCGGGTGGGCGCGTGACCGGTCGAGCTATGCCGCGTACGCGTCCCTGGACAACGAGGACGCGCTGGCCTGGTGCCGGCGCAGGCTGGGGCGCGGCGCCTCGGCCCATGTGCTTGCGCCGACGGTGCACGGCCTTTATTTCCACCCCCTGGAGAACACGTCCCGGGCGCTGGTCGCGGCCGTGCTGTCCTTTCACCGCGCGCACGCCCTGGCCGTCCGGGGCGGCTGGAACCAGCTGGCCCGCGCGATGGCGGCCGAAGTGGACGTCCAGACCGGGGCAGTGGTGGAAGGGCTGCGCGAGCTTGCGCATGGCGTGGAAGTGCGCGTGGGCGGCGAACGCGCGGTGGTCGATGGGGTCGTCTTGGCCGTGCCGGCGCCGTGCGCGCAACGGTTGCTGGAGTCGCCGATCGCGCTGGAAGAAGCGGTGCTGGCGACAGCCTATGCCCCGGCCGTGCACGTGGCGCTGGGCATGCAGGCGGGCTGGCCGCTGCCCGAACCGCTGCGCGGCGTTCACGGCACGCTGTTGCCGCCAGCCGATGCGCGCGCGGGCGCAAGCGTGGTGGCGTCCGTGGTCGTCGAGTCGGCGCGGCTCGCCGTGCCGGCGGCCCCGGAGGTCTTGACCTTCATGCTGGCGGGCCGTGCCGCGCACGAGCCGGCTGCCGGTGCCGACCTCCCCCCGGTGCAACAGGCCGTGGCCTGGCTGGAGGCACGTTGGCCGGGCAGTGCGCGCGCGGTCGTGGCGCACCGCGTGCAGCGCTGGGCCTGCGCGGAGCCGCTGTCGCCGGTGGGGCGTGCGCGTGCCATCGCGCGCTACCGCCAGGGCCTGCCTGCGGGGCGCCGCATTGTCCTGTGCGGCGACTACATGGGTATGCCGTGGACCGACGGCGCCATCGAGACAGGGCACTGGGCCGCCGGGCATCTGCGCAGGCTCGGCCGGTGCCCGCAACCCGCCGCGGCCTGAGAACCGGCTCCAAGCTCGTTGCATCCCACGCAGGAGGCTTCCATGAACCGTTACTACCTTGCCGGCGCGGTGTTGCTGGTGCTCATCGGCCTGATTCACAGCGTTCTGGGCGAGGTGCTCATCTTCCAGCGCATGCGCAGCAGCGGGGTGGTGCCGACCCAGGGCGGCAAGCTGCTGGGTGCGGGCCATGTGCGCATTGTCTGGGCCAGCTGGCATGTGGTGAGCGTGCTGGCCTGGGCGGTAGCGGCCTTGCTGGTCGAGCTCGGCACCGGGCCGGCCGGCGGGGCCGATCCCCAGCGGATGCTTGCCTGGATCGTGGGCGCATTGCTCGCCAGTTCGGCCCTGGTGGGCTTGGGCACGCGCGGCCGCCATCCCGGCTGGCTGGGCTTGCTGGCGGTCGCAGCGTTGGCGGGCGCGGGGGCCTACGTGCGATGAGCTGGCGCGTGGGCGGCCCGGACCCATTCAAATACAGGAGCAATAAACCTATGCGCAGCAAGCGCTAGAGGCCATTTTGACCCCAAAAAAATGGGGGTTTATTTGTCCAGGGGGATGGGCGTCGCGCGGTCCACCGGCACGGCGGTGATGCTGTTTTGCGGCGAGCCGTCGATGAGCTTGTCCGAATAGCTCAGGTACACCAGGGTGTTGCGCTCGGCGTCCACCATGCGCACCACGCGCAGGCGCTTGAAGAGCAGCGACATGCGTTCGGAAAAGATCTCCTGCTGCTGGCGCAGCGGCTTGGCGAACGCGATCGGCCCGGTCTGGCGGCAGGCGATCGAGGCCTCGGCGCGGTCCTCGGCCAGGCCCAGCGTGCCCTTGATGCCGCCGACGCGGGCGCGCGAGACGTAGCAGGTCACGCCCGCAACGCCGGGGTCGTCGTAGGCCTCGACGAGGATGTCGTGGTCGCGGCCCAGCCACTGAAAAGCCGTGTCCACCGAACCGATCTTGTCGGCCGCCGGGCTGGCCGTGGCGCCGACGAGGCACAGCGCCGCCACGGTGGTGCGCAGCAGTGCGGCAAACGTGCAAGTGGGGGGCGTGCGCATGTGCGGCCTCATCCTTCGGCGCAGCGGCGCGCCAGGTGCGCCAGGGCTTCTTCCACCTGGTCGACCAGCACCAGGCACAGGTCGCCGGGCGCCAGGCGCGCCAGCGCGGCGTCGATGGCGGTGAATTCGCCGCGGATTTCCTCCACATGCCGGGTGCGGCTGGCGCCGGCCAGGCCTTCGCGCAGCAGGCGCATCACTTCGCCGTCGGCGCGGCCGCGCTGCGCCGCGTCCTGGTAGAGCAGCACGTCGTCGAAAGCCGCGCCCAGGATGACGGTCTGTGCGCGGATGTCCTCGTCGCGCCGGTCGCCGGCGCCGCTGATGACCACGCTGCGGCGCTTGGCAGGCAGCGCGTCCACGGCGCCCACCAGGGCGCGCATGGCGTCGGGGTTGTGGCCGTAGTCGGCAATGACGGTGGCGCCGCGGTAGTCCATCAGGTTGAAGCGGCCGGGGGCGTTGTCGCTGTCGTTGACGAAGCCCGAGAGGCCCCGGCGGATCGTCTCCCACGACAGCCCCGCGCCCCAGGCGGCAGCCACCGAGGCCATGACGTTCTCGACCTGAAAGCCGATTTTCCCGTTGCGCGTGATCGGCACGTCGCGCAGGTGGATCGCCTCGCGCCACGAACCTTCGGCCGCCACGACCGAGTCGCCATCGACATACACCGAGCGGTTGCCCTGGGCGCGGTGCGTGGCCATCACCGGGTGGTGGCGGTCGGCGGCGAAGAAGATGATCTTGCCCGGGCAGGCGGGCGCCATGGCGGCGACGATGGGGTCGGCCGCATTGAGCACGGCGTAGCCTTCCGGGGCGACGTTCTGCACGATCACGCGTTTCAGGACCGCCAGGTCTTCCACCGTGGTGATGAAGTTCAGGCCCAGGTGGTCGCCCTCGCCGATGTTGGTGACCACGGCGACCTGGCAGCGGTCGAAGCCGAGGCCTTCGCGCAGGATGCCGCCGCGCGCCGTCTCGAAGACGGCGGCGTCCACCTCGGGGTGCAGCAGTACGTTGCGCGCGCTCTTCGGGCCCGAGCAGTCGCCGCTGTCGATCTGGCGGCCGTTGACGTACACGCCGTCGGTGTTGGTCATGCCAACGCGCAGCCCCTGGGCGGCGAACAGGTGCGCGATCAGCCGCGCCGTGGTCGTCTTGCCGTTGGTGCCGGTAACGGCCACCACCGGGATGCGCCCGTCGTTGCCGGGCGGAAAGACCAGGTCCACCATGGCCTGGCCGATGGCGCGCGGCTTGCCGTACGAGGGTGCCAGGTGCATGCGCAGGCCGGGAGCGGCGTTGACTTCGACGATGCCGCCGTTTTGCTCCTCGATCGGGTGCAGCACGCTTTCGCAGACCAGGTCGACGCCGCAGATGTGCAGGCCGACCATCTGCGCCGCCGCCACGGCGCGTGCCGCCACGTCGGGGTGCACGTCGTCGGTCACGTCGGTGGCCGAGCCACCGGTGGAAAGGTTGGCGTTGTTGCGCAGGATGATGCGCTGGCCCTTGGGCGGGACGGAGTCGGGCGTCATGCCCTGGGCCGCAAGCCGCGCCAGGGCGATGTCGTCGAGGCGAATCTTGGTCAGCGAGGTGGCGTGGCCCTCGCCCCGGCGCGGGTCGAGGTTGACCAGGTCGACCAGTTCGCGCACGGTGTGGATGTCGTCGCCCAGGACCTGCGGCGGCTCGCGCCGCGCGGCGGCAGCGAGCTGGTTGCCGACCACCAGCAGGCGGAAGTCGTGCCCCGGCAGGAAGCGTTCGACCATGACTTCGCCGTACTCGGCGGCGACGCGAAAGGCCTCATCGAGCTGGGCGCGCTCGGTGATGTTCACCGTCACGCCCTTGCCCTGGTTGCCGTCCTGGGGCTTGACGACCACCGGCAGGCCAACTTCGAGTGCGACGGCCCAGGCGTCGTCCGCATCGCTGGCTGGCCGGCCGAGCGGGACGGGCACGCCGGCGGCGTGCAGCAGGCGTTTGGTGAGGTCTTTGTCCTGGGCAATGGACTCGGCCACGGCGCTGGTGGCGTCGACCTCGGCGGCCTGGATGCGGCGCTGGCGCGAGCCCCAGCCGAACTGCACCAGGCTGCCCTGCGTCAGGCGCCGCCAGGGGATGCCGCGCGCGGCGGCCGCTTCCACGATGGCGCCGGTGCTCGGCCCCAGGCGCTCTTCCTCGTCGAGTTCGCGCAGGTGCGCCACGACGGCGTCGCAGTCGAAGGCGCCGCCCTGCTGGGCCGCTGCGATCAAGGACTGGGCGTCCTGGAAGGCCTGGCGCCCCACGGCTTCTTCGGTGTATTCGACGATGACCTGGAACACCCCTGCTTCGGGCGTGTGCGCCGTGCGGCTGAAGGTGACGGGGCAGCCGGCCTGCGCCTGCAGCGCCAGCGCGGCCGACTGCAGCACATGGGCCAGCGAGATGTCGCTCTCGCTGCCTTCGGGGAGCAGGGCGCCGATGGCCGGGAACAGGGCGCGCAGGCGCGCTTCGAAGCCGGCGATCTGGGCCATCGCCAGTTCGCCCTGGGTGCAGCGCACCACCGCTTCGATGGCGGTGTTGCGGCTCCACAGGTTGGGGCCGCGCAGGGCCCGGATACGGGATACATCCATGGAAAGCTTTCGGTGGGCGGTGCGGGTTCAGAGCGGCAGCACGGGAATGCGCGGCGCGCTGCCGGCTGCGGCGCCCGGCTCGAAGGTCTTGATGCCGGCGGCGATCAGGTCGGGGGCGATGTCCAGCGCCCAGGCCGCGCCTATGGCCGCCAGGAGCGCGGGCACCGGTACGGGCGCGGCGCCGTGGCCCTGGGTCAGGCGGGTGAGTTCGCCCAGGGTCTTTTCGCTCGCGCCCTGCGCCAGCACCACCTGGCCGGCTTGCAGGAACACCGCGCGGCCGTGGTCCTTGGCGCGGTGCGCGGCCACGGCGGCGCTGCGCGCGTCGCTGGACGTCAGCACCACGGCGCCGTCGCACAGGGCGGCCAGTTCGGCGACCTCGACCTCGTCGGCATTGAGTACGGCGGCGCCGCTGGCCAGCACCACGTCCACCTGGGTGCGCAGCACGCGCGGCATCTGCTCGGGGGCGTGCACGTCGAATTCGGCCAGTGCTTCCCAGCCGTCCATGTCGGTCACCACGCCGACGCTGCAGCGGTCGTAGGCCAGGCCGTCCTGCAGGATGGCGCGGGCGTCGTTCTCGATCACGGCGGCCTGCACCATCTGGCTGGTGAGCAGGCGCCGCGCGCCTTCCCAGTGGGCGCTGGGGCGTGCGTCCACGCAGCGTTCGTTCAGGAACAGGCCGTCGCGGCACGCCAGGCCCGTGTAGCGCCCGCCCAGGTGCAGCAGCCAGGCCACGAGCCGCGCAATGGTGGCGCTGGCGCGCGTGCCGGCGACGCCGACCACCGGAATCCGGCCCACGCTTTCGTCCACCGAGGCGTCGTCGGCGGGCGGAAACAAGTGCTCGGCGATGGCCTGGCCCACCGGGCGCGGTGCGCCGATGGCGGGCTTGAGGTGCATCAGCAGCCCAGGGCCGGCGTTCACTTCGACGATGGCGCCGCCCTGCGCGTGCAGCGGCTTGCCGATGTCCTGTGCCACCATGTCGATGCCGGCGATGTCCAGGCCCACCACCTTGGCGGCCAGCTGGGCGATGTAGGCCACGTCCGGATGGACTTCGTCGGTGCAGTCCACCGCCACGTTGCCATTGCGCTGGATGACGACCTGGCGGCCGGCGGCGGGGACGGAATCGGCGCCCAGGTCCTGTCGCTTGAGTTCAAGCTGCACCTTGGCGTCCTGCGTCAGGTCGATGATCTCCAGCGGGTATTCCTCCTCGTAGCCGCGGCGCGGGTCGGAGTTGAGCTGGCTGTCGATGAGTTCCTGGACGGTGGAGCGGCCGTTGCCGGTGATGCTGACCACCTCGCCGCGCGCGGCGGCCGCCACCTTGCCGCCGACCACCAGGATGCGGTGCTCGTCGCCGGGGATGAAGCGCTCGACCATGACCTCGCTGCCCTCGGGCTCGGCGACGTGCCAGGCGGCCTCGATGTCCTCGCGCTTGCGCAGGTCGAGCGACACCCCGCGCGCGTGGTTGCCATCCGAGGGCTTGACGACCACGGGCAGGCCGATGTCCTGCGCCGCCTCCCAGGCCGCTTCGGGGCTGTCCACCACCCGGCCTTCGGGGACGGGAACGCCGCAGGCCTTGAGCAGGCTCTTGGTCAGGTCCTTGTCGCTGGCGATACCTTCGGCAATCGCGCTGGTGTATTCGGTTTCGGCAGTCCAGATGCGGCGCTGGCGGGCGCCATAACCCAGCTGCACCAAGTTGCCGTCGTTCAGGCGGATATGGGGGATGCCCCGGTCGGTGGCGGCGGTGACGATGCAGGCGGTGCTGGGGCCCAGGTACTGGTCGTCCACCTCGGTGCGCACGCGGGCCACGGCGGCCTGCACATCAAAAGGCTGGTCGTTGATGGCCGCCATGATCAGCGCATGGCCCTGGGCCAGCGCCACACGGGCCACGCTCTCGTCGCGGGCGCGGAACACCATGCGGTACACGCCCCGCTGGCTGGTACTGCGCGTCTGGCCAAAGCCGGTGGGCATGCCCGCTAGGTTGAGCAGCTCGATGACGATGTGCTCCAGAACGTGGCCGCACCAGGTGCCCTCTTGCAGGCGTTGCAGGAAGCCCCCGCGTTCGCCCACGCCGCAGTGGTGTTCGATCAGCGCGGGCAGCCACGCCGTGAGGCGGTCATTGAAGCCGGGGATGGTGTTGGAGGGATAGTCCTCCAGCTCGCCCAGGTCCAGCCAGACTTCCAGGACCGGCCGGTAGGTCCAGATATTGGGGCCCCGCAGGTAGTTGATGCGAAGCAGTTGGATGTCGTTGAGTTTCGCCATGGATTGCAGCGGTTGTGGTTCCGGCCTTGGTAAGGGCTGTGCGGTAGGGGGACGAAAGGGAATTTTGTGGACGATGATTGTGCGCCAGTCCAGCGCCTGTGCGCAGTGTCAGCCAAAAGGCGTTCACAGACGTTACAGGAGGATGCCGTCGCACCGTGGCGTGCAGTATCGGTGAGAATTCTTGCTTTCGCGAGAGCGGCCACCGCAGGCAGCCGGTGGCGGAAAACCCAACCAAAAATGCAACATCACCATTCTGTGGACGCCTCGGGTGTCTTTTCTGGCCCTGTGGGGGCCGATTTGCGGGCCATGCTCGCTTCCAAAGAGAACGTGTTGGCAGCTTTGCCGGTTGACCTGAGCGCCACGCTGCGCTTTGCGGCAGGGTGGGTGGTGGTGACGTCCGAACGGCTGCTGGCTTGCGACCCAGGCACCATCACATGGAGCAGCTGGCCTCTGGGTGAGGGCCTGGCGCTCAAGCTGCATGACCACGGTGGAGTGGGCTCGCTGGAGTTGCACAACCCGGCCGAGCGCCTGGCGCAGTGGCGTTTTACCCTGGCGAACCATCCACAGGCGCTGCGCTTGGTGCAGCGTTTCGATCAGCAATTGACCCTGGGTGCCGGCAACGTCTCCGCCGATGACGACGAGCCCGCCTGCCCAACCTGCCATGCCCCCCTGCCGCCCGACACTGAAGAATGCCCGGCCTGTGCCCGCGCCCAGCCGCCGCAAACCTCTACCTGGGTGCTGCTGCGCCTGTGGCGTTTTGCCCGGCCCTACCGCAAGCAGCTGGCCGCCGGGTTTGCCCTGACGCTTGCATCCACCGCCGCCACGCTGGTGCCGCCGTACCTCACCATCCCGCTGATGGACGACATCCTGATCCCGTTCCAGAACGGCAAGCAGATTGACCCCCTGCTGGTGCTGATGTACCTTGGTGGGTTGCTGCTGTCGGCCCTGCTGGCCTGGGGCCTCTCCTGGGCGCGCACTTATATATTGGCGCTGGTGTCCGAGCGCATTGGCGCCGACCTGCGCACCACTACGTACGAGCATCTGCTGCGCCTGTCGCTGGACTACTTTGGCGGCAAGCGCACGGGTGATCTCATGGCGCGCATCGGGTCGGAGACCGACCGCATCAACGTGTTCCTGTCGCTGCACGCGCTCGACTTCATCACCGACGTGCTGATGATCATGATGACGGCGGCGATCCTGTTCTCCATAAACCCGTGGCTCGCGCTCGTCACGCTGGTGCCGCTGCCGTTCATCGGCTGGATGATCCACACCGTGCGCGACCGCCTGCGCACCGGGTTTGAAAAGATCGACCGGGTGTGGTCCGAGGTGACCAATGTGCTGGCCGACACCATCCCCGGCATCCGCGTGGTCAAGGCCTTTGCGCAGGAAAAGCGCGAAGCCCAGCGTTTCCGCGACGCGAACCAGCACAACCTGGAAGTGAACGACAAGCTCAACAAGACCTGGAGCCTGTTCACTCCCACGGTGTCGCTGCTGACGGAAATCGGGCTGCTGGTGGTCTGGGCGTTCGGCATCTGGCTAGTGTCACGCAACCAGATCACGGTGGGCGTGCTCACGGCTTTCATTGCCTACATCGGGCGGTTCTATGGGCGTCTGGATTCGATGAGCCGCATCGTCTCGGTCACGCAAAAGGCCGCCGCTGGTGCCAAGCGCATCTTTGACATCTTGGACCACGTGAGCAACGTACCCGACCCTGCCCAGCCCGTCCAGGTGGACAAGGTGCAGGGCGCCATCAGCATGCAGGGCGTGGGCTTCCGCTACGGCAGCCGTGCGGTCATCAAAGGCCTGGATCTGGACATCCGCCCCGGCGAGATGATCGGCCTGGTGGGCCACAGCGGCTCGGGCAAGAGCACGCTGGTCAACCTCATCAGCCGCTTCTACGATGTCTCGGACGGCGCCATCCTGGTCGACGGCGTGGACGTGCGCCGCTTTGCCGTGAGCGATTTCCGGCGCCACATCGGCCTGGTGCTGCAGGAGCCCTTCCTGTTCTTCGGCACCATTGCCGAGAACATCGCCTACGGCAAGCCCCAGGCTACGCGCGCCGAGATCGTCGCCGCTGCGCGCGCCGCGCACGCGCACGAGTTCATCCTGCGCCTGCCGCACGGCTACGACAGCCTGGTGGGCGAGCGCGGCCAGGGCCTGTCGGGCGGCGAGCGCCAGCGCATCTCGATCGCGCGCGCGCTGCTCATCGACCCGCGCATCCTCATCCTCGACGAAGCCACCTCGGCCGTGGACACCGAGACCGAGAAGGAAATCCAGAAAGCGCTGGACAACCTGGTGCAGGGGCGCACCACCATCGCCATCGCCCACCGCCTGTCCACGCTGCGCAAGGCCGACCGCCTGGTCGTCATGGACCGCGGCGAGATCGTGGAGGTTGGTCCGCACGACGCCCTCATGGAGCAGCAGGGCGCCTACTGGCGGCTCTACCAGGCCCAGGTGCGCCGCGCCGAGGAGGACGCGCAGGCCGCGGGCGTCGTCATCGACAGCAGCCTGCTGCACCCGGCCCACCCCGCCGGCAACCCCTGAGACGCTGTGAGCAACCCAGCCATGAATGCTTCCCTGACCCCACCGTCGTCCACACCCGCCTTCCAGCTCACGCGCAACCCGCACGGCCGCCTGGTCCTGACCCTGGCCGATGGCACGGCCCATGAGGGCGTGACTCCCGTGCGTGCCTTTCCCATCGCCGCGCCGGGCGAGGGGCTCTCTTTGGTGGGTGCCGACGGCCATGAACTGCTCTGGGTTCCCCGGCTGGAGGCCGTGACGGGCACCGCCCGGCAGCTCATTGAAGAAGAGCTGGAAGTGCGCGAGTTTGTGCCCACTATCACCAAAATCAGCGCGGTATCGAGCTTCTCCATGCCCAGCACCTGGTCGGTGGAGACCGACCGCGGCGCCACGCGCTTCACCCTCAAGGCCGAGGAAGACATCCGCCGCCTGCGCGGCCGCACGGCCCTGCTCATCGCCAGCGCCGAGGGCGTGCACTACGCCGTGGCCGACTCCAGCGCCCTGGACAAGGCTTCGCGCAAGCTGCTGGAGCGCTTTTTGTAGCCTGGCGAGGCGCGGTTTCATAAGGGTTTACCCTGTTTTGTGTCAATCGGTAAAAAAGACCTCAACTTCCCCTTCTTTTTACCGAAATAAAGGCACGAGACGGTGATAGTGCGCCGTCTGGAATACTTTTGTGAGGTCACCGCCATGCAACTGCCACCTGTCGACCGATCTCCGATCTGGCGTCCCCAGGGCGCAGATCTGTACTCCACCGGAGCCTCGGGGGCGGTGCCGGTGCGCCCCATCCACAACGCCAATCCGGTCGAATCCATGGACCGGCTGGGCGAGGGCGCGGTGGTCAAAACCCCCGAGAAACCCTCGGACCCGGATGTCCAGAACCGCGACTGGACGGCGGTGAAGACGGCAGAAAAAGTCGAGGAACCCCCGGAGCCGCCCAAGGAGCCGCCGCTCTACAAGCTGCTGATCGAACACCTGCACGCGCTCTGGCGCGCCAGCGGCAGTGCCATCGAGGCGGCGCAGGAGGTCAACAAGAACACGCTGCAGGAGCGCCTGGCGCCTCAGGCGCAGAACGAGCCGCTCACGTATTCCGACCCCAAGGTCAAGAAGACTGGCGGCCTGTAACCATTTCTGCTCTTGAAAGAATAGCTGGAGGCGCCCGTACTACGGGCGCTTTTTGTTTTTTTGATGTTTTTTTCAGGGCACGGACGCATGGGCCACGCCGCTGCGCACATGCCCGGCAGGCACATGCTGGGCGGCCGAGGCCACGTGGCCCGTCTGGTCGTCGAAAAAGAAGTCCGGCTCGAACTCGCGCAGGAACTCACCCTTGGGCAGGCCGCCCAGGAACATGGCCTCGTCCACGGCGATGTTCCAGCTCATCAGCGTGTGGATGGCGCGCTCGTGGGCGGGGGCGCTGCGCGCCGTGACCAGGGCGGTGCGAATGCGCATGGGCGCGCCGCCGCTCTGCTGCAGCCGGTGCAGGGCCGAAAGAAAGGGTTTGAAGGGGCCGGGCGGCAGCGGCAGGTGGGCCTTCTCGACCTCGTGCGCCTGGAAGGCGTCGAGTCCGCCGGACTGGAACACGCGCTCCGCCTCGTCGGAAAACAGCACGGCGTCGCCGTCGAAGGCAATGCGCACTTCGTGCGGGTTGGTGGCGCTGGCCTGGGCCGACTGCGTGGCCACTTGCGCGGCTGGGTAGCCCATGCTCAGGGCCTGGGCCACGTCGGCGGCATTGGCCGAAAGAAACAGGTGCGCGCCCAGCGGGCGCAGGTAGCGAAACGGCGCGGCCCCCTGGGTGAATACGCCGCGCTGCACGCTGGTCAGGCCGTGGGCATGCGCCGAGCGGAACACGCGCATGCCGCTGGCCGGGTCGTTGCGCGAGAGCACCACCACCTCCACGCGCTGCTGGCCCGGCTCGTTGAAGGCCAGGAGCTTCTTCACCAGCGAGAACGCCACGCCGGGGGCGGCGGGCACATCCAGGCGCGCCAGTTGCAGGTGCATGTAGGCCTGGGCGTCGCCCTGGTCGAACAGGCGGTTCTCCTCCTCGAAGTCGAACAGGGCGCGCGAGGAGATGGCGACGACGAGCTTGTCGTCCAGGGTCAGGGCCATGGCCTTACTTCACGAATTGGTTGAGCTCGATGATGGGCTGCAGCACGGCCAGCACGATGAGCATCACCACCAGGCCCATGGTCACGATGAGCAGCGGCTCCAGGATGGTGGCCAGCTGCATGGCGCGGCGCTGCACCTCGGTGCCCAGCTGGCTGGCGGCGCGGGCCAGCATGGTGGGCAGCTGGCCGGTCTGCTCGCCCAGGCGCGCGAACATGGCCACCAGGCCGGGAAAGCGCTTCTTCTGCGCCAGGGCCGAGGCCAGCGGCGCGCCCTCGCGCACCAGCACCAGGGCTTCGAGCG
>Ga0066256_1003374_pt1 | contig 15586 bp, 21 predicted proteins | sample ThiBio_1000_biof_FD_87107 | JGI IMG/M metagenome (GOLD analysis project Ga0066256, IMG submission 87107) | Wastewater bioreactor microbial communities from Cape Town, South Africa - Thiocy_expt_1000_biof (version 2) | ecosystem: Engineered > Bioreactor > Thiocyanate-remediating >...
CCCGATAGATTCGGCGAAGACATTCCGACGCGGTTCGGCTATCACTCGGAACGGAGCAGAGACGCACTGCTCCGGGGCGTCGAAACCCCTCACGAACGGTTGGTGCTGGCCGTTACAGCACCACACTCCTTGACCTTATGGTCGGGGAGCCTGTGGCGTATGCAACAGGTTCACCCGAACTAAAGGCCACGGGGCCGTTTCGTGACGGTTTCGAACTCCCCGATCACCAAGAGTCAGAGAGGATGTTTGCGGGGGCGCACCGCAGACGAACCCTCCCTCGAAAATGGGGAGAAGCCATGCGAACAGCGGTCGAAATCGATCCCGACGTAGCCGACGAGGCGCCGAGCGGAAACGTCGTTACGCCCTACGACGAGCAGCACTATGTCACCTATCTGCGTCTGCTGGACGCCAGCCGGGACGGCGCGGACTGGCAAGAGGTCGCTCGCATTGTCCTGCACCGCGATCCCACCGCCGAAGAAGTGCGCAGCCGCCGTTGCTGGGAAAGCCATCTGGCCCGCGCTCAATGGCTATCTGGCTCCGGCTATCGACGCATACTGGAACAGGCCGTCGCGATGGCTGCGCGCGGCGGCAGATAGCCTCTGGCTTATTTGCCTGACGCCTTGATCGGATAGTGTAGCAACAGCCGATAGCCACCCCGCATCATCTTGATGCCATGGGCGACCAGACGACGAGCCTTGTTCTTGCGCGGATCGACCTCAAAATCCTCTTTGGTGCCGCTGAATCCAAGCAGGGCTTCAGCGACGGTGCGATAGCTCACGCCGCGCAGGCGGGCGTCAAGCGCGCGCAGCGAGAGGATATGAAACTGGCGGAGCTGTTCGGGCATGGCGCGGAAGTCGCGCCCCGGTTTATAGCCCTTGAGAGCGCGTACCAGTCGACGGGCGGCGTGCGAGCGCAGATCGTAGAAATCATCCGCCGGCAGGACGGTGGCATAGAACGCCGCCGCGTCGGGGATGGCTTGCGGCAACCAGAATTGATGCGCCACGCCATCCACCTGCCAGATACCGTGCCAGCCATCGGCCGCCTGGCGCAGGTCGAGACCGTCGAGATGCGCCAGCGCGACGATGGGCTCTGTCTCTCCGTTGCGATACTGGACAGGCGACAGCTCGATTGCCCTCGGCTGAAGGCGTGGGCTCCAGAACAGGGTCTGGCGATCCGAAGGGGTTTCAGGATCGGTCGGAAAATCGCAGCCCCCAGCGTTGCACGAAGGCTTCCAGCCGTTCCGGGTCCGGCTCGCGCGACGCGGTGATGGCCTGAAACTCACGACGATACTCGTCGTCGCGGCGAAGGTATTCCCAAGCGAAACCGGCAGCGGGGATGCTTTTGGCAAATCGATATGCCGCCGGAGAACGCCAGTCGATGCTCAGCATGGCGTCACCTCTCTATGGCCGGACACATGCAAAGCAACGCCCGGATAGAGAGCTTCAACCAATGCGGGAAACAACTGTAGTCCTGCGATGGCGATAACTGGATCGCCTAACATGATCAATCTGGTGGTTATTTCCTTCTTAACAGTGCTTGCGTGGTTCCGCGAGCCGGGCGCAGCCCGGCGAGCCCGGCCATGTTTTCGTGCATGGCCGCACCGCCGATCCGCAACGCCGGATCGGCGCGATTTTTCAGCCCTCGTGATCGCTGGAAGAGGAAGGGGCCGCCGGGGCGGCGGCCCTGTCGCGCTCGGGGTCAATTCCCCTTCAAGCGCTGCATCCCCTCCGCCAGCGTCCAGAGCGCGCGATTGAGGCCGACATTTTGGTCAATGCCGTTGATGGCGCGGGTTTGGGTCCGGCGAATGCGGCCATCCGACGTCTGGCGGCGTCCCCGCAGGCCGCCCTTGGTCAAATGCTCCTGAATGACGTTGAACGTGCTCCAGACGCTTTGCCCGGCATCCTCGTGGCGGCGCGGCATGATGATCTGATCCGGCTGAACCGGACTTTCCTCCTCGCCATAGCGGGCGACAAGGCTGGCCTCGGCCAAAACCCGCTGCTCGTCTCGCGAAAGGCGCGTTTCCTTCATCGTCTCGGTGGCTTCGATAAGGCGCGGGAAGTCCTCGGCGACGGTATAGACGCCTTCGATGATCTGATCCTGAATGCCCCCCTTGTGGGGAACGCGGATTTCCTCGAACCGCTCGCCCGCAATCATGCTGTTGGTGCAGACGAAACGCAGCATCCCCGCGAACATCTGATAGGCGCTGGTCCCGTCATGGCTGTTGACGATGATGACTTCCGCCGCCTCCGGCTTGCCGATCCCACCGTCCCGGCGCAGGCGCAGCATGTGCTTGGCGTGGCCGTGGCGCGAACCGTCGCGCGGAACCGACTGCACGGCGAAGAACGGGAACCATCCTTCGCGGCGCAGGCCCTCCACGATGTCGATGGTGGGGACATAGACGTAACGCTCGGAACGGCTGTCATGGGCCTCGCTGGCGAAGATCGACGGGACGTGCCGATAGAGGGCTTCGTTATCCAGCGGCTCGCGCCCGCTGATCTGATGGCTGTTGCGGCCGAACCGGGTGGCAAGCTGATGATACATGGTCTTTCTCCTATGGGCTTGGGTTGGAGCGCAGCGCTGCGCTGCAACCCTGGCCGTCGCCGAGACCGGGGGGTGCAAGGTGCAAGGGCGACCGGGGGCGGAGGGGGATCACCCGGCCTGCACGGAACGGCGGAACGCCGTGGAGGAAGGCCGGGGAAACCGCCCCGGTCGAGCGCCAGCGATCCCTTGCGCCGCGCCGGGGGGAGACCCCCAAGCAGCCTGCCCGGCGAGAGCGGAGCGGACGCCGGGGACGAGATCCGATCGGGATGCGCGTGAGCGCAAAGCCTCAAGGCCCTGCATCCCGATTCCCTGTTCTGAAGGCGGCGGGCATGAGCATAGAGAAGCCTCGCTTGGCTAGCGGGGCTTCTGGAGGGGCGGGCCTTAGTCGCCGTTACGGCGGGACCAGATGAGGTTGTGACCGTTGCCGTCCTCGGCTTCGACCAGGCTGGCGTAGATCGGGGCCGGGAAACTCGGATCGTCCAGCTTGACGGAGAGGTATTCGCGCTGGGTCTCGCGGGCGGTCTTCTTCCAGGCCGCGCCGAACTCGGTCGCGCCGGCGAAGATGCGGAAGTCCGGGCCGCGCTCGCTTTCGCCTTCGAAGGTGACGAACTTGGCCTTGACGTTGAGGGTCAGGGTCTTGACCGCGCCGGTGAAGCCCGCGCCGTTTTCGTTCTTGGTGAAGGTGCCGATGGTTGCCATTGCCGTATTCCTTTTCCTGTCGGGCCGCACCATTGCGACCTCGATAAGGGTCGTGAGACCGGGGACGATCGGCCCCGCACCCGAAGGGCCGGAATGAAGTGGAAGGCGGCCGGCGACGGCTTTTTTGGATCGCGATGCAAAGCCGAAGGCGGCGGACAAAAGTTGGCGACGGACGTTGCGGGAGACGAGCGAGGCGAAGCCGGTTCTCGGTCAGACCCATGCCAATCGAGATCGCGGATGGAGCGCCCGTTTCAGGAAATCAGGGGAATACGGCAATGGCGGCCGTCCCTGCGCCTCGCCGCTCGAGAACGGAAACGGCGCGGGGTTCGCTGGTCGATGTTCTGCCGCCTGACCTTCATCGTCAAGGCCGGCAACCGCCCCCGATGGGTGTAAGCGATGCTCGGCCGAGCTTTCGCTCCCTCGCTGCACAGGCTGGGTTTGATGCTGCCGGAACGACTGCTCACGAGAGCAGCCATGAATGCCTTGGCCCGCAACTTCGATCCGGGTTTCCGGTGCTGCTCTGCTCCCTGCCGTGATCGACCGAGTGGAGCTGCCTCATCACACTGGTGTCAGTGCGATGGTGAATGAGGCCCGCCTATGTGGGGCGCTCGCGAAATGACCGCCGCTGCCTTTGCGTTTTGCGTTAGCGATCGAAGCCGAATGGCGGAAACGCGCCATGGGCGTGGTTCCGGCGCAGCCGAGAGCGCGGCCCGAAGGGCAACGCCAAAGCTCTTTTTATACCCTCATCGGGTAGCCAGCACCGGTAATGGATCGTGGGGCATCGCCCTAGCTAGGACCAATCGACATTCAGGATTCAGTTCTGTCGTGATGTGTGATTCATGGGGCTCCAGACCCGTTGGTCTGGAGCCTGCAGATGTCGAAGCCGAAGCGCTACGAATTGACCCTTGAGCAATGGCGCCGGGTCGGGGGTTTGTTGCCCGGCAAGCCCGGTGATCCGGGCCGTTCTGGGGCGGATAATCTCAATTTCGTCAATGGCGTGCTCTGGGTACTGCGCTCCGGCGCACATTGGCATGACCTGCCTGATCGCTATGGCAAGTGGAAAACTGTCCACAAGCGCTTCACGCGATGGGCGAAGGCCGGCGTATGGGAACGTGTCTTCGCCCACCTGATCGACGATCCCGACAACGATTATGTGAGCCTCGATTCAAGCCTCGTGCGCGCTCATCAGCAGGCAGCCACCGGAAGGGGCGGCGGGCAAAAAGGGGGGACCAGGCTCTGGGGCGCTCCAGAGGAGGACTGACGACCAAGATCCACATGGCCGTGGATGCGCTGGGCCGACCACTGAAGCTGATCCTCACGCCCGGACAGCGCGGCGATGCACCGCTCGCCCCGGCCCTGCTCCAGGGCCTCTCGCCACGCCGCGTGCTTGCCGACAAGGCCTATGATGCCAATACCCTTCGCGGCTTGATCGCCAGCATGGGCGCCGAAGCCGTCATTCCCTGCATCCCCACCCGCAAGCAGCCGATCCCCTACGATTTCGAGGCCTACAAGGTCCGCAACACCATCGAGCGATGCTTCAACAAGCTCAAACACTTCCGACGCATCGCAACCCGCTTCGACCGGCGCGCCGCAAACTTCCTCAGCTTCCTACACCTCGCCGCAGCAATGCTATGGATGCGCTGAATGTCGATTCAGCCTAAACCTTCCTCCAGCGCGCATTGAATTCAGTGTGTTGGAATTTCGAAGGACACTTATCTTTTTGGATAAATATCGTTGACAAGGCCACGCCGCTGTATTTAGCTTACCCAAATGGGTAACCAATTGCATCTCCAGTTCCATGCCCTTGCAGACCCGACACGGTTGGCCGTTGTCGAGCGTCTTCTGGCCGGCCCAGCAACGGTCGGTGAGCTTGCAAAGCCTTTTGACATGGCCTTGCCGCCCTTTACGAAACATCTCGGCGTTCTGGAGCGCTCCGGCCTCATTACAAGCAAGAAAGTGGGGCGCGTTCGGATTTGCGCGATCAATCCGGAAGTCATGGCCCGGATTGAAGACTGGTTTTCCGACCGCCGCGCGCTCCTGGAAGCGCGCCTGAATGCTCTTGAATCGTATCTCGATCACGACCGGCAACATTGAGGAGTCTAGTATGTCGAACAGCCCCGAAATGATTTGCGACACAATCAGGGTGGAACGCCTTCTAAAGGCGTCGCCCGCCCGCGTGTTCGCCGCCTTGACCGACCATGAAGCTCGGCGTCGTTGGGAGCCGACGCCGGAGGGTATTACGGCAGGGCCGGTGGCAAGGTGTTCTCCGATCCTCACCGGGATCGCCAGCCAGACCGGGAAATCCGTCGCACAGCTCGTCTTGCGCTTGCTGATCCAGAAGGATGGCGTCGTTGCACTCTCCGAGACGGTGGGCGAGGACCCAGCCGCCGAGAACCTCGCGATCTTCGATTTCGAGCGGTCACCCGAGGTCGTGGCCGCCATAGACAGTCTCGCCCGCCGCGATGACCGTCTGGTCTGCCCGAGGGCCTGGCGCCGGATTGGGATTGACGTTCTGACGGCCGGCGCATTGGCGCTGGCCGGACATCTTCAACCGCCGACGGCGATCAGACGAGCACCGCGGTGACGGGCCTGCGCGGCGAGAAAGGCAGCGTCGGCCCGTAGCCGAAACGCATTACGAGGTCCGGACGCTTGCCCGAGGCGCCGACAAGCACCGCAAGCTGCGGCCGCAGCGGCGCGACTTCCACCGGCTGATTGACGAACGACGTCCGCAATCCAAAGCTGGTCGCGGCAAGGGCAAAGCGCTGGCAGGCACGGCCCACCGCGATCCAATGTGCCTTGTCCTCCCGTTCGCCGATGAAGACGGCAAGCCCGGCGGAACTGTCGATCTGACGGGCGTATTTGTCATTCTCGGAAGCGACCGTGAAGAAGTGGTCAAATGCGGGTCCAGCCAACAGGTCGGGCAAAACGGGATTGCCGCTCGCGGCGGAGAACAGCCCGTCGCCTGTTTCCATCGCCTGCTTCGGATTGAAGCGCAGCCAGTGCTTCAGCTCCACCATGAACGCCGGATCAGCCATCTGCACACCGTTGCCAACGAGGATGAGATCTCGAATCTGGTTGATCCTCGGCCGTTCAGTGACAAGCGCCAAGCCGACTCCTGGCATGGAAGCCGCCCGAGCCAGCGCCTCAAGATCAGCCGCAGGAACGGGGCGTCCGTCGAACTCGGCGCGCGTGGATTGGCGCTTTGGAATGGCGGCAAACAGCGGGTCCGACCATCCGGTGCCTTCCGTAAACGTGAAGCGGACACCCCCATCTCCTGCGACCTCAATCGCCCCTGGTCGGCCCGTCGCCTCGGCAGCAATCCGCAAGGTCTCGGCGACACAACCGAGACTGACAAAGAGATGGTGGTCGTCGGGGTCGACCGCGGACGTCGCGCGGGACGGGTCGGGCAGAATGTCGATGGCGTTTCCCTCGATCGTGAAGCGCCAGGGTTGGGTATTGTGCCCATTCGGGGCGAGCGTTGCGTAACCTATGAGGTCCCGAAGCGTCGGACCGGCGGGAAGCTCCTTTCGCAAGGCCGCGGCGTATCCGGCATAGTCCTCCATCAATCCGGTCGATGCACGCCAGCCCAGGGTGCTCGCGCCGCTGAGCACAAGCAGGCTGCCCGCTCCAATGATGAGACCGCGTCGATTCATGCTGACTCCTGTTGCGCCGACACCATGTGGTCACCAGTCGAGAGTTGTTGACCCCGGTCAAAGCGGCCTGCACGGTGCCTCAAAGCGGAACGACATGACCGTCGGGGCACTCCTTCGGCATGACGGCGAGAGGCGGGGCGGCTTATTCGTAGTCGATCCTGTTAATGCTCCTTCCTGGCATCCGATTGCCGCCACTCTCCGTGCTTACGACAAGGTCGGGAAGACTATTTCGCTGAATCCTGCGTCGCGCCTAGGGGCTGCTTCGAAGAAACGCCACGAACCGGCCCTTCAATCTGCCGGCAATGATGTCGCCGTAAGTCAGTACCGACTGAATCTCCAGACGCGCGCGCTTTCTGCGGATGAGCGTTTTCAGGAATTCTGGCCAGTCTGAAATTTCAGGCAAGGACGCTATGGCGGTAAATGGCCCACTGATTGGGCAATTGTAGTCCATTTGATTGGATTGGATCACAATCTCGCAATGATGGCCCTCATTCAGAAGGCGCAAATGTAGAAGCGACCACGCGGCGAGGGTTGCAACAGCGGAAGCACTGCCACCAAAGACAGTGCTCTTGTGATTAATGTTTGGCTCTAGCGGCGCGCCAAGCATGACGGATTCTGGCGAGGCTGAAAGCACCGAAACGTTCATTGCCGCCGAAAGAGGAATCTGCCGATGTAGATATTGCTCCAAATAAGGTTCCATATCGATATATTTCCTGCGACATACCGGCAATACCGCGTACTATTGATAGCTTCTTACTACCCCGCTGGCGGTACGCTTAGATTGATGCGAAATTGATACAAACAAGAAGATGCGCTCGCCATTTATCCCTCAAGAGGAACTTGAATCGGGAAAAATGAGACGGACGAGTGCGCCTCCACCCGGCGCATCCTCGATGCGGATCTCGCCTCCATGCAAGGTCATGATGGTCGAGGCGATAGCGAGGCCAAGGCCTGCGCCTTCGGTGCGACTTTTGTCCAGCCGATGGAAACGCTCCAGCACGGCGCTACGTTGAGCAGCCGGAATGCCCGGACCGTGATCGCGCACTGAGCATTGTCCGCCCGGTCCCGCAACCACCTCAACCACGGTCCGCGGCGGGGTGTGGGACACGGCGTTCTCGACGAGGTTCCTGAGTGCTCGGCCAATCGCGTCGGCATGCCCGTGCACTTCGGTCGCGCCGGCATCCCGGAACGCGATGGAGCGACTGCGGGCAACGGCAAGGGGCGTCAGTTCTGAGGCGACGTCAGAGGCAATCGCACGAAGGTCAGCGCGCGTATTCGCGTCGATCTCAAGCGCCGTAACGTGAGACAAGTCCAGCATCTGGTCCACCAGGCGCTTCATTCCCTGCGCATCGGCGGCAAGCCTTGATTTCGCCTCACCCTCAGGCAATTTGCCGATGCTCAGCATCATGATGGCCAGCGGCGTTCGCAGCTCATGGGCGGCGTCACCGGCAAAATCCTTCAGCGTCCGCACGGCACGCTCGACGCGCTCCAGCATCCTGTTGACGGCGCTTACCAGCGCCTGCACCTCCCGCGACGAGGCTTTCGTCTCGATCCTCATCGCAACCTGTGCCGGGTCGATTCCATCGACGGCGGCGATCGTGGCCCTGAGAGGCCTCAAGGTGCTGCGCACCACGCTGAAGTTGAACAGCAGGAAGAGCAGCGAGAGCAGCAGGAGCGGAAACAGCACATGGAAGCGGATTTCGTTGAAAATAACTGGAACGAAGGGGCCAAAACCCTGCCCAGCTATGGCGACCGTGATCCAGAAGGGTTCATCCGCCACGGTGACGCGGCGCGTCCCTGAGAGCAGAAAGCGGTTGCCCCAGTTCTCCCGCTGGGTGCGGATCACCAGGAATGACGCCGGGGCCTCGTCAGCGACCTTGATATCGCCGTCATCGAACTGCCCGATGACGCCGCCGCCCCGCTCGTGGATGAGGAATGCTCGCTGCGTTCCTTTGGCGATAGGCTGCCGGAGATCTTCTGGGACAGTGCTGCTCGCGCGCATCTGCGGTATGTCGCTTGCGATCCGATCGGCCTCCGCGCTGATCAGGAGCTGATCTAGCTCATTGGGCCTGTTGACATACGACCACACCACGGCGGACAGTTCGACCACCATGAAAACCAAGCCCACCAGGGCGAGCCGCATGGAAAGCCGAAAGAACAAACTGCGTGGCTGGTGAGGACCGTCGCGAGACATCACGCCCGGTCATCCTGTTCAACCGCCGGCGTGATCATGTATCCGATGCCGTGGGCCGTATGCAGGACGACATTCGCGCTCTCGGCCGCGAGCCGACGACGCAATCGAGATACGGCGGCCTCCACCGCATTGGGAGTCACCTCCGAGGAAAGGGCGTAAAGCGCTTCTTCAAGGCTGGCCTTGCTCACGACGTGACCGGCCCGTCGCATCAGGCGCTCGAGCAGACCCAATTCACGCGGCGGCAGGCGGATCACGCGCTCACCGATCCGAACCTCGCGCTCAACACTATCGAAGGCAAGGTCCCCCACGCTCAAGATCGTGCCGAGGCAACCGCCGGGCCGGCGTAGTAGCGCGCGGCAGCGAGCCGCGAGCTCCGGCATCTCGAACGGCTTCACCAGATAGTCGTCAGCCCCGGAATCGAGTCCGCCAACGCGATCGCCGAGCCCGTTTCGAGCGGTGATGACGAGAATGGGCGTCGTGCCTCCCGCTCGCCGGATAGAGCGGATGAACGCAACGCCATCGCCATCCGGCATGCCGAGATCGACGAGCAGCAGATCATAGCGTGCGACAGCAATGCTCTCCTCGGCCTCGGTGAGGGTAGAAAAGCAGTCGAGCACGAAGCCTTGCTCAGCAAGGCCTTCCGAGATCAAGGTCGAGAGGCGGGGATTATCCTCCGCCAGCAGTACCCGCATGGTCGATATCCGTTCCGCTGGCGCGGCGTTTGCGCCCGGTGATCATGGCAAGAATGAGATTTTCCCGATGTAGCACACTCTCCATTATGGCTGCGAATACATGGATAGCGGCCATCGCGATGATGAGATTAGCGCAGAGCGCATGCACCTCCTGGAGCCATTCGACGCCCCAGAACGCGTCGAGCCCCTGCATCCAGCCCGTGAGGCAAGTTAGGGCGATAAGCGTCATGAGCACCAGGACCATGGCCCCGCCGGCGGGATTATGACCGACATAGCGACGATCCCGCCGGGCCTTGACGGCAGCGAGATGCAGAAGGACGGCTCGCGGCGAGGTCACGAAGTCGGAAAAGCGCGCATGGGTGCTTCCGACAAATCCCCACACGACGCGCACCGCCAGAGCGGCGGCGATCCCATAGCCGACATAGCGATGGGGCGGCTTTCCCGAGGCCAGCACGAAGTAATTAAGGGCGGTGCCGAGGACCACCGTCCAGTGAAAAATCCTGACCAGCGGGTCCCACACGCAGACGGCGTCCTGGCCACGTGGTGGCGCCACAGCGCGGCTAACCTCGGACGTCATTGGCTCAATCCACATTCTTCTCGACGATCGCGGCGGTGACGGGGTTGAAGTAGACTTCAGCCTTATGGCCGTCCGCCGTATAGCCGTAGATCTCGTAGCAGCCGGTGGTGGTCTTCTTGAATATCTTGATATCCTTGTATCCCATGTCGGCGATCTTCTGCTTCATCGCGGACTCGCTGAGCCATTTGCTCTCAGGCTCCTTCGTGCAGGTGGGGCTGGCCAATGCAGCGGACGACACAAGGCACAGTCCAGCGGCGGCAATGAGAAGAGATTTGCGGATCATTTGCTTTCCTTAGAGACATTTTTGGTTCGCTGCGGTCAGCGCGACACCGGGATTTCTATGACCTGGTCCTGACGAAAGCCTGACGACACGAACGATACTTGCGATGACCGGCCCATTGTCAGGCTTTCGTCAGGGCGCCCTCCTATCGATGAGCCGTTGCTCCAGTGAGAGCAGACAGACATCCCGTCAGGAGACAGACCATGAAATTCGTTCGAAGCTTCCTCGTTGCTGGCGCGCTCGTCGCCGCATCGCTCGCCACGGCGCCCGCTTTCGCGGAAGACGGCCTGCATGAGCAGACCAAGAAAAACCTGGAAGCGGCCATGCATGGCGAAGCTTTCGCAAACCTCAAATATCAGGCCTATGCCGAGCATGCCCGCAAGAGCGGCCACCCCGAGCTGGCCAAGCTGTTCGACGAAAACGCCAATGTCGAAGCCAATGAGCATTTCGCGCGCGAGGCCGATGCGCTCGGACTGGCGAAGTCGGACGAGGCCAATCTCCTCGACGGCATGGCCGGCGAACACTACGAGAACACGAAGATGTATGTGGACTTCGCCAATCAGGCCGACGCTGTCGGCGACAAGAAGACGGCCGCCCTGTTTCGTCAGATCGCCGCAGACGAAGGCGATCACTATGCCTCCTATAAGGCGGCCGTGGAAAAGCTGCGCGCCGGTAAGTGAGTCGATGCGCGGCGCGAGCACCTTCTCGCGCCGCGTCCATCAGGCCGCCGAATGTTTGCCGCTTGTTCTCGCGATTTACCTCGCACCGCGAGCATGAAAATCCGCAATCCAAACTCTTGAGCCAGGGGCATTTTTCATGCGCGCTCTCCACAAGGAAACGCATCTGATCGAGCGTATCGGTTGGCTTCGGGCTGCAGTGCTCGGCGCCAATGACGGGTTGATATCGACGTCCAGCCTGATCGTGGGCGTGGCGGCCGCGACGACGGCCCAACATGAAATCCTCGTCGCCGGCGTCGCCGGGCTCGTGGCCGGCGCGATGTCGATGGCGGCGGGCGAATATGTATCGGTCAGTTCCCAGGCCGATACGGAACAAGCCGACATGGCGCGCGAACGCCATGAGCTGGCCACGCAACCCGAGGCCGAGCTGGCGGAACTCACCGCGATCTATCAACAGCGCGGCGTCAAGCCCGATCTGGCGCGGCAGGTCGCCGAGCAGATGATGGCGAAGGACGCTTTCGCAGCCCATGCGCGTGATGAGCTCGGGCTTGCGAGTCATGTGATGGCGAGGCCCGTCCAGGCGGCTCTTACTTCAGCGGCGACCTTCGCCTCCGGCGCGGCGCTGCCTTTGATCATCGCGCTGCTTTCGCCGGCGGCCACTGTCGTCTGGAGCGTATCAATCGCCTGCCTGATCGGGCTCGCGGTCCTCGGCGCCGTCGGTGCGCGGGCCGGCGGCGCGAAGGTGTTCAAGCCGACGCTTCGGGTCGTGTTCTGGGGTGCAGTCGCCATGGCATCGACCGCGCTCATCGGCGCTTTGGTGGGCAAGGCGGTTTAGCTGGCCGCCACCGATCCACGACCCCAAGCAGGAGACCTTTATGTCGACGCAAACAACGCAAATATCTTCCCCCTCGAAAATCGTGGACGAGAGCGGCCGGCTTCAACCGTATCGCGATCGGTACAATGCAACGGCGCGCCTCTTCCATTGGACCATCGCGCTTCTGATCGCCGGTATGTTCCTTACGGATTGGATGCGAGGAGCTGCCGAGCGCGGATCGTCGGGCAGAGTCTGGTGGCTTTCTGCGCATGAATCACTAGGACTTCTCGTCCTCATTCTATCCATCGTCCGGCTCGGCTGGCGGCTCGCCCATCCGGCTCCCGCGGTTCGCGGGTCGCCTCTGGTGAGAAAGGCAGCCGAAGCCGGCCATGTGTTGCTTTATCTGGCGACCCTCGGCCTGCCACTGGCTGGTATTGGCCGGGCGATGTCGGGAGGAGGAGATGTCGTGTTTTTCGGCCTCGTCATTCCCTCCATGACGGGCCGCAACAGCCTGCTTTCGACCATCACGCACTTCGTGCATGGCGGCTTGGTGATGAACCTGCTGCTGGCATTGATCGCAGGCCACGTGATCGCGGCGCTCTGGCATCAGTTTCTTCGAAAGGATGGCACGCTTCAACGCATGCTTTAGGCAGAAGGTCCGATAGTTGGGGCCTCTCCCTTGCTCGTCGGGAGGTTGGTCATCGCCGCCAACGCGGCGGCGGACGCTGGACAAGTGTCATTCGCTGAAGATGTCGACAATACGCAATTCTGATCTGGAGGGGACACCGAACAAGGTCGCAAGCCGACTGGAAATGTCGATGATCGAGTTGCGTCATATCCGATATTTCGTCGCTGCATCCGAGCATGGCAGCTTCCGAAAGGCAGCTCACGCGCTCGGTATCCGGGAATCGGCCGTCAGCAGGCGCATACGCGATCTTGAGGACGAACTCGGCGCCTCACTTTTTCATCGGCACAATGGCGGTGTGAGCCTTACGCAAGCGGGCCAGCACTTTCTACTTCGAGCGCGCAAAGCGCTTAGGCAAATCGGCGAAGGGGCACGAGACGTTGCCGCCATCGGGCGTTGCGAGGACGGACGCGTCAAGATCGGCATCTTCTCCTCACTCGCTTCGGGCTTCCTCTCCGATCTGCTTCGAGTTTACGATCAAAACCATGCAGGCGTGCGAATCGAATTCGTCGATGGCAATCCCGCAGAACACGTCTCCGCCATCCGCCAACTACGTCTCGATGTAGCCTTTATTACGGGGACATCCGGCTGGTCGGAGTGCGAGACCGATCATTTATGGTCTGAACGGGTCTTTGCCGTACTCCCTGGCAGCCATCCTCTCGCCGACAAAGTCGAGTTGGACTGGTCCGATCTCGCTGGCGAGATCTTTATCGTCAGCGATACCGCACCCGGACCGGAGATTCACGACTATCTTGTGCAACGTCTCGCTGATCTGGGCTATCACCCTGAAGTTCATCCTCAGCATGTTGGGCGCGACAATCTTTTATCGCTCGTAGCGGTTGGCCGCAGACTGACGTTAACCAGCGAAGCAACGACAGTCACCCATCTGCCGGGTATCGTCTATCGCCCCATTACAAAGGAAATATTGCCATTCAGCGCCGTGTGGTCGCCAAGGAATGACAATCCAGCTTGCCGTCGGCTTTTGAGTCTTGCGCGCTCTATGGCCCGATCGAGCAAGGTGGTCTAGATCAATCCTTTCCTTCGGAATTAGCGCGCAAGCGCGAGCAGCGATCTTGCCCACGCAATGGCGAAGCGGTCTACCGTGGTGCGCGGGCCCAAGGGGAGAGAGTGACGTCGTGCTGCTGACTGACACTGACCAGTGCGATCGCGGCCACCCGCACCAACCTCCCATCGCGACCGCAGGGATGGCTCAGATCGTTACCGTTTCATTGTGTCTGGCACGTCAGTGTAGAAACACCCATCGTACGGTTTGACCAAGAAAACCGAAGACCAACGCCTCATCCCAGTAGCTCAGGGTCCCGATTCTAAACCGCTCGTGGCTCGCGATGGCCAATACACAGCTGATAGCTGCACTCATGAACAACATCATCGCAAGCGCGTTTCCGAAGCCCCAAGGCAAGTGGCTTTGGGCGACAGCAAACATCAGAATTATATACACCTTAAGAAGAAAACGACGTGCGACATAGCGCGAGTCGGAGCCCAGCTTTGACACGCGCATGTTCGGAGCATTCAATGGCGGCATCTGTCTCGAAGTAGGAAGCCCTCGCGATTCGGGCTGACGGTTAGCATTCAGATTACGCGTCCTCGATGAGGCAGTTCGGAATAGGTATTGCGATAGATGCAGCGCCAATCGGGTAAGAAAAATTGCTCCTGCGCGGCGAAGCCAGAGCGTAACTTTCAAAAGTCTCAAAGACAATAAATAGAGCAGCCGCCGGAGGCGTTGGCTCCGCTTGACGAGGATCGTCCAAATACCCACGACCAACCTCAGATTAACAGAAAATCCGAACACCCGGCCGCGTAAACCTGTGTGCTCCTTCTCCCAAACATAAAGAGCGGGACAATCAGCAGATAGATACCGCTGAAGTCCCAGAAATATACGATGGTATATAGGACTTTTGATTTCGAACATCAGGACGACCCTGCAAGGCACTGTCACCCCAAGAATGGCAGTGATATGCAGCCAACGTCATCTAGCGGACAGAGTCCGCTACCGACGCATGAGGATCAACGAGCAATGCCAAGCGACAGTAGTCGAGAAAGCGCGCCGCTCGGGTCGTTCGGACGAGTCTGAAAGCTGTCAGTCTCGCCTGTGATGGCCCAAGCGGCCGGTCACGGAGGTGAGACATGAATATTCAGTTTTTTACCATGCCAGGTTCGCGTCACGGTTCTCGCGCTGCCTTGCCGAGGAACAATCGCGCGTTCTCTGATCAGGGGCGCCGGGATAATCGACCTTCCACGAAACCTGTCTCTGTGAACCGGATTCGAATGGTTGCGGTATGGCGCGTCAATGATGAAACCGGGCGGCTCGAATGCACATGGATGCCTGACGATGAGGCAGACAGTAGGGATGACTTGCGCCGGATGATTAAGCGTCTCTGGCTCTTTCTTGCTGTCTACCAGCAAGGTAGCATTGCGGCGTGAGATGAGTATGATGGATAATATCACGCTGCACGCGGCTTTCAGTGTTGCGATGATGCCGTTCCCTCATGGTCCCTGGGAGCTCAGCTCCATCCGTGGCGCCAATTCGTGTTGCCATCGGATCGCGCGGTTGCGCGAGAGTGCGCCCCCTCCATCTTGAACGACGACTACGCTGATCAAGAGCGCTCGGAACGCTGAGCGTCGTGAATGTCCGCCGTCAGCGCCCTTGAGACAGATTCGGGATTTTCGGGAAGGGAGGATTTCTGGATCATCGCAGCCATTCAGGAGCGCAGATGAGACAGAAATCGGTGCCGGAGAAAGCTCCGGCAGAGCAG
>Ga0066256_1003375_pt1 | contig 15582 bp, 17 predicted proteins | sample ThiBio_1000_biof_FD_87107 | JGI IMG/M metagenome (GOLD analysis project Ga0066256, IMG submission 87107) | Wastewater bioreactor microbial communities from Cape Town, South Africa - Thiocy_expt_1000_biof (version 2) | ecosystem: Engineered > Bioreactor > Thiocyanate-remediating >...
AGCGTCTCGCTGCCTGCCTGGAGGCGGGTGAAGTCGGGACGGTCGCGCCAGGACAGCGGGCCGCACAGGCGCCCCCCCGCCTTGATCGCGGCGTCATGCACGATGTTGATGTTGCGCTCATAGTCCGGATCGCCCTGGCGATAGCCGGTATGGTTGGACAGATCGCCCGACGCGGCGAAGATCGCGGTCACGCCCGGAATCTTGGCGATGCGGTCGGCGTCCTTCAGGCCATCCAGCGTCTCGATCATCAGGATCAGCACCAGATTGTCGTTGATGGTCTGGCGATAGCCGCCCGGCACGCCGCCCCAGAAGTTGGCGCCGAAGGCCTGGCCGCCGCCATTGGAGCGCTTGCCCAGCGGCGGGAAATAGGCCCAATCGCGCGCCTTCACCGCTTCCTCGTAGGAGCGGACGGTGGGAACGACCAGAACCAGCGCGCCGGCATCGAGGGCGTGCTGGATTTCGCGCTCGTCGGTATAGGCGACGCGCACGCCGGGCACCGCCTTGGCGTGCGGGCAGGTCGCCCACATTTTGGCGGTATCGTTCCAGTCGCGGGCGCTGTGCTGATGCTCGACCCAGATGAAGTCGTAACCGGCATTGGCCATGGCGCAGTAGGTGGACGGATCGGAGGAGGCGAACAGCGTGCCGCCCGTGACCTTCTCGCCCTTCATCATCTTGAGCTTGACCGGATTCCAGATCTTGACGCCGCCGGGAACGTCAAAGGCGGTGCCGTATTTCCACTTGCTCATGTCATAGGCGCCGGTATTCACCGCGCCGGGATAGGATTTTGTGGCAGCCTTGCTGTCCACGCCCGCGGGCGCGGCCAGCGGGAACTGCATCTTGCCCGCGGCGGCGTTGTTGGCGTAAGGGTCGGCGCTCTGCGACACTGCGGCGAAGGTGCCCGCCGCCAGGGCGGCAACCAGCGCCGCCGAAAATACGATACGTTTCATTCCCGGAAATCCTCCAAAGGCCCGACTCGGCAAACGGCCGGTCACAAGCGGGGCGCAGCTAATCAGGCCGATCCGGCCCGGTCAAACACGGCCGCGATGTGCAGGTGCGAAGATGCAGCGTCAGGATGGCGCAGCCGCAAACCTGTCGCTAAGTTTGCCGGCAACATGGGGGGATCACCGGATGCCGCGCTTTTCTTCGACCCTGGTTTCGGCCTGCGTTTGGGCCCTGGGCCTGCTGCTGCTCACCAGCCTGGGCGCCCAGGCCGCCATCAACCGGATTGCCTGGGGCGGCAAGGGCGGCAAGGGCGTGGACCTGTACGTCCTGACCAATGCCGGCGGCATGGAAGTGCGGATCAGCAATTATGGCGGAGACTTAACATAGATTCCGTCGTCCGGCCGACGAGGGAAAAACGACAGAGCCCCCCCCCGCTACGTCCACCACTGCCCCTACCGTTCTCTCTGCAACACGGCGCGCCCCGTCTCCCCTCTCGGGCGGTTCGCCAACCGCATCAAGGACAACCGTTTCCAGTTGGGGGGCATCACCTACCGGATCGGGCGCGGCGAGGGCTATACCGCCGCCGCCGACAGCAGCCATGTGCCCTATGACGAACGGGTCTGGACGGCCGAAGCCAGGGATGGGGCCGAGCCCAGCCTGATCCTCAAGCTGGACGATCGCAACGGCACCATGGGCTTTCCCGGCACGGTGAAGGTCACGGCCACCTATACCTTGACCAGCCAGAATGTCCTGCGCCTGTCCTTCCGCGCCGTCACCGACAAACAGACCCCGATCAGCTTGACCAACCATGCCTATTTCAACCTGGCGGGCGATGATTCCGGCCCGGTGCTGGATCAGCTTCTGACGGTAAACGCCGACGCCATCACGCCCGGCGACGCCAGCAACACCCCCACCGGCGAGATCCGCAAGGTCGAAGGCACCGCCTTCGATTTCCGCCAGCCCACGCCCATCGGCAAGAACATCCATGCCTCCGATCCGCTGATCCAGCGGGCGGGCGGCTTCGACCAGAATTACGCCCTGAACGGGCCGGCGGGCACGCTGCGGCTGGCGGCGCGGCTGGAAGACCCCAAGTCGGGACGGGTGATGGAGGAATGGACCACCTTGCCGGGCCTGCAGGTCTATACCGCCAACTATCCCCCGCCGCTGGTGGGCGAGGTCAAGGGCTACCGTCCGCACGGGGCGGTGGCGCTGGAAGCGCAGGGCTTTCCCAACGCGCCCAACATCCCCGATTTCCCCAGCACGATGCTGATGCCCAACCAGACCTGGCTGCACACGATCGAGTTTCGTTTTTCGGTGAAATGATCAGCGCGCGCCGAAGATGGCGCTGCACTGGGCATAGCTGCGCTGAATCATGCGCTGCTGCGTCGCCGTGTCGAAGCCGTTGCCCGCGGCATCCTGCGCCGCCACCGACTGGCAGAAGGGATTGAGGACGGGCTGCTGGGCGGCCAGCGGCGCGGGCGCGGCTTGGACCTGTGTGGCGGACATCTGTGTGGCGGGGGGCGGCGCCGCGGCCTCCGCCATATCGGGCGCATCGCTGCGCTGAAAGCTGGTCCAGCGTTCCAGATCGCTGCATCCCGCCAGCAGGAGCGCGCACAAAAGAAGAGAAAGCGTTTTCATGGTCCGGACCTTAGAGCGGTTCCGGGAAAAGCGTGTAACGTTTTTCCGTCCGGAAGCGCGACAAAACAATAAACTAGAGCTTTTCCGCGATTCATGGAAACACGGGGAAACGCGGGAAAGCTCTAGTGGGCGCATCCCGGTTTGGATGGATGCTCCGGCGGGTCAGTGGACCGGCTGGCTGGACAGCACTTCCTTGACCTTGGCCGCCAGTTGCTTGAGGCCGAAGGGCTTGGGCAGGAAGTGGATATCCTTGCTGGACTGGTCGTTGCGGCGGAAGGCTTCCTCGGCATAACCCGACATGAAGATCACCGCCAGGCCGGGTTTGAGCGCCTTGACATGGCGCACCATGGTGGGGCCGTCCATGTTGGGCATCACCACATCGGTGATCACCAGGTCGATCTTCTGCGCACCGGCCTGGACGATCTCCAGCGCCTCTTCGCCGCCGCCCGCTTCCAGCACATTGTAGCCGCGCATGCGCAAGGCCCGCGCCGCGAAGCTGCGCACCGCTTCCTCGTCCTCCACCAGCAGGATGGTGTCCTGGCCGGTGACGTCGCGCGCGGGCGTGGGCGCGGCCTCCACCGCCACGGGCGCGGCCTCGGCCTTGTGGCGCGGCAGATAGATGTTGAAGGCCGTGCCCTTGCCCAGATCGGACTCCACCGTGATGTAACCGCCGGTCTGCTTGACGATGCCGTAGACGGTGGCCAGGCCCAGGCCCGTGCCCTGGCCCACCGGCTTGGTGGTGAAGAAGGGATCGAAGATCTTGCTCTGGATCTCCTTGGACATGCCGGTGCCGGTATCGGCCACCTCGATGCGGACATAATCGCCCGGCGGCATCATGGCCGTGCCCAGCGCGGTGGAGGTCTTTACCGTTTCGTTGGCCGTGCGGATCGTGACCGCGCCGCCGCCCGGCATGGCGTCGCGGGCGTTGACCACCAGATTGATGATGGCGTTGCCCAGTTGCGCTTCGTCGGCATGGACGTTCCACAGATCGCTGCCGCGCTCGACGTCCAGGGTGATGCCTTCGCCCACCAGGCGGCGCAGCATCTGGGCCAGTTCGCCCACCACTTCGCCCAAGGCGAGGATCTTGGGCTGCATGGTCTGTTTGCGGCTGAAAGCCAGAAGCTGGCTGACCAGGGCGGCGGCGCGCAAGGCGTTCTGATGGACCTCGTTGATCTCCTTGAAGGAGGGATCGCCCGCCTGATGGCGCATCAGCAGGAATTCGCAGTTGCCGATGATGACGGTGAGCAGATTGTTGAAGTCGTGCGCCACCCCGCCCGCCAGCTGGCCCACCGCCTGCATCTTCTGGGACTGGGCGAATTTGGTCTCCAGCGCCTTCTGCTCGGAGACATCCAGCAGATACAGCACCGCCTGGCCCGCCTGGCCGTCCGGCGACGGCCCCACGGACGGCATGGACGAGGCGAACAGTTCGGCCATTTTTTCTTCGCCGGGGCGTTCCTCGCCGGGGCCGGAGCCGGCGCGGCGCAGTTCGATGGCGGGCAGACCGGCCTCGCCCGCCGCGGCGCGCGCGATCAGGGCGGAAACCTGCGCCCGCTCGCCCGGCTCCACCAGTTCGGCGAAATTGCGGCCGGCCAGCGTGTCGGGGACGCCGAAGAATTTCGCCAGCGCGGTATTGGCCTGCCCCATCACGCCGTCCGCATCGACAAAGGCCACGCCCATCGGCGCGTCGCGCAGCAGGTCGGCGCTGGGCGCCATGACAGGCGCGGCCACCGGCGCGGGCGCGCTCACGGCGGGCGCGGGCGGCACGGCAAGCTGGCTCTCAAGCTGGCTCTGGCGCGGGACGGCGCGGCTCAGGTCGGGCTGGGGCGATGTGGAGGCGGCCAGGCGCGGCGTGAACCACCAGGCCGTCTGGCTGCCGGGCAGCGGGCGCACGGCGGCGACGATTTCCAGCCCCGGCACCACGGCGAAGGTTTCCTCGCGGGGGCGGCCCTCGGCGGCGTCACGCGACAGGCGATACAGAACGGCGGCGCTGGGCCCGCCCGCCAGCGCCAGTTCGGGCGGCGGCGGCGATTCCAGCTCGCCCACCCCCGCCATGCGGCGATAGACGGAATTGCAGTCCAGCACCGCCCCGCCCTCGCCGGTGATCGCCCAGGCGACATTGGCCTTGGCGGCGGCCTCGGCCACCCGCAGGGCGTCCTGGCTGGCGCGCGCGGTGCGCGGCCAGACCGCATAGAGAAACAGGCCCGCCAGGGCGGCGATGCCGACCAGCAGGGCATAACCGGCCAGACCCGCGATCTGGGGGGCGGCGATGGTCAGCCCGGCCGCCGCCAGGGCCAGCAGGACAAAGGCCAGAGCCGCCCAACGCCAGGCGCCGGTGGGCACGCCGACAGGAATCGCCGAAAGGGATCGTGAGGCATTCATTAACGGCAGGATACAAGATTTGGTTAACCAAACCTTTCCAACCCACAAGTAGTTGTTTTCCTTGGAGAATTTATGGCGTTTTTGAACGCTGTTCGGGATGTTTTGCACAGAAAATTAAGACCGGGAACGAACCGCGAATCACCCTGGCACGATTGTCAGCGCGAGATGTTTTGCGGGCTGGGCAGAAAGGCGGAGCGATGTGGGCACGACGCCCATGCGCGACGCATGACGCACCCAGGACGCAAAACAGCCGCGCTTAGTTGGGACGCGCGGGCAGCTTGCCCTGGAGCCGCATGACATAGCCGATCACCTGGGCCACCGCCTTGAAGTGCTCCGGCGGCACCGGCTCGTCGATCTCGATGGCGGCGTGCAGGGCGCGGGCCAAGGGCGGATTCTCCACCACCGCTACGCCATGATCCTCGGCCAGGGCGCGGATCCGCAGCGCCAGCGCGTCCACGCCCTTGGCGACGCAGACGGGCGCGGCCATCTTGCCGCTCTCATATTTCAGCGCCACGGCATAATGGGTGGGGTTCATGATGACCACCGTGGCCTGCGGCACCTGCGCCATCATGCGCTTGCGCGACCGTTCCTGGCGAAGCTGGCGGATCTTGGCCTTGATGTGCGGATCGCCTTCATTCTGGCGATACTCTTCCTTGATCTCCTGCTTGGACATGCGGTTGCGCTTGTAGAACTGCATACGCTGCCAGAAATAATCGGCGCCCGCGATCACGCCCAGCGCCAGCAGCGACGCCATCAGCACCTTGAACAGCAGATGGGACATATCGGCCAGCACGGCGGCGGTGGATTGGGTCATGATGGCTTCGAGCATTCCGCGCTCGGGCCAGAGCTGGGTCCAGATGGCGATGCCGACCACCGCCATCTTGGCCAGGCCCTTGACCAGGTTCAGCCAGCCATCGACGCCGAACAGGCGCTTGAACCCCGCCATCAGCGAAAGCTTGGAAATATCCGGGACCAGCTTTTCGGGATTGAAGGTGGGACGGCTCTGGATCAGATGGCCCGCCAGCCCCGCCAGCATCATCACGCCGAAAAAGGGCGCCAGCGCGAAGGCAAGCTGGATCAGAAGCCCGGTCATCAGGCTGGTGATGCCCGCCCCGTCCACCGCCAGCATCTCCGGCTGCTCCAGGAACAGGCGCAGCGAACGGCCCACGCCCGCCGCCATATAAGGGCCGAACATGGCGATGGCCAGCATCCCGCCGCCCAGAAGAATGACCGCGTTGACTTCCTGCGACTTGATGGCGTCGCCATTCTCGCGCGCCTGTTCCAGCCGCTTGGCTGTCGGTTCTTCTGTCTGTTGGTCCTTGTCGGGTGCGTCAGCCATATTTCTATAGGAACGCCGCCATCTGGGTGGAATAGAAGTTCAGGAACACGGTCATCAGCGAGCCGATCAACGCCATCAGGATCAGGAACCCGCACAGGATGTTGAGCGGCACCGCCACGAAGAAGATCTGGAGTTGCGGCATCAGCTTGGCCAGCACGCCCAGCCCGGCATACATGGCGAAGCCGAACACCAGGAAGGGTGCGGCAAGCTGGAAGCCCAGCGCGAAGGACGACGACACCAGCATGATGGAAAGCTGGGCCATGTCCGCCGTCGGCAGGTGCCCGCCCGGCGGCAACATGCGATAGCTTCCGGCGATGGCGCCGATCGCCAGATGGTGCAGGTTGGTCATGAAGATCAGGGTGGTGCCCAACAGCGTCATGAAATTGCCCAGCACCGCCCCTTGGGTGTTCTGGGTGGGATCAAGCGTCTGGGCATAGGCCAGGCCGGTCTGGGTGGCGATCAGATAGCCCGCCACCTGCAGCGCGCTCATGATGATGCGCGCCATCGCGCCCACCAGCACCCCGGCGGTGACTTCCTGGGCGATCATCAGGGTCAGCGCCACCGCCGTCTGCGGCGCGGCGGAAGGATAGCTGCCCGCCACCTGCGGCGTCAGGGCGAAGGCGATGGCCAGGGCCAGCACCAGACGGACGCGGGCAGGCACGCCCATCTCGCCGATCGCCGGCAGCAGCATGACCATCGCGCCCACCCGGCTGAACACCAGCAAGTAGGTCAGGACCATGCCGGACAGCGCGGGCAGATGAATGGTCATGGTGCCGCTGGGTTACGAAAAACGGGCCTCAAGCAGCGCAGCGGTAGGCCCGTTTTTCCAATAGAAAAGCGATAGCGGTCGCGCCGGTTCGCCATTAGTAAGCTGCGATGCGCGCGGCGACATCGTTCATCAGCCCGCTCATTGCCGCGCCCGCGAAGGGCAGGCAGATCAGCAGCACAATGAAGGTGGCGACGATCTTGGGCACGAAGACCAGCGTCTGCTCCTGGATCTGGGTCAGGGCCTGGAGCAGGCCGATGCCCAAGCCCACCACCAGCGCGGTCAGCATGGCGGGGGCGATGATCGTCAGCAGCACCAGGATGGCAGAGCGGGCGAAGTCGATGGTCGAGGCGGGATCCATGCGGGATGTCTTTCAGATGGGCATGTTGAGGATGGACTGATAGGCGGACACGACCTTGTCGCGCACCGCCACCACGGTATTCAGCGTCAGTTCGGCGGCATTCACTGAATTGACCACGTCCACCAGATTGGCCTTGCCCTGAACCTGCGCGGTCGCGGCCTGCTCGCCCTGGCGGATGGTGTTGATGGAATCGCGCACCGCGCCCGACAGGAAATCGGAGAAGCTGCCGGGACCGGACAGGTTGGCGGGCACGACGCCGGAGGCGGCGCCGCCCGCCTGGGCGGCGGCCCCCATCTTGGCGGCGCTGGCATAGGCGGCGGCGGCCGCAGCGGGAATGGCCATTGTGGTTCCTTTCAACGCATCTCAGGTCATCCCTCCCCTTTGCGCGAAGCGCTTCAAAGGGGAGGTGGCCGTAGCTGGCCAGCGCGTAGCGCGGTTAAGCCAGCGAAGGCCGGAGGGGTTACTTTAAAAGATCAATCGTCCGGGCCAGCATCTGCTTGGTCGAATCCATCACATTGAGGTCGGCTTCGTAGGACCGCTGGGCCTCGCGCATGTCCATGATCTCCACCAGGCTGTCCACATTGGGCAGCTTCACATAGCCCTGGGCGTCGGCATTGGGATTGCCCGGATCATAGCGGGTGCGAAAGTCGGTCCGGTCCATGACCGGCTTGCCGGCATTGACGGTGGCGGCCCCCAGCGCGCGGTCGAATTCCGAGGAAATGGTCGCGATCTTGCGGCGATAGGGATCGCCGTCCTTGGTGGGAGAGGTGGAATTGGCGTTGGCGATATTCTCCGCGATGATCTTCATGCGCTCGGACTGCGCGCGCATACCGGAGGCGGCGACCGCCATAGACTTCGAGAAATCCATCATGCTTCTCCTTTTTCAGACGCGGCCGATCGCCGTCTTCATCAGCGACATGGCCTTGGCATAGAGATTGGTGGCGGCGGCGAACTGGGCCTGGGTGTCGGAGACCTTGATCATCTCCATTTCCAGGGATACCGCGGTGCCGCTGGGGTTGGCGGTGCTGCTGCGCGCCACGGCGTCCTCGAACTTGCCGGGCTTGGACGGCGTCATGGCGATATGGCGCGCATTGGTGGTCATCAACATGCCATGCGGCACGGCCTTCAGCGCCGCGTCGAAATCCAGCGGCTTGAGGTCGCGGGCGACATAACCGGGCGTGTCGGCATTGGCGACGTTCTGCGACAACAGATCCTGGCGCTGGTGCAGCCAGCTCATGCGCTCGCGCAGCATGGACATCAGCGGCAATTCGGGCAGGTTCATGGCGGTAACCTTCTGTTAGCCATCAATTGCCGGGCCAGACTGCGCCCGCCATGCTTAAGCGCGCCTTAACGGCGGGAGGTTTTTGCCGGGCACAATCTGCCGCCGCTTAACCGGCGATTAAGGTTGACGGGTGTTAATCACGCCCATGGATTATGTGGACCTCCTGCGATACTTCGGCGCCCTGCTGCTGGTGCTGGCCATGGTCGGCGGCGCCGGCCTGCTTGCCCGGCGCTTCGGCGTGCCCGGCGTCACCCGCGCCTCCGCCGACAAGCGGCTGGCCATCGTGGAGACCCTGATGGTGGGGCCGCGCCAGCGCCTGTTCATCGTGCGCCGCGATACGGTCGAACATCTGGTCCTGTCCACGCCCGAAGGCGCGACGGTGATCGAAACCGGAATCGTGCCGCCCGCCAAACCGGAAGCGCCGCTGCCGTGACCCTCCTCAAGCGCCTGCTGCCCTTCCTGCTGCTGCTGGCGGTGCTGGCGCCCAACGCCGCCTACGCCCAGGCGGCGGCGGCCGCGGCCCCGGCGGCCAATGCGGCGGCGGGCGGCGGGCTGAGCATCGACCTGAACGGCAGCGGGCTTTTCACCGACCGTATGCTGCAGATCGTGGCGCTGATCACGGTGCTGTCGATCGCGCCCAGCATCGTCATCATGATGACCAGTTTTGTGCGGATCGTGGTGGTGCTGTCGCTGCTGCGGACCGCGATGGGCCTGCAGCAGTCGCCGCCCAACGCCGTCATCGTCTCGCTGGCCATGTTCCTCACCTTGTTTGTGATGAACCCGACCCTGACCGACGCCTACAATCAGGGCATCAAGCCCATGATGAACAACCAGGTCACCACCGAGCAGGGCTTTACCCAGGCGCTGGTGCCCATGAAGAAGTTCATGCTGGCGCATGTGCGCGGCGCCGACCTCAAGCTGTTTTCGGACATGGCCAAGACCAAGCCGGTCAACGATCCGGCCCAGATCGCCGTCACCACCCTGGCCCCGGCCTTCATGCTGTCGGAGCTCAAACGCGCTTTCGAGATCGGCTTTCTGATCTTCGTGCCTTTCCTGATCATCGACATGGCGGTGGCCTCGATCCTGATGAGCATGGGCATGATGATGCTGCCGCCGGTGATCATCTCCCTGCCCTTCAAGCTGATCTTCTTCGTGCTGGTGGACGGCTGGCGGCTGATCGCCGGATCGCTGGTGCAAAGCTATCTGCACGGCCCGCCGGCGACGTAACTTTTCCAATTAACCCCCTCCGGCTTCAACTTACGCTCGGCTGCTCGGGCACGCCTGCCCTCGCACATGCCTCGCACGTTGAAGCCACCTCCCCCTTTTGATGGCGCTGCGCGCCAAAGGGGGAGGCGGGCCTGTGCTGTATTTATAAGAGCCTCAACCTGTCATTCCCGCGAAAGCGGGAATCCAACTTTCTTTCTTGAATAACCCCCCTCCGGTTTCAGCTTTCGCTCGGTCGCTTCGCTCCCGTCGCACGCTGAAACCACCTCCCCCTTTGGGTGCGCTTCGCGCAAAAGGGGGAGGCGGGCCTGTGCTGGCTCTCTCTGATTGTCATTCCCGGCGAGCATCGCCGGCAGGCGATGCGAGGGAAGGGAAGCCAACTTTCTTCGTGCCGGGGTGGCCAGGGGCGGGGGGGCGGGGCCCGCGGCGGGCCGGCCCCCAGCGCCACCATTCCGGCCCTTGCACCCACCCCGCCGGTCAGGGCCACCGCCCCCACCATGCCGCGCCGGACCCGCACAGCCACGGAGCCTGGACGCGCGACCATCTGTTCCTGGGCCAGGGCCACAGCCGCGCCTAGGCGCGCGCCACCATCGCCGCCATCCTCACCGCTCTTTTCATGGTGGTGGAGATCGTCTGCGGCCTGCTCTACGGCTCCATGGCGCTTCTGGCCGACGGCGTGCACATGGCCACCCATGTGGGGGCGCTGGGCCTGGCGACGGGCGCCTACTGGCTGGCGCGCCGCCATGCCGGCAACACCCGCTTCAGCTTCGGCTCGGGCAAGTTCGGCGATCTGGCGGCCTTCGCCAGCGCCATCGTGCTGGGCCTGACCGCCGTCGCGGTGGCGGTGGAATCGCTCCAGCGCATCGTTGTCCCCAGCGCGGTGCAGTATGGCGACGCCCTGCTGATCGCGGTGATCGGCCTGCTGGTCAATCTGGTCACGGCGCTGATCCTGAAGGACGACTATCATGCCCATGGACATGACCACGGGCATGGCCACGCGCATGGGCACGACAACAATATGCGCGCCGCCTATCTGCATGTGCTGGCCGATGCGGCCACCTCGGTGCTGGCCATCGTGGCGCTGGCGGCGGGCTACTGGTTCGGGCTGGGCATCCTCGACCCCCTCAGCGGCCTGGTGGGGGCGGTGGTGATCGGGGCCTGGTCCTGGAGCCTGATCCGCGACAGCGGCCTGGTGCTGCTGGACGCCGACGCCGACCCACGCCTGTCGGGCGAAATCCGCGCCTATATGGAAAGCGAGCTGGGGGCGCGGGTGTCGGACCTGCATCTGTGGCGGCTGGGGCCGGGCCATCACAGCCTGATCGTGTCGCTGGTCGCGCCCGCCGCCACCAGCGCCGAGACGGTCAAGGCGGCGCTGCGGCGGCGTTACCCGGATCTCAGCCATGTGACGGTCGAGGTTGCCGTCTGCGCGGACTGCACCTAGATCAGGCCCATGTTCTGGAAAAAGCGCCGCGAGAAAGCCCGGGAAAAAGCCCAGGGTCTGGCCGGGGACGCGGTCAAGACCGCCACCGATCTGGCCGAAAAGACCATGGTGATCGGCCCCACCGGGGTGATGCTGATGCTGGGCGCCGCCGCCCTGGGCGCGGCCGCGACCTATTATGTCGCCAAAAAGAAAAAAGCCGCTCCAAAGAGCGGCTCTTGATGCCAATCGCCCTCCCCTTCTCGCAGGGGAGGTGGCCGTAGCACCGGTCAGGCGCGAAGGCCGGAGGGGTTACCTCGGCAAAAGTCCCTCGCGCTGCATACGCTTGCGCTGCAGCTTGCGATAGCGGCGCACGGCCTCGGCGCGCTCGCGGGCGCGCTTTTCGCTGGGCTTTTCATAGGCGCCGCGCAGCTTCATCTCCCGGAAGATGCCTTCACGCTGCATCTTCTTCTTGAGGGCCTTGAGGGCCTGGTCGATGTTGTTGTCGCGGACGATGATCTGCAAAGTCGGCTCCTTGCCGTCGAAAATTGAGGCGCGGGTGATACCAGAAGGGTTTTTGCCTGTCTACCCGCGCGGATTAAGGTTTTCCCCCCGCTTTTATCCCTTTTTGGCCGCCAACGCGGGCAAGCCCGCAGGCGGACATCTCCCCCCACCAAAGGCTTCGCCTTGCGGGGGGAGAAAGCCGGTGTTTTCCTTGGTGTTTTCCCGGCGTCCGGCTTGGCGGACCGCTGCCCTGGGCCCATATTCTCCCCATGGCCATCCTCAAAATCGCCCGCATGGGACATCCTGTCCTTAGCCAGCCCGCCAAGCCGGTTCCCGACCCCCGGGCACTGGAAATCCACAATCTTGTCAATGACATGATCGAAACCATGCGGGATGCCAACGGGGCCGGGCTGGCCGCCCCCCAGGTGCATGTGCCGCTGCGGGTGGTGGTGTTCCAGGCCCCCGGCGCGCGGTCGGACCCCGGCCTGTCAGAACAAGAACGGTTCGACCATACCGCCCCCCTGACCGTGCTGATCAATCCCGAAATCCAGGTCCTGGACCCCGCCCCCGAAGGCGGCTGGGAGGGCTGCCTGTCGGTTCCGGGCCTGCGCGGCTGGGTCGAGCGGCCCGCCCATATCCGCTATCGCGGGGTGGGCCTGGAAGGCGAGGTCATCGAGCGGGTGGCGCGGGGCTTTCATGCCCGGGTGGTGCAGCATGAATGCGACCATCTGGACGGGCGGCTTTACGTCTCGCGCATGACCGACCTGTCGCGGCTGATCTTTGAATCCGAAATCGCGCACTTCCAGGCGGCCTCATGACCCAGACAAACCCCGAAAATCCGGCGCCCAAAAAGCCCCGCAAGAAACCCGCCGCGCCAAAATCCGCGGCGGAATCGCCAGGGGCTGAAAACACCCCGCCCAACGATACCCAGCTGAAAGACGCGGTGCTGGCCGCCGCTCTGCCCCATGCCGCCTTTGACGGCTTCACCGACACGGTGCTGACCCGCGCCGGACAGGAAGCGGGTGTATCCGCCGCCGACCTGGCCCGGCTGTTCGAGGGCGGGCCGATCGGCCTGGTCGCCTATTATTCCGAATGGGCCGACGCCCGGATGGAAGAGCGCCTGGCGGCGATGGACCTGGGCGCCATGAAGATCCGCGCCCGCATCGCCGCCGCGGTGAAGGCCCGGCTGGCGGTGCTGGCGCCCAACAAGGAAGCGGCGCGCCGGGCCGGCGCGCTGCTGTCGCTGCCCATCCATGCGGCGCTGGGGGCCAGGCTGGTCTATCGGACGGTGGATGCGATGTGGCGGGCGGGGGGGGGGAACCCCCCCCCCTTTTACTTCTTCACCAAAAGCGGGGTTTTGGGCGGGGGCGTTTGCGGGGCCCCCCCGCGCTGGGTTCACCACACCTCCCCCCGTGGAAAAGCCGCCGACCCATTCCTCGCCCCCCCCCTCCCAAAACAGGGGCGGGTTGAGAAAGTCAAAGCCCAGGCCGACGAAGCCCTGTCCGGGTTTCCCATGTTCGCGGATTGGACGAAGAAGACGAAGTGACCTAACCGCCAGGTCCACGGTCCATGCCCATCCGGCCACTTTGGCTTGCGGCGCCTTATTCCATTGTCAAAACCCAGACTCTCCATGGGCGGCCTTGAGCCGCCCATCCAAAGCAACAAGCATCGTAACCGCAACCCTGGATGGCCGGCTCAAGCCCGGCCATGGTGAGAGTTAGAGCAGTTCCGCGATCTGGACCGCGTTGAGCGCCGCCCCCTTGAGCAACTGGTCCGCCGCCACGAACATGCTGATGGACTTGCCCGACGGATCGGACAAATCCTTGCGGATACGGCCCGTCAGGACATCGCCCTGGCCCGAGGCATCCTTGGGCATGGGGAAATAATTGTTGGCCCAGTCGTCCACGATTGTCACGCCCGGCGCCTTTTCCAGCAGCGCCTTGACCTCGGCGGGCGTGATGGGGCGTTCGCATTCAAAGGTCATGGAGACCGAATGGGCGCGCAGCACCGGCACACGGATGCAGGTGGCCGACACCGCAATCGTGTCGTCGCCGAAGATTTTTTTCGTCTCCTTGATGACCTTGGTCTCCTCGTCGTTATAGCCGGTCGCCATGTCGATGGCGGTGTTGTGGCTGAAGAGATTGAAGGCATAGGGATACTTCACCACCTTGGGCTCATAGGCCTTGCCGTCGAGATAGGCGCGGGTGGACTGTTCCAGTTCCTCCATCAGCGCCGCGCCGCCGCCCGACGCCGCCTGATAGGTGGAGATGATCAGACGCTTGACCGGATTGGCCTGATGCACCGGCCAGAGCGGCACCAGGGTGGTGATGGCGGCGCAGTTGGGATTGGCGATGATGCCCGCATGATCCTTCATGTGGGCGGCGTTGATCTCCGGCACCACCAGCGGAATGGCGGGGGCGGAACGGAAGGCCGGGGAGGTATCCACCACCACGGCACCCGCCCGCACGGCGATGGGCGCATACTGTTTGGAGATGCCGCTGCCCGCGCTGAACAGCGCGATGTCCACGCCCTCAAAGCTCTTTTCGGTCAGTTCCTCGACGGTCAGTTCCTGGCCGCGAAAATTCTGCTTCTGGCCGGCGGAGCGCGCCGAAGCCAGCAGCTTCAGCGAGGCCAGGGGCACGCCCCGGCTTTCCAGGCAGCCGACAAACTCCCGGCCGACGGCTCCAGTCGCTCCGACAATGGCGACATTCTTGTTCTTCATGGCATGTCCTTTCCGGCAATAAAAAAGCCCCGATCCGTTCGGAGCGGGGCTGGTGTCTGGCGTGAAACCCGTGTTTCAGGCGCGCGCGAACCAGCCCCCCAGGGGCTTGGTCTTGGTGGTGGTGGTGGTCGCGGCGTTCATGGCGCGGGAAACTAGGTTTCCGTCAGCTTTTCGTCAACGGCTTTAGCCGCGTCAGGTGGCCCATCTTGCGGCCCGGCCGGTGCTGCGCCTTGCCGTACAGGTGCAAGGCCCCGCTTTTGCTCAAGGATTCCCAGGCGTCGGCCTCGGCTCCGATGATATTTTCCATCACCGCATCGGCATGGCGAACGGTCTCGCCCAGGGGCCAGCCCGCCACGGCGCGGATATGCTGCTCGAACTGGCTGACGGCGCAGGCCTCGATGGTCCAATGGCCGCTATTGTGGACGCGGGGCGCGATCTCATTGACCAGCAGCGATCCATCCCGCCCCACGAACAGTTCCACCGCGAAAACGCCCACATAGTCCAGCGCATCGCCGATCTTCCGGGCGATGGCCTTGGCGTCCGCAACCTGCGCCGCCGTCAGCGCCGACGGCACGGTGGAGCGGCGCAGGATATGGTTCTCGTGTTCGTTCTGCGGCGGGTCATAGGCGGCAAAAGCGCCATCATGGCCGCGCGCCGCCACCACCGACGCTTCAAAGGCGAACTCCACGAAACCTTCCAGAATCGCCGGTGCGCCCTTGAAACTGTCGAAGGCGGTGGCGGTTTCCTCGGCGCTCGCCACCTTCTGCTGGCCCTTGCCGTCATAACCGAAGCGGCGGGGCTTTAGGGTGGCCCCCCCCCCCGGACCCGCGGACGCTTCGCCCGCCCGGTCGGCCCGCGACACCCCCAAAAAGGGGGCGGGCCTCCGGGCCAGGCGTTCGACCAAGGGCCTTTCGGGCGCCCGGGCCCGGGTGCGGGCCCGCAGCCGCCCCCCCGGGCGCACCCCCCCCCGGGGTGTCAGATGGGCGGTGGGGGGGGGGGGCGGGATGC
>Ga0066256_1003376_pt1 | contig 15582 bp, 5 predicted proteins | sample ThiBio_1000_biof_FD_87107 | JGI IMG/M metagenome (GOLD analysis project Ga0066256, IMG submission 87107) | Wastewater bioreactor microbial communities from Cape Town, South Africa - Thiocy_expt_1000_biof (version 2) | ecosystem: Engineered > Bioreactor > Thiocyanate-remediating >...
GGGATGGCGGGGTGGGGTGAGGGCGAGTGGGTGTGTCACCAGCGGCACGACCTGCTTGACACATACCTTGAGGTCAGCCGGCGCGATGCCGGCAGCCGAGTCCTCCTCTACTTGGATCTCCACTGCCACCTCACTGCCGCCACCGCCGCCACTGCCGCCAGAAGCAGCGGTGGCGGTACCGCCGCTGCCGCTGCCGCTGCCACTGCCGCCTGCCGCGGCCAGCGCCGCCGCCGGCAGGGATGGAGCACCATCCCCGCTTCCGCCTACTGCTGCCATCCTGCCCCGTCAGCCCAGGTTGGAGGGTACCAGCGTCACACCTTGGTGCTACTATCGGTAGGTGGACACACTTCTTGCCCGCTCTCTCTCTCCCTCCGCTCGCCTCCTACTTGGATGCAAGTCAGTCACGGCAGTGGAAGCAAACAAGCAAGGTGCAGGTCCAGGTCAGCAGCGGTCATCGAGTAGGCGTGAATTGGCGGCGTAGCTGCACTGGCGCCACGTCAGCGCGCCATTTACGGTGGTGCCGGTGATCAGAGATCAGAGTCCGACGATGAGTGTCAACGTGGCAAACCGAAACCGCGTGGCAACGGCAACTTTGGCACCGGCGCAGCGGCGGCGGAACGCACCCGAGACACCAGCAGACGGGCGGATGCTATAATATGTGGTAATGGGTATGCGACACTGTGGTGAGTGCGTGCCAAATGCGGTTGCATTGGGACGAAAACCTTGCGCAAATGTTGCTCTCTTGAACGTTGAAAGTTGAAAGCTGAAAGTCAACTCCCTTTTTTCGCACAGGATACAAACGCCACCATCCACTGCTCGTCATTCCAAACGCCTCTACCTCATACCGCACCACCGCGGCTGCACGTTTCCGTCGCTCTGTGTGCAGCAAGTCGTCTCTGTCGCAAGAAATGTGCTTCCACGTGTTGCCGATGGAATGAGCGGCCGCTGTCACTTGCAATCGTAACGTCACCAACGGCTAACGGAGGGGTACCAAGAGTGGTCCGATATCGGCGAAGCGAAATGGCCACGCACAGCGTGAATGACACCCGCCGAGAGCAGGGTAGGCAATTGTTAACGTGTTGGTGTAATCCGCGGGGTTGCCTTGTCTGCCTGTCTTGCGCATTGCGGCTGCTACTTGGTCTAACCTCCACCTCCTACCGCTGACGGTGACGACACTGCTGCTTACTACTGCTTGGTACTTACTGCTGCCTACTGCGTGGATTGCTGCTGCTGACTGCCAACTGCTGGTTGCTTCTAGCTGCTGACTGCTGTTGACGCTGCAGCAACGCTGCAACTTGCAGTTACACCAACAACTTTGTTGACACAGAAGCACGATGGTGTGTACACAACGGCCAACCCAGTGCAGCTACCGAAGCGGTGCCAACCTCCTCCCACACTCACGTCCCACCCCCACCCAAACCCTTGCAGGCGACGCCTGCCCTGTCTGCCCGTGGTGGCGGCCTGTCCATGTCTGGCTCCCTGCCGTCCCGCGGCGCGACGGCGGCCAGCGCCATGGCGCCGCCGCCCAGCGCCGGCGCTGCAATGCTTGCCGCTGCTGCGGCACGGACCGGGTCTCCCAGCCGGCGTGCAGGCGGCGGCGGTGGTGGCGGCGGTGGTGGCGCGGGTGGCCGCCGGCCGTTCTCGCAGAAGCTGGATGCGGAGCAGCTGGAGGAGCTGCGCGAGGCCTTCAACCTGTTTGACACCGACAACAACGGTGCGTATTATGATTGACGCCGCTTGTGCTATATCACACACGTGCACACAAACACACGCATACTCACGCACCTGCACATACACCTGCAGGCAGCATTGACGCCAAGGAGCTGAAGGCGGCGATGCGGGCGCTGGGGTTCACGGTGAAGAAGGCGGAGGTGCGCAAGATGATTGCGGACATGTACGTGCATGACGGGCTGCCGCTTAGCTACCATGCGCTGCGTGTTGTTGTTGCGCCCGTTACCACTCCGCCCCCCTCCGGCGCGCAGTGACAAGGACGAGTCCGGCACCATTGACTTTGAGGAGTTCGTTGACCTCATGACCGGCAAGATGGTACGGATTGTGTGCGGGGCGGCCATCCAACGTTGCGACGCGCCCCCCACACTCACCCACCCATCCCACCCCCACCCCACCCCCCGGCAGTCGGAGCGCGACACGAAGGAGGAGATTGCCAAGGTGTTTGCGCTGTTTGACCCCGACGTGCACGGCCGCATCACGTTCCGCGAGCTGAAGCGCGTGGTGCAGGAGCTGGGCGAGACCATCAGCGACGAGGAGATGCGCGAGATGGTGGACGAGGCAGACCGGGACCACGACGGTGCGTCCGCCCCGCTGCTGTCGCCGCCGTGCCGCATTTGCCACGTTTGCGCACCACTTTGCACAACCCATGCCACCGCCGCCCAACCCTACGCAGGTTTCGTCACGTTTGATGATTTCTTCCGCATCATGAAGAAGAAGAGCGACAACCCGCTGGACGACCTGGACGACGATGACGAGTAACGCGCCGCCGTCCATGCCCCCGTGTGTGCGTGTGCGTGTGCTTGCGTGTGTGTGCCCCCCGCCTTCTCCTATTCCGTGGTGCGCATGCCCTCTTTGGCGCGTGCGGTGCGTTTGTTGTCGTTGGCCTGCGCCGCCCACAAACTTGACATGCTTGCGGCCCCGCCCCGCCATGGCTGCCTACCTGCCATTGATCCCACCGCTGCAGCATTGCCAGGTACTGCCAGCCAGCTTGGCACACAGTGTCAGACTCTGTCAGAGTGTGCCCATGTGGATGTCGCGCAGCCGTTGGAGGCCAATGCCAATGGAGGTGGGGAGGGGGAATTAGCCGTTGGCGGCTGCTACCACAAAGATGCTCATTTTGCATCACTCGACAGCGCGGATGACGCGGCGGCATCACGCGCAAATCACGCGAATCTGCATACACTATCGCGGTAGTGTGGCTGTTGTCATTTATATGTGTTGCTAACGTCGCATTTCAGATATCACTTTTTGGGATTCCCCCTCTCCTCTCTCCTCTCTCCGCCTCTCCGCTTCTCCTCTCCTCCCTCTCTCTCCCTCTCCGCCTCCCTCTCCTATCCCACCCCCCTGCACCATACCATGGCGACGGTGCAGCGCGTGACCGACCTGAACGAGTCGGGCGCGTGGGGAGCGGGCCTGTTGGAGGGGGTGGATGACAGCGGCAGCAGCGTGGGGTCAGCGGGCGGCCACGACTCGCCGACGCTGCTGGAGGAGCCCCGCCCAGCGGCGCCGCCATCGTCCGCAGTGCTGGATGCCGCGCGCATGCGGATGAGTCTGCGTGCTACCACCGCAGTAGCGACGGCGGCGGGCGCGCCGGCAGATGCCATCCCCTCTCCCCTGCTGCGCGCCCTTGATACCGCTGCCGACGCCGGTGCGGCACCCGCGGCACCAGCTGCGCGCACGGCGGCAGCACCAGGCGGCGGTGTGGCGGCAGGTGGTGCGCGACGAGGGGGGCGCGGTGCCAGCCGGCGAGTGCTCCCTGCAGGCGCCGTGCCGCTCCCACCGGCCGCCCAGCCACACCTGCGCACGGACATGACGCCGTCGACGGCGCGCAGCGTGTCAATGTTTAATGCCGCCCTGGACGCGCTGCTGTCGTCCCCAGCGGTGCAGCCCCCAGCGGCAGCCGAGGGAGGCGTGGAGCACGGCAGCGGCGCCCGGCTGCCCTCCCCCTTGGCTGCCACTGCCGCACGACTGGGTACGCTGGTGGGTGATGACTCCGGTGCCACGTCGCCCTGGACGCTGTCACCTGCCACGGTAGGCCCTCCATTGGGCAGCCCGCAAACCGGCAAGTGGCTGGAGGCCGCCAGTGTGGCAGCTGCTGCCACGGCGTCAGCCGCTGTCGCCGCCGCTGCAGGCGCTGTGGCGCTGCCGCCGCCGACTGTTACACCCGTCGGTTCCGTGCCACCCACGCCGGCACGCGGCGGGTTTTCATACCCGCTGCGACCAGCCGGCGGGTGGGGCGGCGCTGACCCCGCTGGCGCGCACTCCTTGCTCCCGTTTTCTACGCCTGGCGTGCTGGCGGCGCTGGATGACATCCCCGCCGATGCAGAGATCTACATGGGTGACGAGGCGCAAGCGCTGCTGCGCCGCAGCCTGCTGGCCCTGCCCAATGCCGCCGACGTGCTGTTTGGCGGCGGCGGTGATGACGACGACACCGACTCGACATCTGACGACGGTACCACGCCTGCCAATCCCTCCCACCAACCACACCCCACGCCGGGTGCACTGCCGGCGCCGACAGGTAGTGGAAGCGAGGTCACGCCACCGGCTGCGGCGGTGCCACGTGCGCCGCTCACAGAGCCGCTCACCACCTGGCCGGCACACCTGCCACCATTGCCAGAGGGTGGTGGCGAGCGCAGCCCTTCCCCATCCACATCCCCCGTCTTGGAGCCTGCCGTGCGCTCGCCGCCAGTGGCGCTGGTGGAGGGTGGCAGTGGGGAGTGGGCGTCTGACATGCCACCGCAGGTGGACGCCCTGACGGGTGCGCCGTTGGCAGGCAGCCCTGCACCACCGTCGCTCCCGCCGTCGCTCCCGCCGCCGCCGCCGCCTGCGCTTGCCACGGCGGCCGTCACGCCGCCGCATGCTGCCACTGCTGACGTCACGCATGTTGTGTCCATCCTTGCCTCCGCACCACCGCCTTCTTCTCGCCGCGGTGATGGCGCCACACCCAGCTGGGACGCGGGCCGCTCGCAGGGCCCCTACTCCGCAGCGCGCGCCGGCGTGAATGACACCGGCCACACGCTGTCTGAGTGGCTGCTGGGTGACGACCTGTCAGCTTCTGGCCTTGCCACAGGAGGTGGTGCCAGTGGTGACGGCGGCGCCGCGACCACCGGGGAAGAGAAGCGACCCCCAACGCCGCCGCTGCCGCCGCCGGCACCCCCTGTGGCGCCCACCCCAGCCCCCCGCCCAGGCGCCGCGTCCAGCGGTCCCGCCGCCACGGTTGCCACCTCCACTGGCACGCCAACCTACGCGTCTGTGCCGTTCTCAGTGGGGTGGCCGTCCGCTACCACTGGCGATGCCGCCGCATCCCTGCCGACCGGGCTGCGCCGCCCATCCACCGGCCGCTACAGTAACACGACGGCGGTGCCGCTGCGTGCCTCCTTTGACAGCCACGCGTCGTCCCGCATCCCCGCGTCCGCCCCAGCCACGGCTGACCCCTCCGCCCGCAGTTGCTCCTCCGGCGCGTCGTCACTGACAGATGGCAGCGCGGCGCGCGTGCACGCCACGCCACTGACCCTCTCCGCGCTGGTGCACCCTACCACACTGCCGGTTGGAACTGGTGGAACAGCAGCCGCAGCAGTGGCACCGTTGGCTCCAGTAGGTGTCGCCGCCGCGGCGACAGCTGCCAGCAGCGGAGGCAGCGATGCTGCGCTCGGTGAAGGGCGTGACGACACGCTGGACGCCAGTGGGCTGAGCGGCGACGCGGCGCATGCAACGATTGTTGCAGGTATGGCAGACGCGGTGGCGCGCGCACGCGCGGCAGCCGCGGCTGCACCGCCGGCGCCAGATTTGCGCACCGTGTATGCAGTAGCTGCCGGTGCCGGTGCCGGTGCCGGCGCCGGTACCGGTGGTATTGGCGGTGTGGATTCGTTTGTTGGCGGCGGCGGCGGCGGCGGCGGCAGCAGCCACCCGGACTTTGACGCGACCACGCTGGGCAGCTCCAAGCTGGCCGAGGTGGAGCCAGCGGTGGGCTACACACCCTTCTTTGCGCAGCGGTCCGCGCCGCTGTCCAACCTGCTGGGCGCCAGCGTGGTTTTGGGCGACGCCTCCTCCCCGCCACCGCTGCCGGTGCTTGGCACACCGCCTGCCTCCTCAGCGGCGTCTCGTGTGCTGCCGTCCACCACAGCAGCCGCCTCGCCCCTCAACGCACCGCCGTCAGCGGCCAGCACCGCGCCACGCAGAGTGGCGATTGACCGTCATGCCTCGCCGCTGCCGCTGCCGCCGCCGCGCACCATTGCTGTTGTTGCATCACCGCCGCTGCTGCAGGTGCCGACGCGGTACCGCGTCGTGGACATGATGGTGGCGCCGCCCACCGCTGTGGCGGTCGGCGGGCTGCACCGTGTCTTGGCGGCCACGCTTGCCGCCAGCGTCACGCCAACCCGCACCTCCCTGTCGCTGCCGCTGCGGAATGGTGGCGGGGAGGCGGCCGGTGTGGCCATCACGCTGGAGAAGTTGGCGGTGGTGGGCCGCCTGGGCGCCGCCAGCTGCCGCGAAGAGGCAGCAGAGGCCCTGGGTGTCGTGCATGCCACGCCCGCCCGCCTGCCGCACCTAGCACCCGGCAACGTGGCGCAGGTGGCGGTTGTGTTTGACCCGGCGCGGCTGTTCAACCCCACCAGCGCTTTGGTGGCGTTGGTTGCCGGCGCATGTGCCGCCGCGCCGGCCACGGCAGCGCTCACACCGCACGCAGCAGCGGAACTGGTGGCCACCGTGACCGCGTCGCTGGTCTTTTGTACGCAGCTGCAGGGTGGCGCCGGGTTGGCTCCCGCTGCCGCGGGTGCAGACGATGACGGCGCGTTTTCGCTTCCACTCACTGCCACCCTCCGCCTCCCGCTGCACCTCCAACCGCCCGCGCCGCCGCCACCCGCGCCACTGCCGCCCGCGCCGCCCGCACCGCTTCCGCCGACCTTACCTCCAGCGAGCGCACCATTACACCCTCCGCGGGACATGCCCACCGCGCCGCCTGCTCATGCCGCACTGCCAGATGTTGCCGCACTGGCGGCCGTTGAGGCTGCAATTGCATCGGCTGCCGATGCCCGCCGCGCCGCATCCGTCACTGCCCACCCACCGACGCCGCACCCACCGGCGCCGCACCCACCGGCGCCGCACCCACCGGTGCCGCACCTACCGGAACCGGCTGCACCGCCTGCAATGCCAGCGCCGGTATCCACGCCCCGCAGCAGTGGTGAAGACAAGCCACGTGCGCGCTCGTTGCCAGCGCAGCGCGCAGCGGTGCCTCGCGCACAGCATGACCGGCTGGCGATGGACGCGGCACTACCACATGCGCCGCTGCCGGCAACGCCGCCGCGGGGCACAGCCGCCGCGCCGCCGCGTCGCCGGTCCTTTGCGGGCGGCTCGCCCTTCCACTCCACCGTCACTGGCACCACCCTGTATGGCGCACGCCGGTTGCTATCGCAGCCAGCGCCTGCGGTACACGCACCTGCGCCTGCGCCCGCGTCCCTGCTGCCCCTGGCGCCGCCGTCGCCGGCTGACCCGCTGGCACGAGCCATTGGCAGCCGGTGGCAGCATGCCGCCGCCAGCGGGGACAGTGCAGCGCCGCCAGTTCGCAGTACGCGCATTCCACTGGATGCGCGTGGCTCGCCACGTCGCGACCGCTCCGGTGCCGCCGCCCACGGTAGCGCTCCTGTGCCGCTGCCGCCTCCTGTTACGGCAGCAGCAACGTTGGCGGCGCCGTCCGCACCACCCACTGTCGCCGTTGTGGTTGCCGGTGTCGCACTGCCAGTGGCACCGCCGCTGCCGCCGCCGCCGCCGCCTTCCCCACCACCGCCTGAGCCAGTGACAACGACGCTGCCAGCACCTGCACCTGCGCCACGCAGGATGATGGCGATGGCTACCGTGACGGATGTGTCGGTTGCGCCCACCGCGCGTGTACAGCCGTCCCCGCTGCCGCCGCCGCCGCCTCCACCAACCGCACAAACGCCGGCGGCGGCGCCAGCTGGCACAAGCGGGCGGACAGAATCAGCGCCACCACCGCGTGTGGCGGCGTTGGGCGCCACTCAGCGTAGCGGCGTGTCGCGCAGTGGCGTACGCAGCCCCGGGGCAAAGCACCTTTCCACCACCGTCACGTCGGCGGTGCCGCCTCGCCCACCGCCCACCGCACCACTGAGCGCGCACTCACTGGCATTGCCGCCAGCTGCCGGCGGCGACTCACGATGGATGTCACCTGCCACACCGGGTACAGTGGATGTTGTGAGGTCGCCGGCCACGGCGGCGTCGCCGTACGTAGTGGCATGGACCGCAACTCCCGAGTCGGCGGCGCCCACGCTGCCGCCGTCACCACCGCCGCCGACGACGACGACCGCGGCGGGCCGCAGCGCCGTGCATGAGGACAGCCCGGCGGCGGCGCGGTGGACGAGGTCGCCTGCCGACAGTCGGGTCACGGGTCGTGTGCCCAGTGCCGGACGCACCGCCACCACCACACTGCGCACTGCCGGTGCCTCCTCACGTGACGCCGCCTTGCTGGCATCCCACGTCTCGCGGCCCTCCACCGCGCTGCAAACCTCCGACCTTACTTCACCGGCGCCCGGCGCGGCTGGCGACCTTGACGTCAGCCCGCTGCGCTTTGCCGCCTCCATCATCGCTGCGCCTGTCGCCGATGCTACGCATGCCACCCTCCTGCGCACCGCCATTGTATCGCCGGCCGCGCCCGCTACTCCACCGCGAGGTCGTCTACCACCACCAGCTGCACCGTCGCCCGCTCTGCTGGCCACGCCTGCCACGCTGCCGCTGTCACCGCACGCGACGCCGTCCACACCGGCGACGGCGTCTGCAAGCTTGGCGGTCTCCCACCCCGCACCACCGCCCGCTGCTCACTACACGCCGCCGCCGCCGCCGCAACAGCCCGCGTCGCGTGTCCCAGCTAGTTCCGGTGGCGCCATGCGTGTGCGCGGCGCGCGCGGCGGCTCCACGCCTGCCGTGTCGCGCCAAGCACCGCTGGCGGCAACCCGTGGGCCGCCTGCTACACCGGCAGCTGGTGGCGCAGCGGGGTGGTATGTACACCCCCTCACTGCGTCGGTGACGCTGCCGCCAGCGCGTGTCATTGCCGCGCTGCGTGCCATGGATGCCGATGGGCGGGCACTGCTCCCTGCCGCCCAGCTAGCGGTAGCGAGCGGTGGCGCCGTAGACGACGCCCCGCCGCCAGCACGTGCACGCGTCCACATCACCAGCTGCTGCGGCAGCGACCTGGGCGTGCGGCTGGCGCAGGTGGGCGACGGTCGCGCGGATGGCCGGTGGGTGGAGCTGACCCCCACGCCGTTGCCACTGCCGCCGTTTAACCAGGCGTTTGGCACGCTGCAGTGCACCCTGCCGTCCGCGTCTGCGGCCGCTGCTACCGGCAACATCTCGTGGCCACTGCCGCCCGGCGCGGTGTTCCACCCCGCGCGCCGCGTGCTGCGGATGGTGTGCGTGTTGGAAGCGGAGGACGCAGTGGCGGGTGACACCACAATTGCCAGCCTGGCGCCGCCCGCCACCGGCACATGCGTGCGTGTGGAGCTGCACGAGATCCTGTGGCGCGCGGCCGGCTGGCAGCTGGATGCCGATGCGCGTGCACTGGTTGCCGCCCCGTCACCGCGTGGCAGCGTGCCTGGCGCCTCCCCGCCGCCGCGCCACCCTGGGGTGCCGTCCCTGAGTAGCAGTGGAGGCGGCGCAGCACGGGGTGGCGGCGCGCGCACTCCTACCGCGGCACCCATACCACCCGCACCGAAAGCGGTGCTGCCAGCGCCGGGGGCAGCTGGTGCCAGCGCCATGCCGCCACGCCCGCCACGCTCGGCGCTGTACTCGCCTGAGGCGCTGCCACGTGCCGACGCCCAGCGTGCCACGGCTGCCACTGGCGGCGCCACTGCAATGCCAGCAAGTGCCGGCCTGCTACCGGCGGCGCGCACCGTGGAGCCTCGCCGGCCTGGCAGACCCGCCAAACCCAACGCGCCCGCCGACACCGTGGATGCAGCGTCGGATGGCGGGAGTGTCACTGCTGGTGGCGGTGGCGGCGGCGGCGGTGGGACGGTCAACAGCACGGCGCTGTCCATTGCCGCGTTTTCCACTGATGCTGCTGCTGCCACCGCCGGCGCGGCCACGGCGCCGGCACATCATGCCCTGCCTGGCATGTACTTCACCATGCGCACCGTGCACTTCCCTGACACGCTTGCCGGCGCTGAGGCGCGCGTGCGCATCCAGCTGTGTAACACGGCGGGGCATGCGGTGGTAGCGCGCGTGAGCCTCCTGCCACCGCCTGACGTGCCGCCACACGCCGCTGCCGCTGCCATCGCTGCCTTTGCGCTGAAGCGGTCGCACGCGACCGTAGAGCTGCGTCCGCGTTCTTATTGCATGCTGCCTGTGCGCTTTGTGCCGCCGCGCGGCGCGCCGCCGCCGGGGGGCCTGGCCTCTGTGGTGCTGCTGGTGGAGGCTGAGTCAGCGCGTCACGGCGACGACGCGTCGACCGCCACCCCGCTGTACAAGCGTACCGCCACCGCGCTGCTTGTTGGCCGCGTGCTGCCGCCGCTTCCGGCCGATGTTGTCGATTATTGAGCGACCCCTTCAATTGTGCACACCGATTTAATTAATGTGAGTGACATAATGTTATTACATAGCATTACTGCTGCTGCTGCTGGCGCCGCCGCCTCCTGTCCCGCTGCTGGCATTGCTGCCGTCGGAGGACACGCGCGCGGCGACCGAGCCTGCCACCACGTGTGGCCGCATGGTGGCCAGCACGGTGCGCGACGCCGCACCAGTGGTGGTAGCACCGGTGGCACCACGCGCCGGGCTGCCCCCCACGGGCGACAGCGCATAATCCAGGTCCAGGCCACGGTGCGAGTGGATGTGTGCCACCGCGGGTACCTCGCCGTAAGTGGGCATATCTAGCCCCGCCTCGCCGCCGTCATCACCGCCGCCGTCGGCAAAGTCGTCGTCGTGGTCACGGGGCAGCTCGCGATCAAGAGGGTACACGCCAAACGCGCCCTCGTCGTCGACTTCCTGGTCGCCCATCCCCATGTCGTACTCCCCATCCAACCGCAGGCCGCCGGCGCCGGCGGCGCCGCTGCCAGCAACTCCGGGCCTCGGCACACCGCCACCACCGCCCCGCGCACCGACACCAGAGGACCCGCCGCCGCCGGCGCCACCTGCCCGCGCGCTGGCGCCGCCCCGCTGCTGCCCAGTGCCCAACCCCAGGTTACCAGCGGAAACCAGCAATGCGGCGGCTGCCGTAACCATGCTGACGCCGGCCTCGCCCTCAGACCCGCTGCTCGTGCCGCGGCCGGAAGCTTGGAGGTTAAACTGCCTGCCAGCCACATTACACAGGCAGCCGCACCCGGCGGCGCACTCTGGCTGCGTCGCAAACCACGCATGGAGGTGTGCCGGGTGGCCGCCGTGCCCACAAAACGGGCACAGCGCGGCCAGCCCGCGCACCGGCTCCTCACACACCACGCATCGCAGTATGGGGCCGAGACCCCCGCTGCTGCCGGGCCGCCGCGCCGTCGGCGCTACCTTGCCGGTGCACCCACATGCGTCGCGCGCGCTGGCGCAGATGCCACACAGCAGGTGCAACTGCAGGCCGCCCTCCGGGTTGGTCATCACCACGGGGGGCGGCGGGTGGTCCTCACCCGACGATGGCGGCGGCGGCGGTGGCGGCGGCGAGGCGGCGGAGGGTGCGCCACCGCTAAACAGGCGCGCCAGCTCGGCGCGCTGCACCGGCAGGCCCCACCGTTCCAGGTCACCGCTGTACAACCCTGACGCCACCGCGGCGCGCGCTGTGACGCCGGCGCCCAGCAGGTGCAGCGTGCCTGCGTTGCGGGACAGGAAGGCACGCACGGCATCCGCGGTGGCAGCGGTGGCGGCGGGGCCGCGCGTGAGGGTGGGTGGCACACGTCCGCCCGCCAGCTCATTGTACAAGCTAGCTGCTGGGTGATGTTGGTGTGCCCCGCCAGGTGGCGGCGGCGGCATCGACGGCGTCGACGTCGGCGGTGGCGGCGCGTCCGCCAGCCGCCACAGTTCATCTGCCCACCCCGGCGCCACCGGATCGCGCACGGTGGCCGCGTCGGGCGTGTACACGGCCGCCAGTGTGGCCACCTGCTGCCGCGCGCCCGTGCGGTCCAGGTGCTCCGCCAGGTGCGTCACAAAGCTGGCACCCAGCGGGTGGGCTGCCCATGCCGCCTGCCGCGTCGCCAGCCGCTCTGCATTGTGCGCTGCCTGCCGTCGCGCCACGTCGCGCTCCAGTGCCGCTCCCAGGGTCGGGTTTTGCGCGCGCACGGCAGCCATCAGGTCGGTGGCACGCGCTGCCACCCCACCGGCGGCGGCGGCGCGCCCGCCAGCGACAGTGACACCCGCTGCCGTGCCGTCACAGAACCCGCGCGTTGCGGCGGCAGCGGTGCGCCACACGGCAGCGGCGTGGCCAGCCGCGGCGGCGTCAGCGGCGCTGGCGTTTGCGTCGCAAGCGTGCGGGATGGCATTGAGGAAGGTGCGGTGCGTGGCGGGCCGGTAACCCAGCAGCCGTGCTACCGTGTCGCCATCGGCGTCGTCCCCCTCCTTCCCGCCGCTGCCGCTGTCGCCCGCCCGCCCACCAGACAGCGCAGACGTGGCATACCCCACCGCCAAGCGCGGCAGCTCAAATGCGCGGTCGTCCAGCCACAGCACGGTGGCAACGGCGCACACGCCGATGTGAACCCGGGCAGCCAGTGCGCTGCCGTTTCCGTCAGCGTCTGGGTCGCCGTCGACGATGCTGCCGCCGCCCTCACTGGGCTCCACGGCGCTGCGTTGGTGCGCCTCAGACCGCAGGGAGCCGGTGTCATCGGTGGTGTGCGTCCGCGTGCTAGAAGTCGCGCGCCACGGGCTGCGCGAGGAGGCATCCTGTGAGTGGCCGCGCCGGCCGCGGCTAGGCGCCGACGTGACCGTGCCGGTGGTGCCGGCGTGCAAGGAGGTGAGGGAGGTGGGCGCAGAGGATGGTGGCTGCGGCAACCCCACGGCGATGTCGTCGGCAGCTGAAAACAGGGTGGTCAGGGTGGTCACCAGCGCGGCGGTGGCAGCTTGCGCGTGTGGCACGCCGGCGTCCACTGGCACCACCACCTTCACCTCGCGCGCCTCCAGCACATAGGCAAGGAAGCGCAGCAGGTCAGCCACGTCGGTGCAGGGCGGCGGCGCGGCAACCAGCGCACGCAGTCGCGCAGCAACCAGCCCCCTCTCATACCGCAGCGGCGTAAGTGTGAGCGCCTCCAGCGTGGCTTGCGCAAACGCGGTGGCGGTGGGAGTGCCAGGGGCGTCACCACTGCCGCCGCCTGTAGCAGTGCTGCCGGCACCTCCACTACCACCGCCGCCGCCGCCGCCACCACCACCACCACTGCCGCCGCCGCCAGTACCACTGCCACTCCCGCCAACCCCACTGCCGCCGGTGCCGCCACGGGCGCCATCCAGCGACACCTTGGGGTGCAGCGCGGCCCGCAGGCCGGCCTCATCAAATGCGGCCAGGTCGCGCAGGTAGTGCCACCGGCCCTCCTCCTCCGCATCTGTCTGCCCCGCCTCCCGCAGTGCTGTCACCGCCAGCCACAGAAACTGCGTCACAAACCGCATCGTCACGGCATCCTTCTCCGCCTCTGACAGCGCGGCGTACCGCTTCCCGCTGTTGCGCAGCGACCCGGTGCCTGCCAGCACGCCAGCAATGCCCGCCGCAATGGCGCGGCGCGCGGTGGGGTGCGACAGCGACATGCGTGCGTTGGCGCCCGTCAGCACGGAGGTGGCGTTCATATCCGTTGTCACGTCTGTCACATCCTCTGCCACCGCACCCAGCGCCGCGCCGCCGCCCAACTCGTCCTCATCCTCGTCACTGCCACCCACCCCGCTGCTGCTGTCGGTGCGCTGTCCGCTCCGACTGCCACCGCTGCCTGCAGCGCCCACGCCGGCCGCGCTCGCCAGCTGCCGTGCAAGTGCGGCGGCGCTGGCAGCACCCGCGCCGCCGCCCTCCTCACCGCCGTCCGTCAGGCTGACGCTGTCATCCATCTCCGCCAGCTGCGACGCGGAATACACGGTGGGCAGGCGGTGCGACCCATCAGCGGGTGCTGCCAGGTGTGGCGGCAGCGCGCGACGATCGCCCGAGGTGGACGACGCGCTGCTGGAAAAGGAGTCCAGGTGCGGCCGGCGGGCGGCTGGCGTGGGCCGTGCCATGCGCGACAGGATGGCATTGGCACGCTCGGAGGCAGCGGCGTCGCCACCCCTGCTGCCGCTGCCACCGCGTGACCCACCACTGCTACTGCGCCCATCACTGCTCCCCGAGCCGCCGCCGCCGCCGTCGCTACGGCTGCTGATACTGCCACTACCACTGCTGCCGCCCCCGTCGCTGTCACTGCCACCGCTGCTGTCGTCCCTGCCGCTGCTGCCATCGTCGCCACTTCTGCCGCCGCCGCCGCTGCTGTTACTGCTTCTGCTGCTGCTGCGGCCGGCGCTACGCGGGCTTTCGTCGCTACTACAACTGGAGGCGCGGTCACCACCACCTCCCCGCCCGCTGCTACGCACCGGCACGTCATCGTCGTCACGCCAGCCGGCGGTACGTCGTACGCCGCGGGCGTGTGCAGTGCGGCCCGCCTGCCGGCCTGGCAGCCCCAGCAGGTCGTCAGGGTTCAGAAGGTCAAACCCCTCAATGAAGCTCGTCAGGCTGGCGTCAACATTGCGCCCGCGCCGCCGTCCACGGCTGCCATCGTCACCACCATCATCGTGCCGTTTATGCTGTGACGCCCGCGGCCGCGATGTGCTGGACTTTGCGCGCCGTGCCTTCTCACTACTGCGTCGGCGCGGTCTGCTGCTGCACCCCGCCGACGGCGACCTACTGGTGCCACCGTGCGACAGCGCCGCCACCCCGCCCTCGCCGCCGCCACCTTTTGCTGCGGCACTGGCACTGCGCTTGGCACGACCGCGATGGTGGCCCTCCGGCGCCGCCTTGGGTGCGAGACCCAAGTGCAGCAGCGCCTTCTCGTGCGCCTGGTCCACCATTCCCATGCGGAACATGAGCTCCTCGTACGTGCGTGGCCGGATGCGCAGCGTGGAGGTGGCATCACGGGACAGGAGGGAGGCTGGCGCGGTAAGCTCCGTGCCGCTGGTGGTCACGGCGCTGCGCCGCTCGCGCCACCGCAGCGTGCCGTCGCCAGCAATGCCGCCCACCACGTTGTTGATGACACACAGCAGGCCGCTCGGGCCCCACACCGCAGCAAAAGTGCGCGGCGCGGGGATGGGCGGCTGGTCCACGCGCAGCGGCAGCCGTTGCTCTGACGACGATCCACCGCCTGGCGTCACGCCACTGCTCCCGCCGCCGGTGGTTGTTGTTCCAGTGCCCCGGCCCCCACCGCCTGCCGCCGCCCAGCCACCAACAACGTCATCGTCCACGTGGCGGTACCCGCGTTCGTGGCCATGCGCCTCCAGCGCCGCGGCGGGCACCAGGTACTGCGCCCCAAACTCGTCGCCCGCTGCGGCGGCAGACGCTGACGAGGCTGGGGTGACCGTGTCGCCGGTGGTGGCGGACGGGTACTCGGAGCGGGTGGCCAGCACCGGATCAAATCGGTGCGCATTGGCGCCGTACATCTTGGGGGGGGGGGGGGGGGGTGGAGGGGGCTGAAGGAGGCGGGCCGACTTGATCCTCTTCCCTTCCGCCACCAATCCTCTCCCTCCTCTCCCCTCTGCCACCACTCTCCCCCTCAAAAAGCAACTCTCCCTCCTTCTGCCACCCCTCGCCCACCTCTCTCAGCCCACTCTGGGCTAAAAGCTGCCTCACCTCTCCCCACTCCGATCTGTTTTTCTCCTTTGCCCTCCTCTCTTGCCGCCGCTCTAAGGCTCTCTCCTCTGCTCGCCTCGTCTCTTCTCCTCCCT
>Ga0066256_1003378_pt1 | contig 15581 bp, 16 predicted proteins | sample ThiBio_1000_biof_FD_87107 | JGI IMG/M metagenome (GOLD analysis project Ga0066256, IMG submission 87107) | Wastewater bioreactor microbial communities from Cape Town, South Africa - Thiocy_expt_1000_biof (version 2) | ecosystem: Engineered > Bioreactor > Thiocyanate-remediating >...
TCGAAGAGCGCTGAGGAGCTTTGCGTGAGCTTGCGCAGCTGGTTGCCGCTCGTCGCGGGATTGACGCCCGAGATCAGCAGCCGCCCGCCGGCCCCCTTCTTCAGAAGCTCGATGGCGCGGTCGATGCGCTGGTAGCCGCCGGTGAGCACCACGATGGCATCGGCCTTCGGTTCGCGCGGCGCCTCGAGCGCGGCGACGGTCTCGGCGAAATAGAGGAAGCCGCCGGCACACGCCATGGCGGCAAGAAGGATCAGCACCAGGAGAACGCGCACGACGCGCCGGGCGGGCCGCCGGCGGCGGCGCCGCCTCGCCTCGCCCCGCGAAATGCCCTCAGGCATTCCCGGCTTTGCCCGTTCCAGCGCGTTCATGATTCGACCCATAAAACGCGATTGCGGCAACGAATGGTCCGTTTCGCGGCGATGATCCAACCCGCGCGCGTCATGGATCGGGCAGTTGGTCGGTGCGCGACGGGTCGGAGCGGATGAGGTCGATCTCGTGGATCGTCCGCATGACGGTGAAGCGGGCCGTCAGCGTCGTCAGCAGCGCGATCACGACAATGGTCCCGGCAATGCCGAGATAGCCGGTCAATCCCATGGAGAAGGTGCCGAAAAGCGCCGTCGCCTGGTCGCTCTGGGGCGTGGCGATGGCACGGCCCTGCCAGAAGCCGGCCACGGCGAAGAACAGCGCCGCCAGCAGCCCGCCGGCAAGCGAACCCTTGAGGCTGATCTTCAGGAAATGCTTCTGGAACTCGGAAGCGACGAAGCCCGCCTCCGCCCCCACGAAATGCAGCACCTCGACGATGTGCCGGTTGCCGGACAGCGCCCCGCGCGTTGCGAACACAACGGTCAGCACCATGGCCGAGAAGACGAGCACCAGCACGCCCGTGCCGATGAAGGCGGTCGTGCGCGCCATGGCGACGAGGCGGTCGACCCAGGTCCGGTGATCGTCGAGCGAGGCCTGCGGGATCGCTTCGGCGAGCGCCGCGCGCATGCCGGCGAAATCGGGCGGATTCTGCTCGTCTATGGTGATGATGACGAGCCGCGGCACCGGCAGCTCGTCGATGTCCAGCCCCTCGCCGAGCCAGGGCTCCAGAAGGCGCGCCGTCGCGGTCTTGTCGACGATCGTGCCGTCGCGCGTGCCCGAGAAGGTGAGCGCAAGGTCGCGCGCATCCTTGAGCGCCGTTTCCATGTCGAGATTGTCGTCCGGCTTGATCTGGATGGTGACCTCGCGGGAGATCTGGCTCTGCCAGCTCGCCGCCGTCGCCCGCACCATGCTGACGGCGCCGAAGGTGAGGCAGGCAAGGAAGGCCATGATGGCGATGACGGCCATCAGCGCCGTGCCGGAGACGTTGGACGGCGGCACGATGGGCGCTGTCGGGCGCACGCGCATTTCCGGCCGGCGAGCGGCCCTGGCATTGTCGGCGGCATCGCGCGGCGCTTCAATCATAAAGGTCGAGCCGCCCTTGCGAGAGGATCATGCGACGGGCCTCCACCTGGTCCATCAGCGACAGGTCGTGCGTGGCGATCACCACGGCGGTGCCGAGCCGGTTGAGTTCGAGGAAGAGGCTGAGCAGCCGGCGCGCCATCGGCGGATCCACGTTACCGGTCGGCTCGTCGGCGAGCAAAAGTTCCGGCCGGTCGATGAGCGCGCGCGCAATGGCCGCGCGCTGCTTCTCCCCGCCCGAGAGCACCGGCGGCAGCACGTTGATCCGCTCGCCGAGCCCGACCCATTTCAGCAGTTCGAGCACGTCGGCGCGGTAGCTGGCCTCCTCCTTGCCGCGCACCCGCAGCGGCAGTGCCACGTTCTCATAGGTCGTCAGGTGATCGAGCAGGCGGAAATCCTGGAAGACGATGCCGATGCGCCGGCGCAGCATCGGCAGCTCGTCGCGCGGAATGGTCGAGATTTCCCGGTCGAAGGTGCGGATGATGCCGCGCGTCGGCTGCAGCGACAGGAAGAGCAGGCGCAGGAGCGTGGTCTTGCCGGCGCCGGACGGTCCCGTCAGGAACTGGAAGGAGCGGCGCGGAATATCGAAGGTGAGGTCGCGGAGGATCTCCGGCCCCATCCCGTAGCGCAATCCGACATTCTCGAAATGAATCAATGGCCAACCCGGTTCTCGAACAGTCACCCTAGCAACACCGCTCGCATAGGAAAGCGGCTCTTTCACGGTCGGGTTTCCGAAGCATTAACCAGTATGGTTTACGTTTCGTAAGGATTGCATTCAATGCCCGACTTTTCGCAGGTGATTTTGCGAATGCGGGCCAGCGGAGGTCGCGATGAACGCCTTCAGGGCAAGACAGCAGGCGAAAGGCCGGATCGATCTCCTGCCGCCGGAGCCGACGACGCCCGCCCGCAGGGAGCGCTTCACGCGGCGGCCCGAAGTGGTGGATGCCGATTTCGTCGTGATCCACGCATCCGCCACGCGCACCTCCAACGACAATCGCCGGCCTGCCCGCCCGGCACCGGCGTCGCCGCTTTCCCGGCACGTTCTCTTCCGCCTCGCCGCCGCGGGGCGGCTGCGGGGGGCCGACCGCAGCCCCTCGCCCGACGGCCGGAACGGCAGGAGGGGGCGGCCGGTCTCCGGCCGCCTCGACAATGCCAGCGGCGCGGTACAGCCCGTCCCGCCGCTCGAAATCCGCGTCGACGGCACGGGGAAATCGCTCCAGCGCCGCGTCGCGCTCGACGCCGCGACCATTCCTCCCGGCGCAAGCGAGCACTTCGCCCTGCGCATCCCGCATGGCGGCGGAAAAGTGCCGAAAGTCTCGGTTTCCTTCGTCCGCGAGGGTGCGCCCGCTCCCTGACTATGCTAATCGGCTCCCTCGTTCCTGCGAAATTTTCGGCGTGGCACCACGCCGGACCATCGCCGGATCTGCTCTGCCACGACCCAAGGAGCCGCCTCGCGATGCAGATTGTCCGCGGAAAGAAGATCGAAACGCTTTACGACGCCGCGCAGATCGCCAGGCGCAACGAGGAGCTCGCGGCCGAGATCGCCTCCGGCCCGACGAAGGACCTCCTCGTCATCGCGGTCCTCAAGGGCTCGTTCATCTTCGCGGCCGACCTCACCCGTGCGCTGCACGCGGCGGGCCTTGCGCCGGAAGTGGAATTCATCACCCTTTCCAGCTACGGCACCGGCACGGTCTCGCAGGGCGTGAAGGTCATCAAGGACATCGACAGCGACGTCCACGGCCGGGACATCCTGCTCATCGACGACATCCTCGAATCCGGCCGCACACTCAGCTACGCCAAGGAACTGATGTACGAGCGCGGCGCGCGCAACGTCACGATCGCCGTGCTGCTCGACAAGCGCGAGAAGCGCAGGACCGACCTTGAGGCCGATTATGTCGGCTTCGAATGCCCGGACCATTTCGTCGTGGGCTACGGTATGGACGTCGCCTATGCCTTCCGCGAATTGCCCTTCGTGGGCGTCGTGACCGGCGACGCCGACTGAGCTCTCTCAATTTCCCCTATCCGGCGTTTACGGATCGACAAGGAAAGTCTGGTCTCTTCGTTCCCGAACCGGGGCCGATGATGCGGCCCGAAGGGGGATTGATGGCGAAGATTCTGATCACCGAAGACGAAGACTCGCTGCGCACCTTCGTGGCGCGGGCCCTGCGCATGGACGGCCACGAGACGGTCGAGGCGCCGGACGGCGCCGCCGGCCTCGACGCGCTGATCGACGGCGGCTTCGACCTCCTGCTCTCCGATATACGCATGCCCGTGATGGACGGCATCGAGCTTGCCCACAAGGCCTCCGCCGCCCACCCGGCGCTGAAGATCCTGCTGATGACCGGCTATGCCGACCAGCGCGAACGCGCCGACGACCTCTCCTTGAAGATCGTCGATGTCGTCAGCAAGCCGTTCAGCCTGCCGGACATCCGCCGCGCCGTGGCACAGGCATTGGCCGCCTGAGCGGGTAATACGTTTCCCCGCTTGCCGGCCGCATAACTGCCTCCAATCGCTTGTTTTCCGCAAATCCGGGCGCAGACCGCCATGCATCCCTGCCGGATCCGCCCTAGCGGATCCCGAGCAGCCGCTCCAGGTATTCCCGCTCGAAGCCGGGCGTGGCGCCCGCGCCGAGCCTGCGGCGAATCTCCTCGAGAATGTCCCGCGCCCTCTGGATGTCGATCTCCTCCGGGACAGAATTAGACGCGTCGTCAATGGCGCCGGTGCCTTTGTCCCTGGGCTCGCGGCCGAGCGGGTCACGCCCGTTGCGGCCGGCGGCCCTCGGCATGCCCTGTCCCTGCCCCTGGCCCATGGCCTGCATCTGGCTCATCATGCTCTGCGCGCCCTGCCGCAACGCTTCGAGGGCACGGCCCTGGCCGCCCACGGCCGATTCGCCCTGGCCTTCACCGAGCGCTTCTGCGGCGCCCTTCATTTCGCGGCCCGCCTGCCCGAAGCCTTCGCCGGGTTCCAGCCCCATGCCCTTCAAGGCCTCCTGCAACGCGCCGAGCTCTTTGCCGAGACCGTCCTGCTGTTCCTTGAGCGCCTTCAGCGCATCGCGAAGCTGCTCGGCCGTCATCTGGTCGGTCGGCTGCTGGCCGGCGCCGTCGTCGCCCGGCTGCCGCTCGCCCTCCTCGCCGGGCATCGGGTCGCCCCGCTCCATGCGGTCGCGCTGCGCCTGGTCGAGCTTGAAGGTGTTCTCCATCAACTGCTGCTGCTTCTGCATGAGCTCGCCGAGCTTGTCCATCTGCTGGCGCATGGCATCGTTCTGCTGGCCCTGCCCCTGTTGCGGCCGGCCGGCCTGCAGGTTGTTCATCATGCGCTGCAATTCGGACAGCATCTGCTGCGCCTGGTCGCGCGCACCCGAGCGCGCCAGGTTCTCGATCTGGTCCATCATGCGCTGCAGGTCCTGCTGGCGTAGGATGCGGCCCTGCTGCTGGGCACTCTGCTGCTGGCCGTTCTTGGCCGCCTGCTTCGCCAGCTCCTGCATATAGGCCTGCATCGCATCGCGCAGCTCCTTCATGAGCTGGGCGATCTCCTCCTCGGGCGCGTTGCGCTCAAGCGCCTCGGACAGCGCCTTCTGCGCCTCGCGCAGGCGCCGGTCGGCAAGCGACAGGTTGCCGTCCTCGATGCCGAGCGCGATTTCCCAGAGGTAATCCGCCGTCTCGCGCATCTGGTCTTCCGTACGCGCCAGCTTCATGCGCGCGCCGGCCGACTGGATCAGCAGGAAATGCGTGAGGTTCGGGATCGTCTCCTCGGGACGGATCGTCAGCGCCTCGTTGAGCGCGATGGCGAATGGGAGCTGGTTGGCGTCGAGCGCGAAGACCTGCCGCTCCTCGGCAACGGCGCCGGCAAGCGGTTCGAAGAAGGTCCTTGCCGGCAGCACCATCTCCACCGGCTGGCTGCGCCCCTCCTGCCCCGCCGCATCCTTGGCGACGAGCGTGATCTTCACGCGCTTGCCGGAGAGCGGGTGTTCGGAAAGGTTGCGGCTCGTGGTGCCCTTGGCCTCGCGCGCCGCGCGGCGCGGCAGGTCGAGCCGGTATTCCGGCGGTGGATAGAGCGGACGGGCATCCTTCGGCTGATCGACCGGCACGATCTCGGCATGGGCTTCCTGAAGCCCGTAGTCGTCCTTGGCGATGAAGCTGATCTCGAGGGCGGAAGCGACCGTCTTCTTCGGAATGCCGTCGAAGGCGATCTCGGGCACCCGGTCGGGGATCACGGCGAACGTCCAGGCGCGCCCATCGACCGTCAGCGTGCCGTCCTTGAGGATCTTGTACTGCATGGTGCGCGCGCCGTTAACGCTCGCCGCCTTGCCGTCGCCCATCGCACCCCCGGCATTCTCGCCCTTCGGCTTTTCCGCGGCGGGGCGAATGGCGGTGGCCGTGGCCTCGCCGGTTGCCTGGTAGCTGACGTCTTCATCGCCGCTGCCGCTGGTCACGCGCACGGTCAGCTCGCTGAACTGGGGAATGCGGATTTCCCCCTCCGCCGCCGCGGACGCTTCGCCCTGCGTATTGCCGGTGAGGGACACGGGCGCGCGCGACGTATGCGCCGGCGGTGTCACCCAGGCGTCGATGCGCATGTAGGGTGCGGTCTGCGCCGGCATGCGGAAGGCCACGACATCGGCCAGCAGGCCGCCGCGGATGGAATAGGAAAAGGCAAAGGCGATCGCGACGAGCAGCAGCGGCACGGCGCGCAGCGCATGGCGGTCGTGGCGGGCGATATCAGGCTCGGGCGTGCCGGTGCGCAGCGCACCGATCATGCGGGCCATGCGCGCCTGGTGCTCGCGCCAGAGCGCCTCGCCGAAGGCATCGCCGACGGCCGGCCTGTCGTCCTGCACGCGGATCGCCTGGTGCGCCAGCGCATTGCGCGCCTCCAGCATGCGGTCGGCGCTGTCGATCGACGGCCACACGATGCCGCGCAGCCGGGCAACCAGGACGACGAACCCGATCGCGAAGCCTGCGAGCGTCGCGATATGCAACCAGAAGGGCGCATGGCGGAAATAGCCGAACCATGTCAGCGCAAGGAATGTCGCAACGAGAAGGAGGACCGGCAGCAGCCGCGGCGCAATCGCCTCCATGTAGAGAACGGCCTTGGCCGCAAGGCGTTTGCCCGCAAGCCGGCGTGCCAGCGGATTGCCGGTCGCCTCCCTCTCGCGCTGCCTTTCAAACGCCATCGTCCATCAGTCTCCGCCACGGGTCGCCTCACCCGAAAATAACATGCTTTGTGGCGAAGACGAGGGCATGCGCGAAATCGTGAACGGCATCCGCGCCTGACGGCTCAGGCAAGCCAGTCCGGAATCGAGTCGAGGCCGATCAGGTCGTCATAGGAAAGCCGCGGGCGGATGACGTGGAACTCGGCTCCGTTGACCAGCACTTCCGGCACCAGCAGGCGGCTGTTGTAGGTGCCCGCCTGCACCGCGCCATACGCTCCCGCCGAGCCGACGGCGATGAGGTCGCCGGGCCTGGGCTGCGCCATTTCGCGGTCCTGCGCCAGATAGTCGCCCGTCTCGCAGACCGGGCCGACGACATCGGCGCGGATGCGCGGCGCGTTCGCCGCCGAGATGACGACGGGCTGGATCTCGTGCCAGGCCTCGTAGAGCGTCGGGCGGATGAGGTCGTTCATCGCCGCGTCGACGATGACGAAGGTCTTCTCGCCGCCGTCCTTCACATAGAGGACCTCGGTGACGAGGATGCCGGCATTGCCGACGATCAGCCGGCCGGGCTCCGTGACGATCTTGCAGTCGAGGCCCTTGAGCTGGTTCTTGACGATCTCGGCATAGGCGTCCGGCAGCGGCGGCGGCGCATTGTCGGTCTTGTAGGGAATGCCGAGGCCGCCGCCGACATCGACATGGTCGATGGTGTGGCCGTCGGCGCGCAGCGTCTCGACGAGTTCGCGCAGCAGCCGGAAGGCGTCGTCGAAGGGCTGCAGCTCGGTGATCTGGCTGCCGATATGCATGTCGATACCGGTGACCTCGATGCCCGGCAGGCTCGCGGCGCGGGCATAGACGGCGCGCGCTCGCTCCCAGGAAATGCCGAACTTATTCTCCTTCTTGCCCGTCGAGATCTTGGCATGCGTGCGGGCGTCAACGTCCGGGTTGATGCGGAAGGAGACGTGGGCGACCTTGCCGGCCTTCACGGCGCGCGCGTTCAGCACCTCCAGTTCCGGCTCGGACTCCACGTTGAAGCAGTAGATGCCGGCCTCCAGCGCAAGGTCCATCTCCCGCGGCGTCTTGCCGACGCCGGAGAACATGATGCGCGAGGCGGGAACGCCGGCGGCGAGCGCCCCGCGGGGTTCCCCCTCCGCCTGGTTGGAATTCGCCGTCATGGCGTAGCAGACCAGCGCATCGACGCCCTCGAAAGCCTTGGAGAACACCTTGTAGTGCCGCTCCAGCGTAGCCGTCGAATAGACGTAGAAGGGCGTGCCGACCGCCTTGGCAATCTCCGGAACAGGCACGTCCTCCGCGTAGAGAATGCCGTCGCGATGCTCGAAATGGTTCACTGCCTGATCCGTAGAACTAGAGCAATTCCAGCAAAAGTGCGCAGCGGTTTTGCGTCCGGAATTGCGTAAAAACAAAAGGATAGAGCGTTTTCGCGATTCGAAGAAAAGCGCAAACGCTCTAGAGAAGGGGGTCGAGGACGAAGGGCCTGTCTTCGACCTGCTCGACCTTCTTGCCCTTGATGGTCTTCACGACCGGCTGCCCGCCGCCCGGCAGGTCGAGATCGCCCTTGCGGCCACAAGCGGTCAGAACCGCTGCGGAAAGGCAGAGCACGAAAGCCAGCCTGCCGATATCGATGCGTGTCATGAAGCGTTCCCTGGAATTGCCGGTGATCGGGTGGGCATCATCCTTAGCGAATTCGCCCGCCCTGTGCACCCCTAATCTCTCGATGGTTCCCGCAAGCCTTCCGATCAGTTCCGCTGCCGCCACCAGGCGATCTGCCGGCAGACTTCCGAGGGCGCGGTGCCGCCGTAGCTTTTGCGGCTGGCCACCGAGGCTTCCACCGTCAGGACGTTGAAGATGTCGGCGGTGATCGCGGAATGGATCGCCTGCAGATCTTCGAGCGAAAGCTCGGCAAGATCGCAGCCCTTGCTCTCGGCGAGCGCAACGGCGCGGCCGGTGACATGATGGGCGTCGCGGAAGGGCAGGCCCGCCTCGCGCACCAGCCAGTCGGCAAGGTCCGTCGCGGTGGAATAGCCGGAGCCGGCCGCCGCCTTCATCCGGTCCGCGCGGATCGTCATGTCGCGCACCATGCCGGTCATGGCGGCAATCGCCAGCTCCAGGCTCTCGGCGGCGTCGAAGACCTGTTCCTTGTCTTCCTGCATGTCCTTGGAATAGGCGAGCGGCAGGCCTTTCATCACCGTCAGCAGCGCGATCAGCGAACCGTTGATGCGGCCGGTCTTGGCGCGCACCAGCTCGGCCGCGTCGGGATTCTTCTTCTGCGGCATGATCGAGGAGCCGGTCGAGAAGGCATCCGACAGGCGGATGAAGCCGAATTGCGGCGTCGACCAGATGACGATCTCCTCGGCGAGGCGCGAGAGATGCATCGAGGCGATGGCGGCGATGGAGAGGAACTCCACTGCGAAGTCGCGGTCCGAGACCGTGTCGATGGAATTGCGCGTCGGCTCGCGGAAGCCGAGAGCCTTGGCCGTCATGTGGCGGTCGATATTGTAGCCGGTGCCGGCGAGCGCCGCGGCGCCGATCGGGCTTTCGTCGAGATGCTCGATGGCGTGGCGCACGCGCTGGCGGTCGCGGCCGCACATTTCCACCTAGGCCCTGCAATGGTGGCCGAAGGGCACCGGCTGGGCGGGCTGGAGATGGGGGGAGCCGGGCATGACCGGCTCCGCGTGGCCCTCCCCGCGGGCGAGGGAGGCCCCCGGGAGGCCCGTCAGGATCTTCTCGGCCTTCTGCAACTCCTCCTTGACCCAGAGCCGGAAGTCGAGCGCCACCTGGTCGTTGCGCGAACGGGCGGTGTGCAGGCGCCCGGCGGCGGGACCGATCAGCGTTGCCAGCCGCGCCTCGACATTCATGTGGATGTCTTCCAGCTTGCGCGAGAACGCGAAGGTGCCGGCCTCGATCTCTGACAGGATCGTGTCGAGACCGTGAACGATCTTCTCCTTGTCGTCCGCCGAAATGATGCCCTGATGGGCGAGCATCTCTGCATGCGCCTTTGAGCCGCGGATGTCCTGGGCGTAAAGCTTCTTGTCGAAGCCGATGGAGGCATTTATCTCCTCCATGATCGCATCCGGTCCCGAGGCGAAGCGGCCGCCCCACATCTGGTTCGAGGATTTCGTCTCGGAAGTGCCGTCTGCCATGGTTGCCTGCCTGGAAAAGAGTCCTGGAGAATGGAAATGTCAGTGAAGAAGAAACTCGGCCTGCCCACAGGAAAGCTCATCGCCATCGCCGGGCTCGCCGGACTTCTCGCCGGTGGTGCAGCGATATACGTGAAGGAAAGCCTGTCTGGCAATGGCGCGGTCGCGTCCGCCGATGCTGGCGCGTGCGCGCTCGCTGCCGAAAAGGCCGCCGCGATCACGCCCTTCTCGAAGGGTGAGGTCGCCGCCATGCGCACGGTCGACGAGCATCGCCCGCTCCCCGACCTCGTCTTCGACGGCCCGGACGGCAAGAAGAAGACCATCGCGGATTTTGCCGGCAAGACGCTGCTGGTCAATCTCTGGGCGACCTGGTGCGTGCCCTGCCGCGAGGAAATGCCGGCGCTCAACGCGCTCGAAAAGGATCTCGGCAGCGACAGGTTCGAGGTGGTGGCGATCAACATCGACACTGGAAACGACGAGAAGCCCAAGGCCTTCCTCGACGAGACGAAGGTGCACGACCTCGCCTATTACCGCGATGCCTCGATGGGCGTCTTCAACACGCTGAAGAAGGAAGGCCTCGCCTTCGGCCTGCCCGTCACGCTGCTGATGGACGACAAGGGCTGCCTGGTATCGGCGATGAACGGCCCCGCCGCCTGGGACGGCGAGGATGCCAAGGCCCTGATCAACGCCGCGCTGGCGGCGCCGAAGAGCTGAGATATCATGCCGCCGCATAGACCCGCGGCCGGCGGATCTCTATGAACCCCGCCTCGCCCTTGCGGTGCGGGAATTCCGGCGCGGTGTCGAATTCCACCGCCTGCCCGCTGCCGGTCACCGCCAGCACGCGGCGCGAATCCGGCCGGTCGATGACCCGGACGATCTTCGCCGCGATTCCCTCTCCGTCTTCGCGCCAGGTGACGTCGGCCGGGCGGAACAGGACCTGCCCGCCGCCATCGGCGACGCCCTCGGCCTCGAAGGCGACGTCCTCGACATAGGCCCTGCCGCCGCGGATATCCGCGTCGAGCCGGTTGGCATCGCCCAGAAAATTCATCACGAAGGCATCGGCCGGGTTGCGGCAGACGGCCTCGGGCGTCCCCTCCTGCACGATCCGGCCCTTGTTGAGGATGACGACGCGGTCGGCAAGGTCGAGCGCCTCCTCCTGATCGTGCGTCACGAAAAGCGTGGTGATGCCGAGCTCGTCGTGGATCTTGCGCAGCCAGCGGCGCAGGTCCCGCCGCACATTCGCATCGAGCGCCCCGAAGGGCTCGTCGAGCAGCAGCACGCGCGGATCGACGGCGAGCGCCCGGGCCAGCGCCACGCGCTGGCGCTGGCCGCCGGAGATCTGGCCGGGGAAGCGATCCTTCAGCCCGCCGAGCTGCACGAGGTCGAGCAGTTCCTTCACGCGCGCCTCGATCGCCTGCGGCGTGCGCTTCACCCTGGAGACCTTCATGCCGAAGGCGATGTTCTCGCCGACCGTCATATGCGGGAAGAGCGCGTAATGCTGGAAGACGAAGCCGACGCCGCGCTCGCGCACCGGAATGTCCGTCGCGTTCTCCTCGCCGATATAGATCGCTCCGGCATCGGCATATTCGAGACCGGCGACCATGCGCAGGATCGTCGTGTTCCCGGAGCCCGAGGGACCGAGCAGCGCAACCAGCTCGCCGCGGAAGGTCTCGAACTCCTTGACCACATTATCGAGACGGATCTTCAAGGCTTGACCTCCGGAGTGATGCTGTCTGCGCCCGCAAGGGTGGCGGGGCGCTGCACGCGGCCCGCGCCCTGCCGCTCCAGCGCCACCTTGGCAAGGAGCGTGACGATGGCAAGGCCCGCGAGAATGGATGCGGCGGCGAACGATCCGGCCGCGTTATAGTCGTGATAGAGCAGCTCGATATGGAGCGGCAGCGTGTTGGTCTGGCCGCGGATATTGCCCGAGACGACCGAGACGGCGCCGAACTCGCCCATCACGCGCGAATTGCACAGCACCACGCCATAGAGCATCGCCCATTTGATGTTGGGCAGGGTGACGGAAAAGAAGGTCCGCCAGCCGCTCGCCCCGAGCGACGTCGCCGCCTCTTCGAGATCGCGGCCCTGCGCCTGCATGAGCGGGATCAGCTCGCGCGCCACGAACGGCGCAGTCACGAACATGCTGGCAAGCACGATGCCGGGCAGCGCGAAGAGGATCTTGATCCCCGCCGCCTCCAGCGCATGGCCGAAAAGGCCCTGCAAGCCGAAGACGAAGAGATAGGAAACGCCGGCGACGATGGGCGAGACCGAGAAGGGAATCTCGATGACGACCGTGAGCAGCCGCTTGCCCGGAAAATCGTGCTTGGTGATGGCCCAGGCCGCAGCAACGCCGAAGGCCGTGTTGATCGGCACGGCGATGAGCGCCGTGACCACCGTCAGCAGGATGGCGTGGCGCGTATCGGGATCGGCGATGGATTTCGCGAAATAGCCGACGCCGCGCGAAAAGGCCTCGACGGCGATGACGAGGAGCGGCGCGATGATCATCACGGCCACGAGCAGGAGGACCACCGTCAGCAGGACGCGGCGGAAGAGGGGATTGTCGCCGACGCGCGGCGGCTTGCCCTTTGCGTGATGTGCCATGATCAGCCCCTCACCGTGTAGCGCAGGGCGCGGGCCTGCATGAGATTGGTGATCGCCAGCATGACGAAGGCCGTCAGCAGCATGACGGAGGCGATGGCGGCGGAGGCGGGATAATCGTATTCCTCCAGCCGGATGAAGGCGAGGAGCGCGGTGATCTCCGTAGAGAACGGCTGGTTGCCGGCGATGAAGATGATGGCGCCGAACTCGCCGAGGCTGCGGGCGAAGGAGAGCGAGACGCCCGCCAGCAGCGCGGGCGCCAGAAGCGGCAGGATGACCTTGGCGAAGATGGAAAGATCGCTCGCCCCGAGCGTCTGCCCTGCCTCCTCCAGCGCCGGATCGAGTTCCTCCAGCACCGGCTGCACCGTGCGCACGATGAAGGGGATGCTGGTGAAGCTCATGGCGACGATGATGCCGAGCGGCGTATAGGCGACCTTGATACCGAGATGGGAGAGCGGGCCGCCGAACCAGCCGTTGGTAGCGAAGAGCGTGGTGAGCGCGATGCCCGCGACGGCCGTCGGCAGCGCGAAGGGCAGGTCCACCAGCGCATCGACCAGCCGGCGGCCGGGAAAGCGGTAGCGCACCAGCACCCAGGCGAGCGCCATGCCGAAGAGGAGATTGAAGACCGTCGCCGCCAGCGCGCAGAGCACCGTCACGCGGTAGCTCGCAAGGGCGCGGTCGGAGGAGACGATGCGCCAGTAGTCCGCAGGTCCGAGGCTCGCCGCCTTGAAGACGAGCGCCGCCAGCGGCAACACCACGATGATGGCCACATAGACGAGGGTGATGCCGAGCGCGAGCGGCAGGCCGGGCAGTACACGCCGTTTCAAACGGGCGTTCCTTTCTCATACCACAACCGGCGGGTTTTGCGCCCGCCGGCTGCCTTGAAGAACGAAGAGGGAAGGATCAGCGGCTGCCGTAGATCTTGTCCAGCGTGCCGCCTTCGGAGAAATGCTCCTTCGAGACCTTGTCCCAGCCGCCGAAGACGTCGTCGACATTGACGAGGCGGATGTCCGGGAACTGTTCCTTGAACTCGGCGGCGACCTTCTCGTCAAGGACGCGGTGGCCGAATTCGGCGGCGATCTTCTGTCCCTCGGGCGCATAGAGGAAGTCGAGATAGGATTTTGCCAGATCCCGGCTGCCATGGGCATCGGCAACCTTGTCGACCACCGCGACCGGGAATTCGGCGAGCAGCGAGACGGAGGGCACGACGCTTTCGAACTTGTCCTCGCCATACTGCTTGGCGATCGACCTGGTCTCGGCCTCGAAGGTGATGATGACGTCGCCGATCTCGCGCTCGACGAAGGTCGTCGTCGCCGCGCGGCCGCCCGTGTCGAAGACCGGCACGTTGTCGAAGATCTTGGTGACGAATGCCTCGACCTTCGCCGGATCGTCTTTGAAGGCTTCCTTCGCATAGGCCGTGGCGGCGAGATAGGTGTAGCGCGCATTGCCCGAGGTCTTCGGGTTCGGGAAGACGACCTTCACGTCGTCACGGGCAAGGTCGGACCAGTCCTTGATGTTCTTCGGATTGCCGGCGCGCACGAGGAAGGACGGGAAGGAGTAGAAGGGCGAAGCGTTGTTCGGGAACGCCTTATGCCAGCCTTCGTTGACGAAGCCGTTCTTCACGAGGAAGTCGATGTCCGTCACCTGGTTGAAGGTCACGACATCGGCCTCGAGGCCCTCGACGATGGCGCGCGCCTGCTTGGAGGTGCCGCCATGCGACTGGTCGATGGTGACGCCCGGATGCGCCTTCACGAAGGCCTCGTTCTCGGCGGCGAAAAGCTCGCGCGCCACGTCATAGGAGGCGTTGAGCAGCTTGTCGGCGGCGTTGGCGGAGAGCGGAGCGGCAAGGCCGAGAATGGCCACGCCGAGAAGGAGCAAACGTTTCATCTGAAAAACCCCGATGCGAGAGAATGGGGCAGACAATAACGAGCGGCCGGACGGTCTCCGAGGCACGGGCCTGTCGCGCACGCGGCGACAGGCGGAACATTTTTCCCTGAAAGGGAAGCTTCGCGGATTCTCCGCCCGTCAGCGGGTCGGGACAGGAACCTCGCCGCGATAGTCGTAGAAGCCGCGGCCGGACTTGCGGCCGAGCCAGCCGGCCTCGACATATTTCACCAGCAGCGGGCACGGGCGATACTTGGAATCGGCGAGCCCGTCATGCAGCACCTGCATGATCGAAAGGCAGGTATCGAGGCCGATGAAATCGGCAAGCTGAAGCGGCCCCATCGGATGGTTCGCGCCGAGCTTCATGGCCGTGTCGATGGCCTCGACCGAGCCGACGCCCTCATAGAGCGTGTAGATCGCCTCGTTGATCATCGGCAGCAGGATGCGGTTGACGATAAAGGCCGGGAAATCCTCGGCGACGGTGATCGTCTTTTCGAGCGCGCTGACATAGGCCTTGGCAGCGGTAAAGGTCGGTTCGTCGGTGGCGATGCCGCGCACCAGCTCCACGAGCTTCATCACCGGCACCGGGTTCATGAAATGGATGCCCATGAAGCGCTCCGGCCGGTCGGTGGCCGAGGCAAGGCGGGTGATCGACAGCGACGAGGTGTTGGTGGCGAGGATCGCCTCGGGTTTCAGAACCGGGCAGATCTGCGCGTAGATCTTGCGCTTGACGGTTTCGTCCTCGGTGGCGGCTTCGATGACCAGATCCATCGGCGCCAGGTCGTTGACGTCGTTCGAGCCGCTGATCAGCGCCAGCGCCTTGCTGCGCTCCTCGTCGGTCATCTTGCCGTGGGTGACCTGGCGGGCCAGGTTGCCGTTGATGGTGGCGAGGCCGGCTTCGATGCGATCCTGGGCGACGTCGTAAATATGGACCTTGTATCCAGCCGCAGCCGAGACATGGGCGATACCGCAGCCCATCTGACCCGCGCCGATAATTCCGATATTCCTGATCATATGCCTTCCCTTGTCGTCCGAAGCAGTCGGCACGCTTTATCGCCGAAACAAAATTGCCGGGCTGTTAAGACAGCCCGGCAAAATTGATAGTCCGGCGATAAAATTTTTTCCAGTTTTTATTCGCAATCGCAAAAAACTGGCTTTGACGCCTCAAAGCGCCTTCTGCAGTTCCGGCAGGACGTCGAAGAGATCGCCGACGAGACCGTAGTCGGCGACCTGGAAGATCGGCGCCTCCTCGTCCTTGTTGATGGCGACGATGACCTTCGAGTCCTTCATGCCGGCAAGGTGCTGGATGGCGCCGGAAATGCCGCAGGCGATGTAGAGCTGCGGCGCGACCACCT
>Ga0066256_1002877_pt2 | contig 15580 bp, 15 predicted proteins | sample ThiBio_1000_biof_FD_87107 | JGI IMG/M metagenome (GOLD analysis project Ga0066256, IMG submission 87107) | Wastewater bioreactor microbial communities from Cape Town, South Africa - Thiocy_expt_1000_biof (version 2) | ecosystem: Engineered > Bioreactor > Thiocyanate-remediating >...
GAAGGTGGATCGTCTGCTCGTTTATGATCTCGACGGCTTGGTCTGCCGAGCCGGTATCAACGACGTCGAAGCCCGCCTCGTGCAGTGCGTCAACCAATGTCAGGCGGATCAGCACTTCGTCTTCCACTACCAGGACTTTGCGCACGGGGTTCTCCTGTCAATCCTCACCAACCCCTGGAACCGCGCAACGTTCCTTCTTTGATCCGAGAGGCCGTGTCATTGAGGCGCGCGCTTTATCGCGCACTGCGTGAGGATCTGAGCCGAGCACGATAGAAAAGCCGTCGCTGACGCGGTGCGGCAGATAAATCCCGCGAATTTCCCGCCGGTGTGGGCGGCCATGAGCCGGTGATTGATCTTGCCGGTTGAAGCGCGTTGCAAGGTCCTCATGGCCCGGCGAGCGGGCCATCAAGGGCTCTAGGCGCGGCTGAACGCGAAGACGGAGCGCGGTTCGCGGGGCGTGCCGGTAGCGCCGTCGCGCATAACGCCAGACATGAACCGGACGAGTACCGCTTTGGATTGCCGCGCGAGGGGACCCGCCAGCGGCTGCATCCTGGCGGTGACGTAGCCCGCCTTGTGAAGCATCTGGTTGAGAATGCGGTTGCAGGCTGGATTGAAATCGATGGCGGAGACTTTGGAAGACATGCCGTCCTCCTTCCATATTGCGGGCGAAGGAGGTTATCCTACAAGCGGCAGCGCCCGTGTCGATGGCCGCCGAAGCCCGGACAATGCGCCCCACGCGCAGATTTAGCAACCAATCAATCAAGGTCATCGCGAGGCCGGCGCCGGACAACGCCCTCCGAGGGCCGCAATCCTGGACGTGCCCCACTCAGCTCTGGCATTGTCCGCCTCTCCGTCTTCCCCCGCGCTGGCAGGGCACCCGGAGCAGTCTTTCGACCGCCCGGGTGAAAACCGGTCTGCCGGAATGGAAGATGAAGGCAGGGCGCCGATAGCCGGTTCGCGCCGCAGGCTTGTATGGCCGGCGGGGCTACTGCTTGCCCAGCTTCGCCCGTCCCGCCCCCTTGATCGAAAGAGACGAGTCCGACGAGAGGGCGACAAGTCCAGCGCCAATCGCCGCTTCGACGGTCTCGGTGTAGTCCTTTCCCGCCAGGCCATACTTCTTGGAATGGTTTTCGACGGCACCGAGCAGTACGGACGGGGACACGCCATATCGAGCGCTATGGAAAGCACTCAAGATAATGAGAAATTTTTCATCCAGGGTCTTCATTGTCTAACCTCGATCTATACGGTGATGGGGACGGCGGCAGGCCGCCAAATTGCTGTACCGGTTTCCGACCATCACCCTGCGCTCGCGGCGGTGCGGCGTGCTCCTGCGTCGCGAAACGACAGCATTTGGCGCGACGCTTCATCCCAGAGGACGAGCTTCACGCAGCGGAGGCTTTCCCTGATCGTGATGCGTCCCAGGTCCGCCAGTTCAGGATGGTCGCGCAGAACCTCCGGAAGCCTGTAGAAGGGAACGCGGCTCGACAGGTGATGGATATGGTGCATGCCGATATTGCCGGTTATCCAACGCAACGGCCGGGGTAGGTCGTAATGCGAGGCGCCATGCATGGCCGCGTATTGGAACGTCCATTCCGGAGGCCGGGACCAGTGGGTGTCTTCGAACTGGTGCTGGACGTAGAACAGCCAGACGCCTGCCGCTCCGGCAAGCAGTACGATCGGCAGGTGGACGACGAGGAACGGAACGGCGCCGACCGCCCAGACAAGAAGGGCGGCGAGCGCGGCGATGGCGGCATTCGTTGCCATCGTCGAAACCCAGGGAAGGGCCCCGGACCGCATCATGCCGAACGGCAGACGCTGCTTGAAGAGAAAGAGCCAGGCGGGGCCGATGCCGAACATTACGAGCCGGCGCCGGCAAAGGCGGTAGCCGAGCCGCCCCCGCGGCGGCCGGCGCTCATACTCGGGGATGGTGAGGGTCGGGATGGCACCGACGCCGCGTTCGTCGAGGTTCCCGGCCGAGGCATGGTGTTCGGCATGGGCCCTTCGCCAGTAGTCATAGGGTGTCAAGGTCAGTACGCCGATCGCGCGGCCCGCCCAGTCGTCCAGGCGGCGCCGGCCGAAGAAGGCGCCATGACCGCAGTCATGTTGCAGCATGAACAGGCGCAGGAGGAACCCGGCCGCCGGCACGATGAGGACCAGGCCGAGCCAGTAGCCGAAGTGCACCGATGCCCAGGCGCTGGCCCACAGGAGAACGAAGGGCACGAGGGTTACCGCCAGTTCGAGCGTGCTTCGGCCAATATGGGGCTTGCGATAGGCGGAGAGGATTTTCAGCCAGGCTTTTTCACGATCGGCGCCGCTGGGGGCAATTGCGTTTGTCGGGGTCATCGGTAACTGTGGCGTCCTTCCGGTTTCTTGTTGCGGGCAGAAGCTTGCTGCCCGGCAATGCCTCCTGCCATGAAGCCTGCGCGCGCAATTCGCTACGGGCGCACGAAACAAAAAGGCCGGGCATACCCCCCGGCCTCTTCGTCCCCCGCCGTCTTTGCCGCCAAGTTCCATTCGTGGTCAGCAAAGAGGCGCATGAATTCTATGCGGCGCGCATGTTGTCTGCGAGGTTCCGGCCGTCTTGTGGTCCCGCGCCACGCCGTAGCTCACCTTGCGTCCCTCGGGTGAGAAAAACTTCACTATGCCTGAATTGACAGCGATATTTCTTTTATCTTCATAGAGAAAACCGACGCCAGAGTGCGCGCAGATAAATCGACGATGATAAGAAATATGACAAAGCCAATGAGGCAAAGACAAGCTTCAAAGCAGGTTTCTTCTTTTGGTATATGTCTTCTGAAATTTACACAAGGGCGCGCAGATGGATAAGTGAAATTCTGGAGCGGATATCGGATTTTCCTCTGAAGAAACATCAAATATTGGCGAATGATATTTTTTCGGGCAGCTCCTGTCGCTCGCCGCTACCGGCTTTTCGGATCCTGCATCATCGATACAGGCCCGCAGGGCATCGCCACCTGTTGCCGGCGCGGCGTTCATGTCCCTTCAAGAACCGCTTCGTTCTTTCACCAGCTTCGGGACGTCCTCGCGTTGGCCCCATTCATGCCAGGAGCCGTCATAGAGGCGCCAGTGCGGATTGCCCAGCTGCTCGACCATGAAGCCCAGGATGCAGGCGGTCACGCCCGAACCGCAGGTCGTGATGACATCGCCGGAAATGTCGGCGCTCGCAGCCTTGAAGACCGTGCGTGCCTTTTCGGGCGAGACGAACTCGAAATTTCTGTCGGCATCGAAGAAGCTGGCCCAGGGCGTGTTGATGGCGCCCGGCATGTAGCCGGAAGCGACGCCGGGGTAACCGGAGCCCTCCAGCCCGTCGAAACGCGCCGCCGTCCGCGCATCCAGGATCATCGCGCCGCCATTGTCGATGGCGGTGCGGACATCATCCAGCGTCGCGACCCGCCCGGGAACAAGGCGCGCCGTGAAGGTGCGCGCTTTGGCCGGGAGGCTTTCGCCGGTTTCGATCGGCCGGCCTTCGGCTTTCCATTTCCGCCAGCCGCCGTTCAGGATGCGGACGCGGTCGTGGCCGAAAACGCGGAACATCCACCATAGACGGCAGGAGACGTATCCCCCGTCGTAGATGATGACATCGGTTTCGTCGTCGATCCCGAGCCGGCCGACCTGAGCCGCGAAGAGACCGGCGGCGGGCAGCATGTTCACATAGGGCGAATCCGGGTCCGATATGTCACCGAGGTCGATGAAGCGTGCACCGGGGATGTGCCCCGCGACGAAGTCGTCCTTGGCATGCTTGCCGGCTTCGGGCAGATACCAGGAGCAATCCAGGACGACGACATTGTCGGGCCGGTTTTCCAGGAGAGCGGCGAGTTCTCCTGTTTGGATGAGCCAGTTGGTCATGACGATCCTTCTTCTTGAAGTCTGGGGGAGGGGCGGTCAGGGATAGGCCGAAGGACGGCCTTGCTTTTCGACCCATGAATCTCCGGAGAGCACGCCACCGTCGACCACGACGCTTCTGCCCGTGATATAGCGCGAAGCCGGGGCCACAAGGCTGAGCGAGGTGGTGATCAGGTCTTGCGGCACGGCGAGATGCCCGGCCGGGATATAGTCGGCGAACCAGCGGCTCCTGTACTCGTCGTCCCAAAGCGGTCGCGTGAACTCGGTCTGGACGAAGCCCGGCTCGATGGCATTGACCTGGATATTGTCTGCGGCCCATTCATGCGCCATCGAGCGGGTCAGCGATGTGACGGCTGCCTTCGTCGCAGCATAGACCGAGATCGTATCGAAGGAGATGTTGGCCGACAGCGAGCTGAAATGCAGGATCTTGCCGCCGCCCTGGGACTTCATGACTGGCTGGACGGCGCGCGACAGGAAGTAGACGCTTCGAAAGTTCACCGACGTGATGACGTCGAAATCGTCCTGCGTGACATCCACGATGGGCTTGCGGCGGTTCGTGCCCTGCAGGTTGACGAGAATGTCGAGCCGGCCCGTTATCCCCCGCGCCTGAGCCACCAGGTTGTCGCAGGCCGCAGCGGAATCCAGGTCGACCTGTAGCCCATGGAAGGGCAGGTTCTCAGCCTCGAAGCGTTCCTGCAAGCCTGCGAGGCGGTCGGCGGATAGATCATGGACGATGACACGCGCACCCGCCCTGGCAAAGGCCTCCGAGATCGCCGAACCGATGGCGCCGGCGCCGCCCGCGATCAGGGCTGTCTTGCCCTCGAGCGAAAAGAGGGAGGAAAGATAGTGGGACATCGTATTCCTTTCGAAGGAGAGAGCGGGCCGCGCGCTCTCTGGCTCTTCCTGCTGTTGGCGGGCATTCGCATGCCTGTGGGAGGCGTAAGCGGCTGATATAATTGGCGAATGCCAAGGGCGCCTAAAATATATCTTATCCATAAAATTAGTAGATAATTTTTGCCAATCGCGTTCGCATGATCGCGTTTAATTTTCTATTTTTCTATAGAATTTAGTGATTTTGCCTTTGGCTCGGGCGCTTGTCACCGTTAGCTTCACCTCATCGACACAAGGAAGCCTAACGACATGTTTCGCAAGACAATTTTGACAGCCGCCTCCGGTATTCTCCTTTTCGCCGCCAGCGTTTCGGCGCTTCATGCCGAGCCCAAGGGCAAGGATGCCCCGGTGACGGTATTCGTATCGCCGCTGACTTTCGCCTTTACCCACTTCGTGTTCCTGACCGACCAGTTGGAAGACGAAGCGAAGAAGATCGGCGGCGTCACCATCGTCAAGGCGGATGGCCAGCTGTCCGCGCCGAAGCAGATCGCGGACATCGAGGCGGCCATCGTTCAGGGCGTCGACGGCATCATCCTGGCGCCGGTGGAGGCGGATGCGCTCGCACCGGTCGTCAAGGAAGCCATTGCGGCAGGCATTACGGTTGTCACCGTCGACCGTCCGGTCAATGGCGTGCCGGAGGTTCTGGCCAATGTGGCGGCCGACAATTTCAAGGGCGCTGAATCGCAGGGCGAGGCCGTCGTGAAGGACTTTCCGAACGGTGCGAAGGTCGTGACCCTCCAAGGTATTCCAGGCGACAAGACCGCCAACGATCGCAGCGGCGGCGTCCACAAGGTGCTTGATGCCGCCGGCGGCAAGTATACGTTCGTTTCCGAGCAGGCAGCCAATTTCTCCCGCGACAAGGGCCTGGCCGTCACCGAAAACATCCTGACGGGTCTCTCCGAGGTTCCGGATGTCATCGTCGCGGGCAACGACGACATGGCGCTGGGTGCCGCTCAGGCGGTGGAAGCGCGTGGTCTGAAGGGCAAGATCAAGATCTACGGCTATGACGGCTCGGAAGATGCGCTGAAGGCCGTCAAGGACGGCAGCCTTGCCGGCACCGTGGACCAGTTTCCGGGGCAGCAGGGTCGTGTCGCCATTCGCACGCTCGTGGACTTCATCCGCGAAGGCAAGAAGCCGGCAACCAGCGACGTGCTTGTCGACCCCGTCGCCATCACGCCCGCAAACCTCGAGCAGGCAGAGCGCGTGGGACTCATCAACTGATGACCGTACATCCGCGTCCGGTTATCGTGGATGTCGAGACGTCGGGGCGCGCTGAGCGCCCCGCACCTTTTGTAGCTGCGGTCGGTCTTTGGGAGCGGGCGAGGTGCGCCCGCTGCTTGGCGAAAACGGTGCTGGAAAATCCACCGTCACCCACCTTCTGTCGGGCGTGTGCGCCCCCGATTCCGGGACAATCGAGGCCGACGGCGTGCCCGCCGCTTTCGGCGGGCCGCGTGATGCAGACAAGGCCGGTATCAGCGTCATCCGCCAGGAGCTGTCGCTGTTTCCCGATCTGTCTGTCGCCGAGGCGATCTTTGCCGGGCACCTGCCGGTGACAGGTCTTGGCCTGGTCGACTGGAAGCGCGTCCGGGAGGCAGCCCGCGAGGCGTTACGGCAACTCGGCGTCTCGTCGCTCGACGTCCGCCGCCCCGTAGCCGGCCTTTCCATCGCACAACAGCAGATGGTGGAAATCGCCCGGGCGCTGACCCGCAAGTCGCGTCTCGTCATCATGGACGAGCCGACGGCATCGCTGTCTCCCGAAGAGGTCGGCCATCTCGGCGAGATCATTGCGCGCCTGTCCCGGGAGGGTGTTGCAATCCTCTATGTGAGCCATCGGCTCGATGAGATCAGGGCCTTCTGCCAGAGCTACACCGTCCTGCGGGACGGCAAGATGGTCGAAGAGGGCGACGTGGTCGCCGTCGACAATGCGCAGTTGATTCGCGCGATGGCCGGCCGCGATGTCGAGATCGGCGGGAGACGGCAGGCCACGTCGCCGGGCGGGGTTGCGCTCTCGGTGCGCGATCTCGCAGCACCTGCATCGGCGCGCGCACCGGCCCGTGTCGTGGGCGTGAGCTTCGATGTTCGTGCCGGCGAGATCGTCGGTTTGGCAGGCATCGTCGGCGCGGGTCGGTCCGAGACCGCCCGCATGATCTTCGGTGCCGATCCGATCGGTGCGGGCGAAATCCGTCTCGGTGGGCAAGCCTTCTCGCCAGCCTCTCCGATCGAGGCCATGCGGGCCGGCATCGGCCTCGTGCCGGAAGACCGCAAGGGACAGGCAATCCTGCCGCAGCGGGCCGTCGTGGAGAACTTCGCGCTCGCCGGCGTCCGCACGCCACGCTATCGCTGGGTCAACGACCGGGCAGGGGAAAAAGGCTTGTTCCGCGGCTTCGTGGAGCGGCTCGGCATCCGCGCGAGTTCGCTGAGCGCGCCCATTGCGACGCTTTCGGGAGGAAACCAGCAGAAGGTCATCCTTTCCCGCTGGATCGCGCGCAAGCCGAAGGTGCTGGTCGTCGACGAGCCGACGCGAGGTATCGACATCGGTGCGAAGGAGGACGTGCACACGCTTCTGCGCGACATTGCGGCAGAGGGCGTCGCGCTTCTCGTCATCTCCTCAGACCTTCCGGAACTGATGGCGCTATCCGACCGCATCGTCGTCCTGCGCGAAGGCCGTTCGGTGTTCGAGACCGACGCCGCATCGGCCTCGGCCGAAGATCTGATGACCAGGATGACCCCGCACGGCTGACGAACTTCCAAGGAAAGAACAATGTCCAGCATTTCCCTCACCACGACGCACCGTGCGCAGACCTTTGCCATTCTCGGCAGGATCGCACCGCTCATTTTCCTCCTGGCCCTGGTGGTGCTCTTCGCCATCCTGCAGCCGCGCTTCCTCATGCCGCTCAACCTGTTCAACATCCTCAGGCAGGTTTCGATCTACGGCATCATAGCCGTTGGGATGACCTTCGTGATCCTGGCGCGCGGCATCGATCTGTCCGTCGGCTCCCTCGTGGCCATGTCCGGGCTGGTGGCGGCCGTTGTCGCGAAGGGCGGCATAGACGGGCGGTTTCTGCTGAGTGCGGATGGCGCCGGTTATGCATGGCCGCTCGCTGCCCTCGCGGCAATCGCCGCGGGCACCCTTGCCGGCTATCTCCAGGGGCTTGCCGTCGCGCGTCTTTCCGTACCGGCCTTCGTCGTCACCCTGGGCGGGATGACGGTGTTCCGCGGCGTGGCGCTTACGATAGGCAACGGCGGCCCCGGCTCGGGCTTCGACGAGGCTTTCGGCTGGTGGGGGCGTGGCAAGATCGGACCCGTGCCGGTTTCAGTCGTCCTGTTTCTCATCATGGCGCTGCTCGCGCATTTTGTGCTGACCCAGACGCGCTTCGGCCGTGCGGTCTATGCCGTCGGGTCGACCCCCGATGCGGCGCGGCTGTCCGGTATCAACACGACCCGCGTGACGACGGCCGTCTATGCGGTGATCGGCTTTTGCTCGGGTCTCGGCGGCTTCGTGCTCGCATCCCGGCTGAACTCGGCCGAGGCGGTCGCCGGCTCGGGTTATGAACTGACGGCGATTGCCGCGGTCGTGATCGGCGGAACCAGCCTGCAGGGTGGCACCGGCTCCATCGTGGGCACGGTCATCGGCGCCTTGCTGACAGGCGTGCTGCTGAACGGTCTCGTCATCCTCAACGTCTCCCCCTACGTGCAGCAGATTCTGGTCGGCCTCATCATCGTCGCTGCCGTAGCCTTCGACAGTTTCGTGAAAAGGCAATCCCGATGAAACCTTCCGTCATCCTGACAGGCACCGCTATAGAGGAACCGGCAAAGCGGGTTCTCAAGGCCGGCGCGCTCGAGGCGACACTCGATGCGGGAGCGTTACGCTGGATACGCTGGAACGGCGTGGAGGTCATCCGCGGCATCGGTTTCCTGCTGCGCACACCCGGCTGGGGCACGCCGTCTCCCGTCATCGGTAATCTGCAAGTCGATGAGGACGCACGGAGCTTTCATATCGGCTATGAAGCCTGTTTCGGCGGGGCCGGGAACGGCGTTCTCGCGAAGATCGATTTCACTGCGCATGCAGAGGGGCATATCGAGGCGACGGCCGACATTCGCGCGGATGTCCCGTTCAGCACGAACCGTACCGGCTTCGTCATCCTGCATCCCCTGCTCGGCTTCGCGGGCAGGGAGGCGGAGGTCGAGCATGCCAGCGGGCAGCATGAGAGGCTGACGATACCGCTGCACATCAGCCCCGGCCAGCCGGTTTTCGACATTCGGGCGATTGCGCACCGTCCCCATGCGGGGCTCTGCGTATCCACCCGCTTTGCAGGGGACGTCTTCGAGATGGAGGATCATCGCAACTGGTCCGATGCCTCGTTCAAGATCTATAGCCGTCCCATCGGCTTGCCCTATCCCTATCTTCTGGAGCCGGGCGTCCCTGTGGCGCAGTCTGTCACCATCGAAATCACCGATGACGGTACTGGCGGCATCGTGGAGGACCCCGTTTCCACGCCGCCTCCGCATGGTCAGCTTCTGCCTGACTACGCCCTGCCGCTCGACCGTCTGGACGACGTCACGGAGGCGCTCCGTTTCGCCGATGTGCTGGCCGAGGTGAAGCCCGCCCGGCTTCTGCTACGCTACGACACGGCACGGGGCGACACGATAGCCTCGGCTGAAGGGCTCGCCGATCTCATGAGCCGCACCGGCGCGTCTCTGGAAGTGCAGGCCGTTCTCGGTGGCGTTGATGACGCCGCTGCCCGGAGGGCGCTCGAGGAGCTCGCGCGCGCCTTCCGGCAGGCGGGCATTGCCGTCGCTGCCATCACCGCCTTTGCGAAAACAGACGAACAGTCGTTCCAGCCGGGGGAGGCGCGCCCGCCGCACCTTTCCGAGGCGCAACTGGCGGCCGCGCTAGCCGCGGCGTTTCCGGAAAGCCGTCGCGGTGGCGGCACGCCGGCCTTCTTCACCGAATTCAACCGCAAGCGGCCCAACCCCGCCATGGCCGAATACCTTGCCTTCGCGACCACCCCGGTGGTGCATGCGGCTGACGACGCCTCCGTGCTGGAGACGTTGCAGTCCCTGCCGCATATCCTGCACTCGGCTCGGGCGCTGTCGGGCGGCCATCCACTGGCGATCGGGCCTGTCGGCATCGGTGCGCGGCTGAACCCGTACGGTCGCGCGCCGGTCGACAATGCGCCGGAGGAGCGCATCGGCATGGCCGCTCGCGACCCCCGCCAGCGCGGGCTTTTTGCTGCTGCCTGGCATGTGGGCTATTTCGCGCAGATCGCGCCTTGGGGTATAGAGCGCTTCTCCTTCGGAGCGCCGACAGGGGCTTTCGGTCTTATCGCCTCGCGCCAGGCCCATGCGCGCGATGGCTGGGATCACTGGCCGGATGGTGCGGTCTATCCACTCTATCACGTCGCGCGATGGATTGCGCACGCTGCCGGCGGCGCGGTGATCTCGGCCGGTATCGACGGCTCCCTGGCCCATGTGAGGTGGGAGAAGGATGGCCGCAGGGCAGCGCTTCTTGCCAATCTTCGGCCCGAGCCGATGGTCTCCGACCTCGCGGGAGAAACCTCCAGCGGCCACTTGCTGGATGAGCAAAGCTTCGAGGTGGCCGCGCTCGATCGCGCCGCTTTCGATATGCCGCGGGAATTTGCGGGCGCCGTGCGCATCGGCGGCTATGGCGTTCTTCATCTGGTCGATGGAGATGCCCGATGACCGAGATTCTGAAGGGATTGCTGATCGGCTGCGGCTTCTTTGCCCGCAACCAGCTTCATGCATGGACGGAAACCGAGGGCGCGGCGATCGTCGCGGTGTGTGACCGCGATGCGCAGCGTGCGCGCCGCTATGCCGATGAGTTCGCCATCCCCGCATGGCACGATACGGCGGAGGTCCTGTCGTCCGGCGCCTTCGATTTCGTCGACATCTGCACCACGATGGAAACGCACGAGGAGCTTGTGGCCCTGGCGGTGCGGCACCGCGTGCCCGTCATCGTCCAAAAGCCGTTTGCCCCGGATATCGAGACGTGCCGTCGCATCGTGACGCATGCAGCGACGGCTGGCGTGCCTGTGATGGTGCATGAGAATTTCCGCTTCCAGAAGATCTTCCGGCGTATCCGCGAGATCCTCGACAGCGGGGAGATTGGCGAACTGACCTTCGGGCGTCTTTCCTGGCGCAATGCGATCGACGTCTATTCGAACCAGCCCTATCTTCTGAAAACGAGGCGTTTCATGATCATGGATGTCGGCATCCACATGCTGGACCTCGCCCGCTTCCTGTTCGGCAATGCGGGCGGCGTCTCGTGCTTTACCCAGTCCGTAAAGCCAGGGCTTGCCGGGGAGGATGCGGCGACGATCCTTCTGCGCCACGAAAACCAGGCGACTTCCATCATCGATGTCAGTTACGCCTCCCACCGTTTTCCCAATCCCTTTCCCCAGACGCTGGGTGAGATCGAGGGACGGCAGGGCACGATCCAGATCCTGGAAGATGAGGTTCTCGTCGTCCATTCCCGCGGCGAACAACGACGCGAACGGATAGAAGCCGACGATCGCGGCTGGACTGCGGCGCCGTGGACGCAGATCCAGGACAGCGTGCCCCGGACCCAGCAGCATTTCATCGACGCGCTTCGCAGCGGAAGCGATTTCGAGACATCTGCCGAAGACAGCCTGAAAACCTATGCCCTGGCGGAGGCGGCCTATCGCTCCGCCGAAACGGGCCGCGTGATTGACGCCAGAACCCTTTGGGACACATCGCATGCAGCTTGATACAACGAAACGCGTCGGCCAGACCGGCCTCCATATCCCCGTTCTGGGGCTTGGAACCTGCCCGCTTGGTGGGGTCTACGAGGCGGTCGGCGAAACGGTGGCGCGGGCGACTTTCGACGCGGCTTGGGATTCCGGCTTGCGGCTCTACGACACCGCCCCCTGGTACGGCCTCGGGCAGGCCGAACATAGAACCGGCCGTGCGCTGTATGAAAAGGACCGTAGCTCCTATGTTCTGACGAGCAAGGTGGGCCGTGTGCTGAAGGCGCCGCGCGACCGCACCGCCTTCAGGCCCGCGAACTGGAAGGGCGCGCTGGCCTTCGAACATCATCACGTCTTCACCTATGACGCCATCATGCGATCCTACGAGGACAGCCTGCAGCGCCTCGGCATAAACCGCGTCGACGCACTGTATATCCACGACCTCGACAGCGGCTATTTCCGCAGCGAGGAGGAACTGAGCGCCCGTCTCGGCGATCTGGAAAAGGGTGGCTATCGCGCATTGGAGGAGTTGAAGCGGAGCGGCGAGATCAAGGCCGTCGGCGCCGGCGTCAACGAAAGGGGCATGATCGATCGTTTCCTCGACCGTTTCGATCTCGATGTCTTCCTGGTCGCCTCACGCTACACGTTGCTGGAGCACGATATCTATTTCGATGAGGTCGCCCGTGCCGGCAGGCGGGGGGCGAGCCTCGTGGTGGGCGGGGTGTTCAACTCGGGCATTCTGGCGACGGGTGCCGTCGAAGGCGCGAAATACGAATATGGCGCGGCGTCGCCGTCCGTCGTCGAGCGGGTTGGCAAGCTTGCGGACGTGGCCCGGGCGCATGGCGTTTCCCTTCCCGCCGCCGCCCTGCAGTTTCCCCTGGCGGCGCCTGTGGTGGCCTCCGTGGTGTTCGGGGCGGTCAAGCCTGCTGAAATAGAGGCGAATGTGGCGCATTTCACGAGCAATATCCCGGCCGCGTTCTGGTCGGATCTGCGCGCGGAGCGCCTGGTGCACCCTGACATTCCGCTCCCGGCAGACGCATGATCAGAGCTCAGCTCCTGGCTGCCGGGCGCTGGATCGTAGCGTTTGCGGTCATTTTCGTGGCATGGGCGGCGGGTGAGGCCATCGCGACCGGTTTGCATCTGCCGGTGCCGGCTGCCCTCATCGGGCTGGCGATGCTTTTCGTCGGCTTCCGGCTTTCGCCGTCCCTGGTGGTCGCCACCGAACCCGCCGGGCTTACGCTGCTGCGCCAGTTTCCATTGTTCCTCTATCCGTTGGGCGCCGGCTTCCTCTCCCTTCACGGGCTCGGCGCCATGGTCCTCCTGAAAATCGTCCTTGCCGTCTTCGTATCGCTTGTGCTGTCGCTCGTCATTGGCGTCCAGGTCTTCCGTCTCTTCAAGAACAAGCATGGCTGACATTGTCCTCACGGCCGCCTGGCTGGCGGTGACGATCCTGATCTGGTGGATCAGCCAGCGCCTGGCGGAGAGAATCTGTATCCCGGCGCTGCGCAATCCCCTGTTCTTCGGTATCATTGCGCTCTGCATTCTTCTGTCCTTGCTGGGTATCGACCCGGGCGACTATCTCGCGCATGTCCAGCCGCTGACCTTTCTGGTTGGCCTGGCGACGGTGGCACTGGCTTTGCCGCTCTGGCAGCAGCGCAGGCTGATCGTCGCCAATGCACGGGCGATGCTTTTGTCGACGCTGGCATCGACCGTGACGGGCATTCTGGCGGCCGTCGCGATCGGTTGGCTGCTTGGCCTGGACCGGCCGTATCTGGCGAGCATCGGCCCCAAGATGACGACGCTCGCCGTCGCCCTGCCATTGTCGCGGTTGACAGGCGGATGGGACAATCTCGCCATGCTCTGCGTCATGTGCAACGGCGTCGGCGGCTCCTTCATTTCGAGCGCGCTCTGGAAGGCCCTCGTCCCGAAAAGCGGCCCCGAGGAGCGTGCCTTCTCCCTCGGCCTTTCCTCGCACGCCATGGGGATCGCCCGGACGCTGGCAATCTCGCCGGATCATGTCTCGCTCGCCAGTTGCGGCATGTTGCTGAGTGCGCTCATGGCGGCGGCCCTTTACGGGCTGGCCCTGGTCGCGGTGGCGAGTGCATAGCGGGAGGACAGCCGCGCGCCCGTTCAAAAAGAGGATGATCCCCATCGTATCGGGATGGGCGGCCGATTCATGCCCCTTGGCGGCAGGGTGAGCGCAGCCTCGCCCGGTGGGCTTGATTTTCAGGAAAATATTCTATTGTTTTAGTAGAAAATGCTTTGTCGCCACTCGTCGCACAGGACGAGTTCCTGGAAGCCGCCCGCACGCCGTGCAGGAAAGGAACCATCGATGACGCTTGTGCCCGCCCATTTCCTTCCGCAATCGCAGGACGCCGACACGCTCGCGCGGATCGCCATCGTCGGCCGTGGCTTCACCGGCCTCATGACGGCGATCGCGCTGTTGAAGACTGTCCGCAGCCCGTTCCACCTCGTAATGTTCGATCCCTATCCGAAAATCGACGGCGGTGAAGGCATTGGCCGTCCGGCCTCCGAACTGTTGAACAGCCGCGTCCGCGATCTCTCGGTCGATCCGGCGGCGCGCGACGATTTTCGCCATTGGCTGGAGGCCCGCGGCGACTGGCGCGACCGCGATCTGGTGCTCTCCGATGTCGCTCATGCCTTCGTGCCGGGAGAGGTGTTCAGCGCCTATGTCTATCAGCGCTTTTCCGAAGCGCTGCGCGAACGGGCTGATGTCATGGTCCAGGTGCGCGCCGAGAGTGTCGCGGCCGTCGCGCGCCACCCGCGGGGCGGTCTTTCGGTGACTGCGGGCGAGGAAGATCGGGCGCGCTTCGATGCGGTTTTCCTGGCGACGGGCTACGGCCTGCGCGAGATTGCCGATAGCGATGCAGGCCTCACCGGTGCAAGGGAGGTGCTGGTCATCGGCGGCGGCGTTCATGCCGTCGACCGTGCGCTGCGGCTGCTTGCGGCAGGGGAGGCGGCCCATGTCACGCTCATTTCCGCGTCCGGTTTCCTGCCGCAGCCGCATGCGCCGTCGGCCGTCGGCTCCGTATCGTCCGATCGTCCGTTTCCGAACACGTTGCGCGGCGCCTTCCGTCATCTGCGCGAGGCGGCGAACCGGGCGGCACTGGAAGGCACGGGCTGGCAGGGGATCATGAACGATTTCCGCCTGCGCGCCCGTAAGCTCTGGCAGGGCCTGACGCCGGAGGAACGGCGCCGCTTCAAGCGCCATGTCAAACCAATCTACGACAGTCACCGCAACCGTCTCCCGCTCGGCCAATACGAGCGGCTGCGCGAGGCAATCGACAGCGGGGCGATCACAGTGCACAAGGGCAAGGTCGAGCGCATTGCGATCAACGGCGTGCTGCTTTCCGGCGCGGGCGGGCTGCAGGTTCTGCCGGCGGACCGGACGATCGATTGTCGTGTCCGGCTGACCGATCTCGATTCCCCGCTCTTCCGTTCGCTCCTGTCGGCGCATCTTGCGCGGCGGGACGAACTCGACCTCGGCATCATCGTCGACGGTGACGGCCGGGTCTTCTCGCAGGCGGGGGCATTTGAAGGCCTCTTCGCGATGGGGCCGCTTGGTCTTGGAAGCCTGCCGGATATAGACCTCGTCCCGCAGATCGTCGTCCAGGCCCACGCGGCGGCGGACGCCCTCGGGGCTTGGCTTGCGGAAGCTTTCAGCGGCAAAGCCCAGGAGTCTCGCTTGCTCTAGCTGCTTGCTTTGCCGGCCTAGCGGGGCAGCAGGGCCTGTTCGTAGATCTTCGTCGAGCGGGTGCCGGAGCGGCAATAGGCCAGGATCGGCCGGGGAAGGTCGTCGAGCGCCCGGACCATGCTGCCTACCGCCTCGTCCGTCAGTCCCGTGGAAAGGACGGGGATGTGCCGTACCTCGATACCGAGTTGCGCAGCGCGGTCGGCGATTGAGGAGAATGCCGGCTGGTCCGCCTGCTCGCGGTCGGGACGGTGGCAGACGATGGACCGGAACCCCAGCAGGCTGACGATGTCGACGTCCTCTGCCTCGATCTGCGGCGAAACCGAGTAATCCTCGTCGATCTTGCGGATGTCCATGCTTGTAATTCCTTTGTCGTTCTGGCGAAGGC
>Ga0066256_1003380_pt1 | contig 15576 bp, 11 predicted proteins | sample ThiBio_1000_biof_FD_87107 | JGI IMG/M metagenome (GOLD analysis project Ga0066256, IMG submission 87107) | Wastewater bioreactor microbial communities from Cape Town, South Africa - Thiocy_expt_1000_biof (version 2) | ecosystem: Engineered > Bioreactor > Thiocyanate-remediating >...
GGCGGTCCCCTGGTCGGGGCTGGTCCCTCGAGTGGGGGGGTCGTTGGCGTCGCACCCTATCTAAATACAACACCAGGACGGCCGCGGGGAGTATCCCCCCCAGCCGCGAAATGGGCCCCCCCCCGGTCTGGTTGGGCCCTTGTCGCGCAAGCGACCCCACCGCCCCCCCCCCCGCCGGCGTGCGGCTGGTGGCCACCACCTCTGCCCGGAACGCCGCCAGGCTGCCGCGCGGGTAGCGCGCCACAACTCCGTCAGCGCCCGGCAGCGGCGGCGGCGTGCCGCTGGCGCCCGCCCCCGGCTCGCCCGCCCCCACGCCGCCACCCTCCACCGCCAGGCCGTCACCCAGGGACGGGTTGGGGCGCAGCATGGTGGCGCGCACGCCGTTGCAGCGCGCCAGGCACACAAACATGTCCAGCGTCATGCCGCGCACCCGGATCTCCTCGATGGGCGCGCAGCAGTCCAGCATGTCCTCCGAGTACCACCGCCACACGCCCTTCCACAGGCGGCCGGGGTCGATGGCCAGCGTGTTGAGCACCACCACAAGGGTGGACAGGCCGCAAAACGACGGCTCCGTCTGCGTGTGGAACTGCGCCGCCACGCCAAAGTACGCCTCCAGCGTGCCGTCCGCCAGCGCCTCCCGGAAGTACCGCCGCCCCACCGCCGACGAAAAATCGGTGCACACGGCGGGCAGCTGCCGGCGGTAGTAGTTGGTGCCCGGCGGCGACGCCACCGGCACGCCCACCAGCGCACCCACCCTCCCCGTCGCTGCCGCCACCGCCGCGCTGTGCGCCGCCGCCGTTGCGGAAGAACTCACAACGGCGGCAGGCGCGGGTGCTGTTGGCGGGGCGTGCGGCGGCAGGGGGAGTGCAGCGGGATCCAGCGACAGGGCGGGCGGCAGGGGCGGCGGCAAGGGCGTAGGTTTTGCGGGCGACCGCATCATCGCGCCCGTGTGGTCCTCACCGACGACAACAACGCTGCCGCCGCCGTGGACGACACCGACGAACCCACCGCCGCCGCCGCCGCCGCCGCCGCCGCCGGTGTGCTCCACTGCCACCGCCATGGCGGTGCTGCTTTCGTTTGCTGCGCGGCCGCCGCACGGGCTACTCACCCTCACCCTCACTCTACCAGGGCGGTGTACGGTACCAGGAACTCCTCACTCCCTCTCGTTCCCTCTCCCGTTCCCCCGTCTTGCTCTCCTCTCCTACCTCACTTGACCCGTGTCCGTTTCGGTGCGTGTGTTTTGTTGCCGGTGTCACTCACCCTCACACAGCGCCGCTCTCATAGTATCGTGTTCACATTGTCACTCTCACAGTGGCATAACTGGGTCACCGCGTCTCAACCGTCCACTGGTACCGGTACCGGTACCGTTGAAGGAGCTGCAGCAGCGAGCCGAAAGCGATAGAGAGAAGAGAGAGAGAGAGAGAGGAGAGAGGGCAGCTGACTACCCCTCTTTCCGCACGGCTTCTGCAACAAGAAAATTTATACAGGCAGGGTCGCCAACACAAACAACATCACAAACACACCCATATGCGGTAATAGAACAGAGCCGCGCAGGTGCGGACGTGAAACTCACGGTGCGTCTGACGTGCGACCGCGCCGACAGTCTCTCTGCTCGCTCCGTTGCGATGTCTGCGGCGCTGACATTCAACCCTTACACCAGCGGCCTGGTGCGGTCGGTGATCAAATTAATGGTTACCCGCAATAGTGGCGCGCGAGTTGCGCGGCGGGTGTGGTCCGCGTTGGTGGCCTGGTCGGATTGGCGCCCTTCCCGTGTTGATTTGACAAACTATTTGTGATGTCAATACGCGGCGAGTGAGGCTGAGTAGAGAGGAGTAGAGAAGGAGAGAGGGAGGGCAAGTGAAGGGGGAGAGGAGTGGGTGGTGGGAGCCTGGGAGGTGAAGGGAGAGGGGAGAGGGAGAAGGCGAGTGGGAGAGGGAGAGAGAGAGAGAGAGGCAGGGAGACGCTGCGAGGGCACGAAGCGCGAGGAGCGAAAAGAGTGGCAAAGCTGCAGACAACAAACTTGTGTCGACGACGGTCGACAGACAAGTGCATCGCCCCCCCCCCCCCCCCCCCCTCCCCCCAACCCCCCCGCCGCCCATCCCCACAACCCCCCCCCCCGCCACACTCCTTGCAGTAACTGCGCACGCGATTATGCTCGCAGATGGCGCTGCCGCCACACTCCTTGCACTTGTAGCGTGATCGACCATGCTCACACACGCCGCGCCCGCCGCACTCCTTGCAGACACGGCGCACGCGCCCATGCTCGCAGATGCTGACCCCGCCACACTCCTTGCAGCAACTGCGCTGCCGTCCATGTTCACAGCGCTTGCCACCCGCGCCAATGTTGGCGGCGCCGCCCGCTTCGATGCCAGGTGCCGCCGTGGTAGCAACGCCCGGCGTGCCCCGCCGTCGCTTCACACCGGACACCGGGGGTGCGGGAACCGTCGTAGTTGGCACGTCGTCGCCAGCTGCAGCGGGAGCAGCGGCGCTAGCGGCGGCACGGCCTGAACCACCAGCTGCTTGTGCAGCCCCGGCAGGGGTGCGCCGCCTCCATGCCCTCGTCACAGCCGGGATGGCTGGCGGAGGAGGCGGTGGTGGCGGCGGCGGCGGGGGCGAGGTTGGCGGAGACGGCGGAAGCGAGGGTGGCAGATGCGAGGGTGGCGGATGCGAGGGTGGCAGAGGTGGCGGATGCGAGGGTGGCGGAGGTGGCGGGGGCGGGGGCGGCGGTGGCGGCGCCACTGCGACAAGTGCCGGCAGCTGCAGCGACGAGGAACCAGCCGCCCTGTCCTGTGGTACGATCGGTGCTGCACCCACTGCCCACCACCGCATCAGCCCAAACGTAGCACCCGCGCTGGTCGCCCCCGCCGCCGCTGATTGTACCGGCTTCCCTGCCGCTGCCGCCGCCGCCAATGGTGATGATGAGGTGGTGGCCATGCCGACGCAAGCGGCAGGCCAGCTGGTGGCAGCCTGATACTGATACCGGTACAGGTAGGTGGAGACAAGCCGTCGGACGTCGGACAGGCCGCGGCCTCAGACGGGTGGCAGGCGTGGTTAACCAGATACGAGTGTTGCGTCCTGCGGCTGCCGCCGCCGCACCGACGGGTGGTAGGGGTGAGAACAGTAGTTCCAGTAAGTGACGATGACGATCGCTGCTGCGGTACGTTGGCCAGCTGTGTGGGTTACCACCGGTAAATACAGGATCCTCTGTACCCGTGGGTACAAACAACGGCACCTCTACCACAATTACAGCACGGATACGCGCGTAATTGCGGCTGACCGGCGCGGACTTCGCGTGGCACAGTACCCGGGTCCCGTGACACCTACCACCTACCGGTACCACCTACCGGTGCCGTGTTGCCAGCTTAACTCCGACTTTAGGCCGGCTGAAAACATGAATGCCTATGTGTTCGCCACCGGAACCGGCGACAATGCCTTAGTATGCATGCGAAATATGGTGCATCCGCCGGCAGTGTGCCCAAGTCTGCGACGGACGCCTGTACGAACACACCAAACCCAACTCTCTCGCCGCCTAGTGCCGCCGCGATCCAACGTCCGAGTCGGCGGGTGTCGGTTGCCAGCACTCCCTATACCACCATCACATAAATACGCGGCGCACGCGTGCGGTGCGCCAATTTAGCTGCTTATGATGGGATTTATGAGTGGTAGTTAGGCGCACATGCGTGCTGGTGCGCCCAAGGCCCCGCTACTGTGCATGACATGCGGCAGTATCATCAACCGTACCATGGCGGCGACATCCTCATCGTCTCCCTCCTCCTCTTCATTGGGGGTGTCGGCGGCACCGAAGCTGGCAGCAGCAGCAGCGGTACCGGCGCCAGTAGCGGCAGCAGCGGCGCTGACAGCAGCGGTTCTGGGAGCAGCAGCGGCGACGCCGGCAGCAGCAGCACCATCGATGGCAGCATCAGCAGCGACGGCGCCTGGCGAGGCGCGATGGGCGGCAAGCGCGGCAGCAGCGTTTGGGCTGATGCGGCGCTGGGCGGCTGACGCACCAGCCACTGGTACACGCACATTTGGAGGTGGTGTAGCCGTCGGTGCGCCGCCGCTGCCGCCGCCGCCTCAGGTGGTGCACTCATCAGCGACGGAGGAAAGCGACGCAGAGGCAGTGGCAGCACCCCGTAGCACAGTGGGGTGGCCTGTTGCCGCCGTGGCTGCTGCTCCCGGTACTGCTGTGACGGTGGCGCCGGGTGGTGGTGCAGTAGTGTCAGGCGTTAAACGCCGGCGTGCAAGTACAAAGGAGCTCCCAAAGGAGGTGTCAGGGGAGCGCGGGCAAGAAGGTACAGCAGTTAGTACTGCTCGGCCGTCAGCGCAGGGAGGTTCTGGCAGACGCACGTGTGAGCATGGTCGCCAACGAAGCAAGTGCAAGGAATGCGGCGGGGCTAGCATATGCGAGCATGGGCGCCGGCGGTACTGCTGCAAAGATTGTGGCGGGGCCGGCATATGTGAGCATGGTCGCTTACGGCATCGCTGCAAAGCGTGCGGCGGGCGCAGCATATGCGAGCATGGCCGCGAACGCAACCGCTGTAAAGAGTGCGGCGGGGCTAGCATCTGCGAGCATGGCCGCCAGCGAAGCCGGTGCAAGGAGTGCGGCGGGGGAGACATCTGTGAACATGGCCACCAGAGAAGTAAGTGCAAGGAGTGCGGCGGCACTGGCACTTGTGAGCATGGCCGCCGTCTAACTCGTTGCAAGGAGTGTGGTGGGAGCGCCAACTGCAAGCATGGCCGCGTGCGTCACAACTGCAAGGAATGTGGCGGGGCCGGCATTTGTGAGCACGGGCGCTTGAGCTACCGCTGTAGAGATTGCGGCGGGGTTGGAATATGCGTGCATGGTCGCCAACGTTACGGCTGCAAGGGTTGCGGCGGGGGCGGCATTTGCGAGCACGGTCGGCAGCGCCAGTATTGCAAGGAGTGCGGCGGGTCTGGCATCTGCGAGCACAGTTGCGTGCGCTCCCGTTGCAGAGAGTGTGGCGGGTCCAGTATTTGTGAGCACGGCCGCAGGCGCGGCCGTTGCAGCAAGTGTGGCGGGGCCGGCGTCTGTGACCATGGCCGCGTCCGCCGCGAATGCAGGGAGTGTACAGGCTGCCCACACGGTCGCCTACCTCGCCGCTGCCTTGACTGCCGTGCTGCCGCCACGACCGGCGATAGTTGAATTGACACGGCGCGTGAGCGTGTTATTACCCACCGCACCATTTGCATAGAAGCGCACGCGGCCATGCTGCTTCCGGTAATATGGTGGTTGTGGCTGTGACACTGGTTGTCAGGCATCTTGTCGCGGGCGTTGATGGCACCGCACAACTCGGAGGAGGCGGGCAAACAACTCGAGTCGAATGCGCGGTACCACCACCTCCGCCAACTCACACGCCACCGCGGTGTAATATAATTAGTGCATTTTGCAGCGAGCAATAATTGCAATAACAGAGAACGCGGGGAATCTGACGGGCAGGCATTCCACACGGTTGCGCTCAACGCTGATTACCGGTATTGCGTAGCCGCCAGCAGGCGGCTAATTACCGATACTGAAGCGGGCTAGAACTGGTGGTGCCGCTGCCCTGCTACCACCCAGCTGCCGCCGCCATCACCACGGCCCCCTCGACACACCAGCAGCAGCATGGCGGAGGCAGTGGTACCGCTGCTGGTGCGCGTGCTGGCCGGCAACCCCGTCACCGGCGCCACCATCCTTGCTTGCCTCTCCACCGCTGACGCCGCCGCACTGCGGCGGTTGCACCCCGCCGTGGTAGCAGTCGTGGCGGAGGTGCCGTGGGCAGATACAAATATGGACACCCCGGTGGCGGATGTGGTGCGCTGGCGCGCAGCGCTGCCGTCCGCTGTCGTGAATTGGCGGCCGGCAAAGCATGCCAATGTTGAATCACTGTGTCGTGTTGCGGTGACGTTAGAAGGCGTGCCGCGCCTCTGGCTCACGCTAATGAACTGCGACAACGCCACCAGCAACACCACTCTGTCGCTCCTGCCGACCTCATTACACACGTTGACTGTGAAAATGCACTACAACCTCAATATTGGTGTCAGTTTGGCGCACTTGACGGCGCTGGTGTCGCTGACCCTGGATAGTGTCCTACTCCTTCCGGTGCACGTCCTGCCGCCGTCGCTGCAGGAGCTGCATGCAAAGTATTGCTCTCCGTACTCACTGGATGGTCTCCAGAACCTGCGCGCGTTGCGGTCACTGTCGTTCATGTGGGGGCAGTTGCCTCGCAAAGACTTTGCCTACCTGCCGCCGTCGCTGGAGGAACTCGAGCTTTGTTCAGCGTACAGCAACATTGCTGGCTTCTCACTAGCTCACTTGCCACGGCTGCGCGTGTTGCGTGTTTGGGAGGTCACCTTCAACGACACCACACTGGCGTCCCTGCCGCCAAGCCTTGAGACTTTGTATGCACCGTTTGCCACGGACCTATCGGCTACGGCGTCGTTTGCGCACCTGCCCGCGCTGCGCGACCTGGATGTGCGTGGGAGCTTCATTGGCGCAGCGTCCCTTGCAACCCTGCCGCCGTCACTGGTGTCCCTTCAGCTGTCAGATTGTCGCTCACTTCCCGACACCGCGGTGCTGCCGCACCTACCAGCGCTGCGAGTGGTGTACGTGATTGGCACGGACGTTGGCAACGCGCTGGTGGCAAGTCTGCCAGCGGGCCTGCAGGAGCTGTTCCTGATTAGCTGCCTCAGCGTGACGCACGACGCCACCTTGGACCACTTGCCCGCGCTGCGCCAGTTGCACAGCTCCGGCACACACCTGTCGCATGCCTCGCTGGAAGCGTGCCGCGCGCGTGGATGCATTGCGCCAGCTGACGGCGTACTGGCTGGGCCGGCAGGAATCGTGACTGCCATGGCGCTGCTGCCCGATGGCCGGCTGGCGTGCGCGCACCTTGGTGGCACCGTGGTGGCGTGGGACCCTCGTCGTGGCGACGACGCAACGGAGGTGATTCCAGAGCGCAACAATGTGGTTTACCACAGAATGGTAGCCCTGCCCGATGGCCGCGGGCTAGCAGTGGAACGGGGCGACACCATTGAGGTGTGGGATGTTAGCTGCACCCCTGCCGTGGTGCGCACAACCATTGCATGTGGCGAGCATGTGTGTGCCTTGGCGGTGCTGCACGACGGCCGCCTTGCCGCTGGGTGTTCCAAGGGGGGCATCTTTGTGGTAGATGTGGAGCGGGGTGCCGTTGCGCCGGTGATGGAGGGGCACAAGGACATCGTGCGGGCGGTGGCCGTCATGCCCGACGGTCGGCTGGCGAGTGGGTCTGACGACACCACTGTTCGTGTGTGGGACACCGGCACACACGAGTGTGTGGCAACGCTGACAGGGCACACGGGCAAGGTGAGCCAGCTTGTGGTGCTTGCGGGTGGGCAACTTGCAAGCGCGTCGTTATACGACCACACGGTGCGGTTGTGGGATGTGGGCGCGCGCTCCAGTGTGGTCTTGCTCGCCCCACCGCTGACTAGGACGCGCGACTTGGCCGCACTGGTCCCGCTGCCGGATGGTCGGCTCGCTACCGGGTCCCGCGACGGCGGTATTTGGGTGTGGGACACACGCCCTGACGCCATGTCATCTGGCACGCACGCCGCGGGCGCTGTGCCAACGGTGGTGCTTAGCTGGCATGCCGCTGACGAGCTGGTGGCGCTGCCGGACGGCCGCCTCGCCAGCGCGGACTATCACGACCGAGACACGTATGAATGGCGCTCCCCGCCTGATATTACTGTTCGACTGTGGCTGCCGCCGCCGCCGCGGGCGCTTTGACGGTGTTGAATTGTTGATCTGATTACCAGTACCGGTACGTTCAATACCGGTACTATTGTGACTTGACCGCGCGCACCGTAGCGTGTGCTGTTGCCCAAGTGAGATGGGCGGTTGGCAGCGGTGGCGGTCGCAACTTGAGTGCCCACGCACCATCCGCCCCGCCCTACTTGGACACGATCAGCGCCGCCGCAAAGTACAGCATGTGATCTTCCTCCCACCCGGCTTCGTTGCCGGTGTGGTCGACATGCGCCGTGTGCCGTATGCGTACACCTACAGGCTCGTCGTCGCGCAGGCGGCCGTACTTGGCGGCGGAGCACCGCACGAACGGGATGTCGGTACCGGTAGGCTTCCGACCGGCCTTGGTGGCGGCGCGCAGGCGCGCTACCTCGGCGGTACCAAAGGCGTAGATAATGTTGGAGACATCGCCCTTGTCGTCATCGTAGTCGTAGGCCTCAGGGGTGGGGCCGGTGAAGTGCATGCTGTACACCACGGGGCGCAGCGTCACACGCAACCCTGCGCGCACCAGGCTGTCGTACACCACGCGGTCAATACCTTTCAGAGTTGCTGACTCGACACCAGTGAAGGTGTACTTGTGCGTGAGCAGGATGCCAAAGGTAGGCACGGGGCACGCGGTCGCGTGTTTGACAATGGGTGCCATGTGCCGCGCCGCCACCGACGGCGCTGGCACCACCTTGCTCGGTGACACTGGTTCCATCCAACTAGGGCGCTTCAGCCGAGCCTTGCCGTCGGCAACCACGATGGCGTACGTGATTGTCACACGGTGCCCCGCCGTCACGGGCTCCACCTCGTGCACGCAGTCGCCAAAGAAGGCTGCCCACTGCACCTTGGATGTGTCGGAGGAGGCCGGTGCCCAGTTGAAGGTGCACACAGCAGCCTCCTCCTCCGCCGCTGCCGCGCTGCCGGCACCGGCACCACCCGCCGCTACTGCCGCTGCGCCACTGCCACCGCCACCGCCTGACGCCGCCGCCGCCGCAGCGCCACCGCCACCGCCACCGCCGGACGCCGGTGCCGCGGCGGCGCGAGAGCCAGCGACAGCAATCAATGTGGGCGTCGTGCCGGACGGCGCACGCACGGACAGCGCGCCGCCCTCAAATGCCGACGGCAGCGCCACCACCACCGTGCCCACCATGCGCGCGGAGTGCACGGTGGGTGTGTCCACATGCGGCTTGAAGAACCCACCGGCGCCGTACACGTTCAGCTTGTACGGCACCATGGTGAAGTCGGTGCACACGAGCTTCTTGCGCACCGCCTGTTGAATGCCACTATTGAATGTTGGCGTGTCCAATAAGTAGCAGGGGGTGCCGTCAATGGCGAGGTCTACATTCATGAGGCGGAAGGTGACTCCCGGCTTCGCGGCCGCGCCGCCGTGCAGCTTGACAAACTCGTCCGAAGGCAGCTCCACGGCAGTGCGCACAGTGGGGTCGATCACTGTGGTCTGCGTCTTGAGGTCGCCAAACCCTGCCGTCGTGCAGTACGGCAGCAGCTCGTCGACGGGCAGTGGTTTGTTGAGCGCCCAGGCCTTTACCATCGCGCCGTCCTTGATGACCTGCAGCTGTACTGTCGTGGCGCCGCCTCCATAGTGGGAGTAAGTGTATTTGTTCCAGCCGCCCACCGCAAACGCGGTGTAAGTGGTGAGCTGCTCGTACAGCGCACCCATGGTGTGCCCCCACTCCAGGAGGCCCCGTACCGGTACATGCTTCCCGGTATAAGCACTGTACCGGTACCCTCCATCGTTATAATCGTCGTCGCCGTCGTCGTCGTTGTCGTCGTCGTTGTCATCGTCGTTGTCGTCGCTGTCGTCGTCGCCCTCCTCCTCCTCTGTGTCGGCGTGCCCCTCGCCGCCGTCGTTGTCGTCGTCCTCCGCCTCCTCCCCCTCCGCCTCCTCCTCCTCCGCCACCCCCTCCTCCTTCTTCACCTCCTCCTCCTCCTCTTCCTCCGCTGCCTCCGCATCCTCCTCCTCCGCCTCCTCCGCCTCCTCCGCCGCCGCCGCCGCCTCCTCTTCATCCTCGTCCGTGTCATCTTCTTCAACCGTTGCGCCGTTGATGACGGTGCCCAGCACAGTGCCAAACTTCGACAGCTTCTCCAGCGCCTCATACACACTCATGTAGGCCGTCAAATCGTCTTGCTTCGTGGGGTCCTCCATGGTGGCAGTACCGGTACTTGGCTGCGCGTGTGGTGCTTGGGTGCCAGGCGTGTGTGACGTGCCGGTACGGTACCGGTACTGGTGAACCGCGGAGCACACGCGTGCAGCGCCTACAACCCACACCGAGATGCACCAAAGACATTCACTTGCTGCACCACCGGTATGTGCGTAGGTGCCCCCCTCTGCGCGTGCCTGCTTGCCAACCCCAAGCGCTTGTCCGCTGCCGTCCCGGGCCACGTGTCGCGCTTTGCCGCCCGGCGCCATAACAATTCCGCCCGCAGAGCAACGCACACACGGGGCGTGGCATGGCACGCAATGTCGCACGTACTTCCGATGCGCATCGGTGCTGCATGTGCGCGTCGTGCACAACAACTGCGCGGCGGCTCGGTGCCGGCGCGGCGGCCATGAGTGGTGCGGCGTGGCGTTGCCCGACTCGAAGCCGCTGCCAACCGTTTGATGTCCGAGTCGGCGGGCGTCGCACCTGTTGGTCCCCAACACCCGCTTTCCCGGCAAGTTCCCACTACCCGCAACCGCGCACTGCCTCAATTTATCATGATAGATGCATATTGAGACTTGTATGAATTCCAATGCGGCACATATGTGTGCTGGTGCGTCTGATGCCTCCATAAAGTGCAATTTGCCTGCCGCAGTAGTAGTACGGCGGCAGCACACTGGTAACGTTACACTCTGATTCGTGACGTGATTGTGTCGGCCCCCCTCACGGAGCCAGAATCGGGGGTCCCAAGCTTCTCTATCGGGAAGTGCCGCCCTATCTTGTGGTACCACTGTACTGGTCTTGCCCCCTACTGGTACTATATCGCTGTCGTTCCGGCGGACGCGGTACTGGTCTTGCCACCTACTGGTACTGTGGATACGTCATAGACCGCTTCAAGTTCCACTGCGGACGGCTTTGGTGCGCGCCCGCGCACTCCCTCTCCCCTCCTGACTTGCCCCTCCGCCCACGGTTGCGTTTATTGCTGTCGAGCGGTGGCCATTCCGGGCGCTTCCGCTCGCGCTGTGTATGATACGCGTTCGTGGGTGGTGGCGGCATCGGGTGCGCGGCGATCGATATCTGCCCGCACTCCCGCTGCCGGTGCCCATCTATTGTCGGGGGTGCACCGCGGCACGCCCGTGCGTGCCTGCGCGTGCTGCCCTGGCGACGCGGGGTGTGCCAACCGCCCTTGCTGGTAGTGCACCCCCGCCCCTCGCCTGGCGACCAATGGCGACGCGAGGTGTGCCGACCGCCCTTGCTAGTCGTGCACCCCCGCCCCTCGCCTGGCGACGCGAGGTGTGCCGACCGCCCTTGCTAGGCGTGCACCCCCGCCCCTCGCCTCCCCCGCTCAAAGCCATGCTTCGCGAGTCTCGGTCGTGCACGCCCTTATGCGCACTGCCGACCGTAACTAAGCTTCGGGTGCGCTAATGCGCCTTCCCGTACCCCTCTTCGCGCGCCGCCCCTTGGCTGGCGTGGCTGTCCATCCCGCGGTGCTGCGCGAGTCTCGGTCGTGCACGCCCTTGCGCGCACTGCCGGACCGTAACTAAGCTTCGGGTGCGCCCTTGCGTCTTCCCGTGCCCCTTCTCGCGCGCCCTTGTTGCGGTCTTGGCTAGATGGTGTGAGCCGGCTCGTGCTGCGCGACGCGCGCGGCGGCGATCCGGGTCAGGGCGTGATGCAACATCCGACGCCCTTCTCACGCGGCACTGCAATTGCCGTGGGTTAACCCCTTTCCAAAATGGTCAGAGGTGGGTTGGTGGGAAAAGAAAAACGCTGGGCTGTAGGCCGCAGTGTGCGCACCGCGCGAGTTCCTGCTTGTGCAGTACTTCGCGTCGCAGCGCAAAAGAAACTGGCGCTCGCCGGCGTCCCCCGCCGTGTGCTGCGCCTTCCAGCACGGTCCTCCTTGTCTCAATGTTCCACTACTCCGCCGGCTACGCGATTTGGAAGTTTCAGGTTCTTTGGTTGCGCCCGTCAGCTCCACTCTCGCTCCCTTACTCGGCATCCAGAACCAGATTGGTCACTGCGCTCCCGCTCTGCTGAACAACTGCCGTCCTTCCGACGGAAGCGCCATGGCGTCATCAATGGCGTCATCCTCCTCTGTGCCCTTGGCGTCGGTGGCACCGACAGCAACAGCAACGGCGACGGCGGCTGGCGAGGCGCGGTGGGCGGCGAGTGCAGCAGCGGCATTTGGGCTGATGCGGCGGTGGGCGGCCGATGCACCAGCCACTGGCGCACATAGACTGGGAAGTGGTGTAGCTGCGGGTGCGCCGCCGCTGCCACTACCGCCGCCGCTGCCTGTGTCTAGGGTAGCTGATGACGCGCCTGCTGTTGAGCCGCCTGGCAGCGACGAGGGTATGACGTTTTGTTTCAAGCGAGGGCGCAGGCGAGGCGTGGCTGCCGCTGCTGCCGCCGCTGCCGCTACTGCCGCTGCCACCGCTGACGCTGGGGTTTGCACCGCTGCTGGCGCAATAGCCGAGGGGGGCCCTGCTGTGTCCGGGGCGAAGCGGCGGCGTGCGGCCATTGCATTTGGGTACATACCAGGCGGGGTGGAAGACACTGCCGGTACGGCAAAGGCCGGCGAAAGTACACATACAAAAACGCCAATGAAATGTAGTCATGGCCGTCGGCGTGATCGTTGCAAGGAGTGTGGCGGGGGCAGCATATGTGAACATGGCCGGCAGCGGTACGGCTGCAAGGACTGTGGAGGGGGTGGCGTCTGCGCGCATGGCCGTGCGCGCTACTATTGCAAGGAGTGCGGCGGGGCAGGCGTCTGCCAGCATCGCCGCGTGCGCAGCACCTGCAAGGAGTGTGGCGGGCACAGCCTCTGCGAGCACGGCCGCCAGCGCAACCAATGCAAGGAATGCGGCGGGGCTGGTATTTGTGAGCATGGTCGTGTGCGGCGGCGCTGCAAGAAATGTGGCGGGAGTGGCATTTGTGAGCATGGTCGCGAGCGCCCCCGCTGCAAGGATTGCGGCGGGGCCGGTGCGGCCGCCTGCGTTACTACTGTAAAGAATGCGGTGGGGGTGGGTTTTGCGAGCATGGCCGCCACCGCAGCTACTGCAAAGAATGTGGCGGCGCCGCTATCTGTGAGCATGGCCACGTGCGCTATAGTTGCAAGGAGTGCAGAGGTGCATGCGCGCACGGCCACAATCCTCGCCGCTGCCGCTCTTGCCGCGCCACAGCACACAATTAAATTATTAAAACCAGAGCTGCAGGCTGGTTGCAGCCGTGTTGTTGCCGCTCACCGCCCCTTCTGCAGCGATAAATCCTCCCTGCAACCAATACATCATATCCTGCATACATTTGCACAACACCATGCGCGTGCTATGGTCGCGCACCGTGGAATACCCGTGGAACCCGCCAACTCGGACCCGCCAGCCCGCGCGCACCGGTCTGGCCGCCACGTGTCCACCTGTGAGGAAAAGGGGGAGGAGGGCAGCGTTTTCCTGGACTTCCAACCAAATGCAGGTTGGCGATGCGCTGCGCATTTCTATTGCAACCCATTGCCGGGGAAAACAATATCCTTTGTTGGGGCAGCAATTGTGGTTTGATGATGAGCCTTTTGTGCTGACGCCGTTTCAAGCGAATCGCGATCGGTGGACTTCGGCGGCATTACCGGTACAGGTACCGGCGGGATCATCATAGTTGTTGAGACAGCCCTAGCCTGAGGTCACTTACGGGAGCAGTAGCTGCTGGTTGACCCTACGCGGCCGCCGTAACGACGTGAAGGGCGGTCGCCGGTGGGCGGGTCTATTGTTGGTTGCAACGCGGTGGGCGGTGGGCGAGTCATTTGTTACCTGCACCCTCACCATCAATACAACCTTGTGCTCCACGTCTGACGCGTTGCTGGCATCGCGCCCGTATGGCATGGCCGTGTCCACACCGGCCATGTCGCTATCAGAGGGCGCCAGCGGCAGCTCGGACGCCGTGTTGACCGACCTGTTGCTATATGCGTTGACAGTTACCGGCGGCTCGGGTTGCACCGGCACACTAACGGCGTCATGCATTGACGCCGTGGGCCTAACAGCGTCCACGGCAGGGCTTCCCAATAACCCGGCCGTGGCGCTGGCGGCCTGGCGCGCGGACTGGAACACGTCCAGCGTGCCGCAGCCATTTGTAGTTGTGCCAGGCGAGCTGCCGGCCCTCGCGGCAACGTTTACCATATTGAGCGGCACCATGCTCCACGCTGCGCCAACACAGCTATCCTGCCGGGCTCTGTTGCTGCCCGCGGCTGCCACCCCGCCGCCGCTGAACAAGTCGTTGGACCTCGTGTCGCCGCGGGACGTGCTGTCGTCGTCCACCGCGGTGGTAGCGGCGCTGAATGACACGGCAGCTGGTGTTGTCTTTGTCGGCCTGTCGGCATCAGGGGTGCAGCTGGGGCAGGCGCTGGCGCTGTACGCCGAGTGCACCTGGGTGCCAACTGGCGAGCGGGTGCGCCTGCCCCCGTTGGCGCTGTCAACCCTGGCTCTGGCGCTAGGTTGGCTGACGCCACCAACCAGTGTGTTGGGGTACACGCCGCTGCCGCTGCACGCGGCGGTCACAGCTCTGACACGCGCCACCGCCGCGGCTGGTACTGCCAGTGCTGCAATGGTTGCATCGGCTGAATGCGAGGTGCTGCTGGTGAATGCCACCTCCCGCAGCGCGCGGCTAGGTGCAACCAAACCGTGGAGGGGTGTGCTTGACGCCACGGCGCCTGCGGGCACGACGCTGACAACGAGCACCAACGTGACGGTTGAGGCGGCACCAGCGACCACGGTGTTTATACGCGCGAGCTGCACCGTCTGGGGTCAGGCGCTAGTGTCGCCGCCACTGCGTCTAACCACCGCAAGCCTGGCACTGCGCCTGGTGTCCGTGCCGCCGCCCTCCTTCATTGCGTCCGATGCGTCGTCGGCATGGCCGGTGGAGCCGCAACTGGCGGCGGTGGTGGCGATCACTGATGGCACCGGGATGAACGCAACCGACGTCACTTGCTCGCTATCCACTGCGACCGCTAGCGTGGAGCTGAAAGTGGCTGGTAGCAGCGCGTCGCCCGCCCTGCTGTCCATTCCCGCACACCCGGCCACCGGTGTCGTCGTAGTACCACGCTTCCACGTGCAGACTGCCACCACCACGCCAGCTGTGGAACTTGTAATTGAGTGCCGCCGTTCGTCTGGCGATGCGCCGCCGCCGCTGTACCTCGCCATCCCTGCGCTCCGCCTGTCAGCACAGCTATGCACTCAGCCAGCACGCGACTCCTTTGTAGGCACGCCGCTGCCGACATTTGCTGTGGGCATCGTGGCCACGCCGCCGGGTGGACCACCCACTACGCCATGCGCCACTGCCGCTGACGCTGCACCATTGTCATTGCCCGCCATCGTGTGCACCATCACGCTCAACGTGTCCGCCACGACTACTCGTGACACTTCCTACAACTTCCTGCAACACTCCATAGCCACAGTGTCAACGTCGCACGCTGCGGCGTTTGACACCTTCACGGTGGTGGCGCCACAGGGTGAGACGTACGGGTTAGCAGTCAGCTGCGCGGTGGGCGGACTGGCCATCTCCCCAACCCTACCCTTCATGGGTCTGATGGCGAATCTGGAGGATGAGCCCTCTAGGTGTGGAAACCGAATTGAGAGTGATTAGAGAGAATCGGGGAGATGGTACGATATGATAAGAGAA
>Ga0066256_1003381_pt1 | contig 15572 bp, 15 predicted proteins | sample ThiBio_1000_biof_FD_87107 | JGI IMG/M metagenome (GOLD analysis project Ga0066256, IMG submission 87107) | Wastewater bioreactor microbial communities from Cape Town, South Africa - Thiocy_expt_1000_biof (version 2) | ecosystem: Engineered > Bioreactor > Thiocyanate-remediating >...
ATCTTCCCGACCGACGCCGCCGGCACCGTGACCTCGACCACCCCGGTCAGCGCGCAGATCCCGGCGACCAACTCGGCGACCCCGCCGGCCGACTTCGCCGGCGTCGCGGTCAACGAGAACGGCAACGTCGTCGCCTCCTATGCCGACGGCAGCAACATCGTGATCGGCAAGGTCGCGCTGGCCTCGTTCATCTCGCCGACCGGGCTCAAGCAGGTCGGCTCGTCGAACTGGGTGCAGACCGGCCTGTCGGGCTCGCCGACCTTCGGCCAGCCGGGCGAGGGCGCCTTCGGCAACCTCCTCTCGGGCTCGCTGGAGCGCTCGAACGTCGATCTCTCGGACGAGCTGGTCGGCCTGATCACGGCGCAGCGCAACTTCCAGGCGAACGCCAAGGCGATCGATACCGCGACCCAGATCTCGCAGACGATCATCAACCTGCGGACCTGACGCGCCGCAGGACCAGGATGAGCGGAGTATAGCCGATGGACCGCCTGATCTTCACCGCCATGTCCGGGATGACGGACTCCATGACCCGCCAGCGCGTGCTGGCGAGCAACATGGCCAACGCCCAGACCATCGGCTTCCGCGCCGAGATGCTCTACTCGACGCCCGTCACGCTGAAGGGGCCCAGCCTCGAGGCGCGGGCGATGAGCGAAGGCGAGGTGCGCGGGGCCGATATGACGGCGGGCTCGATCACGGCGACCGGGCGTCCGCTCGACATCGCCATGACCGGCGACGCCCTGCTCGCGGTCCAGGCGGCGGACGGCACCGAGGCCTACACCCGGCGCGGCGACCTTTCGGTCTCCGTGACCGGCGTGCTGGAGAACGGCGACGGCCGGCCGGTGATCGGCGCCTCCGGGCCGATCACCGTCCCGGTCGGCTCGCAGGTGACGATCGCCCAGGACGGCTCGATCCTGGTGGCCAATCCGGACAGCCCGGACCAGCCGCCGCAGGCGATCGACAAGCTCAAGCTGGCCAGCCCCAAGGGCAGCAGCGTGACCAAGAACCTCGACGGCCTGTTCCGCGTGTCCGGCGGCGGCGTCCTGCCGACCGACGAGAACGCCCAGGTCCAGACCGCCGCGCTCGAGCAGTCCAACGTCAAGCCCAGCGAGGTGGTCGTCCAGATGATCCAGGCCCAGCGCCTGTTCGACATCCGCACCAAGCTGATCGCCACCGCCCGCGACGTCGACCAGTCCGGCGCGTCGCTGATGCGCATTTCCTGATTTCACGAGTGAGGGACTAAACCGATGCCCACTTCCGCCCTTCAGGTCGCCCGCACCGGGCTCGAGGCGCAGGACGCGCGGATGCGCGTCATCGCCAACAACCTGGCCAACGTCGGCACCACCGGCTTCAAGCGCGACCGCGCCAACTTCGCGACCCTGGCCTACCAGGACGCCCGCGTCGCCGGCCAGCAGTCGAGCAGCGAGACCTCCTATGCCACGGGCCTCAACCTCGGCACCGGCGTCGCGGTCCAGTCGACCACGCGGATCGCCACCCAGGGCTCGCTCCAGACGACCAACAACGCGCTCGACGTCGCGCTCGACGGCGACGGCTACTTCCAGATCCAGCTTCCCGGCGGCCAGCTCGGCTATACCCGGGCGGGCAACTTCTCGCGCTCGTCCGAAGGGCAGCTCGTCACCGCGCAGGGCTATGCCGTGCAGCCGGCGATCACGATCCCTGAGGGCGCGAGCGCGATCACGATCTCGACCGACGGCACCGTCTCGGCGGTCGTCGCCGGCAATACCGAGCCCAGCCAGCTCGGCCAGATCACCATCGCCAGCTTCGCCAATCCGGCGGGCCTCCAGGCCCAGGGCGACAACTTCCTGCTGGAGACCGCCGCGAGCGGCGCCGCGCAGATCGGCGTCGCCGGCCAGGACGGCCGCGGCAACATCCGCCAGGGAATGCTCGAAGCCTCGAACGTGAACATCGTCGAGGAGATGGTCGACATGATCGAGTGCCAGCGCGCCTACGAGATCAACTCGAAGATGATCTCGGCGGTCGACGAGATGCTCAAGAACGCGAACCAGACGCTCTAAGGACCCGAGAGGCCGAGACATGACCGGACCCGCCCCCCTTCCGCTCGCCGTGCCGGCCTGGAGCCGCGCCCGCCGGCCCCGCCGCGCGCCCGCCATGCGGCCCGCGCCGCGCCGCCTGCCGCTGCTCGCCGCGGCGGTGATCGCGGCCTCCGCGCTCGCCGCCGGCCCGGCGCTCGCCAAGAAGCCGCCGCAGGGCTTCGCGCCGACGCTGCCGGCGGCGGCCCCGCCCGCCCCGCCGGCGAGCGGCTCGATCTTCAACGTCAACGCGGGCTACGCCGCGCTGGTCGAGGGCAACCGCGCCAAGATGGTCGGCGACATGCTGACGATCGTGCTGGTCGAGCAGACCACCACCTCCAAGACCGTCGGCACCAAGACCGACCGCGCCGGCAACGCCTCGATCACCCCGCCGAGCGAGGGCCCGCTGGCCTTCGCCAGCCCCGAGGCCCTTAAAGCGGCGAGCCAGTCGTCGTTCAAGGGAGCGGGGAACACCACCCAGACCAACTCGCTGGCCGGCGAGGTCGGAGTCACCATCGTCGAGGTGCGGCCCAACGGGACCGCCCTGGTCCGCGGAGAAAAGCGCATGCTGCTGAGCCAGGGCAACGAATGGGTCCAGTTCTCCGGCATCGTCCGCCTCGCCGACGTCGACGCCCAGAACCGCGTCCGCTCGAACCAGGTCGCCGACGCGCGGATCGAATATACCGGCAACGGCTCGATCCAGCGGGCCGGCCGCGAAGGCTGGCTCAGCCGCGTGTTCAACATCGTCAGCCCGTTCTGAGGACGCTCCCCATGCGCCGCCTTATCCTTACCGTCGCCGCCGCCCTCGCCAGCCTGCTGCCGCTGGCCGCGGCCCACGCCGAGCGCATCCGCGACCTCGGCGCCTTCCAGGGCGTCCGCTCGAACCAGCTCACCGGTTACGGCATCGTGGTCGGCCTCGCCGGGACCGGCGACGACAACCTCGAATATCTGACCCAGGCCATGAAGGGCGCCTCGGGCCGGCTCGGCGTGCAGCTTCCGGCCGGCGTCTCGCCCGGCCTCAAGAACGCCGCGGCGGTGATGATCACCGCCGACCTGCCGGCCTTCGCCAAGCCCGGCCAGCGGATCGACATCACCGTTTCGGCCATCGGCAAGGCCAAGTCCCTGCGCGGCGGGGCGCTGATCGTCGCCCCGCTCTATGGCGCGGACGGCCAGATCTACGCCATGGCCCAGGGCAACCTCGCCGTCGGCGGGCTCGGCATCTCGGCCAAGGACGGCAGCCAGGTCACGGTCAACGTGCCCACGGTCGGCCGCATCGCCGAGGGCGCCAGCGTCGAGCGCGCGGTCGCCACGGGCTTCGACGCCAGCGACGTGCTGCGCTTCAACCTGTTCAACGCCGATTTCATGACCGCCCAGCGGGTGCGCGACGCGGTCAACCGCCGCTTCCCCGGCACGGCCACGCTGGAGGACGGCGTGACCATCGCGCTGCGCCTGCCCGGCGGCGCCGACACGCGCGGCTCGATGATGGCGGCGATTGAGATGATCGAGGTGACGCCCGCCGAGACCCCGGCCCGCGTCATCGTCAACAGCCGCACCGGGACCGTGGTCATCAACTCGGCGGTGCGCCTCTCGCCCGCGGCGATCAGCCACGGCAAGCTCACAGTCCGCATCGACGAGAAGCCGACGATCAGCCAGCCCGCGCCGTTCAGCCGCGGCCAGACCGCCGTGCAGCAGAACTCGACGATCACCACCGAGGAGGACGGCAGCCACGTCGCCCTGTTCAAGGGCGGGGCCTCGCTGGCCAAGATCGTCGACGCGCTGAACCTGCTCGGCGTCAGCCCTTCGGACCTCGTGGCGATCCTCGAGGCGCTCAAGCAGGCCGGCGCGCTCAAGGCCGAGATGGTGGTGATATGACGACGATCTCCAACAACCTCGCGGGCGCCGCGCTCTCCGCCGCCGCCTCTGGCGTGTCGGGTGCCGTGACCGGCGCTGTCGACGCCACGCGCGCCAAGCTCAAGGGCGCGGCCCAGGAGTTCGAGGCGATCTTCGTGCGCCAGATGCTCTCCTCGGCGCGGCAGGCCGGCTTCGGCGACGAGCTGTTCGGCTCGGGCGCGGTCGACACCTTCCGCGAGATGCAGGACAGCAAGATCGCCGACCTCGTCGCCCAGAGCGGCACCCTCGGCCTCGCCAAGCAGATCGAGACGCACATGGCGCGCCTGCTCGGCACCGACGCGGCGGCCACCGCCCCCACGACCTCCACCCCGGACGCGAAGGCCTGATCCCATGGCTTCTGACCTCCTCTCGATCGGCAAGAGCGGCGCCCAGGCGGCCCGCGCGGCGCTCGACGTCACCTCGCAGAACATCGCCAACGCCTCGACCGACGGCTACGTCCGGCGCAGCGTCGCGCTGAGCGAGGTCGCCTCGGCCGGGGGGATCGGCCAGACCGGCGACATCTCGCTGTCGGGCGTGCGGGTCGCGGGGATCGTCCGCAACGCCGACACCTTCCGCCAGTCGGAGGTGCGCCGCACCGGCGCCGACGCCGCCCGCGCCAATGCCGAGGTCGCGGGCCTGGAGAACATCGAATCCGCGGTCGAGGGCGCCGACACCTATTCGGCGATCGTCAAGTTCGAGGGCTCGCTCCAGCAGCTCGCCGCCGATCCGACCAACACCTCGCTGCGCGCCTCGGTGGTCGAGAGCGCGCGGACCATGGCGAGCAGCTTCAACGTCGCCTCGCAGGGCCTCGATTCGGTGCGCGACGGCCTCCAGTTCGAGGCCAACGACGGGGTCGACCAGGTCAACAAGCTGGCCCAGGAGCTGGCCCGCGTGAACCTGCGCCTGGCCCGCGCCTCGGACGCCAGCAGCGACCAGACCGCGCTGCTCGACCAGCGCGACAGCCTGCTCCAGTCGCTCAGCAACTATACCGACATCAGCACCACGATCGCCGCCGACCAGACCGTCCAGGTCAAGCTCGGCGGGACCTCGGGCGCCTCGCTCGTCAGCGGCGGCACGGCCACCGCCTTCGCCATGACCACGGCCGGCGACGGGACGATCTCGTTCACGCTCGGCGGCTCGCCGGTCACGGTCGCGGGCGGCTCGCTCGCCGGCAAGGCCCAGGCCCTGACCAAGCTCGCCGACACGCGCAGCCAGCTCGACACGATCGCCAACAACATCATGTCCACGGTCAACGATGCCCAGGCCGCGGGCGTCGCGCTGGATGGCACGACCGGCCAGCCGATGTTCAGCGGCACCGGCGCGGGGGGCATGACCCTCGTCCTGGCGAGCGGCGACGGCCTCGCCACGGCTCCGGCTGGCGCCGGGGCGAACAGCCGCAACTCGGGCAACCTCGACGCGCTGCGCTCCGCGCTGTCCGCCAACGATCCGGCGGACGCGATGGACAAGACCATCTTCGACATCTCCAGCACGGTCCAGGGCCGGACCATCAGCCGCGACGCGCTCGTGACGATCGCCAACAACGCCAAGATCGCGCTGTCGGCCCAGGCCGGGGTCGACCTCGACCAGGAAGCCGTCAACCTCGTCCGCTACCAGCAGGCGTTCCAGGCCTCGGGCCGGATCATGCAGGTCGCCTCCGACATCTTCGACACCCTCATCAACATCCGGTGACGCCGCCATGACGACGATGATCAACAACAGCACGAGCGCCTTCTACGAGCGGGCCAGCCTGGGGATCGGCGATCTGCGCAAGCGGGCCGAGACGATCCAGACGCAGCTCGGCAGCGGGCAGAAGCTGGCCCGGTCGTCGGACAATCCGGTGGTCGCCTCGCGGCTCCGCCAGCTCGCCCGGTCGGACGCCCTGTCCGAGATCGACAAGAGCAACGCCAACCGCGCCACGGCCGACCTCAACCTAACCGACCAGGCGCTGACCTCGTTCAACGACTACCTCCAGCGCGTGCAGGAGATCGCCACGGCGGCCGGCAACGGCACCCTGACCGACAGCCAGCGCGCCGCCTACGGGGTGGAGCTCCAGGGCATCCAGTCGAGCATGGTCGCCCTCGCCAACAGCCGCGACAGCGCCGGCCACTCGCTGTTCGGCGGCGAGATGGCGGGCCAGCCCTACAGCCTCGACGGCTCGGGCAACGCGGTCTATTCGGGCACGGCCAGCGCCGGCCAGATCTCGCTGGGCGAGGGCCAGAGCGTCACCCGCGGCCTGACCGGGCCGGAGTTCCTCAACTTCTCGGTCAACGGCACGCCGACCGACCTGATGGCCGTGGTCAAGAACCTGGCCGACGCGCTCCAGGGCGGCTCCAGCGATCCCGCCCAGGCCGCGCGCGATTCGCTCGGCGCCCTGAGCACCGGGCTCGACAAGCTCACCACCGCCCAGACCGTGGTCGGCTCGCGCCTGTCGTGGATCGACCTGACCACCACGCACCGGACCAACCTGACCGAGCTGCGCGCCCAGGAGGAAACCGACATCGGCGCCACCGACATTCCGACCGCCACGGCCCAGCTCAGCCAGATGATGACCGTGCTCGAGGCCAGCCAGGCGAGCTTCGTCAAGCTCGCCAGCCTGTCGCTGTTCAACTCGCTGAGCTGATCCGGCCGAATTCGCAAGAGGGGTAAGTTTCATGTTCGCTATCGTCGGGATCGTCATCCTGCTCGTCATGGTCTTCGGGGGCTTCGCCATCACCGGCGGCGCGCTCGGCCCCGTGATGGAAGCGATTCCGCACGAGATGCTGATCATCGGCGGCGCCGCGCTCGGCGCGATCGTCGCCGGCAACTCGATGCACGAGCTGAAGGCGCTGGGCGGCTGCTTCAAGCGGATCATGAAGGGCCCGCAGCATACCAAGCAGGACCACATCGATGCCATCGCGCTGACCACCCGGCTGATGAAGCTGCTGCGCAGCGAAGGCCCGGTCGCGCTGGAAAGCCACGTGGCCGAGCCGCAGAACTCGGCGATCTTCGCCGAATTCCCGCGCCTCCTCGCCAACAAGGCGCTGACCGCGCTGATCTGCGACACCCTGACCCTGAATTTCCACGAGATGGCCGAGCCGCAGCACGCGCTTCAGAACCTCGCCGACGCGCTGCCCGCGCTCGGCATCGTCGCGGCCGTGCTCGGCGTGGTGAAGACCATGGGCTCGATCGACAAGCCGCCGAGCATCCTCGGCGGGATGATCGGTTCTGCGCTGGTCGGCACCTTCATGGGCGTGCTGCTCGCCTACGGCATCGTCGCGCCGCTCGCCGGCCGGCTGAAGCAGGTCAACGATCAGGACGAGCAAATCTTCCACGCGGTCAAGCAGGTCGTCATCGCCTCGCTCCACGGCTGGCCGCAGCCGCTGGTGGTCGAGAGCGCGCGCTCGGGCCTGGGCCACTCCTTCCGTCCGGGGCTCTCCGAGCTGCTCGACGCGCTGCGGGGCCGCTAAGCCATGGCCAGCGCAGCCCGAGGCAAGAACGAGCCGCCCCGGCCGATCATCGTCAAGAAGGTGACGGTGGTCGCGGGCGGCCACCACGGCGGCGCCTGGAAGGTCGCCTATGCCGACTTCGTGACCGCGATGATGGCCTTCTTCCTGCTGCTCTGGCTGCTCGGCGCCACGACCGAGAAGCAGCGCAAGGGCATCGCCGACTACTTCACCCCGACCCTGGTCAAGATGCGGGAGGCGAGCGCCGGCTCCAGCGCGGGCCTGCTCGGCGGCTCGTCGATCACCGACGTCGACAACTATCCGCACAAGGCCGGACAGACCGGCACCCGCGCCCTGACCATCCCGCGCGACGCCACCGGCGGCCCGAAGGAGGGCGGCTCCAACATCAAGCGCGTGGCGCGGATGAACGAGGCGCTCCAGAAGCGGCTCGATGCCACTCCGCTGCTCCGCAAGCTCGCCCGCCAGGTCCGCATGGTCGACACCACCGAGGGCATCCGCATCGACCTGGTCGACGACGCCGACTTCTCGATGTTCCGCCTCGGCACGACCCTGCTCACCCCCGAGGCGATGCAGCTCCTGCGCGCGATCGGCGACACGGTGCGCCCGGAGCTGGGCGGCCTGACCGTGCGCGGCCACACCGATGCCACGCCGTGGCGGACGGCGGGCGGGGCGAACAACTGGTCGCTCTCGGCCGGCCGCGCCGAGGCGACCCGCCAGGCCCTGATGCGCAACGGCATCGCCGAGGACCGCTTCCGCCGCATCGAGGGCGTCGCGGACCGCGAGCTGCTGATCAAGGACCACCCCGAGGACCCGCGCAACCGCCGGATCTCGATCCTGCTGATGAAGTAGGGCGGCCTTTCCTCCTCTAACCCCATCGTCGCCCCGGGCTTGACCCGGGGCCCCGCTTCTTCCCGCGCGACGGCCGGGCGAGCGCGCTTGGGCCGCCGCCTCCCTTGGGGCGAAGGGAAGCGGGACCCCGGGTCAAGCCCGGGGGTACGGGATGGAGAGGGCGCCGGTCATTCCCCGCCCCTACCGCCCAGCAGGGCCAACTGCCCCCGCACAACGTCGAGGTTGTGCTGCGCCAGGTGGCTGCCGCGGCCCCTGACGCTGCCTTCCAGGTCCGGGCGCTCGCCGATCTCCAGGCAGCGTTCCCAGAGCGACAGCGCGAGCGGCAGCCAGCGCTCGACCGCCTGCGCCGGGTCCGCCATCGCCCGGTCGAGCAGGAGGTTGCCCGTCACGAAGAACAGGTCGGGCGAATCCGGCATCGCCTCGAGCCATTCGCCGGCGAGATCGAGCGCGGCGGCGAGGTCGCCCGCCTGGCCGAGCGCGTGGAGCCGGCGGATCAGCAGGCCGTGGAACCAGGCGTCGCCGGGCGTGGTGCGGGCGAAGGCGCGGGCATGGAGGTCGGCGGCCTCGGCCCAGGCGTCGCGGCCCTCGGCGTCCTTGCCGAGCTGGTAGAGCAGGTAGGGGTCCTCCGGCCGCTCGGCGAGCTCGGCGAGCAGCAGCGGCCGGTTGCGGCCCCGCTTGGCCGCCATCTGCGCGTCGCGATAGCCGTCGTGGCCGAGGTGCAGGGCGAGCTTCTCGCGCGGGAGGGGGGAGACGACCTGCTCGTGGACCCGCCCCTCGAACCGCGCGCCGCGCGGAAGCAGGCGGGGGATCCAGCTCACGTCCTCCTGCGTGTCTCCTGCGGCGTCGAAGGCGCTGTGGACGGCGACGCGGCCGAGCCGCGGCGGGCCGGCGATCCACGGCCGCAGGGTCTCGCCGCCGGACGCGATCCACTCGTCGGCGTCGAGCACCAGGTTCCAGTCGGCCCGGGCGAGGTCGAGCGCATGGTTGCGCGCGGCCGAGAAATCGCCGGGCCAGGCGAGGTGATGGACCTCGGCGCCGCAGTCCCGGGCGAGGTCCGGCGTCGCGTCGGCGGAGCCGGTGTCGAGCACGACCATGCGGTCGACCCAGGGGCGCAGGGATTCGAGGCAGCGGACGATGCAGCGCGCTTCGTCGCGGACGATCAGCACGGCGGCGAGGGACGGAGCGGCACTCATGCGGAGCGGGTAGCATGGGGGACGGGGAATGTCTTTTGCCCTTCCGCGTCAGGGGCCAAGCGAAAGGCGATCATGCGAAGACCCTCCCGGACCTCGTCGCCCCGGACTTGATCCGGGGCCCCGCTTCTTCCCGCGCGACGTCGGAAAAAAGAAAGCGGGACCCCGGATCAAGTCCGGGGTGACGAACGGGGTGGGAACGTCCGCCCGGTCTGATGTGCAAACGACATGATCCCCCAACGGAAAGGGCCCGGCGGTTCGCACCGCCGGGCCCTACCCGAAGTCCTGGGACTTGTCTTAGCGCAGCAGCGACAGGACGTTCTGCGAGCTCTGGTTGGCCTGCGAGAGCATGGCGGTCGAGGCCTGGCTCAGGATCTGGGCCTTGGCGAGCGCCGTGGTCTCGGCCGAGTAGTCGGTGTCCTCGATCCGCGAACGGGCGTCCGACAGGTTCGTGACGTTGCTGGTCAGGTTGTTGACCGCCGATTCCAGGCGGCTCTGGCCGGCGCCGAGCGTGGCGCGGGTCGTGTTGACCGACTTCAGCGCCGCGTCGACGTTGTCGATGGTCGTGCCCGACTTGGTGGCGTCAGTCACGTCGAGCGCCGTGGCGCTGAGCTTCGTGCCGTCGATGCCCGTGACCTTGAGGTCGATCGTGTTGCCCTTGTCCGCACCGGCCTGGATGGTGACGGTGACGTCGGTGCCGGCGGTCTTGCTGAACAGGGTGACGCCGTTGAACTTGGTGTTGGTCAGCACGTCGTCGATCTGCGAGGTCAGCTGGCCGACTTCCGCCTGGAGGTTGGTGCGGTCATCGGTGCTGTAGGTGCCCGACTTGGACTGCACCGCCAACTCGCGGACGCGCTGGAGCATGTTGGTGACTTCGCCCAGCGCGCCTTCGGCGGTCTGCGCCAGCGAGATGCCGTCGTTGGCGTTGCGGATCGCCTGGCTCATGCCGCGAACCTGCGAGGTCATGCTGTTGGAAATGGCGAGGCCGGCGGCGTCGTCCTTGGCGCTGTTGATGCGCTTGCCGGTCGACAGGCGGGTCATCGCCGTGCCGAGGGCCTTGTCCGCCGCGGCCGAAGCGTTCGACGCCTTCATGGCGCTGATGTTGGTGTTGATAACCGACATGATTAACTCCCGTGATAGTCCCGAATGGGCGAGCCGGCCGGACGATCCGGTGTAGCTGCCGAGGGTTAGAGCGGTCGGTCGCCGCGCATTTTAAGTCCGGTCGTGATTTTTATGCGACGAAGCCGGCCCCAAACGACTGAGGACGGGCGCCGACGGCGGCGGACGGCGCGCGCGTGAATCGGGGCGCGGCGGAGCATCATGGTAAATATTTTACGGCAACCGCTTGCCGGCAGATTCCCCCGGCGAGCCCGGCCGACTCTTGCCGGTCCTTGAGAAACCCGCGGAATTCCGGGCGTTCTCGGCTCCGGCAGGCTTGGTTTCCGGCAAAAATCGCGACCGGCAAAAAATGTTAATTCTAGGTGATTCTACGAGGGCTTAAATTTCCTCCTTGTTTGCCGTCCGCGGGGCACATGGGGCCTCGAAGTTATGGTTAATGCGGGGGCAACAAACATGAACGGTCTTGAGTTCGGATCCACGGTCGCCAGCAAGCATGCACCGCTCGTGCAGCGCGCCGGGGCGATCGTCGGGGCGCTGGGGCAGCGCTCTCCGGTCCTGCTGAAGGACGCCGCCGACGGCAACGTCGTCGCCGCTTCGACGACCTGCATCACGCTCGACCGGGCCGGGGATCGCGGCCAGGCCGGCATCGTCCGCGGCGGCTCGGACCGTCTCGTCACCCTGCGCTACGCCGATCCCACCAGCGAGGCCTCGCTCGCCGCGCTGGTCGCTTGCGTCGCCCGCAGCGGCGAACCGATCGCCGCCGACGCCGAGAGCCTCTCGATCCTCGCCCTGGCCGAGCGCCTCGCGGTCAGCGACATCCCCGTGCTCATCAACGGCCCGACCGGCACCGGTAAGGAAGTGCTGAGCCGCTTCATCCACAACCGCTCGAACCGCCGCAACGGCCCCTTCGTCGCGGTCAACTGCGCAGCCATGCCCGAGGCCATGCTCGAGGCCCTGCTGTTCGGCCACAAGAAGGGCGCCTTCACCGGCGCGACCGAGGCCAACGAGGGCTTCTTCCGCGCCGCCCACGGCGGCACGCTGCTGCTCGACGAGATCGCGGAGATGCCGCTCGGCCTCCAGGCCAAGCTGCTCCGCGCGCTCCAGGAGGGCGAGGTCGTGCCGATCGGCGCAACCCAGCCGATCCCGGTCGACGTCCGCGTCATCGCCTGCGCCAACCGCGACCTGCCGCAGGAAGTGGCCGAGGGCCGCTTCCGCGCCGACCTCTATTACCGTCTCAACGTCTTCCCCCTCGCGCTGCGTCCGCTGCGCGAGCGCGCGGAAGACGTCGCCCCGCTCGCCTTCGCCATGCTGCTGCGCCACGCGCCGCAAGGCCAGACGGTCCCCTGGATCGGCGACGCGGCCCTCGCGATGCTCAAGCTCCATGGCTGGCCGGGCAACGTCCGCGAGCTGGAGAACGTGATGCGCCGCGCGATCCTGCTTGCCCACGGGGCCGCCGAGATCAAGCCCGAGCATATCGTGTTCGACAGCCCGGCGCGCCTGGTCTCGGCCGAGCCCGCCGCGGTCCTGCCCGTCCAGGAAATCCCCTCGGGCCGGCGCAAGCTGTCCAACATCGTTCAGATCTCCGAAGCCCGCGCGATCATGGAGACGCTGGAGGCCTGCGGCGGCAACCGCGTCGCCGCGGCCAGCCAGCTCGGGATTTCGGAACGCACCCTTCGCTATCGCCTGGCCTCGTTCCGTGAGGCCGGCCTGGCCGTTGCAGGAGCCGGTCGATGACGAGCCCGATCAATTTCGCCGGAAACGCCGGCGGCATCCAGCAGATCATGCAGATGCGCCAGCAGCTGATCGACAAGAGCCAGGTCCTTCAGCAGCTCCACCAGCCCGAGGCCGCCCAGGCGGCCCCCGCGAACGGCGGCCCCGCCGGCAACTTCGCCGACGCACTGAAGTCCGCGCTCGACGGCGTCAGCAAGACGCAGAACAACGCCGAGGACCTCAGCGCCGCCTATGAGCGCGGTGAGGTCACGGACGTCGCCAAGGTCATGCTGGCCCGCCAGGAAGCCGGCGTCGCCTTCGAAGCCACCCTCCAGGTCAGGAACCGGCTGCTGTCGGCCTACCAGGACATCATGCGCATGGGGGTCTGATAGATGAGCGAGGTTCTCCCCACTCCGGTCCCGGCCCAGGGCCAGGGAATCATCGGCGGCAACATGCTCGGCGCGCTGACCGATCCTGCGGGCGGCACGCCGCTCGAACGGATCAAGGCGTTCACCGCCCAGCCGGCGGTCAAGAAGACCATCCCGTTCTTCATCGGCGTGGCCGCCCCCCGCGGCGCGGCGCTGACCTGGTCGCTGCTCGCCACCGGGCCGCAGCGCACACTCTACAGCCAGCTCGACGACGGCGAGCGGGCGAGCGTGGTCGCCGCGCTCGACAAGGCGGCGATCCCCTACCGGATCGACAACCAGACCGGCGCGCTGACGGTCAACGAGAGCGACCTCTACAAGGCGCGGATGACCGTGGCCCAGGACGGCGCCCTCGCCACGCCTGACAGCGGCCAGGACATGCTCAACAACCTGCCGATCGGCGCCAGCCGCACCCTGGAGGGCGAGCGCCTGCGCGCCGCCAAGGAGCGCGAGCTGATGCTGACGATCGCCGAGATCGACGGCGTCGAGAGCGTCCGCGTCCACCTTGCCCAGGGCGAGAAGAGCGCCTTCATCCGCGACAACTCGCCGCCCACGGCCTCGGTCATGCTCAAGCTCGCGCGCGGGCGGCAGCTTTCCGACAACCAGGTCACGGCGATCACCAATCTCGTCGCCGGCTCGATCCCCGGGCTCAGCGTCGACCAGGTCAAGGTCATCGACCAGCACGGCCGCCTGCTCACCGCCCACAGCGGCAACGGCGATTCCGACCGGCTCGAATTGCAGGCGCGGATGGAGGAGAAGCTGCGCAGCCAGCTTTCCAGCCTGCTGACGCCGATGATCGGGGAGGGCAACTTCTCCACCCAGATCCAGGTCGACCTGGACATGGACCAGGTCACTTCCGCGCGCGAAAGCTACGAGAAGCAGGGCGCGCTGCGCTCCGAGACCGAGCAGAAGTCGGAATCGAGCGCGGCCGGCGCGGCCGTCGGCGTGCCCGGCACCCTGTCCAACACCCCGCCGCCGCAGACCACGGCCCAGCCCGGCGCGCCGGGCCAGGCGACGGTTCAGCAGGGCGCCACGCCCGGCGCTCCGGCCGCGCCGCCGCCCCAAGTCAACGGCGAGTCCAGCGCGACCCGCAACTACGAGCTGGGCCGCGAGGTCGCGGTCTCCAACACCGCGCCGGGCAAGCTCAAGCGCCTGTCGGTCGCCGTGGCGCTCAGCGCCGACGCGATGAAGGGCGGCAAGGCCGGCGACACCGACCAGATCAAGCAGCTCGTCAGCGCCGCGATCGGCGCGGACCCGGCGCGCGGCGACCAGGTCGCGGTCGTGGTCCGCAAGTTCGACAAGGCCGACGACGCCGGGGTGCCGTTCTACGAGACTTCGTGGTTCGCCGACGTCCTGCGCTACGGCGTGGGCCTGGTCGGCGTGCTGCTGGTCCTGCTGCTCGGCGTCCGCCCGCTGATCAAGGCCTTCCGCCCTGACAGGCCCGGGAAGGCTGCTGCGGACGACAACGCGGACGGGGCCGAGGACGGCCCGTCGCTGGCCGCGCTCGGCACCCCGCCGGTCGGTGCGGCCGCGCGGCACGACCCCGCGATCGATCCCGCCATGCTCAGCCAGCAGGTGAGCCTCGCCCAGCGCATGGTCGAGGAGCAGCCCGAAAGCGCCGTGATCGCCCTGCGCAAGATGTTGCAGGCGAATGGAATGGAGCCCGCACGATGACCGAACTCGTCCCGCTCGATCCCGCCGACCAGGCGGCCGTCATGGTCATGCTGCTCGAGGAGGAGCAGGCCTCGAAGATCCTCAGCGAGCTCGATCCCGACGAGCTGCGCCTGCTCGGCGACAAGATGTGCACCCTGGGCGAGATCGCGCCCGAGGCCATCGCCCGCTCGATCGCCGGCTTCGTCGCCGCCAGCGAGGAGCGCGGCCTGCCCGCCCACAACCGCACCGACAAGGTCCGCTCGGTGATGACCCGCGCGGTCGGCGACGTGAAGGCGGCGAACCTGATGCGCTCGATCCTGCCGCCGGACACCACGCCGCGCTCGCTGGAGATCGTCCGCTGGCTCTCGCCCGAGGTGCTGATCTCGCTGATCCAGGACGAGCATCCGCAGGTGATCGCGGTCCTCCTGGTCCAACTCGATCCCGAGGTCGCCGCCCAGGTGCTCTACGGCCTGTCGTGGCGGGTCCAGCCCGAGGTCGTCCACCGCGTCGCCACCATGGGTCCGGTCTCGGCCGAGGCCCTGGCCATGCTCGACGAGACGCTGTCCGCGCGGCTCGACGCGCTCAAGGAGCAGGAAGTGCTCAAGATGGGCGGCGTGACCAATGCCGCCGACCTCGTCAACGGCGCCGGCAAGGCGGTCGAGAAGCGGGTCATGGCGGAGATCGTCAAGACCGACAAGCCGCTCGCCAGGCAGCTCGAGAACGAGATGTTCAAGTTCGAGCACCTCTTCGCGCTCGACCCGCAGCAGATGGGCTCGCTCCTGCGCGAGGTCGACTCCGCCGCGCTGATCGACGCGCTCAAGGGCACCGAGGAGGAGAACCGCGAGTTCTTCTTCCGCGCCATGTCGAGCCGCGCCGCCGAGGGCGTCAAGGACGAGATCGAGGCCCGCGGCCGCCTGCGCATGGCCGAGGTGATCGACGCCCAGCGCCTGATCGTGGCCACCGCGCGCCGCCTCGCCGCCGAGGGGGTGATCTCGTTCGGCGGCGGCGAAGACGAATATGTCTGACCTGATGAGCCTCAGCGGGCTGGGGAGCGGGACCTTCTCCCGCGACCTGCGCTTCGCCTCGACGGCGCTGTCCGTGCCCTTGGGGGAGACGGTGACGCCCGAGCCCGAGGCGCAGGATCCCCTGGCCCTGGCCTGGGCCGAGGGCCACGCCGCCGGCATGGCCGAGGCGCAGGCGCGGGCCGAGGCCGAGGCGATGGTCGCCGAGGCCGCCCGCCAGCCT
>Ga0066256_1003066_pt1 | contig 15561 bp, 16 predicted proteins | sample ThiBio_1000_biof_FD_87107 | JGI IMG/M metagenome (GOLD analysis project Ga0066256, IMG submission 87107) | Wastewater bioreactor microbial communities from Cape Town, South Africa - Thiocy_expt_1000_biof (version 2) | ecosystem: Engineered > Bioreactor > Thiocyanate-remediating >...
GAGAACGGGGGAAGGCCGTTCGGGCCGGCCGTGGCGCACCGCCGTCGCTGGGACGGACGCCCAGCGGGTGAAGGTGACCGCCTTTAAGGCCGGGGTTGCTGGGGCAGGGGCGGCCAGCCGCGCCTCAGCGCTGCGCCGCCCTGCCCCTCGCCATGCCCTCTTCCACCACGCCGCGCATGGCGGCGCTGGCGGCCTCGGCCTCGCGCCGCGCAATGGCATCGGCAATGGCCCGGTGCGCCGCCACCGAGCGGGCATGCCCTAGCGGTTCGTCGACCGGCGAGGAATCGGTCAGCAGCGCCACCAGCGCAACCTCGATCAGCGTCGAGATCGAGCGCAGGAATGGATTGCCGGCGGCCGCCGCCACGGTGAGGTGAAAATTGAGGTCGGCATCGACAAAGTCGGTGCGGGACACGTTGTGCGCCCCCATTTTCTCCACCCAGCCATAGAGATGCTGCAGCTGCAAGGGCGTCCGGCGGCGCGCCGCCAGCGCTGCCGCCTCGGGCTCGAGCGCCAGGCGCATCTCGCTCAGATAGGTCAGGAATTCGGCATCGAAGCCGACGCGGGCATGCCAGACCAGTACGTCGGCATCGAACAGGTTCCAGTCGGCCTTGTCGCGAACACGGGTCCCGATGCGGGCCTTGGGCTGGATCATGCCCTTGCCGGCCAGTGTCCGCAGCGCCTCGCGCAGCACCGTGCGCGACACACCAAACCGCTCCATCAGCTCCGCTTCGCCCGGAAGAATGGCGTTCTGGGCGTAGACTCCGGCGACGATCCCAATCCCCAGTTCGCGAACGACATGACCCGTGTGCGACCGCACCGGGTCGGTGGTGGCATAGTCGCGCTGGGGAGGTTTGTCCGCCAAGAGTGCTCCGTCGTGTGCTGTCGCCCAATCAGCGGCCTGCCCGCTGCGCGATGCCTCAGCGCCGTATGATAGTACAATAGTATTTTTGTGCGCACGGGAATCAAGCTCCGCGCCGCGAAGTGATCGACGGACAGTCGTGCGGCGAACAGCGCTCAGTCGGCCGGCATCAGGTCCGGGACAGCACCGCGAGAGGGCGGGTGGCACGCTGCGGCCCCACCGACTGCCGCTCGATCAGCGGGCATTCGAGCTTGACGACGTGGTACTTCTCGCGCCGCGCCTCGACCAGCGACAGCGCCTTCTCGACCGCCCAGCGGCCCATGAGATGGTGCGGCAGCACCAGTGTCGTCAACTGCGGCGAGAGATGGCGCGCCACCTCATCGTCGTCATAGCCGACCACCGATATGTCGTCGGGGATGCTCAGCCCGAGTTCTTTGAGGGCCTCGTAGCAGCCCACGGCCATCCGGTCATTGGCGCAGAAGATGGCCGTCGGCGGATTGGGCAGCGTCATCAGCGCCCGGGTATTCTCGTAGCCGGAGCTGGGCAGCCAGTTGCCCTCCACCACGAGATCGGCATCGTACGGGATATCGGCGGTGGCAAGCGCCTCGCGGTAGCCCTTGAGGCGGTCGCGCGCCGCGTCCATCCACATCTCTCCGGTGATGTGGGCGATGCGGCGATGGCCGGCCTCGACCAGCACGCGGGTCGCCATATGCCCGCCCTGCACCTCGCCGGGCACGACCGAAGGAAAGTGCCGATCGGTCGAGAAGCAGTTGAGCAGCACTACCGGGACACCGATGTTGTAGAGCGCCGACGGCACATCCACCTGCCGGGTCATTACCGTAGCGTAGATCACGGCATCCACCCGGTTGCGCAGCGCCACGTCGATGGTCCGCGACTCCATGTCGGCGTCGCTGCTGGTCTGGTAGGCGGCGAGGACGTGGCCGGTCCGCCACGCTTCCTCGCGGGCGCCGTCGATCGAGACGATGGGTTCGGGGCTGGTTGCGATCTGGTCGTAGATCATCGCGATTTGGCGGATGCCGGTGCCGCGGCGCGGCAGGCTCTTCTGGTGCCGGTAACCGAGGGTGGTCACCGCATCGGCGACGCGCGCGCGCGTCTCGCGCGAGATCTTGATGCCGGGCGTCCCATTGAGCACGACAGACACGGTGGACTGCGAGCAGCCCGCGGCCTGCGCGACGTCGATCATGGTCACGCGCTTGGCTGCGCGCCGCACGGTTCTGCTGGCGACGCCCTTGGGCGGCGCCTGTGTTTCAATCTCGTTCATTCATCCGTCCGGCCGCGCGGCAGGCGCGGCTATTCGCTCGTATCCTTATTGCGCAGACGGTCGAATGCAACAGCAAGGACGATGAAGGTGCCCACGAATGCGCCCTGCCAGAACGTGCTGATCCCCAAAAGGATGAGGCTGTTCCGGATCAGCTCGATCAGCGCCGCACCGATCACGGCACCGAACACCGTTCCGCTGCCGCCCATCAGGTTGGCGCCACCGATGACCGCGGCAGCAATGACCAGCAACTCCATCCCTACGCCCATGCTGGTCGCCGCGCTGCCGAGCCAGCCGAGCTGCAGCCACCCGGCGAGACCGGCGAGGAAAGCGGCGAGCACGTAAACGGAGACCTTGATCGTCTTGACCGGTACGCCGGTGAGGATCGCTGCCTTCTCGTTGCCACCGATCGCGTAGATGTGCCGGCCCCAGCGCGTCCAGCGGAACGCGAAGCCGACGATCAGGGCGATGATAACCAGAAAATAGACCTCGTTGGGGATGCCAAAGAGCGCTCCCGCGCCGATGTCCGTGAGGTACTTCTGCTCGGGGCCGAACTCGAAGATGAGCCGGTTGCCGGAGATGACGAGCCCCATGCTGCGGGCCACCGACATCATGCCCAGCGTCACCACGAAGGGCTGCAGGCCGACGACCGCCACGAATAGGCCGTTGACGAGACCGACGAGGATGCACGCGCCCATCGAGAGGGCGAATGCGGGCACTACGCCCATCCACGAGTTCATCAGCACGGCCGTGACCATGGCGCCGATCAGCATCGTGCCGCCCACCGACAGGTCGATGCCGCCGGTGATGATCACCGCCGTCATGCCGATGGCGATGATGCCGACGAAGGCGAAGTTCCGGGTGATGTTGAAGATGTTCTGCGGCGTCGGGAACGTGTCGGGACGCATCACCGACATAAAGATGAACGCCGCGACGGTGGCGAGGAAAATCCAGAAGACCTGGCGGCTCAGCAGCCACGCGAGGAAACCGCGATTGGCCTGCTGGTCGATGGCTTCGCCAAGAGTGCTGTCGGTGCTCATGCTGCCCCCATGGCGTTTTCGATGGCGCCGGTGATGAGGCCGGTCACTTCCTCGGGCGACGAATCGGCGATGCGCTTGTCGGCAACCTTGCGGCCGCGACGCAGCACGACCAGCCGGTCGCAGACGGCGGAGATGTCGGGGATACGATGGCTGATGAGCACCACCACCATCCCCTGCTCCTTGAGCCGGCGAATGAGGTTGAGCACCTCGGCCACCTGGCGCACGCTGATCGCGGCCGGTGGCTCGTCCCTCAGCACGATCTTGGGGTTGGACGGCCGGGGGGGGGGGGGGCCGTGTGCCGGCCGCCCCCCGCCCGACACCGCCCCCGCCGGGCCGGGGGGGGGGTTTCGGGTTTTCGGCGGGGCAACCGGCCCGCGGGCCCGCCTGTACATGCCGTTGTAGTCGAGCAGCCCGAGCGGCGTCAGTTTCTCCCGGCCCAGAAAGATGTTTGCCGCGGCCGTCAGATTGTCCGCCAGCGCCAGGTCCTGGTAGACGATCTCGATACCCGCGCGGCGCGCATCGGCGGGGCTGTGCAGGTGTACCGGCTGCCCGCTGATCTTGATGGTCCCGCTGCTCTGCGGGAAATTGCCGGCGATGATCTTCACCAGCGTCGATTTGCCGGCGCCGTTGTCGCCGACGAGACCGATCACTTCGCCGGCCTCAAAACTCATTGAAACACCGTTGAGCGCCTGAATCGCGCCGTAGTGCTTTGCAATGTTCTCAAGTTCGAGAACAGGCATGCCGATACTCCTCCCTACCCGGGGCGTGTAAGCCACGCGCAACGTTCAGTATAGGGCCTGACGTGGTGCAGCGCACGACACGGATCCGGCTCCAGATGCCTGCCACCCCGGTTCTTGTGACTGGTGACGGCAAGCAACAATCTGCAATAGCAGTGCATCCCACCGCCGTCTCCCGTCGCTCGCCACAAAATGTTCTTCGAAACGCTCTCAGGGTGCGTTGACTAATAGCCTTTAGGATTATTAGTATGACTTTTCAGGAGGACCATTCAGGTCGGAAAACAATCGGGCCTTCAACGGCGGCGCGCCGCGTGCAGCGCGCCGGGGAAAGAGCCCCACCACGACCGCAGAGCTCACCGACAAGGCTTTTCGACCAGCGAAGAGGCGACAGGGATCGTCGGCTGGCTTGAGCTGAAGCGTGAGGTCCGAAAGGACTTTGAACCCTAGGGAGGAAGACTATGAAGAAGACCATGATGGTATTGGCGGGGGCGTTGACCGTCGCCATGCTGTCGAGCGGCGCCGCCTATGCCCAGAAGAAGGTTCTGGCCGTGGTGGTGAAGGGGCTCGACAACCCGTTCTTCACCGTGATGGGCCAGGGCTGCGCCGACTGGAACGCGGCCCATCCCGACAGCGAATACGAGTGCCTCTACACCGGTCCGGCCCTGAGCTCGGATGAAGCCGGCGAAGTGCAGATCGTGCAGGACCTGATCACCTCTGGTGCCGCCGGCATCGCCATCTCGCCGTCCAATGCGCCGGCCATGGCCAACATGCTGCGCGCTGCCAACCCGCAGATGCCGATCATCACGGTCGATGCCGACCTGCTCCCGGCGGACGCCTCGCTCCGCAAGACCTATTTCGGCACCAACAACTACGACATGGGCGTCGGCATGGGTAACGAGCTCAAGAAGCTCAAGCCCGAAGGTGGCTCGGTCTGCCTGCAGCTCGGCAACGTGGCCGCGGCCAACATCAACGAGCGTGCTGCCGGCTTCCGCGACACCGTCTCCGGCGAAAAGGGCGTCGAGCGCCTGACTGGCCAGGGCGGCTGGACCGAGATCGAGGGCTGCCCGACCTACACCAACGACGACATCCCGACGGCCAACCAGCAGATGGCTGACGTCTTCACTGCCAATCCGGACCTGGATGCGTTCATACTCGTCGGCGGCTGGGCGCAGTTCGGCCCGCAGGCCTATGCCCAGAACACCGACCAGGTGAAGGCCCGCCTCGACAGCAAGGAACTGGTGATCATCGCCGGCGACACGCTGCCGCCGCAGACCCAGGCCTTCCGCGAGGGGCGTTCGCACTTCCAGATCGGCCAGCGGCCGTACCAGATGGGCAACGAGGCTCCCGATATCCTGATCAAGCTGATCGAAGGTGGCTCGGTCGATGACCCGATGTACGCCGGCCTCGACCTGTGCACGCTCGAAGATGCGGGCATCTGCGCCCAGTAAGGACTCTCCCGTCCTCTCATCCGACTGGGGCGCGCTTCGGCGCGCCCTTTTTCGTATGAGAGTCTTCCGGCGCGATTGCCGACCGAGGGGCTGACATGTCAGTGTCCCGCGCCATTCAGGAGACCTCAATGACTGCCCAGACCTTCGAGAAGCGCCGCATCGGCAAGACCGAGATCGAGGTGACCACCCTAGGGTTCGGTGCCGCGACGCTGTCCGGCATGATGGGCACAGACGTGCCGCCCGAGCAGGCCCGGGCGGTCGTGACGGCAGCCCTCGATGCGGGGATCGGTTATGTCGACACCGCGCCGCACTACGGCTTCGGACGCTCGGAGCACTTCGTGGGCGACGCCATGCGTTTCCGGCATGACGACCGGGTGATCTCGACCAAGGTGGGGCGCCTGCTGCGCCCGGTCCGTTCGGACGCCGACCGGACGATGCCGCACCCGTGGACGCAGTCGTTCCCCTTCGAGATCGTCTACGACTATTCCTACGACGCCATCATGCGCTCCTATGAGGACAGCCTGCAGCGGCTCGGTCTCGGACACGTGGAAATCCTGCTGGTGCATGACGTGGGGACCCGCACGCATGGCGAGGAAGGCCACAAGAAGTACTGGAAGCAGCTGGTCGACGGCGGCTACCGGGCGCTCAGCGAGCTCAAGGCCAGCGGCGCCGTAGGGGCGATCGGCATCGGCGTCAACGAGTGGCCGGTGCTGATGGACGCCATGGAGATCGGCGACTGGGACGCCTTCCTCCTCGCCAACCGCTACAACCTGCTCGAGCAGGATTGCCTCGATCCGTTCATGACCACGCTGGCGAAGCGCGGGACGTCGCTGATCGCCGCCGGCCCCTTTGCCGCCGGCGTCCTCGCGGGCACGAACATCTGGGGGCCGGACAACGGCGCCTACCAGAAGGTGCCGGCCGAGATTCAGGACAAGGTGAGCAAGCTGCAGGCCGTGTGCACAACCCATGGCGTCCCGCTCGGCGCAGCGGCGCTGCAGTTCGCCCTCGCCCATCCGGTGGTTGCTACGGTGCTCACCGGGCCGAAATCGCCTGCCGAACTCGACGGCATCATCAAGTGGTGGAATACGCCGATTCCGGCCGCCTTCTGGGATGAGCTGGCCGAGCGCCGGCTGCTTGCACCGGGCACTCCGCTGCCGAACGGCCGCTCCGCCTGACGCGACGCAACGATCCCGGCCGGCGCGGCGACTACCCGTCGCTGCGCTTGCCCAGGACTTCCTTCACCTTCGAATTGATCTGGTCGAGCGAATACGGCTTGGGCAGAAACTCGACGCTCTGGTCGTCGGCAATGCCTTCGCGGGCCGTTTCCTCGGCATAGCCCGACACGAAGATGACCTTGAGGTTCGGCAGCCGCTCGCGGACCTTCACCAGCAGCGCCGGGCCGTCCATCTCCGGCATGACGACATCGGAGATCATGAGGTCGATGCGATCGTTCTCGTCATCGAGCACCTCGAGCGCCTGCTCGCCGGAATCCGCCTCGAAGACCTCGTAGCCGGTGGCACGCAGGGCACGAGCCGAAAAAGCCCTGACGTTGTCCTCGTCCTCGACAATGAGGATCCGCTCGTGGCCCGTCAGGTCCTTGACCGGCGCTGCGGAAATCTTGGAAACCGCTGCCTCGCCCTCGGCCGGCACATGGCGCGGCAGGAAGATCTTGAACGTCGTGCCGCGACCCAGCTCCGAGTCCGGATAGATGAAGCCGCCGGTCTGCTTGACGATGCCGTAGACCGTCGAGAGCCCGAGCCCGGTGCCCTTGCCCAGCTCCTTGGTGGAGAAGAACGGCTCGAAGATCTTCTCCAGGATCTCCGCCGACATGCCCGTGCCGGTGTCCACCACCTCGATCAGCACGTAGTCGGCCGGTGGCATCCCGGTATAGGTCAGCTCCGCTGCCTCAACGGCGGTGAGGTTGGATGTGCGCAAGGTGATGGTGCCGCCATCCGGCATCGCATCGCGGGCATTGACCACGAGGTTGACCACGACCTGTTCGAGCTGAACCAGGTCCGCCTTTACCGGCCAAATTCCCTGACCGTGATCGACCTTCAGCTCGATTTTCTCGCCGATCAGCCGCTTCAGCAGCACGGTGAGATCGTCGAGGTGGCCGGGCACCTCGAGAATTTGTGGCCGCAGCGTCTGCCGGCGGGAGAAGGCCAGCAACTGCCGGGTCAGCCCCGCCGCGCGATTGGCGCTCTGCTTGATCGACATCAGGTCGGCAAAGCTCGGGTCGCCCGGCTTGTGCTTGAGCAGCAGCAGGTCCGAAAAGCCGATGATGGCCGTCAGCACGTTGTTGAAATCGTGCGCGACACCACCCGCCAGCTGGCCGACGGCCTGCATCTTCTGGCCCTGCGCGAACTGCGCCTCGAGCTTGCGCTGCTCGGTCATGTCGAGGGCATAGACGTTGACGCGTTCGGCGGAACTCTCGCTTGCCTCGGAACCGGAGATGTAGAGCCGAACGGCATGCTCGGGCGCGGCGGAAAGCGCGGCATCCACGGGGTCGATCTCGGATCGATGGGCATCGGCCGCGGCGACGGCCCTGAGGAACGTCTCGCGGCTGGTATCCCCGATCAGCTCCACCATCGGGAAACCCTCGATGCTCTGGTCGGTACCGGACCAGTTGAAGATGCGGCCGAAGGGAGCATTGGTGCGGACGATCCGTCCGTCCTTGTCGAGCGTCGCGATTGCGAACGGCGTATCGTTGAAGAAGCGCGAGAAGCGGATCTCTGCCGCGCGCAGCTCTTCCTCGCCGGCGATGCTGCGGCTGCGATCGAGCACCAGCGTGCGCGTTTCGCCGAGTTCGCCATCGGCCAGCCGCGCCGCCCGGTGCAGCAGGCGCACCGGGAAGGTCGTGCCGTTGCGGCGGACGAGGTCGATATCGATGATCTCGGTGCGGATTTCTCCGTCGCCCCTGCCCCGCATCAGCAGGCTCGCGCCATCGCCGCGAATCACGTCGGACACACGAACCCGGCCGGATTCGAACTCGGCCAGATCGTGGCCCAGCCAGTCGGCGAGCGTCGAGTTCAGATACTGGATGCGGCCCTGGGCATCGGCCGAGAAGAAACCGGCTGGCGCATGGTCGAGATAGTCGATGGCACGCTGCAGTTCGAGAAAGGCATTGTCCTGCCTTTCTCGGTCGCGCGTGATGTCCTCGACCTGCCAGATCATCAGCGATTTGCCGCGACCGTCTACTTCGGGCAGCGCACGAACCGCGACGCGGTACCAAAATGAGGTGTTGCTGCCGCCAAGGCCGCCGCCCAGCCCGCCGATGATGCGGATGTCCTCCTGCGCCGGACGGCCATCACGCGCCGCGCGGGACAGCCGGTAGAGCGCCTCGCTGGCCTCGGGTTGGCCGGCAAACAGCCGCGGCACGCCGACCGGCACGCCATCCGCCACACCGCCCGCAAACTGCCCGTACTGCTGGTTGGCATAGACGATATGCCCCTCGCGGTCGGTGACGAGCGCGCCGAACGGCAGGCTGTCAACGATGGCGCGGGACAGCGTGCGGTTCTCGTCGCTGGCCGCGAACCGGAACAGCCCGGCGGCAATCGCGAAGAGGCAGAAGACGCCGACAACCGCCAGCAGTCCGAGGAAGATCAGGATCAGGTCGGGCGGGATACGATCGCCCAGCATCGACAGCGCGACGGCGAGCAGGATGAAGAATGCCGCGAGCGCAGCGACGCGCCAAAGTCCCGCCGCGCTTCGCGGCCGGCTCACCAGCGGATTGGGATAGTGATCGTCATCCAGCGGCGTGGGTGCCATGCAGTCGGAATGTCCCAGAACTCACGGCGAATCGAGCGCCAAACAAGGTCTAGCAAATGGTCTCGGCCCTTGGGTAGCAGGGCCGATGTTTTCCCCGGAGCGTGGCGGGGATGCACCTAGGCGCGCCAGCCGGCGTTCCTCTTCAGCTGCATGACGAAACCGATGACCTGGGCAACCGCCTTGAAGTGCTCCGCCGGGATGGTCTCGTCGGCATCCACACTGGCGAACAGCGCACGCGCCAGCGGCGGGTTTTCGACGATGGGCACATCGTGTGCCCTGGCCAGCTCGCGGATGCGCAGGGCCACTGCGTCGGCGCCCTTCGCCAGGCACAACGGCGCCGCCATGTCCCGGTCATACTTGAGCGCCACCGCGTAGTGGGTGGGGTTGGTGATCACGACCGTCGCTTCGGGCACCTGCGCCATCATGCGCTTGCGGCCGCGCTCGGAGCGGATGGCGCGGATGCGGCCCTTGATCTTGGGGTCACCTTCCATCTGCTTGTATTCGTCGCGCGTCTCCTGGACCGTCATCTTCTGGCGTTCCCACCAGCGATTGCGCTGGTAGACGTAGTCGGCGACAGCGATGATCGTGACGATCGCTAGCACCGCGCCGATGATCTTCAGCCCAAGTTCCTGAAACTGCAGCAGGATCGTTCCGGGATCGGCGGTGATCAGGGGCTCCATCCGGCTCATGTCCGGCTGCAGCGTAAACCAGAGGACGGCGCTCACCACGGTCAGCTTGATCAGCCCCTTGGCGAAGTTGACGAGCGCCTCGCTGGAGAACAGCCGCTTGAACCCCTCGATGGGATTGATCTTGGACAGTTTCGGCTTGATCGGCTCGACCGAAAGCACCGGCATGTGCTGGACCAGGTTGCCGGCGACGCCGAAGGCCAGAAGCACGAACAGCGGAACCAGCGCGGTCAGGAGGATCGAACCCGCCAGTCCTGAAAAGAAGGCGCCGAACGCACTGCCGCCGACCTCGTACTGGTCGGCATTCGCCATCAGCAGCTTGAGGCTCTCGGTCAGCGCGCCGCTGGAGGGGATGGCCATGAGGCCGAAGAGGAGGCCCGAAGCAGCGAGCATGAACCAGGTGGTCACTTCCTGGCTCTTGACGACATCACCCTTCTTGCGCGCGTCCTCGAGCTTTTTTTGCGAAGGGTCTTCTGTTTTCGAGGATTTTTCCGGTGCCTCGTCGCTCATGCGCTAGGCCCCGCGCAGGATCGCAAGCTCGCTCTCGAAATGCATGAGGTACCACCCCATGATCATAGCGAGCAGAATGGCGAGCAGGATCAGCCCGACCGAGATGGTCGCCGGCATGGCGATGAAGAACACCTGCAGCTGCGGCATCAGCCGCGAGAGGATGCCAACACCGAGGTAGAAGACGAGGCCGAAGACGATGAACGGCGCCGACATCTGCACGCCGATCACGAAGGCTCCGGAGACTGTCTGGATCGCCAGCTGCGCAGCGTCATCGAACATCAGCGGCGTCGTTGGAGAAAAGATCACGTAGCTGTCGTGGATGGCCGCCAGCGCGACGTGGTGCAGGTCGGTCGCGAAGATCAGCGTGATGCCGAGAAAGCTCAAGAACGAGCCGATGATGGCGCCCTGAATGCCCCCGTTGGTGGGATCGGCGGCCTGCGCCACGGAGAGCCCGGTCTGGAAGGCGATCACGGATCCGGCGACCTGCGTCCCCATCACGACGAGCCGGGCGATGGCGCCGAGGATCAGCCCGACGGCAATCTCGTGGAACAGCAGTTCCAGCGTATCGACGAGCTCGACCGGCAATCTCGGCAGCGTGGGCGAAATCATCGGATAGAGCAGCAGCGCCAGCGCCAGCGCGAAACTCAGCCGCATCCGTGCCGGGATCACCTGCTCGCCAAGCGCCGGGATCAGCATCAGCATGGTGCCGACGCGCGCGAAGATCAGCAGGTAGAGGTAGGCGGCTTCGGGCAGCCAGTTCAGCGACAGCACGCTCAGCCCCCGGCCACGATCATGTCCGCCACGCGGTTCATGTAGCCGGCCATCATGTCGCCCATGAACGGCAGCGCGATCAGCATCGTGACGAAGATGGCGATGATCTTGGGCACGAAGACCAGCGTCATTTCCTGAATCTGCGTGAGCGCCTGGAACAGCGCGATGACCACGCCGACCACCAGCCCGACGATCATCATCGGTGCCGACACGATGATCAGCACCCAGATGCCGTCGCGGGCGATGTCGAGTACTTCAGCTCCGGTCATGGTGTTGTCGGCGGTCCCCTGGTGCCGGGAAAGTGGGCCGAGTCGGGTCGGCCCACCAGTCAGATCGGCATCCGCATGATTTCTTCGTAGGCGGAGATGACCCGGTCACGCACCGTGACCATGGTCTCGATGGCGATTTCAGTCTGGCTGATGGCGGTGACGACGTCGACCACATCGGCCTTGCCGTTGATCATTTCCATCGCCTTGGCATCGCTGGCCCGGCCGCTGTCGACCACGCCCTGAACCGTATCGGCAAGGATGCTGGCGAAGTCACTGCCGCCCTGCGCGGCCCCGGCGATCGGGGTCTCGGGCTTGGCGACCTGGTTGATGAGCCGGGCAGCATTGCCGTAGGCGGCAGTCGCGGCATTGAAGGTCATGGCCATGATCTACTCCGTGATGCCCAGGGTCAGCCGCGCAGGATGTCGAGGGTCGAACCCATCATCTGGCGCGTTACGGTGACGACGTTGAGGTTGGCTTCGTAGGTCCGCTGCGCCTCGCGCATGTCCATCGACTCGATCAGCGAGTTGACGTTGGGATACCTGACGTATCCCTTTTCGTCCGCCGCCGGATGCCCGGGCTCGTAGCGCGACTGGAAGTCGCTGGTGTCGTACGCGAGCCGCCCGATCTGGACGATCTTGCCGCCGATCTCGTTGTCCATCACCGCCTTGAAGGTGGGGATGCGGCGGCGATAGGGCTCGTCGGTCGGCGACTTGCCGGCAGAGTCGGCGTTGGCGAGGTTTTCGGCGATCACCCGCATGCGCGCGGACTGGGCGTGCAGGCCCGTCGCGGCGATCTTGAGGGACGATAGAAAGTCGGTCATGGCTCAGGGGCTCACTGCTTGCCGAGGGCGGTGCGGATCAGCCGCAGGGAGCGGCTGTAAAGAGTCGTCACCGTCTGGAAATCCATCTGGTTGGAGGCCACCTTCATCATCTCGTCTTCGAGGGTGATGCCGTTGCCTTCCGGGGTGATCTCGAAATTGTTGATCTGGCGCGGATTGAAGCCTCCCGAGGCCGCATCGCCGACGGCGATATGCATGGGACTGGTCGATGCCACGCCACCTTTCGCCAGCGTCAGGTTGCGCATGTGCTCCTCGAAGCCGAAGGCCTTGAGATCGCGGCCCCGGTAGCCCGGCGTCTCCGCATTGGCGACGTTCTCGGCAAGCAGCCCCTGCCGGGTCTGATGCCACTTCATCTTTTCCGCCAGCGCCGTGAACAGCGGGATATTGGCGATGCCCATGGATTCGGGTGCTCCAAACTGGGCAAAATCTGCCCATAAGAAGTTAACCCGTCGTTAACTATGCGGCAGCGACAGCCCGTCGCCTCGCATTTTGCACAATCGCAGGCCTATACTGGGCAAGATTTGACCGTCTCGGCTTCCCGTCGGCACGAAACCTCGCGCTCAGGAGCACAGCTTGCAGTTCCTCACCAGTCTGTTTGGCGGCTTCGAAGGCTCCGTCATCAATGCCGTGCTGGCCCTCGGTATCGTCCTCGTCCTGATCGTATTGGGGCTTTGGGCACTCAAGCTGGTCTTCCGCGCCTCCACCAGCATCTCGCGCGGCCGCAACAAGCGGCTCAACGTCGTTGACAGCGTGATGCTGGACACCAAGCGGCAGATGTTCATCGTGCGGCGCGACAATGTCGAACACGTCATCCTGACGGGCGGCCCGCAGGACGTGGTGGTCGAATCGGGGATTGCCGTCGAACGACCGGTGGCCCCTGCCCTGCGTCGCCCGCTCCCCACCGTCCCGGCGCCCGTGGCCACTCCGGAGCCACCGCCGGCACACCCCGCACCGGAGCCGCCGGAGACGGAATCGACGGTTCACACGCACGCTACGCTGTCGGCCAGCCACATCGAGCGGCTGCGCCAGCTGGCTCGACCGGTGGGTCGACCGGCGCCATCGCTGCGCCACACCGGCCTGCTGCGGCCGCTCAACCGCGCCGAACCGGGCGCCGTTATCCCCATCAATCCCGAAGCCGCGGAGCACCGGCGGCCCGACTCAGCTAAAGCTGGCCCGGCACAGGACGGGAACGGCAGGTTTGGCGCAGGCGCCTATCCGGGAGACGGCTTCAAGGCCGAAGGCAACTGACGGAACGCGCCGCCTGAAGCGCGGGGCCGTTCTTGCGGCCCTGCTCACGCTGCTTCTCGTCCCCACCGTTGCGCTGGGACAGGATATCTCAGTCAACTTCGGCGACGACGCCACGCTGACCGAGCGGGCTGTTCAGCTTATCGGCATCGTGACGGTGCTGGCGCTGGCCCCCTCGATCCTGGTGATGGTCACCAGCTTCACCCGCATCGTGGTGGTCCTCTCACTGCTGCGTACCGCGATCGGCCTGCAGACCGCGCCGCCGAACTCGGTGATGGTCAGCCTCGCGCTCTTTCTCACCATCTTCGTGATGGGTCCGACCTTGCAAGCCTCCTACGACGCCGGTATCGCGCCGCTGATGGCCGGGACCATGGAAGTGCAGCAGGCATTCAACGCCAGCGCGGCACCGATCCACGATTTCATGGTCGCCAACGTGCGGGACAAGGACCTCGGGCTGTTCCTCGACATGGCGGGACAGGAGCCCCCGGCCGAGGGCGAGTCCGTTCAGCTCCAGGTGCTGATTCCGGCCTTCATGATTTCGGAACTGCGGCGCGCCTTCGAGATCGGCTTCCTGCTGTTCGTTCCGTTCGTCGTAATCGACATGGTGGTGGCCTCGGTGCTGATGTCGATGGGCATGATGATGCTGCCGCCCGTCGTCATTTCGCTGCCGTTCAAGCTGATCTTCTTCGTGCTGGTCGACGGCTGGAACCTGGTTGCCGGTTCCCTGGTGCGCAGCTTCGTCGGCGCCGGTTAGGCCGCGGCGGGCGCCGCGGCGCGGGCCGGCGCCACCTGGTCGCTCGTGGCGTAGACCTGACGATAGGACTCGAGGAAGGCGTTGAGGCTGTCGAGGCCGGAAATCTCGCGCGCCACCTTGCGGAATTCAATGCTGGTCGGCGTGACGTCGCCGGTCACGAAATCGAACATCGCCCATTCCGGGGTCTGGGCCATCTGCTCGGAGAATTTCGAGCGCACGCGCGATAGCGCCAGCTTGTCTCCGGCGAGGGCAAAGCCGACCGCCGCCTTGATGACGTTCATCCGCTGACTCGTCTCGAGCGGTGCATTGTTCTGCCCTGGCGACAGCATCATCTCCAAGAGTTCGCTGGCAGCGGTGTAGTTCTTCGATTTCCAGTAACCGTCGACGCGCAGCAGGTCGGCGTCCTTGCCGGTGACGCGGCTGAGCAGGTCGATCACGATCTCCTGCCGGCCGGCATCGATCAGGGCACGGGCTTCGAGAATGCGCCGCTGGCGTTCGAGCTGCGGGGAGAGGTCAGCGAGCCGCGTCCTATTGAGGATGCGCAGCGCCGCCTCGGGATCCCGCGCAGCGATGCGGATGACGGCGAGGTCGGCCGCGATCTGCGCCTGCGCCACGCCCTTCAGCCGGCTGTCGATCTGATACTCGAGCAAATCGGCCGCCTGCGTCAGCAGGTCGACCTTGACCAGCCGGCGCGCCAGGTTACGGATCATCTCGTCACCCCGGTTGCCCGGCGGCGTCAGGTGGCGGAAATCGTAATAAAGGCTCAGCGCGTCGATGGGCTCCAGCTCATCGGCTCTGCCATTGAGGTAGAGGTCGCTGAACACGTCCTGCGCCTGCGCCAGCAGCGCGTTGATCGAGCGGTTCTCGGGGTAGTAGGCGACCGCCTCCTTTACCGTCTCGAAGCCGAGCCGATAGTCCTTGTGGCGGAAATAGAGCTCGGCCAGCAGCTTCTGCATGTCCGCTTCAAGCGCGTTGCCACGCCAAAGCATGATCTCCGCGCTCAGCGTCTCCGTCGCCTTGGCGAGGTCGACGCGTTTGGCGCGATCGAGCAGCAGCAGTGTGCGGTACACCGCTTCCGCGCGGGTCGGGCGAATATCGGCGGCAATCACCTGGCCATAGGTGTCGAGGGCTTCGGTGATGCGGTTCTCCCCCTCGGAGATCCGCCCCTGCAGCAGGTGGTAGACGGTCACCTGCTCCGGATCGAGGTGCGCAAACTCGACTTCGTCCAGATAGCGAAGCGCCATCGGAAAGTCCTGCGTCTCGATGGCCGCCCGGGCGCCTGACAGCAGGAAGCGCGACCGTATCCAGATCGGGTAGGATTCGATCACGCCTTCGGATGACAGTGCATCCGTGCGGG
>Ga0066256_1003383_pt1 | contig 15560 bp, 8 predicted proteins | sample ThiBio_1000_biof_FD_87107 | JGI IMG/M metagenome (GOLD analysis project Ga0066256, IMG submission 87107) | Wastewater bioreactor microbial communities from Cape Town, South Africa - Thiocy_expt_1000_biof (version 2) | ecosystem: Engineered > Bioreactor > Thiocyanate-remediating >...
GGGGGCGGGGCGCGTCTACCAGTTCTCCGCCGCGCCGCGCGGCGCCACCGGGGACGGGATCGCGATGGCCGGGCGCGCGGGCGCGCGCGTCTCCAACATGGAGATGATGCAGTTCCACCCGACCTGCCTCTACAATCTGGAGGTCAAGAACTTCCTCATCACCGAGGCGGTGCGCGGCGAAGGCGGGCGGCTGATCAATCCGCGCACCGGCAAGCGCTTCATGGAATTCTACGATCCCGAGCGGATGGAGCTGGCCCCGCGCGACGTGGTCGCCCGCGCGATCGACGCGGAGATCAAGCGCTTCGGCCTGGATTACGTCCATCTCGACATCAGCCACATGCCCGCCGAGTTCGTGAAGGGCCATTTCCCCACGATCCACGAGAAACTGCTGGGGCTGGGCATCGACATGACGGCCGAGCCGATCCCGGTGGTGCCCGCCCAGCATTACACCTGCGGCGGCATCCTGATCGACCTTGCCGGCCGCACCGACCTGCCCGGCCTTTACGCCGCGGGCGAGCGCATTCCGACGGGCTTCCGTAAAGGGGGCGTCCTGCTGCGCGACGTACCAGCGGACGATGTCCCGCTTCCACAGGGTTCCATCGGCGAAGTTCGAGATCTGGTAGGCGCGTTTGCGTCCCGGCTCGTAGTCGGAGGGGCGCTGCACGACCCCGTCGAAACCGAAGAATCGCATCGCCATGATCACGAAGCCACCGCAGAGCCCGTTGTAACCGGTGACGAAACCAAGGTACCTCTGGTGGTATTTCTCGGCGACCGGATCACGGCCGCACATGCCGAGCACGCAGCGGTCGACATCATCGTTGCCGAAGGTGCGCCGGAAGTCCTCCCAGTTGTAGTCGGGTGCGCCGGCGTTCATGCCTCCGTTCGTGGCGGCCGAGCCATATACGTTGCGGAAGTCGATGACGTCGAGTGGTGGGGTGGTGGTCAGCGCCTTGCCGGTTTTCACCGACTTCACGGTCAGCGGTCCCGAGGTCGCCAGGAGCGGCACCTGGAGCGTGTACTGGTCGCGGGCGCGTCCGCCGACCTCGACCGTATGCCGGTCGACGATCGGCCACTTGACGTCATGCTGGTCGACGAACTCGATCTCGCACTGGCGAGGGAGGTAGCCGGTCACCACGGCCTGCGGGCCAAGGCTGTTGATCGGGCGGTTGATGGCGCTGCCCGAGGGGCTGGTGGCGGAGTCGACCTGCATGCCGGTGATCGTGTAGCTGCGGCCGGCGGTGACGGTGGTCCCGACGTCGGTGCCCGTGGAAGGCGTCGCCCGCACACTGTAGGTGCCGCCGTTGCCGGGGGTGGAGGGATTGCCGTCGGGGTCCTCCAACACGGTGAAGGGATAGGTGCCATTGCCCGAGACAGTCACGTTCGGCGATGGGACGGCGAACGAAGCCGGTCCGACGACGCTGCCGGTCAACCCGACGTTGACCGTCCCCGAAAACCCGCCGCGGACCGTGAACTCATCCTGAACCGGCTGGTTGCCGCATCCCCGGACCAGCGTGGCAGGGCCCTGGTTGCTGAGCGAAAGGGCCGGCGATCCGAGCACGGTCTGGATCAGGTCGCCGTTCGCCGCGGTGCCGGCGTCGGGAGACGCGGCGGTGCCGTGCACCAACAGCTGGCGCGAGCCTGAGAAAGGAAGCCAGGCGCTGATCTTCATGGTCACCGGGTCACGGCCCGTCACCGTCGGCGGCGTGAACTGGACGCCCGTGATCCCGGCTGGCGCACCGCCGGTCAGGCCGGGTGTGACGGCCCCGGTGGAGCCATTGAAGCGACGGATGCTCAGGGTCGCGTTCGCGGTCGATCCCTCGTAGAGGGAAACGCTCGGCGTCTGCAGTGCCAGGGCGAACTCCGGAGGGGGCGGCACGTCGTCCTTGGCGGCGTAGATGTTGTCGATGTAGACCGGCGGGATGTCGTCCTTGAGGCGCTCGGTCGAGTCGGTGACCTGGATCCAGACCGCTGCGATGCGGGTGCTGCCGGTGATTTCCCAGGAAACGTCTCGCGTGGTCGAAGCGGAGGGAAAGGTGATCGTCTGCTGGCTCAGCAGCACGGTGCCGGGACCGTAGAAGCGCACGATCGCCGGCATGCGACCGTCGGACTCCGGGGTTGTGTTTCGCAGCTGGAAGCCGACCTTGCGGCGGGTCTCGCGGAACTCGAAGGCGGCGTTGAACACGGTCGGATTGGTCACGTCGCCCCCGCCTCCGCCCTGGCAGGCGATCTGACCGGAACGGCCGGTGATTCCGCCGCTCCGGGCCGTGACGCCACAGTTCAGTCCGAACGCGGGCAGGCCGAAAACGGTGGGCTTGGCGAACTCGACCCCCTCCGGCGAAACGTATTGGGTCGTCACCGCGGTCCCGGAGGCGACCCGCTCGAAGTCCACCTTCGTGTCCGGCTGGGCCGCGGACGCGTGGGCTGCGCTCGTCAGCAGGACCAGGACCACAAGCGTGAACACGCGGCGCATCAGCGTCTCTTCTTCAGGATGGTGAGGGTGATCGAGCGCTGCTCGTTGCCGGTGGCGACGGTCAATCGGTAACGACCGGGGGAGAGCTTGCGGCGGCCGATCCTTCCGCTCAGCGCGACCTTGTTCGTGCCGGCGGTCAGGCTGCGATAGAGCTTTCCCGCCTTGCGGAAGATCTTGCAGCGGGCCCCCTTCTTCACTCTGGCCGAGCACTTGCCCTTTTTGCGGCGTCCTTTCAGCACCCGGTCGAAGCGCAGGCTCACGGTCGCCGCCGCGGCGAGACGGACCGTTAAGGTCGTACCCTGACCGGCCTTCGGCTTGCCCTTGGCCGGAGCAACCTGGAACTTCTTGCGCGAGAGCGACACCCCCTTCAGGATCGGTTTGCCGGTCGGTCCGGTCGGTCCGGTTGGCGAGGTCGGCCCAGTCGGACTGGTCGGTCCGGTGTCATCGATGGTCACGATCTCGGTCTTGGTCGCCGAAGTGCCGTCCGTGTCCTCGACGGTGGCGGTCACGCTGTAGGTCCCGGCCTGGGCGTACTTGTGAGTCGCGATCACGCCGTCCTCGGCCGGCGTGCCGTCGCCGAAGGAGAGCGTTCCGGTTACGGTCGGACCGTCCGGGTCGTACGAACCGGTGGCATCCGCGGTCACGCTGAGCCCGTCTGTCGCGACGTCCAGCGCGGCGACCGGCGGGACGTTGTGGTCGGCCCGGTCTCGCAGGAAGATGTCCCGTTCACCGCCCGGATCGTCGTCGGCCACCAGCGTGGTCGAGGTACTGGGAAAGACCGCGTAGCGGCCTGGGCCTCCGCTGAGTTTGACCCAGCCACTCACGTTTCCACCGGGGTCGCCGTTGGTCGAGAGGTCGAGCCGGGTGGTGGTTCCGGCGCAACGGTCCCGCAACACGGCGGCCAACCCCGACGGAGGTTGCGGGTACACGGCGCTCGAGGTGAAGGCGACCAGGCATCCGTCGTCGGAAATGTCGGGATTGGACCCGGTGCGCTGGTTGTCGGTCGTCGCGTTGGTGAGGCTGACCCGTTCGGTCGTGCCCTCGCAGCGGTCACGGGTGAAGACCTTTGGGGTCGTCCCGGCATCGCTGGCTACCAGGTTCGTGGCCTCGGAAGTAAAGGCGATCACGCAGCCGTCGCCGCTGATCGAGGAGGCATAGGAGTCACCGTTGCCCTCGGCGCCACCATTGCCCACGCTGGCTTTGGTGAGCAGTCCCGTTGCCAAGTCGGAGACGAGGATCTCTTCCTGGCCGGGCGTGCTGCTGGTGAAGAGGTTGGGGGCCGTGCTCGTGAACGAGACCCATTTCCCGTCCGCCGAAATCTCGGGGCTGCCCGAGAAGCCGCTGCTGCCCGGGCTGCCGCCCGGCGTCCGGCTGACCAGCGTCACGGCGCCGCTAGCCGTGTCCGCCACGTAGACCTGGCTCCCTTCAGTGGCGAAGGCGACACGTCCGCCATCGGCGTCGATCGTAAGTTGGGTGAGGCTGTTGCCGCCGGGGGCGGGGATTTGCTTCAGGGCGCCGGTCGCTCGATTCCACACGAACAGATCCCTGACGCTGCTCGGGTCAGTGGGACTTACAAGCCGTGGTCGAGCCGGAAAGGCGACGTACTGGCCGTCGGCGCTGACGTCCGCCGGGTACCGGTAGTTCACACCGACCAGATTGCCGTCGGTGCCGACGTCGATTGCGCGCGTCTGGCCGGTCAGCCGGTCGCGCAGGAAGTAGTCGGATGTCCCGTTCGTGTCGCCCGGGACGATCCCGTCCGTACCCGACATGAAGACGACGTAACGACCGTTGGCACTGACCGAAGGCCAACCGGTCACCAACGTGCCGACAGCCCCGACCCCGACCCGCGTCCCGGCTGAATTGCGGCTTTCCAGACTCGTCGTCGGGCCCAGCGCGAGGGCCCCCGGCGTCACAACCAGAAGGACGAGAGCGACCCACCCCACCATCTTGAGTGCCTTTCGGATCACAGATCGACCCAAACAGACCAGAGCGGGCCTGGCAACCCTGAGATTATCTCCCGATCACCCCGAGAATACGGGGGCCGACCCGTCACTGAGCGCACCGACCAGCCCGGCCCGGGCGCCGCGACCGCTCAGCCCGAGCTTCGCGTAGGCATGCGAGAGATGGGTCTCGACGGTCTTCACGGTCACGAAGAGGTCCTGGGCGATCTCGACATTGGTCCGGCCCGCGGCGGCCAGGCGGCTGACCCGAAGCTCCGATGCGGTGAACGCGTCGGCCCCGGGGCGGGCGACGCGCCGGGGTCGCCCGCCAGCCGCGCGCCACTCGTCCCGAGCCTGTTCGAGGAGCAGTTCGGCCCCGCAGCGGTTCGCCAGGTCGAGCGCGGTGCGCAGTTGCTCGCGCGCCTCGACCGGCTGACCGGCGCCGCGCAAGGCGGTGCCGAGTGCGAAGTGGCTGCGCGCCTGTTCGAGCTGTGCTTCCGATTGCTCCAGCACGGCGATCGATTCGCGCAGCACCTCGACGCCCGCTTCACTGCCCCGCAGGCGGCCGCTTGCGCGGAGCGCGATGCCCAGCGAGCGCGGCAGCCCGATCCGGCGGGCGAGCTCGAGCTCCTCGTCCGCGAGCCGGGCCGCTTCGTCCCGCTCGCCGGGTGGCAAGGCGAGCGCGAGTTCCGAGCGCCAGGCCAGCATGTTGGGGGCGAAGCCGAGCGTTCCCAGCACCTCCGCTGCGGCCCGGAGATCCTCGACTCCGGCCTCGCTTTCACCACGCGCCAGGCGCGACCGCCCCCGCACGTAACGGAGCAGCGCCCCGCCGCCGGTGGCGAGGAAGACTGGATCGATCGGAGCGTCCTCGATCAACTCGACCACGTCGCGGTTGCCGGGGCGTTCCAGCAGCGTGTCAGCGATCACGAAGACGAGCGTGGCCACCCACATCGGCACATCGGCTTGGAGGAGGAGATCGATCACGGGACGGATCTCGGCCTCGGCGGTGCGCAGGTCCCCGCGTCGGTCGGCGGCCAGCGCCCGGTATCCGGGTCCACCGGTGAGCGCCCGCATCGACCCGACCCGCCGGCCTTCCCGTTCGACGTCGTCGGCGACCTCGCAGAGACGGTCGTAACGCTCGGCGCAGAACAACGCCACGAAGACCTGGGCGGTGGCCCATCCGCCGGCGTCGCCATCGCCGAGCAGGGTGCCGTCCCGCAGCGCTCGTTCGGCGAGCGCGACCGTCTCGCCGGGGTCGGCACCGCGGGCGGCCGTCGTGCCGGCGATCGCCGCGCCGAGCGCATGTGCGCCCCATCCCGGGCCCTCGGCCAGATCGCGCACGCGGGCGAGGGCCGGTTCGAACCGGCCCATCAGCTGCGGATCGTGGCCGATCGTGGCCAGCCGCATGGCTTCGAACGCGGTCAGGACCTCGCGCTGTCCGTCACCTATCCCGTCCAGGACATCGTCTTCCACAAGCGGTCGCAGCTCGTCCCAGCGGCCCGCGGCCGACAGCGCGTCGGCGAGGGCGATCGTCGCCGTGACACGCAGCGACGGGTCAGCTGCCTCGGACAGCGCCTCACGCAGGTGGTCGATCGCGGCCGGGTCGCGGATCATCATCTCCGCGCGGCTCAACTCGAGCAGTATCTCGGCCTTTGGCGGGGCGGAGGAGCCTTCGTCGAGGGTCCGGCGCAGCAGCCGGATCGCGGACTCGGGTGCGCCGCGGGTGAGCGCCGTCCTCGCCGCCGCCAGCAGGCCGGTTGCGACCGGGTCGGAGCCGGCCGGGCGCAACGCGGCCAGATGGGCGCCGACCACCTGGGTCGGCGCCCCGGCCTCCGTCAGCAGGGCCGCGGCATCGGCATGTGCCGCATCGCGCTCGGCCAGCGATAGTCGGTCGTAGATCGATCGCCGCACGAGAGGATGGACGAAGGAGAACGGATCCTCGGTGCCGAGCACCTCCATCTGGTGCAGTCGCCGCGCCACGATGGCGGCCCGGGCGGGTTCGACGCCGGCCAGTCGCGCGGCGTCGGGTAGGGCGCCGCCGTCGCCCAGCACCGCCATCGCAGTCGCCAGCCTGGTTGCGTCCGGACCGACCTTGTTGACCCGGTGGGCGACCCGGTCGGCCAGCGTCGGCACCGATGCCTCGGCCACTCGCGCCGCGGCATCCGGTGAATGAAAGGCCGGTTCGGTCTCGGTCAGGTGCAGCGTGCGCAACAGTTCACGCAGGTAGAGCGGGTTGCCGGCGCTGGCGGTGTGGCAGGCCGCGCAGGCTTCGGCGGACGCTTCGGGTGCCTCTGCCCGGACGATCGTGGCAACGGCCTGCGCGCTCAGTGGCGCCGGCAGCACATGTTCGAGCGCGGGCACCGCACGCAGGTCGTCGATCAGGAGGGCAGGGGCGACCGGCTCCTGCGGACGGAGCGCGAGGACCAGCGCGACCGGCAGTTCGGCGATCCGGCGAGCAAGGAAGGCAAGCGCGTGGATCGATGCGTCATCGGCCCAATGCAGGTCGTCGACCAGGATCAGCACCGGCCCGGTCATGGCCAGGTTGGCGACCAGCCAGTAGATCGCGTTCAGGGCCGCGAATCGCTCGACGGTGCGATCGGCCACGATGCCGTCGGACGCCACGATGCGCTCGGCGGGCGCCGCCGCCCCGGCCAACAATTCCCGGCGATTCTCCGAGGACGCGGCCCGCAGCGTCGGCTCGAATAGCTGACGGATGCACCCGAACGCGAACTCGCTTTCCAGCTCGCTGGAGCTCGCGCCGAGCACGCGCAGTCCGTCGCGTGCGGCCTTCTCCCGTGCGGCACCGATCAGGGCGCTCTTGCCGCTGCCGGCCGCTCCCTCGATCAGCACCACCCGCCCGCTTCCGCCGGCGGAAGCGGCCAGTGCCTGCTCGATCGCGGTCAACTCGCGGTCGCGCTCGAGCAGCTCCGTGGTTCTCCCCGGTGCCGTGCGCGCCTCCATCACTGGGAGGATATGCGCGATCGACCGCGTGCAGGGCCAATTCACCGACCGCCCGGCGTTGCGCCGTTCCGGCTATCCCAGGGCTTGGTCGGCCACCAGGTCGGCCAGGGCCAGCGACGACGTCGCCGCCGGAGAAGGTGCGTTCCGCACGTGGACGTCGTCGCCGATCCGCTCGATGAGGAAGTCCTCGACCAGGTTGCCCCGTCGGTCGAGAGCCTGGGCCCGGACGCCCGAGGGTCCTGGGACGACGTCGGCGGCGGTCAGGTCGGGCAGCATCCGGGCTGCCTGCTCGGCCAGTCGAGCCGGCCGCAGCGAGTTGGCAGCCTCACCCAAGCTGGCTCGCCAGTGATGGCGCATGAGCGCCCAGGTGCCGGGCCAGCGCAGTGTCTCACCGAGGTCGCGGCGGCGCAGCTTCGAGACCCGGTAGGCATCCCGGGCGCCGGCGATCATCGCGGTCGGACCGATCAACAGCGCTCCGTCGAAGGTCCGCGTCAGGTGGGCGCCGAGGAAGGGCAGGTCCGGGTCCGGCACCGGATAGACGTTGCCGCGCACCAGGTCGGCCCGTTCGGCCCGGACCTGGAGGTAGCCACCCCGGATCGGCACGATCCGGGGTTCGGGTGAGCCCCCGCGGGCCCGTGCGAGGCGGTCCGATTGGAGGCCCGCGCAGAAGACGGCCTTGCCGCATGCGACCTGCAGGTCATCGAAGGCGGGCGTGCCCAGGTGGATCGTTCCCCCGGCCGCTTCGAAGTCCTGGGCGAAGGCGCCGGCGATCGCGGCGAAGTCGGTGACCGCGGTGGCGGGGGAGTGGAGGGCCGACAGGCCGCGCGCGGCCGGTTCGATCTCAGCGATCTCCGCTGCGTCCACCCGCGTCAGCCCATCGACCCCGTTGGCCCGGGCCCGACGTTCCAGCTCGTCGAGGCGGGGGATCTCCCTCTCGTCGGTGGCGATGATCAGCTTGCCGCTCGCCCGCCAGGGCAGGCCGTGCTCGGCGCAGTAGTCGCGCAGCCGGCCCGCACCCTCGACGCAGAGCTTCGCCCGGAGCGAACCGGGTGCGTAGTAGACCCCGGCATGAACCCCCCCGGAGTTGTGCGACGACTGGTGCGCCGCCAGCCGGTCTTCGGCTTCGAGCAGACAGACCGAGGCATCCGGTTCGCGCAGCTTCAGCTCACGCGCGACCGCCAGGCCGAGAATGCCCCCGCCCACCACCGCGATATCGCATGCTGATGGCGGTCGGTCGGTCCGGCTCATGCCAGAATTATCTACCTACGCGGGAACGGCTTCCTGGTCCTGGTCGGCGATCACCGCGACCAGTTCGTTCAACTCGGCCATCAGGGCCGTCAAATCGGCCCGGGCCTGGTCGTCAGCCAGGCGGCCATCCTCGATCTTCTCGTCGACCTTGCCGATCGCCAGCTCACGCTCGACGGTCGGGGTGCCGGTGATCGTGAACGACTTGCGGATCGACTGGTTGGCCCAGATCCCGCCGAAGGGCATCGGGCTCTGGGAGACGATCGCGGCCGGCTTGCCGGCGAGCGACGAGGCCTTGTGCGGTCGCGAGGCCCAGTCGATCGCGTTCTTCAGGTAGCCGGGAGGGCCCGCGTTGAACTCGGGGGTCACGATCAGCAGGGCGTCGGCCGCGTTGATCCGCGCGCGCAGATCCTCGACCTCCGCCGCGACCGGCTCCGGGCTTTCGGCCGCCGGGTCGTGGTCGGCGTTGGAGGCCGGGACCGAGGCGCGGCCCTGATAGATCTCGAGCTCCACGCCCTCCGGGGCGAGGTCGCCCGCGGCGCGGGCGACCTGCTCCGAGAAGGAGTTCTTTCGAAGGCTGCCGACGATGGCCAGGACCTTCATCGTCACTCGCCTGCCTTGACGGCCTCGACCGTGAGGACGAGCCGGACCTTCTCGGCGACCACGGCGGCGCCGTTGTCCAGCGAGGCGCCCCAGGAGATGCCGTAGTCATTGCGGTTGACTTCGCCGTTCGCCTTGAGGCTGAGGACCGAGGCGCCGGTCATGCCGACCCCGGCACCCTCGACCTCGACGGTCAGCGTGACCTCGTTGGTTACGCCGCGCAGGGTCAGGTTGCCCTTGACCTCATAGGTTTCGCCGTCGACCTTGGTCACGCCGGTCGATACGAAGGTGCCCTTGGGATGGTTCTCGGCGTCGAAGAAGTCCGGGCTGAGGAGGTGGCCGATCAGCTGTTCCTCGGGCACGTTGACGGTGGCGACGTCGATCGAGCCTTCGATCCCGGTGATGCCTTCCTCACCGACCGTGATGTTGCCTTCGAAGCCGCCGAAGCTGCCCCGGAAGGTCGAGATGCCGAGGTGCTTGACCTCGAATCCGACCTGGGTGTGGACGGTGTCGACCGCGTAGGTGCCGGTCTCGATCTTGACTGCCTGTTCGGTGGTGCTCATTTTGTTTCCTCGTTCTCGGTGATCGCTTGAAGTTGACTGAGAAATTGTTGCGTAAGCAACTGTCTGGCGAACACCATACCAAAAATAGTTGCGTTGTCAACTACCTGCGCTACAATGTGCTCTATGGCACAGGCCTTGGCCACATCCGGACCCCTCCCGAATCCCTACGAAGGGACGACACACGAAGCCGCTTTCCAGGCGATGCGCAGCGCCTATCTGCTGATCTCGGAGCGGTTCGAAAAGGAACTGGCCGAGACGGGGCTGCCGGATCTCGGGTTCTTCGGGGTGCTGCTCGCCCTCGATCAGGCTCCCGAGCCGAGCCGCCCCCGCGACCTGCTCTGCAAGGTCAACGTGACCAAGAGCGGGCTGACCCGTCTGGTCGACCGGATCGAGAAGGCCGGGCTGCTCGAGCGCACCTACTGCCCGTCAGATCGTCGCGGCACCTTCCTGGTGATCACCGACCAGGGCCGGGAGACCCTCGCCAAGATGCTGCCGGTCCGCGAACGCGTCTTCAAGGAGAGCTTCGTCGACCTGGTCGACGAAGGCGACGCCGAGACGGTCGCCCGGACCCTCGAGGCCGTCTCACAAGGCATCTATGAATCCCTCAACGCTGACGGTTCCTGCGATTCCGAGTAGCCGCTAACGGTTCGGGTCTTCGTCCAGGAAGTCGGCTTCGGCCGGGATGATCTCGGTGGCTGCTTCTTCCAGGCTCTCGGGTTTGCGAGGGGATTCGGCGTTCGGTCGTTCGTTCTCTGGTTCGGGGTGGCGTTCCAGTGGTGGGAAGGCGTCCTCGTTGGGAACCTCCCAGGCCTGGATCTGGGGCAGCCGCCACATCAGGCTGGCCGCGACCAGTCCGAGCGCCGCGGCGAGCATCGCCACGAACCACTGCGGCGCACCGAGCATCGACATGTCGAAGAAGTCACGTAGCTGGGGCACGGCGAGGATGCCGGCGAAGAGCGCGCCGAGGCCGGCCACCATGGCCAGCATGTAGCTCTGGATCGCGATGTGCTCCCGGCCGGGGCCCCGCTCCAGCAGCAACACGAAGCAGAGGCCGAGGATGATCAAGGTCGTGGTCGCCGCGGTCCTTCCCTCCTGCAGGCTGCCGCCGAAGGCGACGTCGACCAGGAAGAAGGAAAGGATCGAGGCGAGGGCGGTGGCGATTCCGGCCGGGACCGCGAACGCGCCGAGCGCCTTGAGCAGCCGGCCGCGGTAGAGCGGCCCGTCCGAAGGGGCGAGCGCGAGCACGAAGGAGGGGATGCCGATGGTCAGGAAGGCGGCCAGGGTCAGGTGGCGCGGCAGGAAGGGGAAGGTGAACCCGGGCACCGAGACCAGCACGATCAAGGCCGCCGCGTAGACGGTCTTGGTCAGGTAGAGGCGGCCGAGCCGATGGATGTTGCGGGCGATCCGGCGGCCCTCGGCGATCGCCTCCGGCAGCCGGCTGAACTGGTCCTCGAGCAGGACCACGTCGGCGACCGACTTGCTCACCTGGCTGCCCGAGCCCATCGCGACGGCCATCCGGGCGCTCTTCAGCGCGGGCACGTCGTTGACCCCGTCGCCGATCATCGCCGTGTAGGCGCCGGCCTCGGCCAGGGCGGCGACCAGCCGCCTCTTCTGATCCGGCCGGATCCGGCAGAAGATCGTGTTGGCGGCAGCGACTTCAGCCAGGGCTTCCTCGTCCTCCGGCAGGTCCGGACCCTCGACCACCCCGGCGTCGGTCGGGATGCCGACCGCGGCGGCGACCGCGGTGACCGTGGCCCGGGCATCGCCGGAGATCAGCTTGAGGGCCACATCCTCGCTGCGCATCAGCTCCAGGGTCTCTTCGACCCCGGGCCGCAGGTTCTCGCGCAGGACGACCAGTGCGACCGGCTCCAGGCCGGTCGGATGCCCGTCGTCGCCGCTGGCCGGCAGCGGGGCGGCGGTCCGGCAGAGCGCCACGACCCGGCGGCCGGCCGAGGTCTCCTCCTCGAGCTTCCGCGCCAGGTCCTCACCGAGCGTGAGGGCGCCGGAGGCGATCATCAGGTCGGGGGCGCCGAGCACGAGGCTGTAGCGGGCGCCGCCTTCGTCGAAGGTCAGCGCGCTCCATTTCCACTCGGAGGAGAAGGCCACCTCGCCGACCACCGGCTCGGCCTCGGCCGGGAACTCCGCGGCGATCGCCTCCAGGGTCAGGTTGCGGTCGCCGGCACTGGCCGCGTACCGGCCCAGCTCCCGGGCGGCCAGCCTCGAATCGGTGACCCGGGCCGGGACCACCTCGACCACGGTCAGCTCACCGTCGGTCAGGGTGCCGGTCTTGTCGACGCAGATCGTGTCGCCCGAAGCCAGCGCCTCGGTCGCGCTCATCTGCGGGACCAGGGTCGCCCGCCGCGCCATCTTCACCGCGGCCACCGCGAAGGTGACGCTCATCAGCAGGACCAGTCCCTCGGGGATCAGGGTGATCAGGCCGGCGGTCGCGGTCTGGGCGGCATCGACGAGGTCGACGTTCCGCACGATCAGCGAGCCGATCAGCAGCGCGGCCAGGGGCAGCAGGATCCAGGTGCAGACGAGGATCACCTGGTTGACCTCTTCCTGGAGCGGCGAGGGCGGGTGGCGGAAGGCCTTGGCCTGGCCGGCGATCTTGCCGGCGTAGCTTTCGTCCCGCACCGCGGTCACTTCGCAGTGGCCGGAACCGGAAATCACGAAGCTGCCGGAAAGGATTTCGTCCCCCGGCGCCTTGCTGATCGGGTCGGATTCGCCGGTCAGCATCGACTCGTCGACGGTCAGCCCGCGGGAACTGGCCATCCGGCCGTCGGCGACGACCTGCTCGCCGGGCGTGAGCCGGATCAGGTCGCCGGGGACGACCTCGTCGGCCAGCAGCTCGAAGTTCTCCCCGTCCCGGATCACCTCGGCCCGCGGCGCGACCAGGACCGCCAGCCGGTCGAGGGTCTCCTTCGCCCTCAGCTCCTGGCGGATGCCGATCCAGGTGTTGACGATCGCGATCATCCCGAAGACCGCATCGGCGATCAGGCCAAGCGAGAGGATCAGGACGAAGAAGATCGCGATGATCAGGTTGAACAGGGTGAAGACGTTGCCGGCGACGATGCTCGAGGTCGACCGCGAGGAGTGGGGCTGGGCCGGGCCCAGCGCGTGCAGTCGTTCGGCCGCCTCGGCCGTGGAGAGCCCGGGGCCGGGATCGCCGGTGGGCAGGACCTGGGTCACGGTTTCGCTCACGGGGTGATTGTTACTGGTTGGGAACCCGGATCGGGTCAACGCGGTAAATCGACGAAATAATCGATCAGTCGGTCGGTCGCTTCCCGAAGCCGCCGGAAGTAGGTAGAGCGGCTCAGGTGGAGGCTGTGGGCGGCGGCGTCATGGCCGCCCTCCGCGTCCAGATATCCGCGACGGATGGTCTCCCGGAGCAAGATCTCCTGCCGGGAGTCGCCGAAGATGCGTTCCAGGGCAACCTCGATCTCGTGGCGCAAACCGTTTGCCCGCCGGCTCGGCTCGCCCCGGGCGAGCGGGTTCTGGGCCAGGGCGGCGGGGTTGTGGAAACGGCGGAGCGCGTCCCTGAGCGCGGTTTCTACCTCGGACCGGTCGGGGCCGCCGGGGCGCATCACCCCGGCGTCACGGTCGATCAGCGAGCGGACCGTTGCCAGCATGCCATCCGGCCCGTGATCGAGACGATGGCACTCGATCCTGCCCAGTGGGCGCGTCAGGTCCAGTCCCGGCAGGTGTTCGGCCCCGATCGAGCGGCTGAGCGCGACCGCTGACTCATCGGTCGGATCGACCGGCCCGTAGAAGTAGCGGGGATTGACCAGACCGGAAGCAGCCGTCGCCGCGGCGTTGAGGAGAGCGACCACGGAAGAGCCAGCGGACGTTCCGTTCCTGCCGAATACGAAGGTGTCGCGCCAGAGGATGGCTTCGCGCCCGCCCGGGCTGGCCGCGGCATGGGCCAGCCACGGGCCGAGCCAGGGATCCTGGTCGGCCCAGGCCGGGCAGTTGTCCGGGGTCACCGCGATCGCGAAGCCGGCCATCCGGCCGGCCTCGTCGCGGGCCACGACCACGCGGTCGGGTGCCTCCTCGAAGAACCGCTCCACCCAGGGCCAGAGTTCGGTCCGGCGGTCGCCGGCCAGTTCGGCGGCGCGCTCCAAGTCACCGGGCCGGACCGCGTCGGCACGGTGGATCTCGCTGCCGTCGACGCCCCATTTGACCGCCGGATCCTCGATCAACGCGGTCATCTCGGCGATCAGCTCGGGCTCGCCGGCGCGGATCCGCCGCTCCAGATGCTCGGCGACCCGGGCCCGGGTCAGTCGTTCGCCGGCCGGGTCCTGGCCCTTCGCCACCGCCTTGATCGCGGCCCGCATCCGCTCGTGAAGGGTGACCCGGGATCCGTACGGCTCACTGAACGAAAGCGCGGAGAGGCGATCGAAGGCGGCGCCGCCATCGATCCCGAGCAGCTCCTCCAGCAGTCGGGAATCGACCGACCGCGCCACGGCGGCGAGGACCAGTGCCCGGTCGGTTTCGTCGCCGTCCCCGATGTGGCGCACCAACGCCTCCGCGATCGTTCGGTCGGAATCGAGCCGGTCCGGGTCCAGGTCGGGGTCGCCGCGCAGCGCCTCGGCGGCGAGCGCGATCGCGAGCGGCTCGCCACGAGACCAGTCGAGGACACGCTCGGCAAGGTCTGGCTGGTCGATTCCTTCCAGGCTGAGGAGGGTCCGGGCCTCGGGCTCGCCCAGGGGGCCGAGCTTGACCTCACGGATCGCCGGACCCCATCCGTCTCGCCGCCAGCCGGCCTCGGGAGGCTCGCGACCGGCGATCAGCAGCCGGGTCTCCGCCGGGAGTGATGGCAAGACCCGCTCGCGCAGATGCGCGGCGAGCCGGCCGGTGCGTTCGAATGAATCGATCGAGAGCAGAGTCGGTGGTGCCGGCCCGAGATCGCCGATCGCGCGTTCGAGGGTGCCCGGTGCCGGGTCGAGCCTTCGGCAGTCGACTCGCTTCACGAGGAACCCGGCATCCGCCGCCAGCCGGCCGAAAGCGGTCAGCAGAGTGCTCTTGCCGATCCCCCCGGGGCCGTACACGTAGCCGATCCGTACCGGTGAATCCGCTTGCAGGAGTTCGCCGAGCCGATCCAACTCCCGCTCGCGGCCGACGAAGCGCCGGGTGCCGATTGTGCTCAGATGGTCAGCCAGAGTCGACATGGGACGAGGCTAACGGCCTCGTTCACGGCCGTCGAGTGAGACTGGATTGAGACTGATCCGGTTTCCCGGCGGGAGTCCGCCGCGAGAGCATGCTCCCGACAGGTCTGAAGTGAAGGAGGCGGGCAATGAGGATTGGATTTCGAGGAGCCGGGGTTGCTCTGCTCGTGGCGGCAGGAGCCCTGGCTGGTTCCGGGGCGGCGTCGGCCACGGTGATAAACGTGGACACGCTCACCGATGAGCACGGCACGGGTGCCGGATGCTCGTTGCGTGAGGCGGTCGAGGCGGCCGCGAAAGATGTCGCCTTCGGCGGCTGCCCGGCCGGTGAGCCGATGCCCACCACCGATCAGATCCGCCTCGGCCCGGGTGATCACCGGCTGACCATCGCTGACGCCTCCGGTGACGAGAACGCGAATGTGAGTGGCGACCTCGACGTGCGCGGCCCCGTCCAGATCATCGGCTCGGGCCGAGGGCAGACCGCGATTCGCACCACCGTCACCGGACGGACCATCCATTCTTTTTCGTCGAGCTTCGTCGCCCGTGACCTGACCATCGCCGGCGGCAACATCTCGGCCGAACCGGGTCAGGACAGCTGGGGCGCCGCCTTCAGGTC
>Ga0066256_1003385_pt1 | contig 15537 bp, 11 predicted proteins | sample ThiBio_1000_biof_FD_87107 | JGI IMG/M metagenome (GOLD analysis project Ga0066256, IMG submission 87107) | Wastewater bioreactor microbial communities from Cape Town, South Africa - Thiocy_expt_1000_biof (version 2) | ecosystem: Engineered > Bioreactor > Thiocyanate-remediating >...
CCCGCCGCCGCCGCCGCCACACCCGCCGCCATGGCCGCCATGTACACCGCCGCCGGCGGCGGTCGTGACGCTGCCCCCCGCGCAGGCGCCGCCAGTCGATGGCATGACAAGGTACGGGTCCGACGTCTCGGTGGTGTACATGCCTGGCCGCCCACCGCCGCCGCCGCCGCCACCTGTAGTGCTGCCGCCGGCCGGGTCCGGCGCCACCCGGTGCCGTGACATGTATGACCCCATGGCTGCCGTGCGCTGGGGCCGCTGCTAACTTATGTGGGGTGCGTTATGGTGCTGGTGCTGCTGCCGCCAGAGATGCGTGCAGCAGCAGCAGCGGGGGAACGGTGCACGCGGCGGCCACCACCACCATGTGGATGCCGGCGCGCTCCCTCCTCCTTTGTGAACAGTAGTGTATCTGCGCGCGGCGCGGTGGGTGGGGCGGGGGGTAGTTGAACGCGCGCGTGTGTATCAGTATTAACTTCATGTGCAGCGCCGCCACCTGTTGGTGCCACCGCCGCACCGCGCCACTCCACGGCGTTGCAGTTCACCCGTGCGCATCCGCCACCGCATCCGTGGCCGCCGCTGTGGTGGCCGTGGAAGCGCCCAGCCACGCCGCCGGTGCCACATCAACAACTCACAACCCAGCGCGCCGCCAGTAGCGCCACCACACCCAGCCACATGAATGCACACGCAGCGACGGCGGCAACCGCAACGCTGCCAAAACGCGGTGCGTTTGGCGGCAGTGGGGAGGTAGGGTTGGCGGTTCGCACCTTGGCCGCGAGTGCGCGCTCGATCCCCGTCATCGCGCCATCGCGCACCCGCTGCCACCCCTGTTCGTGTGCCACGCGCAGGCCGCCGCACAGCAGGGATGCCGGCGCCGTGTACCCACCTTGTGTGCCGTACGGCTTGCGTGGCACGCGGGCGCCGGCGGCCGGTGGGTGAGTGCAGAGGCAGCGGCGGAAGCCTGCCTGCCTGCCTCACCACCTCCACCACGACGACGGCGACAGCCACCGAGGCGACGCGCACGCTTGCGCGCGCACCCAGACGCGCACACCGCTTGCCACCCCCACTGCTGCTGCTGCTGCTGTCGCTCGCCACCGACGCCTGTCACTGGCACCGCACGCGCAGCCGGCGTGTGTGCGCAGGCTGCTGCAGCTCTGCCTTTCTGCCAAAGTTGCCCGCTGCTGTCGCTGCCGCTGCCAACATGCCTGCGTGGCGCACCTGCGTGCCCCTCCCCGCCACCCAACCCACATACCACACTGGCTGCTGCTGTTAAGTACTAACTGTGAACTGCCGCTGCGTTACAATTGCCGCACCCCGTGCGTACCCTTGTTTGAACCCTGTGTGCACAGCGCCAGCAGCTGCTGCGGCACTCCGATCCAGCGCCGCGCCGGCCACGGCTGAAATGCTCGTTGTCGCGCCACCCAACATCACGGCGCGCGCCGCACGCCCGAAAACGGCATGCCGCACGCCGCTGACGTACACTCGCCGCCGCCGCACAACAAGGTACTGTGGCACTGCCTGCTACACTGGCCGCGCACCGCGCCGTGTGCCGTGCACCAGGCTGTGCGCACCACCTCCTCCGCCACCCCTCTTTGACCTATCTCGCCGCCCCTGGCTGTCTGTCGCGCGCGCGTTTGCACACACCCGGGAACAACCGCCGCGCGCAACGGAACGCCGGGCACACGCGCATATACGGTGGCAGTGCCACAACGGGCGGTGAGTACAACGGTGCGCCACCCGCAAGCAACCCTACCCCTGTGATGCGCGGCGTTGTGCCACCCTGCCACTGCAGTGCGGGCCACGCACATCCGCGTTGCTGGCCACGCACGGCCAGCGGCAAGAAGAAGTAAGGGGCGGCCACGGCTCGGTTTGGGACGCGCGCCAATGGATTGTAAACCACGCACAGGTGGGCACGCTACCCACTCACCAGCGTGCGTCAGCGTGGGCGCGGGCGCAGCAGCAGCGTGGTGCGTGATATGCGTCTGCTGCTGCTGCTGCTGGTTGGTTGGTTGGTGCAGCGGCCGTGTTGGCCGCAGCATCGCAGCACCAGCTGCAGCAACGGCAGTAGGTGCAACACCAACGCCACCCACACCGGCACGCTCGCCGCCGCCGCCACACCACCCCATACACCTGACTCACCACCAGCAGCGACAGGTGGCGCCCGCCCGCCCGCCGCGGCCACGCCCGCCGCGCCATGGTGCGTCGTCCGCTGCAGCCTGAGCGCGTGCGGCCGCATCAGAGACGCCGATGGAACGAGAGGCGCGAGTTCCATGTTTAGGTGCCGCTCCCGCGCTAACGGCACGCAACGTACCTTCTGACAACCCACCGCCTGTGTGCCGTGGGAGTGATCGCTGGAGAATAAAAACAATCCGCGGTGTGCCGCCGTGATATTTGCGCCCGTGCTGTTGAACCCCGCCTGGCCATCTCTGGCACGGTGGGTTCAAGGCGTTCCGTGGTCCGACCGCGCGTTGAACTGTTGAACACGCGCCACGGCGCGCCGCGCGCTGCGTTCCAACTTCCAATACATTTGTGGCAGTATTGTGCGCCAGCGCCAACTCGCGGCGCGCAGTTGCACTGCGCAGTCACAGCAAACGCTACGAGTTCAACGACGTCAAACTGTCGAGCCGGGAGCAATGGCATCACTGGCATGATCACTGCCACCAACAGCACGCGCTGGCAGCGCTGCCTCGGACAGCACCGCCGCAGGCGCCGCCGGCGCGGGTGCCACAGGTGGCGGCGCAAAGTCAGCCAGCATGCTGAGTGGCTGCGGCGGCGGTGAGAGCGGGGTGGTGGTGAGCACTGGTGCTGGCAGTGCTGCTGGCACCGCAGGCGCACGCCATGGCGACGGGTCAGGGCTGGGCAGCGCGCTGGACGGCGGCGGCGGCGGCGGCGGGAAGGCAGGGTGTGCCATGCCACCACCACTACCACCACCACCGGCGGCAGCTGCAGCAGCGGCAGCAGCGAGCGGGAAGTGTGGCGGCGTTGCCATGGCACCACTACCATTACCGCTACCAATGCCAGCGCTGACAGCGACGGGCGGCGCGGGGCGCGACGGCGAATGCATTAGCGGCGACAGCACGCTCGCAGGCAGGCCAGCGGGCACGCCATGCGGCGGCGACGACACTGGCCGCGGCGGTGGCGGCAGCGGTAGACCAGCCCCGGGGGGCGGCTGCAGCCTCGGCGGCGGCTGGAAGGATGCCGGGATGGCAGGCGCCGCGCCGCCAGGTGGCATGCCAGCGGGCGGGCGCAGCGAGCCCAGCATGACGGCGCGCAGGCGCGCCTGCATGTCGGGCGTCAGCATGGCTGCCAGCTGGCCGGGGTGGGGGTGCTGCGGCGCGTACATTGCCGGCGGCACCATGGCCGGCGGCGCGGAAGCGGCGGCAGCGGTGGACGGCGGCAGTCGCTGTTGCGGCAGCAGCGGAGCGGGCACGGACGGCAGGCCGACCGGCGGCAAGCCGTTGGGTAGTGCGTGCGCGTAGCGCGGCAGGGACGGCATGGCCGGCGGCGGTGGCGGGAGGAGCGGGCGCGGGGGCGGGACCCCACTGCTACCGCCGCCGCTGCCGCCGCCGCCAACACTAGCGCGTGCGGCACCGGGCGACGGCATGTACAGTACGGAAGCACCAGCGGCGGCGGCACCGCCGGCGGGTACAAATGGTGGCGGCAGAAGTGGTGCCGCCGGGCGAGGCAGCAGGCCGGGCGGCAGCAGCGCACGGCCACGGCGGCGCGCGGCTGCAGACGCCAGCTCCACCACCGCGCCGCGTGTGGTTGGCTCGGCGGCGCCCTCGTAGTTCAGCGTGCCCGGCAGGAAGCCAAGCGCCACGCCGTGCCGGCCCGGCATGCACCGCAGGTTTACACCCGCGCCAGGCGGCAGCGGCACCATCACCACCTTCACACGCAGCTTGATGCCGCTCACGCGTGCCGCGGCGGCGGCGGCTGCCGCTGCGGCCGACGCCTGCGCTGCCGCTGCTGCCATGGTGGCAGCGGTGGCAGCCGCAATGGACGCGGCGCTGCTGTCGCCGCCTCCGCCGCCGCCGCCACCGCCGCCACCACCGCCGCCGCCTGCCATATCGTCATCCTCCAACATCCCCACCGCCACACCCAGCTCGCGCCGCCGGGCGCGCGCCTCCCGCACAGCGTCTGCCACGCGTGCCGCCTCCCGCCGCTCCTCCTCCACTCGCCGCCGCTCCGCCTCGCGCCGCTCCGCGTCGTCGCGGTCGCGCGCGGCGCGGAAGCGGTCCCGCACCGCGCGCTCCACCCGCCGCGTCAGGTCCTCCACGTACGCGTCGTGCGCCGCCGAGATAGCGTCCGCCACCGCGGGCGCCAGGTAGCGCGCCAGCGAATTCACGTCAGCGCGCAGGCCGGGGTACCGCGCGTATTCGGGCAGCGCGGCGGTCAGGTCGGCAATGGCGCGCACCTTGTCGCCGTGCGGCAGGCGGTCCAGCAGCGCAATGACGCGCGGGCGGTCAGCACCCACTAGCGCACCAGGGCGGGCCACTGGCACCAACGCCCCACCACCACTGCCGCCACTGCCGCCACCACCGCTACCACCGCCGTCTGCATCGCCCCCCACACCATACACCATGCCATCAACGTCGTCGTCATAGCCGCCGGCGCCCCCCGTGCCGTCACCGCGCGCCGCCTGCCGCGTCGACCGCCGCCGCTCCAATCCCACCGCCTCCGCAATACGCAGCTCGCGCCGCATCTCGCGCTCCAGCCGCTCCGTCGCGCGTGCCGCCGCCTCCGCTGCACCCGAAATCAGCTCCCGCCATGTCGCCGCCAGCGTCTTGTCGGCCACCGTCACGCGCCCCGCCGGCGCGCTGTCGTCGGTGCCGCCGGTGGCCACCGTGAACACGTTGCGGCCCGCCTCCAGCGCCGCCAGCGCGGCGCGGCAGCCTTCCACGGTGTCAAACGCGACGCGCCACACGGTGGCAACGCGCTTGGACGACCGCAGCTTGATGTGCGCCTGCACATACCAGCGCGGCAGGAGGGCGGCGGCTGCCACGGCGTTGGCAGCAGCGGTCGCCTCGTCACTGCCACCGCCGGCGACGGCGGCAGCGGCAGCGGCAGCGGACGGCCGCGCCGGCTGCACGGACGCCAGGGGCGAGCCTGCCGGGAAGGTGTAGTACCGGTTGCCGCGGCTGTCCTCCGCCACCGGCGTCACGCACAGGCCGGCGGCATCCACCTTGCCGCTGGCGGCGTACGCTGCCACGTCATCCCCTGCCGTCGTCAACCGCGCCATGGCGAGCGCCATGAGCAGCCGCAGGCGCGCCGTGGCGGGCACCTCGTGCCATGCTGCGGTGGCAAGCGGGTCCACCCCCACGCCGCCGCAGTGCGCCTCCAGGAACGTGTCCCACTCCCACAGCTCCGCCACGTCGTCTTCGTCCGCCTCTGACGCGTCGTCGTACAGCGCGCCCACCATCTCGCCCGCCGTCAGCTTGTCGCGCGCCACCGCCAGCTCCGCCTCATCCTCCTCTTCCGTGTCGCCCGCCGCCGCCACGCCCGCTGCCGCCACCACCGCGGCAGCGGCGCGCCCGGACGCAGCGCGCGTGTTCCAGGCGCGGCCGCCGCCGCTGCCACCCGCCGCCGCCCGCGACGCTGCTGCTGCCGCCTCTGCCTCTGCGTCGGCACGAACCGCAGCGGGCGCCAACGACCTGCCCACCTCCACCGTCGCGTCCATGGGCAGGCCAGAGTCAGTGAGCGGCACGGGCCACAGACGCGCGCGAGCCACAGCCGGCCGTGGCGCCGCCGGCTGCGGTGCGACGGGCGGCGCAAGCGACGACAGCGCGCCAAGGCCCGTGCTGTCAAACAGCGACTTGCGCGGCCGCCCGCGCGGCCGCCCCGTCGGCACCCGTGGCTGCCGCGGCGGCCGGGGTACCACAGTGCCGTCCGGCAGGGTGATGGTGCGCGCGCCATTGAATACGCGCGGCCGCCGCCCACGCCGCCGCGAGCCCATGGCAGACCGCCGTGCAGCGCGCCGCCGCGCCGCTGCCCTCGCTGCCGCCGCCGCCGCTGCTGCTGCAGCCGCCGCCGCCGCTGCTGTTGCTGCATCCCCAGTGGCGGCCTCACCAGGCGCCGCCACTGCGCCGTCGGCTGGTGCAGGAGCTGATACGGGCACGTCCTCCCCTGCCGCCGCGGCGGCATCCGCGGCAGGGTCGTCGCCGCCGTCGCTGCCGCCCTCGCTGTCATTCCCACTGCCGTCCTCGTCGCCGCTGTCACTTCCGTCGTCCCCACCGCTGCCGTCGTCGCCCTCCTCGTCATCCTCCTCCTCGCCCTCGCCCTCGCCGCCGCTGTTGTCGCCGGGCGTACCGCCATTTGGCACTGGTGGCGGCGGTGGTGCATCCGCCAGCGACGTGCCTGCCATCACCACGTCGTCAGCTGCTGCCGGCGCGGATACTGCCGCCGCCGCCGCTGCCGGCGTGGTAGCACGTGGCGGAGAGCGGGGCGGGGAGGACGGCGGTGGTGGCTGGGATGACGGCAACGTGGGCGGCACCTCCGGGGGGCTAGCAGCAGCTGGGGGAGCGGGAGGCGGTGCCTCCGCCTCGGCGGCGGGTTGAGGCGCGTCAACGGCATCCACAGCAGGCGCCACACCACCCGCCTCCTCCCCCTCACCACCGGGTGGTACATCATCCCCGCCGCCGCTACCGCCGCCGCCGCCGCCGCCGCTGTGCCGCCGCTCCTGCCGCGCAGCCCGCTCAGCATCGCGAGCGGCACGGCGCTCGGACTCAGCGGCAGCGGCGGCAAGTCGCGCTGCCTCGGCAGCCGCCGCGCGCTCTTCGTGCAGCATGACCACGTCGGAGCGGTAGGCGTCCGGCTGGTACGCGGACGCCAGCGGCATGCTCGGCAGCCAGTCATCCTCCAGCACGTCACTTGCGCCCAGGGCGCTGGGCAGCAGCGCACGCGTCCGTACCATGACATCTGCCACCACCGGGTCATACTCGCTGCCCGCCTCACTGCTGCTGCTGCCGCTGCCGTCGCTGTCGCTGCTGCCATCGTCGTCGCCGCTGCCATCACCGGCGCTGCTGGCATCTTCCTCGCCTGCATCGTCGTCATCGTCGCTGCGCCGCTTGGACCGCGCCGAGCCGCGGCCTCGCTGCTGCGCCTTGGCACGCTGCTGTGGCGTCTGCCGGGCGGCGCGCGCATGGCTGCGCCTGCGGCTACGACCGCCGCCGCCATTGCTCTCGCTGTCACCGTCACTACCACCGCTGCCGTCGCCGTCGCCACTGTCGCCGTCCTCGCTAGGGAGGGCGGCGGCGCCCCGGCGACGCGCACCGGCGCCAGCGGCACGGCTCAAGCCAGCGGCACCGGCGCCACGCTTCCGACCGGCGGCAGTAGGCGGCGGCGGTGGTGGAGGGGAGGGTGAGCGTGCCAGGTCACGCACCGCTTCCAACACCTGGCCGTCGCGGCTGGAGGTGCCCACCACCTGCGCAACGTCCTCATCTCGGCAGCGCTGTACCAGGACGTCGGTGAGGGTGGCGAGCGCGTGGCGGCGCATGTACCACGCGCGCACCGTCTGCCGCATGAACGACGCGCACCACGCGTAGTCCATGCCCTCCCCGCGCCCCAGCTTGTCGCGCACCGCCTTGTCGCGCAGCAGCAGGCGGGACATGACCTCATTCATGAGCGCGCTGTCGCGCGGCGCCACCAGGCCCTCCTCCAGCGCGGCAATGGAGAAGGCGCGCACATGCAGGTAGGGCGCCAGCGCGGTGAGCAGCAGCGCCAGCGCCGCCGTGTCGGGGTTGGCACGCACCGCCGCCAGCTCGCTGGCGCCGGCATCCTCTACCAGGAAATCCACGCCGGGGGTGGGCAGGCTGCGCAGCACACGAGCAGACGGCCCACCACCTGCTGACTGCGCCGCCGCGCGCGATCGAGGCGCCGCCGCCAGCGCAGCCACCGCCACGCCCTTACTACGCCGCGGTGCGCGCCCTGCCGCCAGTGGTGACGGCTCCGGCGACGGCGACGGCGAAGACGACGGCGACGGCGGCGTTCGTGCTGGCGTAGTGGTGGAGGTGGCTGCCAGCGCCGCCACAGCACGCATCGCCGCCGACCGTCGCGGCGGCGGCGCTGGTGCTGGCGCAGGTGCTTCTACATCGGGTGCCGGCGTGGCCGCCGCCGTTGCTGCCGCCACACGCGATGACCGCCGGCCGCCGCCGCCAGGAGTCGTGGTGGACGGCGGCGGTGGTGCTGGCGAGGATGCCGCCAAGCTGGCAGCCGTGGACGCGCGAGTCGGGTGTGACGGTGCAGCAGGGGCCGCAGTATCCGCCACTGCTGCTGCTGTTGCTGGTACTGGCAGCGTGCCGATGGCACTGCCACGTCGTGGCCGCGCCTCCCGTGCCGCCGCCATGATGTCCTCCTTGTTTGTTGTGTTATCTAACTATGATAGTGCTAGCAGTAGGGGGAGCCCAGCGGCGTCAGCCTGCCCTGCTCCACCTCGTTGCAACGACGCTGTCAACGATGGCTGCGACCGCGACGACGACGATGGCGGGGATGATGATACGGTATAGGTTGCACGCGGCCACCCCTTTTGCCCGCCGCCGCGTCGCTCTCCTCCTCCTCTCCCCTCTCCTCTCTAGTGCCCTCTAGTGGTCTCTCTAGTCGCCTAGTGGTGGGTGCGTTGCGGCCGGCGTGTGGGGCGGCGGGGAGGGTGGTAGGCAAGGGAACAACAATGCCGCATGCACGTGGGTCACAGCTGCCTTCCCCACCCGTTTGTGGCGCGCCCGGCCGCCGCGCTCGCGTGCACACGATTTTAGCATCTCGGCTGGAGAGGGGGTAGGCGAGGAGAGGAGAGAGGAGAGCAGTAGAGAGAGGAGAGGGGAGAGGAGAGAGGCAGTAGAGAGAGAGGAGAGGAGGAAAGATCCGAGTTGCCCGCCAAAGCACCAGCTGATGGTCAGAAGCACGTGCTGAGCAGCTGCTGTGGTGCTGGAATCTAGTTGCAACGTTGTTGTAGTTGTTTGTGTGTTTGTGGCGAGTGGGGGTGTGGGTGGCAGAAGTAGGTAGTGAGTGGGAGTGTGTGCGGACTGGGTGGCTGTATGAGTTGTGCATACAGCCGGTTGGTTTTTTGCTATTTGCAAATGATGTGATAGTAAGCAGCAGCAGCTGATCCGTGGCCCATCACCCCCACACGTGTCCACCCACGTGCCACCTGCCTCCCACCATACCTACGGTACCGGTAGCAGCCATGGCGTCGCCGTCGCCGGGGTGTGAGCCAAGTGGAGGCGGCGGTGAAAGCGAGGCAGTGCCGCCCTCCAGCGCCTGGTTTTGGGTGTTTGTGGCGGGGGGTGTGGCGGGGCCCCCCCCGCCGGCGGCCCCCCCGGGCGGGCCGTGCCACGGCCTTCCCGCGCCGGGGGCCCCCCCCCCCGCGGGGGGGGGGCCGGGCGGGCGCCCGGGGGCGGGAGGGGGGGGGGGCGGGCTGGCGCCCCCCCCGCGACGCGCCCCCCCCCTCCCCGCCTCCCCCCGCCCCGCGCCCGCCGTGGCAGACGAGGCACTGCCCATCGTGCTGGAACGCGTGGTAGACAATCGGTACCTGGCGGTGGGCCTGGCGGTGCCGCTGGTGCTGCTGTTTGGCGAGGTGCTGCCTGCCGCCATCTTTGCTGGCCCGCGCCAGCTGCAGCTGACGGCGGCGCTGTCGCCGCTGGCATGGATCGCCACCGCGCTCACCGCCATCGTCACCTACCCCATCGCGCTGCTGCTGGAGTGGTGGCTGGGGTCGGAGCACAAGCAGGCGCCGCGCAACTACAAGCGCAACGAGCTGAAGGCGTTCTTGCGCCTGCATGCCTCCGAGCGCGCCACTGTACGGCATGGCCACGGCCACGGCCATAGTGGCAAGCGGCATGGCAAGCATGGCGGTGGCGGCGGCACGGCGACGGCGGCAGTGCTGCCAGTGGATTGGCACGGCAGCTTGAACGGCCCAGCCTCGGATGTCGACGAGGGCGGCGATGGTGATGGGCTGCGCGAGCCGCTGCTGGGTGGCGGCAGTGGACTAGACGGCGAGGGCTCACCCATTGGTGGCGGCGACGAGCACTCCAGTAGTGCATCCGGCGCTGCTGGTTCCGTCGCCGCCGCCGCCGCCGCCGCTGGTGGTGGTGGTGGTAGCGTGCGCATTCATATTGCTGCTGCGGGTGGCGGGGCACTGAGCGGTAGCGACGAGACGCCGCGGTCAGGCCCGCCGCTGCTGGCGGGCGGCCGCTCCAGCGCCGCGCTACCGGTTATGGTGGTGTCGGCGCGCCCCGCCCGCAGCGGCGTCAATTTCGGTACGCTGGTGGGCACCGGTGGCGGCACGCCGGTGCCGTCCCGCGAGGTGGTGCATGCAAGTACCCCGGCCGCCCTGCCGGCTGGCAGCGATACCAGCAGTGACACAGACTCCATGGCGTCTGCCGGCCGTGCGTCCGCTGCCTCGGGCTCCCCAGTTGCGCGCCGCGCACCTGTGGCACGGCGGTCGCCCGTCGTGCCGTTTTGGGGTGATGAGGAAGGCGCTGGCGCCAGCACACGGCCACTGGGTGGTGGTTTGCCGCCACGGGGCGGTGCCGGCGGCGGCGGGCGGCGTAGTGACAGCCCTGCCGCCTTTGCCGCCGCGGCGGCGGGTGGCGGTGGGGTCAAGCCGGCTGGCCGGGGTGGCAAGGCGCCAGGTGCCACGCGGCGCGGCTCCGTAGAGGCTGCTGGTGGCACGCGGCGTAGCAGTCTGGAAGGCGGCTTCTTGGGCAGCCTGTTTGGCTCCCGCCGCGGTTCCACGCCCTCCAACGTGGCAACGCCGCCACCGCCGCCACCGCCACCGCCACCGCCGTCGATGGTCGGCGTGGAGGAGACGCCCATGTTGACGGGCGGCGCGTCCACCGGCGGGGGCGGTGACACGGGCGGCGACGCGACGCACACGTCAGACGGGCACACCAAGCTGACGGACGCCGAAATGAGCATCCTGGAGGGCACCCTCAGCCTTTCGGTATGTGCAGTTGCTACGTGCACCGCGCTTTACCACATACTGCTCGCACCCTCACGCCCCTCCACCCCACCCCCCAATGCAGACCCAGCGCGTCATGACGCGCATGATCCCGTTTGACCGCCTGTTCATGCTGGCGGCGGAGGAGGTGGTGACGGCGGAGCTGCTGTCCGCCATCGCTGACACGGCGCACAGCCGCATCCCCGTGTACCTGGGCGGCGACCGGCACCGCATCGTGGGCGTGCTGCTGGTAAAGAGCCTGCTGCGGTTCATCCACCCGCCCGCTGCAGCCGCCGCAGCTGCTGGCGGCGCTGAGTTCACGGTGGGTGGGTGGGCGACGCCGGGTGCCAGCGTGGCGACGGTGGCAGACGGCGAGGCGCTGGTGGGTGAGGACGGCACGCTGCTGAATGAGCGGCTGGCGGACGCCAGCACGCGGGGCGGCGCGGGCGCCGACGTGGTGGGCGCGCTGCCCACCATCGGCTCCCTGCCGCTCATCTCCCTCACGGTGCTGCACCCGCAGACCACCATGCTGCGCGCGCTGCAGGTGTTTGAGGCGCACCACTCGCACATGGCGGTGGTGGCGCGTGACGTGCCGCGGGTGGAGGCGGCGCTGGCAGCCGGCGAGTCGCTGCCGCCGGGCGCCATTGCCGGCCTCATCACGCTGGAGGACTGCCTCCTCTCCGTGCTGAACTCTGACCACCAGCTCAGCGACCGCCACGAGATGAACGCGCTGGTGGCCGCCTCCCGCAGCCTGCAGGAGGCGCGTGCCGCCGCGGCTGCTGCTGCTGGTTCGGCAGCCAGCGGCAGCAGCGAGTCGGGCACCCCGCTGGCGCGTCCAACCTAGCCGCTCTGTGTGTTTGTAGTTTGTGAGTGATGGTTACTTGTGTCGTGTCTGGCGCCTACGAACGCATGTTGTGGGTGCTGCCGCTGCGCTTGTTGTGCATGCCGCTACCCCCCTCCTGCTTTCGCTGTGGTTTGCGTGCAGTGTGTTGCTTGTCGCCGTGCCGTGGTATTCGCGCGGCCGGCAGGTTGTCATTCAGTAGTCGCATTAGCCAGTCGTTCAACGATAAGTATGACGCCGACATTAATTAATTATTAGTTACGCGCGCTTCGGGTACAGGTGAAGATGACGTCAGTGGCGCGCCTTTGCACCGGCGGCGGCGCCAATGGGCGGCAAGCCGCGTGCGGCGCGGGAAGCGGCGTAGGCGCGATGGGCGGCGATGACGGCAGGGTCGGCGCCAGCAGCTGCCGCAGCCTCCAAGTCCCCCGCCGCAATCGCCGCGGACACCGCCTTCTGCACTCGCACCGTGTCGGCCAGGCCTGGGGGCGCGGGCGGGTACCACCGGGCGCACTCGTCGCGCGAGGTGGCATACATTCGGACAATAGCACACTGCACGGCGGCCGCGGGCGGGGGGCGAGCGTGGGCGTTACAAAGAGGGCAACACGACGCCCCCCCACCCCCCACGCCACCTGCATGACGTACATCAAGGGTGCCGCAGGCAAGGGCGGCAAGGAATGGCGGTGGCGGCGACGCGGCGCACTCCACCTCCTCGGGCGTCACGCAGGCGTCGTCGTGGTAGCAGGCTATGGCGGCGGTGACGCGCGCCTGCGCCATGGCGGTGCACAGCTTGCTGCGGTCACACACCGGCGGCGCGTCTTGTGGCAGGCGTGACGGGTGCCTTTGTGCCGCCTGCCCCTTGGGTGGCGTCTGGGTAGTGGCCCCCACAGCGCCAATGAGCAGCAGCAGTGTTGTTGGGGTGGCCAGCAGCATCGTGTGTGCCGTGGTGTTGGCGCGCGGTGGGGGCCCTCGCCTTCCCCGCCTCACCGCCATCCCCAGGCCCGGGACACAACAAGGGGGAGGCCACCTATATCGCTTCATGGCTTGCTTGCAATTGCGCTGCTGACCCGTTGGACCTTGCTGCTTTGGTATGATGAGTCCTCCGTCGACAGGCCAGGCTCGTCAGGCTGTGCTGCACTGCAAAATCCGAAAAGCGGCACTATTACAAACTGAATCTTAATAAATACAAAGCAACCGGACACTCACACAAGCAGTGCGTGTTTCATACCACTACACCTCCCTAATGCAGCTTTTTTATTAATGCCTCACCGGTGCATTTGCTTATAATTAGTGTCGCGTATCCGCGCCTTCATTCACGTCCGCGTGGCCAACGACAGCAGGAGAGAGAAGGGAGTAACGGAAGCGATGGTTGACACAGTGAGGGGCAATGCAAAATTGTGTGGTAAACCACGGTGGCGAGTGAAAACAACAGCAGAAAACAAGGGCAAACAGGTGTTGACGGTGATTGGTGCTGTCGTTTGTGACTGCAATTGCTGCTCTTGATTCGAATTGTTTGTACCCCCCCCCCCCCTAGTCGCCATCATGGCCATGGCGGCAACGGGCGCCCCTCCCACCCCGGAGCTGGCTGCCAAGTTTAAGCCCAAGGTGGTGGCGCGGCGGGAGGGCGGTGCAGTGATGGCGTCGCCGCCTGGCACGGCGGGTGCCACGGTGCGGTCACCTGCTCTCACCGTGCGGTCCCCCGTTGCATCAGCATACGGCGGCGGCGGCGGCAGCAGTGGAGGAGGTGGGCTCGGCGTGCCGCTGCTGTCGTTGCCGGGGCTGCGTGCCAGCACAGCAGGCGGCGGCGGAGGTGGGGGAGGGAGTGGGGGGGGGTTCAGTGTGCCACCACTCACGGCGCTGGCGCTGGATGCCGTGGTGGAGGGGTTTGCTGTCCGGCCGTCGCTGGTGGGCGTGCCGCCGCGGTACATGCCAGCCATCGGCGCCAAGCTGCCGCTGGACCTGGACATCTGTCTGACGGCGCCCAACGTGGAGGACGAGGCGTACTGGCGGCGCGTGTGCCTGGAGGGGCGGCGGTGGACCAAGTGCGAGATCGCGGAGCACGGCGGCAGCTGGAAGCAGCTGTTCCTGGAGCGCGCGCTGGCGGAGCTGCTGGAGGCGTTTGGGCAGCACCCTGACGTGCCGGTAGACTACGAGGCCGAGTTTTGCCGGCCCGCCATTGACTCCACACACCCGCGGTGGCCGCTGCTGTACGCCAAGGTGGCGCCCACTCGGCCGGACGGCCGGCCAGTGCGTGAGCGCTTCTCTGCCAACACGGTGCTGGGCGGCGCGGATGGCGCCGCCCTCTCCTCCGACGCCGACCTGCTGGCGGCCACCGAGTCGGGGTGGCCGGTGCTGGAGCACCTGAAGGAGGCGGCGCGGGCCAGCATGGCGAGCTACGCCAAGTCATTTGCGTGGGCGAGCGTTGCGGACCGCGCCGGCGGCGCGGTGGGCGGTGTGGTAGGCGCGGGTGGTGCAGGTGCAGCTGGCGGTGCGGGTGGTGTGGCTGCAGGCGCAGGCGGGGTCAGCGCACCTGGCACGGCAGTGGCAGGCAGTCGGGGTGGTCCCCGCCCCAATGCACTGGTGATGCCGTTTTCCATGGCAGCAGAGGCGCTGCGCGCGGAGGCGGCAGCGGTGCAGCAGCGCACGGACGACGCGCTGGACGGCACGGCGACGGGGGAGCAGCTGCGCGAGTACGTGTCGCCGGCGGACCTGGAGGCGTGGAAACGGACGGGCAGCTGGCCGGCAGAGCGCGGCGACTCGCTGCTGGCCATCCGGTACCGCGAGCTGGCGCAGCTGCTGGGCCGGCTGGTGGCGGCGGCGGACTATGTGTACAGCCTGGAGGTGCAGCAGATGCCGTCGCACCTGGACGTGGAGCTCATCCTGTCGCGCCTGCCCAACCTCACCTCCCTGCAGCTGTCGTACGGCATGCGGCACCTGGGCATGCGGTACGACCGCTCCCTGTTCGGCATGCGCCTCACCGACGCCGACTCGCTGGCGCGCTGCCTGCGCGTCACCGACGCCCTCACCTCCCTCGCCCTGCCCTGCAACATGATCGACGACAACTTGGTCATGGTGCTCATGACCGGCCTGCTGGAGAACCGCACGCTGACGGCGCTGGACCTGTCGCACAACTCTATCACGGCGGCGGGCGTGCAGCTGCTGGCCAAGCTGCTGAAGGCGCCCTGCGTGCTGACGTCGCTGAACTTGGCAGACAACAAGGCGGACGAGAAGGCGGCCAAGCACCTGGCCAAGGCGCTGCGCACCAACGACTCGCTGCTGGAGCTCAACCTGCGGCTCAATGACCTGGGCGACGAGGGCGGCCGCATTCTCATTGACGCGCTGCGCTCCAACGCCACCCTCACGCGCCAACTCGGCGACCGTGCACAGCTCGAGGTACGACGAATGACACGTGTCATTTGTATGTCTGTGCTACTGACACGTGTCAACAGGAGCAGCACCAGCAGCGCGAAGACGAGATGACACGTGTCCGCGAAGAGTTGACGAATTTACGTCACGTGCTCGATGCTATTAATAGCGAATTTGCGGTGGATCTCGAGGCCAAGACTGCATTGCTTAAAAAGGAAAATACTCTGCTCATTCAGCAACGCGATGAAGCACTCAAAGCATTGGAGGAGTCAGATACCAAATTAAGCAATATTACCAAGAGCAGCGACAAGGATATATTTTTAGAACAACAGTTAGAAGCGAAGGACAAAGAAATTGAAAAGTTGCGCGCTGAAAGTACGTTGATACATGTCAGCCACACGAATTCACG
>Ga0066256_1003387_pt1 | contig 15533 bp, 11 predicted proteins | sample ThiBio_1000_biof_FD_87107 | JGI IMG/M metagenome (GOLD analysis project Ga0066256, IMG submission 87107) | Wastewater bioreactor microbial communities from Cape Town, South Africa - Thiocy_expt_1000_biof (version 2) | ecosystem: Engineered > Bioreactor > Thiocyanate-remediating >...
AAGAAACCGGCATCCCGCAAGGGTGTGGGGCGGGGAAGGGGCGGCGCCTGCCATACTGCGGCGCAACAAGAATCGGTTGACTTTCGGCCCGAATACGCCGATACACCGCCATCCGCCGCGACCGCACAAGGCGCCCCAGGTCATGAACCGGGCGCCGTCATCGCCGGAGCAAGCGAAAACTTCCGTTCCCTCCAGTGTGCGTGGAAGACGGCCAACCAGCCGTAAAACCGCGCCTTTTTCAGCGCGTCCGCACGGTTTTTAAGGATCTTTGTGACCGACGTTACCTTTTCGTCGCTTGGCGTTGCCGAGCCCATCCTCCGCGCCCTGGCGGCGGAAAATTACACCCATCCCACCCCCATCCAGTCCAAGGCGATCCCCGCCTTGCTGGCGGGCCGCGACCTGCTGGGCATTGCCCAGACCGGCACCGGCAAGACGGCCGCCTTCGGCATCCCCCTGCTCCAGGGCCTGTCGGTGGGCCATGTCCCGCCCCAGCCCAAGCAGGCCAAGGCGCTGATCCTGGCCCCCACCCGCGAGCTGGCGGTGCAGATCGAGGAAAGCCTGCGCAGCTATGGCCGTTTCCTGAACCTGCGCATGACCGTGATCCTGGGCGGCGTGAACCAGAACACCCAGATCCGCAACATGAGCAAGGGCGTGGACATTCTGGTCGCCACCCCGGGCCGCCTCTTGGACCTGGTGCAGCAGAAGCAGGTGCGCCTGGACGGGGTCACCCATTTCATCGTGGACGAAGCCGACCGCATGTTGGACATGGGCTTCATCCGTGATGTCCGCAAGCTGGTCGCCTATATCCCCAAGCAGCGCCAGTCCATGCTGTTCAGCGCCACCATGCCGGAAGACATCGCCCGGCTGGTGCATGAGATGATGAACAATCCGGAGCGCATCGAGGTCGCGCCGCAGGGCAAGACCGCCGACCGCATCGCCCAGAGCCTCTATTTCGTGCCCATGCCGCAGAAGCGCCAGCTTCTCAGCGAGCTGATGAAGGATGTGGCGCTGAACCGCGTCATCGTCTTCACCCGCACCAAGCATGGCGCCAACCGCGTCGCCGAGCATCTGACCAAGACCGGCGTGGTGGCCGAAGCCATCCACGGCAACAAGTCGCAGAATGCCCGCCAGCGCGCCCTGGACCTGTTCCGCACCGGCAAGGCGCGGGTGCTGGTGGCGACCGACATCGCCGCGCGCGGCATCGACATCGACGACATCAGCCATGTGATCAATTTCGAGCTGCCCAACGAGCCGGAAAGCTATGTCCACCGCATCGGCCGCACCGCGCGCGCCGGCGGCGAGGGCGTGGCGATCAGCTTCTGCGATGCTTCCGAACGCGGCTACCTCAAGGATATCGAGCGGGTGATCCGCATGAAGATTCCGGTGGTGGCACACGAGCTGCCCGACCTGACCGAGGAGCAGAAGCGCCAGATGGACGAGCCGCGCCGCCCCCACGGCCACCGTCACGGCAAGCCCGGTCATAAGCCCGGCGGTCCGCGCGGTGCCGCGGGCGACAACCCGCACGCGCCCAAGAAGCGCAACGGCAGCCGCGCCCACTGGAACCGTTCCCGCGACAATGCGGGCCGGCGCGCCAACAGCGCGTGATGACGGCCATCTTCGTTGACGGCGACGCCTGCCCGGTCAAGGCGGAAGTCGAAAAGGTGGCGGCCCGGCATGGCCTGGCCGTCACCATCGTCAGCAATGGGGGCCTGCGTCCCTCGGCCAATCCGCTGCTGCGCCATGTCGTGGTGGCGGAAGGCCCGGACGCCGCCGATGACTGGATCGCCGAACATATCGCGGCGCGGGACATCTGCATCACCGCCGACATTCCGCTGGCGGCGCGCTGCCTCGACAAGGGCGCGCGCGTGCTGGCCCCCAACGGCAAGGCGTTCACGCCGGACAGCATCGGCATGGCGCTGGGGATGCGGGACCTCAGCCGTTACTTGCGGGAACTGACGCCGGGCGGCCAGACCCGTCATGCGGGGTTCGGCAAGCAGGACCGTTCGCGGTTCCTGGGCGAACTGGAAAATTGCCTGCAAGCGCTGAAACGCGCAGGGTAAGGCCATGTCCGCGAATTTCGGCCTCCATCTCGAAAACCATTTTGCCCGGCTGGGCGACGGCTTCTTCACCGCGATGGCGGGCGAGAAGGTCGGCGCGTCGCCCCGGCTGCTTCATGCCAATCCGGCGGCGGCGGCGCTGATCGACCTGGACCCGCAAGCCTTCAGCGATCCGCGTTTCGTCCAGGTGGTGTCCGGTCATGCGCCGCTGGAAGGCTTCGCGCCGCTGGCGATGGTCTATAGCGGTCATCAGTTCGGCGTCTGGGCCGGGCAGTTGGGCGACGGCCGCGCCCTGCTGATCGGCCAGGTCCGCAATGCCAAAGGCGAATTGTGGGACATCCAGCTCAAGGGCGCGGGCCGCACGCCCTATTCGCGCTTCGGTGACGGCCGCGCCGTGATGCGCTCCAGCATCCGCGAATATCTGTGCAGCGAGGCGATGGCGGCGCTGGGCATTCCCACCTCCCGCGCCCTGGCTCTGGTGGCGACGGGCGAGAGGGTGCGCCGCGAGGAACTGGAGCCGGGCGCGGTGCTGACCCGGCTGGCGCCCAGCCATGTCCGCTTCGGCCATTTCGAGCATTTCTTCCATCGCGGTCAGCACGATCAGGTGCGCCGGCTGGCCGATCATGTCATCGCCGAATACTTCCCTGGAATGGATCATGCCGCCTGGTTCGGCGAGGTGGTACGCCGCACCGCCGTGCTGGTGGCGCAGTGGCAGGCGGTGGGCTTCGCGCATGGCGTGATGAACACCGACAATATGTCCATCCTGGGCCTGACGCTGGATTATGGGCCCTATGGCTTCATGGAAGCCTATGATCCCAATTTCGTCTGCAACCATACCGACGAGCAGGGGCGCTACAGTTTCATCAACCAGCCGGTGGTGGCCCATTGGAACCTGCGGGCGCTGGCGATGGCGCTGTCCAAGCTGATCCCCACCGATGTCCTGATCGAAAAGCTGGCGGCGTTCGAGACGCATTTCGGCGGCACCTATCACGCCCTGATGCGCGCCAAGCTGGGCCTTGTGCGCGAGGAGCCGGGCGACAATGCCCTGATCGGCGGGTTGCTGGCGCTGATGGCCCGTGCCCGCGCCGACTATACCCTGTGCTTCCGCAACCTGACCGGTGAGGATGCCGACTGGCTGGCGCTGTTCGGCGGCAATGCAGAAGCACGCGACTGGCTGGCGCGCTATCGCGCCCGCACCGCCGATGAAGACCTGTCGGGGCTGGACCGGATCAATCCTAAATTCGTGCCGCGCAACTGGGTGGCCGAAACCGCGATCCGCGCGGTGGAGGACCGGGACGATATCGCCACCCTGGACCGCATCCTGGCGCTGTTGCAGGCCCCTTACGAAACGCAGGACGGCGGCGAGGCTTTCGCCGCGCCGCCGCCGCCGGAGATGTGCGGGCTTGAGGTTTCCTGCTCCTCATAATCCAAAAGTGTCATGGCCCGCTTTATGCGGGCCATCCAGTTTTTCTTTCCGCTTTTCCGTTAGTTTCAAACTGGATGGCCGGTCCCCCGGATCGCGCTGCGCGCGACCGGAGGATGGCCCGGCCATGACAGGGCGGCGGCGTTACCAGATCACCGAGACATACTTGGCCTCGCAGAACTCGATCAGGCCGTGATGGCTGCCCTCGCGGCCCAGGCCGGACTGCTTGACGCCGCCGAAGGGCGCCGCCGGGTCCGACATGATGCCGCGATTGAGGCCGATCATGCCCGCTTCCAGCTTTTCCGAAATCTGGAAACCGCGCTTGAGGTCCTGGGTATAGAGATACGCCGCCAGGCCGTACTCGGTATCGTTCGCCTTGGCTATCGCCTCGGCCTCGTCCTCGAAGGACTGGAGCGACACCACGGGTCCGAAAATCTCCTCCCGGATCATGTCGGCATCGTCCGGCACATCGGCCAGCACGGTGGGCGGATAGTAGAAGCCCGGACGGTTCAGGCGCTGGCCGCCCAGGAGCAGCTTGGCGCCCTTGGCCACCGCGTCATCCACCAGCTCGCCGATCTTGGCGACGGCCTTTTCGTTGACCATTGGACCCAGGGTGGATTCCGGGTCCACTGCATCGCCCAGCTTGATCTCCGACATGCGCTTGACGATGCCGTCGGTGAAGCCCTGATACAGGTCCTTGTGGACATAGAAGCGGTTGGCGGCGGTGCAGGCTTCGCCGGAATTGCGCATCTTGGCCAGCATGGCGCCGTCCAGCGCGGCGTTCAGGTCGGCATCCTTGCAGACGATGAAGGGCGCGTTGCCCCCCAGCTCCATCGAGGACGAGATCACCTGGTTGGCCGCTTCCTTCAGCAGCGCCACGCCCACCGGGGTCGAGCCGGTAAACGACACCTTGCGCACGCGCGGATCGTTCAGGATGGTCTTGGACAGGGCGCTGGCCTTGGATGTGGTCAGCACATTGACCACACCGGCGGGCACGCCCGCATCCGCCAATATCTGCGCGACGGCAAAGGCGGTCAGCGGCGTCTCGGTGGCGGGCTTGCAGATCACGGTGCAGCCGGCCGCCAGGGCCGGGGCGATCTTGCGGGTGGCCATCGCCGCCGGATAGTTCCAGGGCGTTATCAGCAGCGCGATGCCGATGGGCTGATACTGCACCATGATGCGCGCGCCGCTGGCCGGGGCCATCGCCAGCTCGCCCAGCACATGGCAGCATTCCTCGGCATACCAGCGGAAGAATTCGGCGGCATAGAGAACCTCGCTGCGCGAGTCCGGCAGCGCCTTGCCGTTCTCCAGGCTGATCAGATAGGTCAGCCATTCGATATTCTCGATCATCTTGTCATAGCATTTGCGTAAGATTTCGGCGCGCTGGCGGGGCGTGGTGGCGGCCCAGGCGGCGGCGGCCTTGTCGGCGGCGTCCACCGCGGCGCGCGAATCCGTGTCGTCGCAATCGGCGACGTCGCAGATCTTCTCGCCGTTCGAGGGATTGAAGACATCGACGCGCTTTCCGGTGTTCGATTTCACCCATTTTCCGCCGATGAACAGGTCGGTGGGAATGGGGAAGGGCGCGGGACCGGTCTTGGGAGCGGGGATGGTCAGCGTGTTGGTCATGGTTCTCTCTTTGGTTCTGCGAACCTCACCCTTCGACAGGCTCAGGGTGAGGTGTGATTACGACGCCAGCGCGGCGCGGTCGCCGGTGAAGGCGGCGCGGGTGATCGCCTTCAGGGCGTCCACGTCCAGCTTGCGGGGGTTGTTGTTGACCAGCCGGGCGGCGCCGATGGCGCTTTCCGCCGTCCAGTCCTGCTTGTCCTCCGGCAGGCCCAGGTCTTTCAGCGTCACCGGGATGCCGATGTCCTTGAGCAGGCTGGCGACCTCGTCGATCAGCTTGCGCGACAATTCCTCGTCGCTGCCGCTCAAGCCGATGGCGCGGCCGATCCGGGCGAAGGCGTCAACGCAGGCCGGGCGATTGAATTCCATCACATAGGGCATCAGCAGGGCCACGCCCATGCCGTGCGGCGTGTGGGTCTCGTTGCCGACCGGATACTGGATGGCATGGGCCGCTGCGGTGCCCGCCGTGCCGAAGGCGCAGCCCGCCGCCAGCGAGGCCAGCATCATCTGCTCGCGCGCCTGGATATTCCCGCCGTCCTTCACCGCGGTGCGCAGCGCGGCGAAGATATTCTGCAACGCCAGCAGGCCGAAAGCGTCGGACAGCACATTCTTGCCGACAAAGACATTCTTCACCGCCAGGTCGGGCGTCACGTCGCGGCGCGCGGCGGTGAGGCTTTGGATGGCATGGGTCAGGGCGTCGGCGCCCGACACCGCGGTCAGGCCCGGCGGACAGGTCAGGGTCAGTTCGGGATCGCAGACCGCCACGCGCGGGATCAGATAGGGCGAGGAGATGCCCACCTTGGTGCCGCGCTCGGTGTCGGCGATCACCGCCACGGGCGTGACTTCCGATCCGGTGCCGGAGGTGGTGGGCACCGCGATCACCGGCGCGACGGGGCCGGGGATTTTGTTCTCGCCATAATAGTCGCGCAAGCTGCCGCCATGCTGCAGCAGCACCGCCACGCATTTGGCCATGTCCATGCAGGAGCCGCCGCCGATGCCCAGCACCACGTCCGGCTTGTAGCCGGCATATTCCGTCACGCAGTTGGAGATGCCGTCCATCGGCAGGTCGGCCTCGGTGCGGGCATAGACTTTCACCGCCACGCCATTGGCCTCGATATCGGCGACGATGGCCTTGAACTGCGCGTCCTGGCCCATGCGGGCGTCGGTGCAGATCAGGGCGCGCTTGCCGATCCCGGCGGTCATCATGCCGATGGCGGCGCGCTGGCCGGAGCCGAACACCACTGAGGCGGGCAGGCGCAGGGCGCCGAAGATTCCACTCATGATCTGCTTTCCTTTCGCGATTCCGCATCCAGCGCCTTCAGGTCCGCCCAGAGGCCGTCGTCTATGTACATGCCCCGGGCCAGCGACTGGGCGCGCGCCTTGTGGGCGCGGTCGCCCGGCGCCAGCACCGGATGGGCCGGATCGGCGGGCGCGGCGGCGCGGATGTCGTCCAGATAGGCGGTGACCAGCGCCTTGGCCGCCTGGGCATGATGGGGCGCGATCACGATGAAGATGTCGCCCTTGTTGGAGACATTCACCGAATCCAGCGTGCCTTTGACTTCGGTGCCGATGGCCGAGGCCGCTAGGCTGGCGACCAGCACCTCGAAGGCGATGCCCAGCGCATAACCCTTGGGGCCGCCGAACGGCGCGATGGCGCCTTTCTTGGCGGCGGCGGCGTCGGTGGTGGGATCGCCGTTCGCGTCCAGCGCCCAGCCCAGCGGGATCGGCGCGCCGCGATTGGCGTGATCGTGAATCTTGCCCATCGAGACCAGCCCGGTGGCCATGTCCAGCACCATCGGGGTGGGATCGGCGGGCACGCCGATGGCGATGGGATTGGTGCCGATCATCGCCTTGCGCCCGCCATAGGGATGCACCAGCGCCTCGGAGATGGTCAGGGCAATGCAGGTCAGGCCCAGATTGGCGACATGCTCGGCATAATAGGCCAGCGCCCCCAGGTGGTTGGTGTTGCGGATGGCGGCGATGGCGATGCCGTCCGCGCGGGCGCGGGGCACGATCTGGTCCAGGGCCGCCATGGCCACCACCGGACCCAGACCGCGCTGGCCGTCCACACTGAGGAAACAGCGCGCGGTCCAGTCCTGCTGGCCGACGGCGCCCGGCGCCGACAGGCCCGCCTGGATACGCTCGATCACCCGGCGCAGGCGCAGCAGGCCGTGGCTGGGGATGGCCCGCATTTCGGCTTCCAGGAACAGGCCGGCCTGGGTCCGGGCATGTTCGGGCGGCACGCCATGGGCGAGCAGGATGCCTTCGGCCAGCTTGCGGACTTCCTCGACGGGGACGAGCATGGCTAATCAAATATCCTATATGATCCGTGCAGGATATGTGCTAGACTTCGCGCCGTCAATGGTGAAATGCGTCGTCGCGCGATCCGCCAGGTTGTTATGGTGCCGCGATACGCGCGGAAACTGCAGGGAGCAGGCATGTCGGCAGTGATGGACAGACCGATCGTCCGGCCTTCGGGCCTGGCCGAGGAGGTCTACCGGCGGATTCGCGCCGACATCATGTCCTTGAAGCTGCCGCCCGACAGCCGTGTGTCGGTGGACAGTCTGGCGCGGGAACTGGGCGTCTCCCAGACCCCGATCCGCGAGGCGCTGTCCATGCTGGAAGCCAACGGCCTGGTCAGCAAAAAGCATTTCGCGGGCTATCAGACCGCGCCGCGCATGGACCGGGCGCAGTTGGATGAGCTGTTCGAATTCCGCCTGCTGATCGAGCCGCACGCGGCGCGCAAGGCCGCGCTCGCCATGCCCGAAAGCGACATGCAGAGCCTGGACGCCAGCAGCGGCGGCGCGGCGCCGTCGCACGACGCCTTTGCCGACATGGACACCGATTTCCACAAGCTGATCGCGCAGGGCGGCGGCAATCACCTGATCGCCGATTCCCTGGCGCGGCTGCACATCCACATCCACATCTTCCGCTCCTGCTTCCGCAAGGAGATCGCGGAGGAAGCGGTGCATGAACATGCCGACATCGTGCGGGCCATCCGGGCGCGCGACGGCGCGGGCGCCGAAGACGCCATGCGCCGCCACATCCAGCGCAGCTATGGCCGCCTGCGCGACTTCATCAAGGACTAGGGTTTGCGCGCCTTGCGCCAGGCGGCATAGCGCGCCTTGTTCTCGTCATTGGGCGGATAAAGGCCGGGCAGGGGCGCGCCCTTTTCCACTTCGCCCATGATCCAGGATTCCTGCATCTCCTGTTCCACCGCCGTCTGGGTGACTTCGGCCAGCAGGGCCTGCGGGATCACCACCGCGCCGTCGCCGTCCGCCACGATGGCGTCGCCGGGGAAGATCGCCACGCCGCCGCAGGCGATGGGCTCCTGCCAGTTCACGAAGGTCAGCCCCGCCACCGAGGGCGGCGCGGCCGCGCCCGCGCACCAGACCGGCAGGCCGGTGGCCAGCACGCCTTCCATGTCGCGCAGCACCCCGTCGGTGATCAGAGCGCCTACTTTGCGCTTCGCCATGCGGGCGCAGAGGATGTCGCCGAAGATGCCCGCATCGGTCACGCCCATCGCGTCGGCCACCGCGATGACGCCGTCCTCCATCGCCTCGATGGCGGCGCGGGTGGAAATGGGCGCGGCCCAGCTCGCCGGAGTCGCCAGATCCTCGCGCGCCGGCACGAACCGTAGCGTGAAGGCGGTACCCGCCACGCGCTTCTGGCTCGGCTGTCTGGGAAAGGCGCCGCGCAGCCAGACATTGCGCAGCCCCTTGCGCAGCAGCACCGTGGTGAGGGTGGCGGTGGAGATGGTTTCCAGCGTCTGCCTGGTCTGAGCGTCCATGCGCGTCTCCCTGTGATGGCGCGACTATAATCGCCGCCTAGGATGCCGCCAGCGCGAATTGCGGACAGCGCCGGCCCAGCCGCGCCAGCAGGTATTCCACTTCGGCTTGCGCGGTGGGGCTCAGCGCCGCGCCCGGCTTGCGCAACGCATCCGACGCCAGGATGCCGCGCCGCTTGAGGATGTATTTGCGGACCGCAAGACCGATGCCCGGCTGATGCTCGTAACGCAGCAGCGGCAGATGCGCGTCGAACAGATCCTGCGCCGCGTCGCGCGCCCCTTCGCGGGACAGTTTGACCGCCTGCACCAGCATGTCGGGAAAGGCATAGCCGGTATTGGCGCCGTCGGCGCCGCGCGCCAGTTCGAAGTCGAGAAAAAGACCGTTATTGCCCACCAGAATGGCGGTGCGGCGCATCGCGCCGTCGCGCTCGAAGCCGCGCAAGGCGGTGATCTTCTCCAGTCCCGGCCAGTCTTCATGCTTGATGATTTTCAGCGACGGATTCTCGTTGACGATGCGCCGGATCAACTGGGGCGTCATGCTCACGCCCGTGACCAACGGAAAATCCTGCAGCACCCAGGGAATGTCGCCGCCGATGGCGTCAACCGCGTCGCGGAACCAGGTTGCGATCTGATCGTCGCCGCGCAGGCCCGCGGCCGGCGCGATCATCACGCCCGCCGCGCCCATCTCCATCACCGGCCGCGCCAAGGCGCGCATCGCGGCGAAGCCCGGCGCGGATACGCCCACGATCACCGGCCTGCCCGCGCGCGCGATGGCGCGTTTGGCGATGGCCAGCGCCTCGGCGGCATCGAGTTTGGGCGCTTCGCCCAGCACGACCAGCACCGTGAAGCCGTTACAGCCGGTCTGGCCATAGAAATCCGCCAGCCGGTCCAGCGAATCCCAGTCGATCGCGCCGTCCGGATGAAAAGGGGTGGGCGCGATGGCGAAGACCCCGGCGGCGGTCGAATCGAGCATGGCCTTTGATTCCCATGAGAATTTGGCGGGCCGCAGGTTACCGGCCGCCCGCAAGCGCCCACAATGGCGGAGTCGGCGGGGAATCATCGCCGCGTCGGCGTCTTGTGGCGGGCGCGCGGTCCCGGACGGCATCGAAGCCGCCCCTTGTGGCAATTGCGCCCGGTGTCACCCTTCCGTCAGGCGCGCCAGGCGCGCATCAGCCTGCAAACCCCGGAAACGCTGCGTTTACACGCATATACCTATGCGATTTTAAATCATTCCAGAAAAACTTGATCGCTGCGCCATATAATGTGTCCGCGATACGGCGTGGCAATTATGTGACGTTAACCTGCTACCGAACGCTTTAAGGGCTTTTTGGCGAATATTCTCTCGATCAGCGGCGTGATCGTCTGCTATCCAACCGCCCGTAGTCCGGCATCATGCCGGCAGAACAACCGTCCAGGGGGACTTAATCTATGAATTATGGTTTGACGAAGACGCGCGTTCGCCTCGTCGGCGGAGCTGCCATTCTGGCGCTCAGCGCTGGCGCCGCGATGGCGCAAGAGGCGGAAACGGTCGTCGTTTCCTCGACCCGCCTTCAGGCTGCCGGCTTTGACTCCCCGACCCCGACCACGGTGGTGAGCGCCGCCGACCTGGAGCAGGTCGCGACCCCCAGCGTCTTCGACGCCATCACCCAGCTGCCCTCGCTGCAGGGTTCGACCGGCGTGTCGTACAACACCGGTTCGACCACCACCGGCCTGACCGGTCTGTCGGCCCTCGGCCTGCGCGGCCTGAGCCCGCTGCGTACCCTGACCCTGCTGGACGGCCAGCGCGTCGTGGGCGCGAACTTCAACGGCGTGGTTGACGTCTCGCAGCTGCCGCAGATCCTGATCCAGCGCGTCGACATCGTGACCGGCGGTGCGTCGGCCTCGTGGGGTTCGGACGCCGTCGCCGGTGTCGTGAACTTCGTCACCGACAAGCGCTTCGAAGGCTTCAAGATGAACGCCCAGGGCGGTCTGTCGACCTATGGCGACGCCGCCAACGCGACCTTCCAGGCCGCCGCCGGCACCAGCTTCATGGGTGGCCGCGCCCACTTCCAGATCGCCGGCGAATACTCCTACAACGCCGGCCTGCTCCCGCAGTATCCGGCTGGTATCAGCCAGTTCACCGCCAAGCCGAATGTCGGCGGCCGCCAGATCGCGCGCCAGTCGGGTATCGCCAGCTATGGCGGCAACCTGGCCGCCACCCCGGCCGGCTCGCCGCAGTCGCTCTATGGCCCGCTGATCCAGAGCATCAACGGCGCCGCCTATGGCCTGATCACCTCCGGCCCCAAGGCCTATTACACCTTCGGCGCGAACGGCATGGCCGTTCCGTTCAACCTGGCGGGAAGCTGCACGCGCAACGCCAACGGCACCGTCACCGGCGCCATCAACCAGACCTGCTTCGGCACCTCGCAGACCCCGGGCGACCAGGACAACTCGCACCAGTTCACCCAGGGCCTTGTGAACCCGCTGACCCGCGGCAACCTCTATGCCCGTCTGTCGTATGAGCTGACGCCGAGCACGGAGCTGTATGCCACCGTGAACTACTCGCAGGTCCGCACCCAGCAGACCCCGGCTCAGGGCAACTCCAACCGCACCAACATGACCCTGCGGTGCGACAACGCCTTCCTGCCCGGCACCGGCCTGTTCGGTATCGGCCTGACCTCGGCGGAAACCCAGGCGGCTTGCTTGGCGCTCTATCCGGGCAACGCCATCACCTACGCGAACAACAATGCGAACATCCCGGTTTCGCAGCAGCTGTTCCAGTCGCGCATCATGCGCCGCTATGTCATCGGCGGCACCGGCTCCTTCGCCCTGTTCGGCAAGGACTGGAACTGGGATTCCTACTTCCAGCACGGCGAAAGCGGCTCGGGCACCAAGATCTACAACATGCCCCTGGCCGGCCGTTACAACCTGGCCCAGGATGCGGTCTATGATGCGGCCCTTGGCGGCGTCGTCTGCCGCAACGCCGCTGCCCGCCTGAATGGTTGCGTGCCGTACAATCCCTTCGGTCAGTCGGAAATCTCGACCGGCGCGCTGGCCTATTTCGACAACCAGAATATCGGCGGCACCACCACGGGCCCGGTCATGAACATGACCCAGCGTCAGGAAGCCTTCAGCTTCGCCGTCAACGGTTCGCCGCTTGACACCTGGGCTGGCCCGCTCGCCATGGCGGCTGGCATCGAGTATCGTGAAGAGTACTACACCCAGCGTGCCGACCCCTATGCGGGTGGCATCTCGGCCTCGACCCCGGCCACCGCGACCGAGCCGTGCGTTGATCCCTCGATCAACTGCGTCAACGGTGACAACTGGAACGCCGGTAACTTCCACAACGGTCGTGGTAACTACCATGTGCAGGAAATCTTCGTGGAGTTCGGCGTTCCGCTGCTGAACGACACCTTCTGGGGCAAGGTTGACCTGTCGCTCGCTGGCCGTCATGCGCGGTACAGCACGGCCGGTGACGCCAACACCTGGAAGGTCGGTCTGACCTGGGACACCCCGCTGCCGGGCGTCCGCCTGCGCTCCATCATGTCGCGCGACATTCGTGCGCCCAACCTGTCGGAGCTGTTCTCGCCCAACCAGGGTCTGAATGGTGGCATCAACAACACCTTCCTGGCCGGTTCGCCGCAGCAGACGGTGCGCCAGCTGAACGTGGGTAACCCCACTCTGAGCCCGGAAAAGTCGCAGACCACGGAAATCGGCATCGTGTTCCAGCCGGAATTCCTGCCGGGCTTCCAGACCTCGGTTGACTATTGGCGCATCGGCGTGAAGCAGGTGATCCAGTCGCTGGGCCTGCAGACCGTGTTCGACCAGTGCTCCCGCGGCTTCCCCTCGTTCTGCTCGCAGGACAACATCACGACCGCCAATGGCGTGAATGTGTCGGCGGCCGCGACGGGTGCCCCGGGTACGGCCAACCAGATCGTCTCGGTTCAGTCCCGCGCCTTCAACGCCGCGGTGCTGCTGACCGACGGCTTCGACTGGGAATCGAGCTACCAGTTCGATCTGCAGGACTGGGACGTGCCGGGTAGCTTCACCCTGCGCTCGTTGGTCACCCACGTGTCGAAGTTCATTGTGGACGACGGCATCCCCGGCACCCAGACCAGCCGCGAACTGGCTGGTGCGGTCGGTGGCGGCGGCAACAGCCAGACCTACAACCAGTCCGGCGGTAACGTCCTGAACTGGAAGTTGAACCTGGGTCAGAGCTACCAGAACGACGTTTGGGGCATCAACCTGACGGAACGCTGGTACTCGGGTGGCGTGTTCACCAACCGCAACACGCTGGTTTGCGCCGTGGGCACCTGCCCGCGCCCGACCGTCCAGACCCCGACCATCAACTACAACAAGGTTTCGGCCGTGATGTATCTTGACGTCGGTGTGAACTGGAACATCACCGAGCACACCCAGCTGTACACCAAGGTGGACAACGTGGCGAACACGATGCCGCCGGACACGGGTGGTCAGAACGCCAACAACACGCTGTATGACGTGATTGGCCGCATGTACCGCGTCGGCGTCCGCTTCAACAACTAGTCGAAGCGACACGACCAAAGAATCAGGCCCCCGGAAACGGGGGCCTTTTTCTTTGTCTGCTGGCCTGGATTTGGCCTTGGGAACCTCGCCCCGGGAACCTGTGAAACCTGTCGGAAAGCCCGCAATCGCATTCAGCCTGGGTTCATGGCGGGGCTGTCATCTTCACGTCCAACGACACCGATGTCGTCAGAAAGGACGTAGGTCATGAACACCCTCAAGAAGCTGGTTGCAGCCACCCTGACGTTGAGCCTGCTGGGGGCGACCGCCGCTTCCGCCCGGCCCTATGGTGGTCATCGCGGGGGCGGTTATGACCGTTCCTGGCATGGTCATCGGGGCAATGACGGGGCGCTGATCGGTCTGGGAATCGGCCTGTTCGCGCTGGGTGCGATCGCGGCTTCCCAGAGCCGGTATGACGACCGCTATTATGACCGTTATTCCTACGGTCCCCCGCCTCCGCCTCCGGGCTATGCCCAGCGCTACGGCTATTATGATTACGGCTACTAGCCGGGCGGGATAATCGGAAAAGGCCTCGGATATGTTCCGAGGCCTTTTTCATGTCCGAATCAAGCCCGCCAGGGCCGCCCGCATATCGGCGAAAACGGGGGCCCAGTCCCCCGGCGTCGGTTGGCGGAACAGGCGCATCCCCGGATACCAGGGACAATCGGGGCGATCCAGGAACCAGCGCCAGTCGGGAACATATTTCAGCCCCACCCAGGTCGGGCGCGCCAGCGCCCCGGCCAGATGGGCGATGGAGGTGCAGGGGGTGATGATCAGGTCCATATTCTGCATCACCGCGGCGGTATCCAGGAAAGCGGGCCCGCTGTCGAAGTCATCCCCCAGCGTCTCCACCGTCATGCCGTCGGGCAGGTTGGCCAGTTCCTCGATGCCGTCATTCTTCTGCAGGCTGATCAGGCGCACGCCCGGCATTTGGGCCAGTCCCGCGAAACGGGGCAGCGGCAGGGGGCGTCCGATGTCCACGGCCGCCGCCCGGTTGCCCTGCCAGGCGATGCCGATCTTGAAACCGTCGGGCCCCAGCCGCTGTGCCCAGCGGTCCACCAGATCGGGCCGCGCCCGCAGATAGGGGGTGGCGACGGGAATCGTCTCCACCCGCGTGCCGAAGGCCAGCGGCAGGCTCATCAGGGCGGCGTGATAATCAAAGGGCTCCGGCCGGTCGCGGAAGGCAATCACCCGCGCGCTGGTGGCGTCCTGCAGGATGGTGACCAGCGGATTCTGCACCGCGATCACCACCTCCGCGCCCAGCGCCTGCACCCGCGCGACATAGCGGAAGAACTGGAAGGTGTCGCCCAGCCCCTGTTCGGCATAGAGGAACAGGGTCTTGCCTTTCAAATCCTCCCGCCCGGTCCAGACCGGCTGGGGGAAGTCCCGCAGCCCGTCCGGCCGGGGCAGTTTCTTGCGCCATTCATACAGCGGCAAGCCGGCTTCAAAGTCCTGCAATTGCAGCTTGGCGAAGCTCTTGTTCCAGTAGCCTTCGGGATAGTCCGGATCCAGCGCCAGGGCCCGGTCGAAGCTTTCCATCGCCTCGCCGGTGCGGCGCAGGTTGCGCAGGGCGTTGCCGCGATTGCTCCAGGTGACGGCCAGGTCCGGATTGATCGCCAGCGCCTGGTCATAAGCCTCCAGCGCCTCCTCGTTCCGGCCCATATGCCACAGCACCATGCCGCGATTGCTGACCGCATCCACATAACCGGGGCGCAGCGCCAGCGCCCGGTCGTTGGCGGCCAGGGCCTCGTCCAGCCGGTTCAGGTCGCGCAGCACGATGCCGCGATGGATGTGCGTTTCGGCATTGCCGGGATCGAGCGCCAGCGCCTTGTCATGGCTGTCCAGCGCCTCTTGATGGCGGCCCAGCCCGGCCAGGGCGTTGCCCCGGTTGCTCCAGGCGGCGGCGAAGCGCGGCTGCACCGCCAGGGCGCGGTCATAGGCCGCCACCGCTTCGGCGAATCGTTTCAGCGCCTGCAGAGTGTTGCCCATATTGTTCCAGGCATCGGCATGGCCGGGCTGTGCGGTCAGCACCCGGTCGAAATGCGCCAGCGCCTCTTGATGGCGGCCCAGCTGCATCAGGGCGTTGCCGCGATTGTAGAAGGCGTCCAGGAAGTCGCCTTTC
>Ga0066256_1001796_pt1 | contig 15532 bp, 17 predicted proteins | sample ThiBio_1000_biof_FD_87107 | JGI IMG/M metagenome (GOLD analysis project Ga0066256, IMG submission 87107) | Wastewater bioreactor microbial communities from Cape Town, South Africa - Thiocy_expt_1000_biof (version 2) | ecosystem: Engineered > Bioreactor > Thiocyanate-remediating >...
GGAGGGGCCGGAGCCGGGGGGGGTTTCCGGGCGGGACCCCCCGGCGGTGGAGGCGGGCGGGGGCCTCGGGTCGGGGGGCCCCTTGGGAATGGCGGGCCGGGCGGCATTGGGGGGGGCGGCCCCCCTCGGCACGGCGAAGCCGACCTTTACCGGATCAAGCTGGGAGATGTTGACGGGCGGAGCCATGGAGGCGATCAGATCGCCGTTCGAGAGTTTCTGGCCGGCATTCTCGCCTTGCGCCGGCAGAAGCTGCCCGCTTTCGATGTGCGGTTTCAGGAAGGCCAGCACCTCCATCGCCTCCTCCAGCGTCATCTCGGCCGGCACATGGTCGATCTTGCCTTGCGATTTGAGGTAAAGCCCCCAGGCGGCGACGTTGACGACGGGCGTGGCATAGAGCCCGACCTTGCCCTTTACCGCCGGGTCGAGCAATTGTCCCCAGGATTGCAGCCCGCCCTTGAAATACGCGCGATTGAAGGCAAGGCCAACCGGCGCGAAGTCGAAGGGTATGGCGATATCGGCATGCTTGACCGATTTCAGCGACGGCAGCAGGTTCTTTTGCACATTCGGCAGGGCGGCGGGATCGAGCGGTTCGAGCCAGCCATTTTCCGCGTAGAAGGATGTATATTGGCTGCTGATGCAGATCACGTCGTAGCCGATCGGCAGGCCGGCGGTGAATTGCGGGCGGACGCTGGCAAAAAACTGGTCGGCGTCGGAAATGACCTCACGGTAGTCCACGGTGATGCCCGTCTGCTCCTTGAAACGGGCGATGTCGGCCGGGTCGCATTCGCCGGAATTGGCGGCCCAGACGATGGTGTTCTCCGCGGCATGGGCCGCGGAGGACGGAAGGACGAGGCGGCCGCCCATGACGCCCGCTCCGGCGAGGAGGAGCTTGAGGGTCTGCCGGCGATTGGCCGTAAAACTGCACCTGTTCATGGACGTTCTCCTTTTTATTGAAATACGGTCAGTCGCGGACGTGGATGAAGATCTTGCGGATCGGTCCGGGCTGCTCCCAGCTGCCCTCATCCTTTTCGTTGTAGATCAGCAGGTCGCCGGAATTGGCGACATGCGTGCGGCCTTCCTTGTCGACGACCGTCACGTCGCCCTCGATGACGAAGTCGAAGCACTGGCCGGTGCCGAGCAGGTCGCCGTAATCGGCGTCGCGGCGCCAGAGGCCGACCGTCACCCGGCCATCATTCGACTTCCAGACGGAGGCGTGCTGGCCGATCGGATTGCCCGGCGTGCGATCGCCTGGCATATCGCCGTAATCGTGCCAGTCATTGGCCGGATCGCCGAACTTGATGACCTGAACGCTGCTCTTGGCGGCGGTTTCGAGATTGGTATCCTTTGGCATGCTGTCCTCTTTCATGATGGTGCCGCGGGGCGGCTCGGTTTGCCTGCTAGTTCGCAGGGATGAGGTAGGCTTTCGTCTCGTCGAAGGCGATGCGGCAGGCCGCACCCCGCGAAAATGCCGGCCGCTCCTGCTGCTTGAGCGTGACCGTGCCGCCATCGGCGAGCGTGGCCAGGATTTCGTGGTGGTCGCCGACATAGGTGCATTTGGTCAGCGTCGCGGCGATGCCAGCCTCGGCCAGCCGCATATGCTCCGGCCGCACCATCAGCAGACAGCGCCGGCTTTCCGGCGCCGTGGCCAGGCGCACCGTTACGCCGGCATCGAGGACGAAAGACTGGCTGACGACCGTGCCGGGCAACAGGTTGGCGCTGCCGATAAATTCCGCGACGAAACGGGTCTGCGGCCGCTCGTAGATCTCGTCCGGCGTGCCGATCTGTTCGATGCGCCCGGCATTCATCACCGCAATGCGATCCGACATGCTGAGCGCTTCCGACTGGTCGTGGGTGACGAAAACGGTGGTGGTGCCGACATCGCGCTGGATCGTCTTCAATTCCTCGCGTAGCTGCTTGCGCATCAGGAAGTCGAGCGCCGAAAGCGGCTCGTCGAGCAGTAGCACGGCCGGCCGGTTGACCAACGCGCGTGCGAGCGCCACCCGCTGCTGCTGACCGCCGGAAAGCCGGCCCGGCCGACGGCCGGCAAAATCCTGCATGCCGACCCTCTTCAGCTCGCCAGCCACACGCTCGCGCCGCTCCGCCGCCGGCACCTTGCGGCGCTTCAGACCGTATTCGACGTTTTCGGCCACGCTCATATGCGGAAACAGCGCATAGTTCTGGAACACATAGTTGGTCGGCCGGCGCGCCGGCGGCAGATGCGTGATGTCCTGCCCGCCGACCAGGATCTGCCCGCCGGACGGCGGTGCAAAGCCGCCGATCGCCTGCAGCGTCGTCGATTTGCCGCAGCCGCTCGGGCCGAGAAGCGTGAAAAATTCACCGGGCGCGATGGCGAGATCCATCGAGCGCACCGCTTCGACCGGACCATAGCGACAGACCAGAGAGCGCAATTCCACGCCCTTCTGCGATAGCGACATCGTCACTCCTCCGCATCTAAAGTTTTTATTACTATAAAACTGAAATTTCAGTCAGCGTATCTTTTCTATGGCGCTTGTCAACGCTATTTCTGGGAAAATCGATTGGAACGGAAAACAGCGATGCGATCTGAAATTTCTGAAGCGCAAGGCAAAGGCCAGCGCGACAACACGGGCTCGGCCGCCGGCCAGGCCTATGAAAACATTCGCGACCGGATCATCTCGCTGGTTTTGCCGCCCGGTGCGCCGCTCAACGAAGGAGAGCTTGCCGGTCATCTCGGCGTCGGGCTGACGCCGGTGCGCGATGCGATCAAGCGGCTGGCGCTCGAACATCTCATTATCGTCTATCCGCGCCGCGGCACCTTCGTCAGCGAAATCAACCTCGCCGACGAGCGCTGGCTGACCGAGGCGCGTGTGGAAATGGAAGGCCTCGCCGCCGAACTCGCGGCGAGCCGCGCCAGCGTCGAGGAGCGCCGAGCGATCAAGGAATGCGTCGAGATGCTGCTGGCCGAGTCCCAACAGTTGCGCATCAACGCGCTCGATACCGAATTCCATCGCCGCATCTACCGGGCGGCGCACAACCCTTTTCTTGAGGCATCGCTGAACCAGTATCTCAATCTGAGCGTGCGGCTCTGGTATTACTGCCGCGACCGGCTGCGCCCCAAGGCGACCAACGGCGATTTCCACCAGCAAGTCGCCGACGCCATCCTGGCCGGCGACCGGCAGGCGGCGCGGGCGGGGATCGTCGCCCATCTCAAGCAATCGTCGACCGAACTGCGCGAGGTCATGTGACTGGCGCAGCGCGGGCTTCAGCCCTTGTAACCCGTGACCAGTTGCGTCAGCCGGGTCGGCCCAAAACTCTGGAAATGGCCACCATGGACGATGCGTGCGGGCAGAGCGGCGACGCGGGCGAGCGAGGTGCGATAGGCCGTCTTGTCGGAATGGAACGTGTCGTCGATGAGGTCGCCGTCATAGACGATGTCGCCGGCGATCAGCGTGCCGGTGGCGCGCTCGAACAGCGCGATGCCGCCGGGCGAATGGCCGGGGGTGTGGATGACCTCGAAATGCCGGTCGCCGAGATCGACCACGTCGCCGTCTTCGACGAAGGCGGTGGCCGGGCACGGCCTGACGCGATAGGCGGCGCTGTCCCAGCCGTGCGGCGGCACCATGAACATCTCCTCGTTGGCATAGCCGGCGGCGAGCGTCCATTCCGGGCGCGGATCGGCGAAGATCGCTGCTTCGGCCGGGTGGGCCAGACGAACATCGAATTCATGGGTGCTGCCGATATGATCGAAATGGGCATGGCTCGACACGCAGACGACCGGCCGTTCGCGCAGCATCGGCACATGCTTCCGAAGGCTGTAATGGCCAAGGCCGGTATCGACCAGCATATCCCGCTCCGCCCCGCGCACCAGCCACATGTTGCAGCGGAAGAAGGGATGGATCCAGGGTTCGTGGATGAGGAAGACGCCTTCGGCGAAAGGCACGACCTCGTACCAGTCCTCGGCGCGGATCGACGGTGTTTGCATTGCCGGTCTCCATGAAAGCGAAAACGCTCTATCTCTTTACAGGACGAAACATCCCTGCGCACCGCCCGACGGGTCGGACGATGCACAGGGCGGGGAGAAAGTGGACCGCTCGGAAGCCTGCACCTAGATGCGGTTCAGCCGGCGGTAGACGCGGTCGCGCTGAGGCGCGGCGAGACGTAGAGCGGCGTCGTGCGTCCGGAAGCGTTCATCTGGACCTTTTCGTTGAAGACGAAGCCGGGCGCATTGTCATAGGAGAAGGTGGCGACCATGCGGTCGCGTTCCCCATGGCAGGGGGCGACGCGATGGACGGACTGGTCACCGTAGAACAGCACCAGCGTGCCGGCATCCTGCGAGACCGAGATCACTTCGTCCGAGGTGCCGCGCAGCACCGCTTCGACACGGTCGAGACCGGGATTGTCCTTGTCGCGGGTATGCGGCACGAATTCGAACTCGCCGCCCTTTTCCGGGCGCTGCAGCAGCAGGGTGACCACCCAGTCATTGCCGTCGAAATGCCAGTCGTGGGTCTGGCCGTTGTTCATCATGATGACCGCGAGCGACAGGAAGGGATCGGCGATCTGGTGGACGCTCTGGCCCAGAATTTCCGCGAAGAACGGCGGCAGGCCGCCCCATTCGTAGATCTTGCGCAATTCGCTCGCGCCATCGAACACATCGGCCGGCAACATGCGCTGGACCAGCGGCTGGGGCTTGCGGAACGGATGATCTGCCGGCAGCGACGGATCGAGCGTTTCCTGCGGATAGATGAAACGCAGGAGATCGCGGGGATAGGCCTTGCCCTTCAGGCTTTCCGCCTCGGCGACGCAGGTCGCAAGGCCCTTTTTGGTGAGAAAACCCGGGAAGAACGCAAGGCCGTTTTCGCGAAGCGAAGCCTTGGCGTTCTCGATCAGCGCCCGGCGCTTCGGGCTTTCCAGATCGTCGATCGGATAACGGTCGAGATCGACCAGATGGCTGACATCGGGGGCTTGCATGGCGCTCATTTTGTGTCTCCTCGTTCGATTGCTGGTTAATGGAGCCGCGCCGGCTAAAAACTTTAACGATATAAAAATGACGCAGGAATGCGAAAAGCGCAAGTGATTTGCGGCGAAAAATCCCGAAAAGCGCCTTGGCCCCCTCGAATGCGTGCAGCCGATACGGTAGCCGGTGGGCTGTGGCATCGTGTACTAACGGAGTTGTCGACTCGCACACCATGCCGAGGGAGGATCCGTGGACAACAAACGCAAGCCGCCGACCATCGCGGATGTCGCAGCCCTCGCCGGCGTTTCCGCGCAGACCGTCTCGAATTTTCTTACCGGGCGTTTCAAGCCACGCGGACAAAATCTCCAGCGCCTGCAGGCCGCCATCAGCGAGCTTGGCTACCGGCCGAGCGCCGCCGCGCGCGCGCTGCGGCTGAAGCAGACGGGCATTATCGCCATGCTGCTGGAAGACGACGCCGATCCGCCCGAGGAGCGCATCCGCCATGGATGGGAGCCTCTGCACGGGATGTTCCTTTACGGGGCCACCCAGAAGGCCCGCGAACTCGGCTTCTACGTGACACCCGTCCTGACGCGACAGGGTGGGGCCGAGGCGGAAGCCGTGCGCCTGATCGGCGAAGGACGCGCCGACGCCCTGATCTGCAGCACCGAACTGATGCCGGAAGAGCAACTGGAACGCCTGCAAAAGATCGCCGGGACGGAACGGGTTCCCATCGCCATGCTGCAGGAAAGCCGCAAGCGCGATTTCATCTGCGCCGTCGCCGCGGCCGACGAGGATGGCGGCGAGCAGGCCGCCCGGCATCTGGCCGCCCTCGGCCATCGCCATGTCGCGCTGATGACCGTCAAGCCGAGCTGGCCGGGGCCCGTGCGCCGGCGCGCCGGCTTCGAGGCCGCCGCCCGCGAACTCGGCCTTGCCGTCGAGGTCTGGGAAGCCGACACCTACACGGTCGAGGCGATCCGTAGGCTGGCGGTGCCGGGGCTTGCCCGCCCGGACCGGCCGACGGCGGTTTTCGCGGTCAACGACGTGATCGCCGTCGCCCTCATGCAGCAGGCGATCGAGCTGAGGCTCACCATCCCCGGCGACCTCTCCATCCTCGGCTTCAACGATCTCGATGTCGCAAATTATGTCCGCCCGGCGCTGACCACCCTGCGCACACCCGCCGCCGCCATGGGCGCGCGGGCGGTCGAGGTTCTGGTCGATGCCATCTCGGGCAAGCCGCTCGTTTCCACGGCGCTGCTGCCCATCGATTTCGTCGCCCGCGACAGCACCGGCCCAGTGCCCGGGGCGCCGTCAGGTCAGGGCATTTCGGCGTAGTCGGGCACGACGAGAAACGCGAAGCGGATGTGCTCCGCGCTATGGTTCCAGTATTGATGCGGCGTTTGCTCCGGCAGGTAGAGAACGTCATGCGGGCCGAGTTCGAACAGCTCGCCGCTGCCGGGCAGATGGACATGCAGGCGGCCCGCCAGGCAGACGATGACCTTGTCCCCGGGATGCGTCCGGTCCTCGCTGCGCGCGCCGGGCATCAGCTCGACCACGCCCGCCGTCAATTCCCGGGTGCTGGCATAGACCGATTCCAGCACCGGAAACCGTTCGCCGTGGATGAAATGCAGCGCCTCCGCCCGCGTGATGCGGGTGATCCCGCCCTCCTCCTCGGTCTGCGTGCGTGTTCGCTGCAAGGCCCCGGGCCATTGGCCCAGCAACTCGGTGCGGCCCGGCTGGGGCGCTTTCCCGGGCGTCGCATCGGCGCTGACGGCCTGCGCATCGCCAAGGTGGGACGGTCGCGTCTGCGGCGCATACCAGTCGAGCACCACGGTCTCGGCGGCCGTGAAATTATAGGCCGAATGCCCCCTGGCCCGCCGCCAATGGATCGCTTCGCCGGCACCGGCGACCTGGATCTGGCCATTGCCGGGATCGTGGATCGTCAACTCGCCGGCGACGACGAAGTAGAAGCGGTCCTGATCGAAATCCGGCGCATCCGCATCCGCCAGGCGGAAATAGCCGCCGGGCTTCAAGCGGAAGGTCAGCGCGCCGATGCGCGCATTGCGACCGTAGAAGATATCCGCGACCTGACCGGCGGCATCGCCGCCCCAGAGCGAGCGCTTCGCGGCCGCATAGGTCACCAGCCGGGGGCGGTCGAACACAGCCGCCGCCGGCGCATCGCTCGTCTTCGGTTCTTCCATGGGAAAACGGTTTCCTTTCGACTCCTGCTGCGACGGCGCACCTGCCCGGATGCCGTCCGGCTTATCCGGCCGTCTCCCGGCCGAAGAACACCTTGTGGGAATAGCTCTTGCCGACAAAACCCGGCTCGTCGGCATAGGTGAGGATGGCGGTGATCCGCGGCTTCGCCCCGGCAACCGGCGTCACACGATGCAGGGATTTGTGGCCCCTGAAAACCGAAAGGGTTCCCGGAGGCGATTTGGAGCTGATCACCCCTTCGGGATCGCCGTCCAGAATCCTGCGGACGGTTCCGTAGTTCTCGTTCTCGTCCGACCGGGTGTTGGGCGCGAACTGGAATTCCCCGCCCGCGTCCGGCGCCTGCATCTGCAAGGTCACGGAAAAATCCGCCGAGTCGAAATGCCAGCCCAGTTCGCCGCCGGTCTCGGTATAGGAGATGCTGCAGGCGTTGATCGGATCGGCGCTGCGGAAAAGCGTGCTTTTCCCGAGCACGGCCTGCAGGAAGTCCGTCAGCCCGTCCCATTCGTAGAGACGGCGCAGGATCGCCCCCGGCCCGAACAGATCCCAGGCGATGCAGGCCTGCGCCGACCGGGCCAGGACACGCCGGGGATCGTCCGCCGACAGGCCCTCGGGGATGTTTTCGGCGACATAGACCCGGAATTGCTCGTCATGCCGGAAAGCCTGGGGAAACAGCCCCTCCGCCTCGCGCACCATGGCCTCCAGCGCCTCCGGCCGAATGAAGCCTTCGAGACGGCAGGCGCCCCGGCTGGCCATGGTGGCATGGCAGGTTTCGAGAACCCGCCTTGCGCCTTCCGAATCGAGATCCTTGATCGGGTATCGATCGAAATCCACGATGGCATCGATGGTATCGAAATGGGGCGGCATGTCTTCCTCCGGTTCGATTGCGCCTGCAGCGCGGCCAAGGCCATGCGGTCGGGCGCAATCGCCCGGCCGCAGACAGGATGTTCTGGATAAAAGGAGATGCAGCGTCCGTTCGGACGTAACGCGTCTTAGGCGAACCACCAGCGCTCGGCGCAACGCGCGCCGTCGCCGCCGAGGTTTGCCGCCACCTTGCCGAAGCCGATCTTGCGGGAGGCGGCATCGACTATGTTGGTGAACATGGGAATGACCGACCCGCCATCGTCGCGGCAAAGTAGCTGCATCTCGTGATACATGTCGCGGCGCTTGTCGGTATCGAGTTCGCCGCGCGCTTCCTTGAGCAGCGCATTGAAGCGCTCGTTCTTCCAATGCGCCTCGTTCCAGGAGCTGTCGGCCGCATAGGCCTGCGTGAACATCCAGTCCTCGGTCGGGCGGCCGGCCCAAAAGCCCTGATACCAGGGCTTGTTCAGCCAGACATTGTCCCAATAACCGTCCGAGGGCTCGCGCTTGACCTCGATGTCGATGCCAGCCTTGGCCGCATCCGCCTGGTAGAGGACGGCGCTGTCGATGCCGAGCCCGAGGATGGTGTCGGATGCGTGCAACTGCACCTTCAGCCGGTCATGCCCGGCCTTCTTCAGATGGAACCGGGCCTTGTCCGGATCGTAGGCCCGCAGCGGGATATCCTTGGCATAGAACCGGTTGACGGGCGCGATCGGGTGATCGTTTCCGACCACGCCATGCCCGTTCAGCACCGTCCTGACGAGATGCTCGCGGTCTAGCGCATGCTTGATGGCGAGGCGGACGTCGACATTGTCGAACGGGGCGGTGTCGACCAACATCGGCATGGTGATGTGCTGGGTTCCGACGACCTCGACGAGCTGGATGCTCGGAAGCTGCTTCAGCCGGTCGGCCGTCTTGAAATTCGCCTGGATGATCGCATCGACATTGCCGCTGATCAGGGCGCTGCTGCGGGCGGTGGGATCGACGAGATTGATCATCTCGACCTCGTCGAAATGCGCCCGGTCGGCCTTCCAGTAGTTCGGGTTCCGCTTCACGAGGGAGCGCACGCCTGGATCGAATTCCTGCAGCATATAGCCGCCCGTGCCGATGCCCTTCGAAAAATCCGTCGTCCCCTCCGGCACGATCACGAAATGATAGTCCGCCAGCACATAGGGAAAATCCACATTGGCGCTGTCGAGGGTGAAGATAACGGTATCGCCGTCCTTGGCGATATCGACGACCGGCTTCAGCAGCGACCGGGCGCCCGACTTGCTGCCTTCGGCCCGATGCAGGTTGATGGAATAGAGAACGTCCTCGGGCCGCAACGTCTTACCGTCGTGGAACGTGACGCCCTTGCGCAGCTTGAACGCCCATTTTTTCGCGCCTTCGCGCGGCTCGACGGATTCGGCGAGTTCCGGCACGAGTTCGAAATCGGGACCGATCTCGACCAGGCAGTTGCGAAGCTGGAAGTTGATATGGGCGGCACAGGTGGTGTTGGAAAATTGCGGGTCCAGCGTGTCGGTGGTCTGGCCCTCGACCATGCCGAGGCGGAAACGGCCGCCGGGCGTCCGGGCCGCAGCGCGCGCCGGAACAGCGGAAAACGAAGCGGCCGCCATCAGGCCGGCCGCGCTGGCAAGCACCTGCCGCCGATTCATAAGCAAGGATGAGCGCGTATTGTCTTCAGTCATTTCTTTGGTTCCCCTATTTTTATAACGTTATAAACTCGGGGCCTGCTTTTTGTCAATCGGCGGGTGCGATGCTTCCAAATCAAAAGGGAACGGCTCTATCCAAATGCCTTGTGCGGATGACGGGGGTTGCCGTTCGAACCATGAGGGGCAGTTGGGCAATGACCGTGACGGCGTCCGGCAACAGGTTCACCGAGACGTCGTCGCGCTTGAAGATCCTGACGAAGACGTCGGCCATTCCGTTCCGCTGGACTGCGGGCTTCTGGCGGGCGTCGAACACGGCTCCATGCCGATGTCGATAAACAGCGATCTGGTACACGAGGGCACTTTGCTGAACCACATTCTGCTTCGCGAAATTCATCCTGAGTTTGCGGACGGTCGGCTTCGCTCATGCTTGCCAGCCTTTACAGGACGAGGAACTAACGTTCTTCCTCAATCGGCGTTGGCGGCGACTTGGGCTCAAACTTGATGACGCCGACTTCACGGACGTCGCCACGATGACCCGCATCACCGGCGGCAACTTCCGCCTCGTTCATCGGCTGCTTGTCCAGATGAGCGCGTCTTGCGCATCAATGGGCTGAAGGCGATCACTGCCGATGTGGTGGAGGCAGCGCGATCGGTCCCCGTCATCGGTGCCACATAGCGCTGATAATCAGTGCCAATTACCGATTAACGGTACAAATCAGCACAGGCGATTTGTCGCGAAACTCAGAAAATTCGCGTCGTACTTCTGCGCAGCCCACAATTTGCCTCTAGAGACGTTAACAACCGATCGATTATCGGTAATCCCGCCGAGGTCGACGAACGCCATATGCAGAAACAGCTCGGCCAAGCGTCTGCCGAGATGACCCGCAAGTACCTGCGCAGGCACGATAGATTCCGGGTTAATCTCACAAAGGCGGCAGGGCTGTCGCTGAGCCGGCTTGTCTGACGCGATCGCCTGGAGCAGGCCATCGTATCAGGGCGACGTTCCCCAACCTCTTAACTCAGGATAAATTTGGCATTCGTCTTCGCGTCATGAACGATTTCGGGATCAATATCAAAGACGCACCTGACATGCTCTCTCGTCATGATGATGTTCGGCGGCCCCTGCTGCACAAGTTTTCCGGCCTTAAACATGACGATATGATCGGCGTGCCGCGCCGCCTGATTGACATCATGGAGCACGGCAATGACGGTCTTGCCGCGGGATTTCACCAGCGTGGTTATGAGCCTCATGACTTCGGCCTGATGCGCAAGGTCGAGAAACGTGGTCGGTTCGTCGAGGAGAAGGATCTCCGTTTGTTGCGCGAGCGACATCGCAATCCATGCACGCTGCCTCTGGCCGCCGGAGAGGTTTTCAAGCGGCTGTTCCCGCAGATCCGCCATACCTGTCAGTTCGAGTGCTTCCTTGACCGCTTCCTCGTCCGCTCTGGACCAGCGCGAAAACAGACTTCGATGCGGATATCGGCCTTGGCGCACCAGATCCGATACCGTAAGCCCCTCTGGCGCGGCGGGGCCCTGTGGCAGGATGGCGATGCGTCTGGCGCATTCGCGCGCGCCAAACCGGGAGAGCGGCTTGCCAGCGAGCAGAACAGCGCCTCCCTTTGGCTTGAGCAGGCCGGCACAGGCTCTCAGCACCGTCGATTTACCTGAACCATTGCGGCCGAGCAGAACGGTGAACGCCCGCGACGGGATTTTCAGATCCAGCCCCTCGACGACCATCCTGTTTCCGTAGCCGAGCGACAGCGTGTCGAGGCGCAGGCCGGACCCTGCTTCGGTGGTCTCATTGACCGACATGGCGTCGTCTCCAGAGAAGGTAACCAAGGAAAGGAGCGCCGATCAGCGCCGTAACGATGCCGGCAGGCAACTGGGCCGGAGCAATAGCGGTCCGTCCGACAAGGTCGGCCGCCATGAGGAGCAGCCCGCCCACCAGCGCGGACCCCGGGATCAGGCGTACATGGCCTTCGCCCACCATGTTGCGGGCGACATGCGGTGCGATCAGGCCGATGAAGCCGATCAGACCGCAAGCGGCGACCGTCGCACCCGATATCGTCGTGCACAGCAGGATCAGAAAGGCGCGGCCAAGATTGACGCGCTGCCCGAGACTTGCCGCGATATCATCGCCGAAGCGCATGAGATCAAGCTGGCGGACGGCGAGACAGGCCAGCACCACGGGCAGGACAAGCCATGCGGCCAGGCGGCGCAATGTTTCCCAGCTTGCCGCGTATACGCTGCCGGAAAGCCAGATCATCAATCGCTGCACATCCGCTACGTCAGCAAAGGCGATGAGGAAACTGCTTCCGGCGCCGGCAAGCGAACCGAGCGCGATGCCGATCAGGACGATGCGCAGCGACGAGGTGCCATTTCGCCAGGATAGGGCAAAGACGGCGGCAGCCATCAATGTCGCCCCGGCAAAGCCGGCCACCGGCAACAGCGCTGCCCCCGCGCCCTTCAAGCCGACGATGACCAGTCCGCCCGCCAATGCCGCGCCCGCGTTGATCCCGAGAATACCGGGCTCGGCGAGAGGGTTGCGCATCACCGCCTGGGCGATCGCTCCCGCAATGCCCAGCGCCACACCAGCGGCAAGCGCCATCAGCGCGCGCGGGAGACGCAGATCGAGCACGATCATGCGGATCTGTTCCGTCGCACTGCCATTGAAAAGGCTTCTCAGATCGGCGCGCGAAACCGTCTGGTCGCCGAGCGCCAGGCTGGCGAGCAGAAGTGCCGGACCGCTCAGGAGAGCGGCAGCCAGGACCACGTGCAGGGACGTCATGTACTGCGCAGCCGGTAACGGGCGAGCCACAGGAAGAACGGCGCGCCGATCAGCGCCATCGTCACGCCGACGGGAAAGTCCTGATTGGCGAACAGGCCGCGTCCGATCACATCAGCGGTGACGAGCAGCAATGCTCCTCCGATGGCGCTGTACGGCACGATCCAGCGATAGTCGGCCCCGACCGTAAGGCGCGCGATGTGCGGTATGACAAGGCCGACAAAGCCGACAGGCCCCGCAAGCGCCACGGCGCTCCCGGCGAGCAGTACCACGATGACCACTGAAATCGTGCGCCACAATAGAGGTCTTTGCCCCAGCGCGCCAGAGATGTCGGAGCCAAGGCTGAGTGTCGTGAACTGCCGGCGCAGCACAAGCGCGGCGGCAAGACCCGTCGCGATGTAGGGGGCGACAGCCATGACCTGCCCCATGGTTCGCCCCGACAGCGACCCCACGGTCCAGAGCCTTACGGCGTCGAGCGTCGCCTGATCGAAGATCAGGATGGCCGCTGTCAGCGAGGTGAGGAAGGTGCCGACCACCGCCCCTGCCAGAACGAGTTTCAGTGATGTCGGTCCGCCCGGCCCGAGTGATCCGAGCGCATGGACGGCGAATCCGGCAGTGGCCGCACCACCGAAGGCGTACCAGGTGAGGCCATTGCCGTCGCTCATCGAGCCGGTCATCGGAAGCGCCGGGGCGGCGCCCGGGGGGAGGGCGCCGCGGGCATTTATGCCGGGCAGGCCGGGCGGGGCCGGCGGATTGCCTGTCGGGGCCTGCATGCCCGCCCCGGCAACGGCAAGCGCCGCGCCCGCCATGGCACCGGCCAGCACACGCGGAAGCCTGAGCATGGTGACGACGAGGTGATCACGCGATCCATCGAAGGCGAAGATTGCCTCGCAAACGGTCACAAGCGAAAGCCGCGATGTGCCTGCGCCGATCGCCAGCGCCGCGACCAGAATGCAGACGCAAAGCAGGATCGCGAGCCCGAGTGCCCGCAGAGGGTCTGCGTGCCTTCCTGTCACGGCGCATTCACGATGTAGCGCTCGACGTCGTCGAGAACGCGATGAGCGGAGGCGACCCCGTGAAAACCCATCCAGGTGCCGCGATCGACCCGGTAGGCCCGGCCGGCCTGGACGGCCGGCAACATCTGCCAGAATGGATTCTTGATGGTCGCGGCCTCGAGCGCGTCGTCGGGCGCCTGATCGTATCCGCTCACGACGACGTAGAGCAGTGTCTTTCCATCGAGAAGACCGATCTCTTCCCAGCCGGGACGCTTGAATGCGGTATCGTCGGTGACGGTTTCGTAAGCCGTGCGCTGAACGCCCGCTTCGCGCAGCACGGCATAGGGCGCATAGGCGGCCGGGCCGGAGACGTAGACGTGGAACCCTGTCGGCGTGATCCGCAGGACGGAGACCGGAAAATGCGGGACGCGCGCGCGTATGGCCGCGACGCGGGTTTCATAACCCTCGAGCAACTCCGACGCGATTTCTTTGCGGCCGGTCATATCCGCCAGTACCTGCAGATGATCCTTCCAGTTCCGGACATCGATCAGCACCGTCGGCGTGATCTTTTCGAACATGCCGCGGACCTGTGCGTGCAGCGTGGCGTCCCCGATGATCAGATCGGGCTTCAAGGCAACGATACGCTCGAGGTTAGGCTGCCGCGCGTCACCAATATCCGTGACCGATGCCTTTTCCGCTGCCATACGCAGGTCCGCGTCCTGCGCCGTCATCAGCGGCGCGCCGACAATCTGCAAACCGAGTTCGAGCCCCATTCCGAGATTATAGAACGGATCGAGCACGACAATGCGAGACGGCGCCATGGGGACGCAAACCGGCGCGCCGAGGACGTGTTCCGATATCACCCGCCCCTGACATTGCGCCGCCGCTGGCGTCAGTGAGATCAACATCGCCAGAGCGGAAATGATAAGGCACAACACCGTCTTCATGCCGTGAAATCCCATAAGTCGCGGCTGGAGCGATACCGAAGGATCGCTCCAGCCTGCATGCTCAGAACTTGACCTTGAGGTTCAAGCCGGCGCGACGGCGTTCCCCCAGCGTGGCAGCGATGTTGTTGTCGTTGTAGACGAAATATTTCTCGTCCAGCAGGTTCTGCACGAAAGCGTTGATCTCCCACCGGTCTGCCTTGTAGCCGGCCTGCATGTTCACGATCCAGCGGCTGTCCAGATAGTCGTGCGGCAGGCTGCCAAGCCGCGCCAGATAGCGCGAGGTGTATTTCGCGTCTGTGCCGACGAAGACGCCATTGTCGAATGTATAGCGCGCGCCCAGCCCGATGGTCCATTCCGGCGCCTCCGGGAAAGGCAGACCGGAGAGGTTGCCGTAGGTCAGATCGTTGAAGTCCTTGAACTCGGTGTGGACATAGCCGAGCGAGACGAAGGTTTCGAGGTTATCGTTCACCTTGAACGAGGGCTCGATCTCGAAACCCCAGGCTTCCGACGACGCGGCATTGAGGATGCGGCGCGTGAGTGGGTCAGCCGGGTCGAACTGCATCTGGACCTGCTGGTCGCTGTATCGGGTGAAGAAGACGTTCGAGTTCAGTTTCAGCCGCTCGTCCAGGAAGCTCCCCTTGTAGAAGATCTCGTAGGTCGAAGCCGTTTCCGGCTCATAGCTGTACGCGGACGCGCTGAGTGAATTGTAGCTCGCGCCGCCGGTGCGGAAGCCCTGCGAATAGGTGACACCGACCGTCTGGGTGTCGCTTAGCTCCTTCGAAAGGCCGATCTTAGGCACGAAATTGATCTCATCGAACGACGCGCCATAGTTGGTGAGTACGGTCGTCGTACCGCCCAATGGCTGGGTGCGGACGAGATGCTGGGTGATGTCCTGGTCGGTATAGTCGAGACGGCCGCCAAGGGTGACCTTCCATGTGGGAACGAACTCGTAGGTCGCCTCGCCAAAGATGGCGGCGTTGAACGATTTCTGCGTATTGTGCTGGACCTGGTTGCGGCCGATCGTCTGCGTCAGCGGGATCGTGCGATCGTAGAAGTTCTTCTCGTCTTCAAAGGCGAAGCAGGCCCCGCCAACCCAGTTCCCCTTTTCACCCGAGTAGTTCAGGCGCACTTCCTGAGATGCGATCCAT
>Ga0066256_1003388_pt1 | contig 15532 bp, 5 predicted proteins | sample ThiBio_1000_biof_FD_87107 | JGI IMG/M metagenome (GOLD analysis project Ga0066256, IMG submission 87107) | Wastewater bioreactor microbial communities from Cape Town, South Africa - Thiocy_expt_1000_biof (version 2) | ecosystem: Engineered > Bioreactor > Thiocyanate-remediating >...
CTGCCCAAGACGCTCAAGTTCAAGGTGACCAAGACGTAGGCGCGCCCCCGGTTGCTGCGCGCCCCTCTATTATAGCTCACGGCACCCGCTCGCCGTCCACATTCTGCCTGCTGTCCCCCCTGTTGTTGTTGCGCCCCCACGCCGCACGCCGCGCGCGCGGGGGCGGTAATATGTGTGCATGCATGCATGTGCGCCGTAAGGCTGCTGTTCGGTTTCCTGCATCTGTGGTTGCTGATGCCGTGCATTCTGGACGACGGTGACGGGCTGTGCCCGGGGCCGGCCTTGTTGCTGCTGGGCGCGGTCCGAGCGTCGCCAGTGCGCCGTTCTTTGCCCCGCGGCCCCGCTGGCCCCGGGCCCCCGCCCTGTCCACCGTCCACCTGCCTGCGCTGGCCCCTCGCGCCGCACTGCTCATTGTCCCACCCGCACCCCCCCTGCCATGTCCTCCCTGTGCCCTGCTGCCCGTCGGTGCCTCGCGCCTCGCGCGCCATGCCGCTGACCCCCGCTGCTGCCGTTCACCCTACTATAATCGTCCCCCGACGGACTCCCCGTTTGGTCCGCCCACTCCGTGACCCACCTGCCTGCCTGCACGGCAGCGCGCCTTGAATGTCTTGTCCAGTGCCCACCGTGTACCTGGTACCGCAACAGGCAAAAAGGTGGCCGCCCCACCCGACGCCACGCCACAGCGGGGTTGCGCCACGACGCGGCGTCGGTGAGGGGGTCGCGCCCAACCCGGTGGGCGCGCGCCCGTGCGGGCATCGGAGTGATTGTGTGCAGCAGCCACGGTGGGCATGCGCGACCAACGCACAGGCGGGAATGGGGCGGCGGGGAGGTGGGGGAGTCCAAGCCATGCGCTGTTGCCTTTGTTTGGCACGCCGCCGGGGACCGGCAGCGCGCGCGGGTGAGCGGCAGCGAAATGAACACCCTTGCAGTGGTACGCGGCTAGGGTTAGGGGCTGCTAGGCGGGCCGTTGCCAACCCGCCTAGCTCGATGGTTGGACGCCTTTGAGTCGCGGCGCCACCCTATTTGAACCCCCCTGCCCCCCACCTCACACACCGCCCTCGGTGCAACACGCTTTGGGTGGGGTGTACAATTATTGCGCGGCTGCACGCAGATGTCTGCAAGGGGCAGCATTATTTGATATACTTTGGTCGCAGTGTGTTTGTTGTTGTCTCGTTTTGCTGCGTCAACCGCGTGATTTTGCCGCCGTATCTTTGGAGTCCTCTTGCTGCCTACTCTTCGGCTGGCACACACATATGCACGTAATCACAGTAAATACGCGCCGCGAGCGAGTGCAATATTCGCCGATCTATGAAACCCATGCATGCTGTCCTGTCTGGTTGCTGCCTGTAGCACGCTGCTGCTGCCATTGATGCGAATCATCGCGGATACTCACCACTAGCACCAGCAACGACGACGACGACGACGATGGCGACAAACAAAATGATGGCAGCAGCGGCGGTGCTGGCACTGGCGGCACTCGGGGCTGGCGCCGCACCAATCACCTCCACCATCACCACCACCGCCGCCGCCGCCGCCGCCACAACCACTACCAAGCTGGCGGTGGGCATCAATGTGGATATCGCCAACCCGGGCGGGTACCCCTCCGGCGGCGCGGTGAACGCCACGGGCGCCGGCTGGGTGCGGGTGGAGTTTAAGGACGCCGGCACGGATGGCCCCATTGCGGCCGCCACGTGGGCTGCGTATGACGCTGCAGTGGCGGCGTACGGCGGCGCGGGCGTACGCGTGCTGCTCATCCTGGACTACATGACGTACGGCGCGGTGCCGTGGGGGTCGACAGACAACGACACCTGGAACACCTACCTGCTGCCTTCTTCCGCGCCCACCTGCTACGTCTGCCGCGTGGCTGCCGTGGCGGCACACTACGCCGGCAACGGTGCGGTAGGCGGCTACGAGCTGTGGAACGAGCCTGACCTGGCTGCCACTGCCGTGCCGACGTTTGCCTACGCCACGCTGGCCGCCGCTGCCACGTCCGCCATCCACGCTGCTGCGCCCGGCGTGCCGGTCGTGATGGGCGGCCTGGCGTCGGGCAACCCGGGATATGTGACTGCCGTGGCAGCTGCCGCCGGTGGCACCCTGCCCGTGGATGCCATTGGCTTGCACCCGTACGGCCAGCGCCCCACGCCTGACTGGCCGACGTCAACGTGGGGCTTTGGCGTCGTCACCGACCTCATGGCCTCGTACGTGTTGGAGTGTACAACGCGACCCGCCGGCTGTCACCCACAAACACTCCCACCCAACACCACGGCGCAGCTACTATGCGGCGGCGGCGCTGCCGCAGTGGATCACGGAGGTGGGCACCAATGACATGACGGTGCAGGGCGTGTTCCCGTGGCACATGTTCACCGCCCTGGCGTCGCAGTCCGCCATCCCGCCCGCCGCGCTGGGCCCCGTCATCTGGTTTTGCTGGAGCGACGCCATGGTGTCGCCCTTTGGCCTCACCGACGCCTCCGACAACCCCAAGCCCTCCTACTTCTCGTACACCAACTTCACCGGTGCGTAGCAGCGCTGGCGTTGCGCTGCGCTGCCGCCGACGTCGTTGGACATGCTGCTACCGGTACAGTACCTGGTAATACCATCAATGTGTTTTTGCAATGTACGCCATTATTCACACATGTTTCTGCGCAAAAGCGCGCTGTTTGTGTCCATCATTGCTGCCGTGTGCGCTGATTTGTGATTTAAATTGCGCACGCGCGCGAATTTTTGCGTACCACCGGCACTACCGGTACCTCCTGGTGACCACCAGCGTCGTCTCTGAGGGGAGGCAGCCGGCAACTGAATGGCAGCGGCCGCGCAGCTGCTTCTCCGCTGCCGGCTGGCGGCGGGTGTAATAGCAGCAACACGCGGTTGCCGTGGGGCTGCATCGCTACTGCTACCACCTGGATGTTGTAGATGGAGCCACACAGAGGCGCAGCCGCCACCACCAGTACCGCCACCACCAACGGCGCCACCAAAAGCACGCAACAAGCGGCCGCTGCCGCCGCCGTTTGAGGTGACGGTGGCGTCGTTAGACCTGCCACTACGGGCTGGCGTGGCGCCGCTCCCTGCTGGCGTGAAGGCGGGGCGGGCAGGCGCCGTGGCGCTGCCGTTTGCGCCGGTAGGGGCGACGGTACGAGTGGCACCCCGCGCGGTGGTAGACGGCGTGCTGTATGGCGAACCGATCAATAGCACGGGCGGGTCGGTGGTGATTGAGCCGGGACCGCACGCGGTGGCGCCACGGTGCAAGTATTACGGCGGCGCGTGTGGCGGCTGTGCGTTCCAGTCAACCAGTGACGCGGCGCAGGGGGCTGCAAAAGCCGCATGGGTGGCGCGGTGCATGGCGACTGCATTGCCGTCCAGCCATGCGGACGCGCTGGCAGCCGCGACGCTGCCGCTGTGGCACGCCGTGCCGGCATATGGTTACCGCAACCGCGCTGAAATGACGGTTGCAGGCGCCACTGGCGAGCTGGGGTTCTTCCCGTACCGGCCGCCGCCAGCGCGGTGGCAGCCGACAGTCACGCCCGTGGACGAGTGCCACCTCCTGCCGCCACCCGTGTCTGCCGCCTTTCGCGCCGTGCGTCGGGCGTTGGCCAGCTTAGGATCAGAAGCCACGGTGGCGCACGTGACAGCGGTGGCAGTACGTGCGGCAGCGGCAGGCGAGTTGATGGTGACGGTGCGCGCCACCAATGCCGACACCGCTTTTGACGCCTTGTCGCATGACACCTTCACAGCGCCGCTGCGTTCCGGGCTGGAAGCGGAGGGCATCGATGCTGCCGCTGTGTCCCTTGTGCTGTCACACCACCCCACCTCCATCCCGCGTGCCACCGTGCGTGCGCTGCGCGACGCCTGCGCCACCGCGGCGCCTACACCCGCCGGCCGCGCAGACGCGTTGCTGGCAGCCAAGGCAGCGTACCTGGCGGGCGTGCAGCGGGTGGTCTTTGGCCCCGGTGTGCTGACAACGCGCACCTCGCTGCCGCTGGCGTCTGCGCTGCCACCGCCGCTGGCGAGCCTATGGACGGCGCTAACCGGCACGCCACCATCCGCCGCCCCCCTGCGCGACGCCACCCTCACTGCACGAGTCTCCCCGCTGGCATTTGCGCAGCCCAGTGACGCCGGCGCGGCCGCCATTGCCGCTGCAGTAGCCACGGCGGTGGCTGGCGTCCTGCCTGCCGCCTCAGCGGCACGGGCAGAGGGCGGCGCTGTGGCGTGGGACATGTTCTGTGGCGGCGGTGCGCTGGGCCTGGCTGCGGTGGCAACCCACGCAGTGTCCCGCGTGGTGGGCATTGACATCAACCCCGCGGCGGTGGCAGACGCCGCGGCCACCGCAGACGCCAATGGCGTGCCGCGCACCGCGGCGTCCTACCTGTGTGCCGACCTGCTAGGCAGCGCGGTGGTGTCCACGCCGCGCGGCGTTGCCATTGGCGCCGCCCACCTGCCGCGCCCGCACGTCGTCATCCTGGACCCACCGCGCCCTGGCGTGGGACCCCGCATGCTGGCCGCGCTCCGCGACCTGGCGCCGCCCGCCATCGTGTACGTGTCATGCAACCCCGCCTCGCTGGCGGCAGACGTCGGCACCCTGGTGCGCGACTGCGCCTACACCGTGGCAGCCCTGCTGCCGGTGGACCAGTTCCCCCACACGCCGCACGTGGAGGCCATCGCGGTGCTGCGCAAGGCCACCCCCTAATGATTGTAGGGGCGCCGTGGATTTTGAAATCGCGGCGCGCAAGTGGTGAGCGTAGTTACTTGTCGATATGCAGGCACAACAGCAGGCACAAAGCGGACGGGGAACAACGGGCACACGAGGGCACAAGGGACGGGCACAACGCGACACACGCGTGAGAGGTACGCGCGCAAACACACAACGACATGCAAGGTGGGGCACAACAAGGCACACAAAAGGGGACACCTACCAAGATAATAAAACAGCTCACAAGCCCGCAAAGAAGGCGTTGACGGCGCTGCCGTCGTTGGCGCCGCCGTCGCGGCCGTGCGACATGAGCAGGCCCTGCAGCGTGGAGGTACCCATGCCCGCCGCCATGCCCAGCTGGCGCTCCATGGAGCCGAACACCTCCAGGATGGCGCCGTCGGGCAGGCGCAGGAAGTGGCGGTACAGCTCGCGCTGGCCGTCCAGCGCCGCGTTGTAGACGATGAGGTGCGTGGTGGAGGCCTCAAAGCTGCGGTCCAGCGGGTCGTGCAGCTTGTAGTCGCACACCGCGATCTTGCGCGTGGCACCGCGCGCGCCGCGCCACCGCTGCGCACGTGACACCACCTCGCGCAGCTCGGCGGGTGACACCTCAAAGTCGTGCGGCAGGGCGAACTTGGGCTCCTCGGCGTGCAGCCGGCGGAAGAGGTCAATCATGCGGCCGTTCAGGTGCAGGTGCAGGAGGTAGGCGTACAGCAGGAAGGCGGCCAGCACCATGACGACGAGGTACATGAACACGGTGAGCACGATGCCCACCACGCCGCTGCCCTCCTGCGCCGTGAACCGGTTGTACAGCTTCCACGCGTCGCCCTCGCTGCACGTGCACTCCGGCGACGCCACGTTGGTGCCGCAGATGGCCTGCCGCGACGCGCAGTCATAGCGGCCGGCGGCGGCGTCCACCACCGTGATGAGCACGGCGTCCAGCACGCCGGCAAAGCCAAAGAACGCCACAAAGCGCGACGGGATCTCGGGGAAGAAACCCACCAGGCGCTGGCACGCCCACGAGAAGCCCATGAACACGGAGAAGACGACGAGGACGGCGATGGGGCCGATGACCACCACGCCGATCTCCACCTCGTTGGGCAGCACGTCCGACACGTACTTGAGCGTGGCGGTGTACACCTGCGGCGAGAACTCGTACACGGGGATGCGCAGGGAGCGCAGGAACAGCCACTGGCCCAGATAGTGGATGTAGATGCGCAGCCACAGCGCGATGAGCAGCAGCACGAACTGTATCCAGAAGTCAAACGTGAACACGGAGCCGGGGTGCAAGTCCGCCACCAGCTCGTACTGCAGGAACCGCGCCTTGCGCACGCTCTCCCGCACGCGCGCGCCGCGCAGACCCTTCCCCTCCTGCTTGTTCATGGCGTACGAGTACGAAGACAGGCCGCCACTGCCGCCCTGCGCCGCCGCCCCACCGCCGCTGCCGCCGCCTGCTGCGCCCGGTACCGACGCACGTACCGCGGTGCCAACCAGCGCGCCCGCCTGAGGCGGTGCGGGCGGGCCCAGCTGCCGGAACATGTTGCGCACCCGCCCTGCCTCTGCCACAAACGCCGCACCCAGCCGCGCCTCCCCGCCGCCACCACCACCACCACGCGCGCTGTCACCGCCGCCGCCGCCGCTTCCACCGCCGCCACCGCCGCGGGCGCTGTCGCCACCGCCGCCGCGGGCACTGTCGCTGCCACCGGCACCGGGCGGCGGCGGCTTTAGCAGGAAGCGTGACGACCCACCGCCGTCGACGCCCCAGCCGCCCTCCCCGTCGTCCTCCTCCTCCACGTACGCATCCACGCCGTCCTCCGCCCCCAGCAGCAGCGCGTCCGCTGCGCGCCGCCGGTTGGCGTAGTAGCTGGCACCCGTGGTACCGGGCCCGGCACCCCGCACACCCAGCCCCGTACCTGCGCCCATGGGGCTGGCATCCCCCGCGCTGCTGTCGCTGGCAATGCCCACCGCGGGTGACCCACTGCCGCCGCCACCGCCGCCACCGCCGGCCTTGGTTTCCGCTGCGCGGGCCCGCCAGTAGTCGGCCTGCGACTTGGCGGTGCCGCCACGCCCGCGGGCGCTGTCACTGCCACTGCCGCCGCCGGCGCCACCACCAGCGCCACCGCCACGGGCAGCGACGCCGGCGCCGCCGCCGCGGGCAGCGCCGCCGCCACCACCATGTGCGGCGATGGCAGTGATGGGTGTGACACCCGTGGCACGCGCCGCCAGCCCTGCCGCCTTGCCATGCAGGGCGCCGCCGTTGGGGATGGTGGCGCGCTCGCCCACAGCGCCCAGCGCCATCACGTCCTCGCGTGTGACGCGGTCGGACACGATGGGCGGGCCGCCTGCAAACCCGTCCTCTGCCTCCACGTCAGCAGCGTCGTTCCAGTCGCCCGCCTCCCGCACCTGCGTGTCCCCCATGGCAATGCCCAGCAGCATGTCGTCCATGGCGTCCGCGTCCTCGTCGTCCCACCCCAGGTCCAGCCCCAGGTCATCGTTGTCCACCGGGTTGCCATCGCTGTCCATGTCGCCAATGTCGTCATCCTCCTCCCCCTCACTGCCACCGTCGTCGCCGCCGCCGCCGCCGCCGCCGTGCTCATCATCGTCGTCCGCGCCGCCGTCCTCATGCGTGCCCTCTGCCACCGCGCTAAGGCCGCCACCACCCGTGCCGGCGCCACCGGCAGCGCCGCCACCACGGCGCCGCAGTGCGCCGTTCGCCAGCCGCACGCCCGCGCCCCACCGCTTGGGCGTGCGGTACTCGCCGCGCACGCGCAGCAGCTCGGAGGTGTACGCGATCTCAACGTCAAACTCGCGCAGCGTGGCGCCGTCGCGCACCGTCTCGCGCGGCAGGTGCACCACCTCCAGGTACACGTTGGCCAGCCAGTCGTCCAGGTCGGCCTCGATCTTGGCCTCCAGGGTGCGGTACTTGTCCACCGCCAGGTCCACCTCGCCGCGCATGAGCGGCAGCTTGAACCGGCCCCACACCACCTGGAAGTCGCGGTCGCACGCGGGCAGCGCCGTCCACGCCACCACGCGGTCAATGGGGTTGCGGCGGTCGCCCAGCTGGAACAGCTCAAAGATGAAGACGTGGGCGGGGCGGAGGTCGGAGGCGGAGGGCGCGACGGCGTACACGCACTGGTTGAACGTGATCTCGGTGTCAAAGAACCGACCGCGGTGGCGGACGGGTGTGGTGGCGCCAGGGCGGGAGGCGTCGCCGCCGCCGCCGCCCAGCGCCACACGCGTCCACCGCATGGGGTTGCCGCCCAGGCGGTCGTACAGCGTGACGAGCATGACGAAGCGGCCGCGGAACAGCTTCTTCTTCACCGCGCGGATTCGCGAGATGCGGATCTCCACCGGCTGCGGCAGCTTGTGCCACTCGATGCGCATCTGCCGCGCGCCGGCGCGGCCGGGCACCAGGCGGCCATACTTCTCTGACACCAGCGCGTGCTGCGCCGCCAGGTTGGACTTGAGCTCCACCTCGGCGCGCCGGAAGGTGCGGTGCAGCGCCGCCGTGCGCGCCTCCGCCGCGTCCGCCGTCTCCGCCTGCCGCCGCTTGATGCGCGCCGCCAGGTCCGCCTTGTCTGCCAGCACGCGCGCTTTCGCCGCCGCCTCCTTGCGCAGCAGCAGCGCCTCCTTAGCGGCAAACCGGCGTGCCTCCTCCGCCGCCGCCGCCTCGCGCGCCGCCGCAATCGCCGCCTCGCGCGCCGCCAGCTCCGCCTCTGACACAAACCCAATCACCACCTCCTCCGCCGCCGCCGCGCTGTCAAACGCCGCGCCGTACGCCGGCACCGCATCATCCGCCACCGCGGCGCGCAACGCCTCAATGGCCGCCACCGCGTCGCCGTCTCCCCGTGCCGTCTTGCTTTCCGTGGCGGCCCCCGCCGCGGCACCACCGCCACCGCGGGCTGCACGCTTTGCTGCCCACATGCGCGCCGGGTCCGCCGCCAGCAGCGCATCCAGGCCCACCTCCTCCGCATCCAGGTCCACATCCAGCAGGCCGCGGTTGCTGCCCAGCCGCCTCATGCTGGCAGAGCCAGGGCGTGACGTAGTTCCCCCGCCGCCGCCCCCACCGGTACCTGTACCGCTGGGGACGGCGCCGGAAGCCACGCGCAAGCCAAGCCCGCGACGAGAGGCGGCCGCGGCAGGCGGGCCACGCGCCGGCGGGGGCGCCCGGCGCCCGCTGCCTGTACCCACCTTCCCGTCCCGGGCGCCGCTTTCCGCCCCCCCGCCCCCCCCCCCCACCCGCCCCCCCCCCCCTCCCCCGCCCCCCCCCCCCCCCCCCCCCCCCCCGGACGGCGGCCGCCGCATCGCCCCGCCGCCGCCGGTGCCACCGCCGCCGCCGCCACCTCCGCCGCCGCCGCCAGTCCTGGCGGTAGCAGCACCTCGTGCAGTCGCGGACATGGGCGCTTCCTCATCGGGCACGTCATACATCTCATTGTCGCCGCCACCACCGCCTCCACTGGTACGGCCGCCAGACCCAGCAGCAGCAGCAGCAGCGCCGCCGCTGCCGCCGGCGCCGCCAGCAGCTGCCAGCATCTCGGACGAGATGTCATGGAACATGCGGTGGCCCTCGTCGTCTGCCAGCCGCGCCGTCTCTGGCCCCGCCGCCATGGTAGCCGGTCGTCGGCGACTTCAGCTGTCAGCGTCAGTCGTCGTCGGTGGTGTGGCGGTGAGCCAGGGTGTCAGCAGCGTCGTCGGCCGGATGCCACTGAAATAGACGTCAGCGTCAGTCGTCGTCAGCGTCACTCCACGTCAGTAGGTGGTGGTGGTGGTGAGTAATGGCGTCACCCGTTGCCGTCACCGTCGTGACGGTGTGTCGGGTGTGTCACTTCCGTCTGTCGTTGTCGTCGCCGTTCACCCAGCGCTGCCAAGGAGGAAGGCTAGCACGTTGCCCATGGACGTTAGGTCACCTAGCAAACAGCCGGCCAGCACCACACCGTGAGAGAGCCAGGTGCAGCCACACAGAGCAGGAGCGATGCTGTCCGGAGGTGGCCGCGCACCAGTGTTGGTACGATGGTGGCAACCTGGCCCCCGTATCGTTGCAGCAGCTGGCTCCAAGCAAGGCACACCGGCAGCTGCAGCGACTGCAGCAGCGGCAGCAGCGTCAGCAGCAGCAGTAGCAGCAGTAGCAACGTCAGCAGCAGCAGAGGTAGCAGTAGTTGTAGTAGAGAGGAGGAGAGTAGAGAGAGAGAGAGTAGCTGGTAATCAGATGGTGATGGGTTGCTGAAAACAAACTCGTATATCTCAACGTTAACACAGACCAACTCCACCGGAAATAGGTCGCCAACCACCAAAAATGGCGAACGGCACCGTCAACACGTGAAGTTGATGCACACACGCGGCGGGACGGCGGCCGGGAATGTGGTAATCCAGCGCGGGTAACGGCTGCACGCGGGTGCAGTGTAGCGTCTGCCACGTTAAATACAAAAATACACGCATTAGTCTGCAATGACTACCGAGTGTGGTGGCCGAGCGGTTAAGGCGTCAGACTTGAAATCTGATGGGGTCTCCCCGCGTTGGTTCGAACCCAGCCCACACTGACATTTTTTTTGCCCCCGGTTTTGCAGCGTTTTTGCCATCCCCGTATTTTTGCTGTGCCGCTTGGTACACAAATATTGCAGCAGCACTTGGATATCCCATCCATACTAGTGCAGGGTCGGTGGTGATTTTTGTGATATCGCCATTGTGTTTGCTCCATATCCGTCGGCGAACGTGGAGCTAGCAGCAACTCCGCCCAGAATGGCGCCCAAGGCGGGTGTGCTCGTCTTGGCGGCTGCTGCCCTGGCGGCAAGCAGCGTGGCGGCGATGCGCGACAGCGAGCGGCTGCCGCGGCACATGCGCGGCGGGCTGATGTACAAGGGCCTGCTGGCGCGCGAGGCGGCGGCGGCGGCGAGGCTGGCGGCGGCGCCGGGGATGCCGGCGGCGGGCTGGTACCCTAACACGACGGTGAACCTGAAGCCGTCGCTCCTGGACAACAACGTGCCGGGCGCCGGCACGTTTGGGCAGCGGTTCTACTATGACACCAGCTTCTGTGGCGGCGCGTGCGGCACCAACGCGCCCATCATCATGGAGGTGGGCGGCGAGTGGACTGTGACGGCGTCGCCGAGCGGCGCGATAGCGGAGCTGGCGGTGGAGATGGGCGCGCTGCTGGTGTACCTGGAGCACCGGTACTACGGCGGGTCGCTGCCCACGCCGCTGGCCAACCGCACCGCCATGCAGGCGTACCTGACGGTGGAGCAGGCGATTGCGGACACGGCGGCCTTCATCCCATACTTTGAGGCGCTGGTGTGCAACTCAAGCAACTGCGCCGGGCGGTCGTGGACCATCATGGGCGGCAGCTACGCGGGCGCGCTGGTGTCGTGGATCACGGTGAAGCACGGTGACCTGCTGGACGCCACGTGGTCGTCATCCGGCGTCGTGAACGCCATCTTCAACTTCACCGCCTTTGACTCCGTCGCGGCGACCGTCATTGGCCCCGTGTGCTCCGACGCCGTGCGCGCCGTCACGGCGGCGTTTGAGGCGGCGTGGACCGTCAACAACTCGGCGCTGCTTAACCTGTTTGGCACGCCGACCTACTACACCGCTACCGACATGGCGTGGATGCTGGCGGACTCTGCCGCCTCCGCCCCGCAGTACGGCTACCAGGCCGCCATGTGCTCGTACATTGTCACAGATCCCGCCGCCGGCACCTACCTCACTGGCTGGCCCGCGCTGCAGGCGTTTGCGGCGTGGACGCTCACACACTATGGCTCTGGCTTCACCGGCTCCTGCTACTACTCTACTGCCTGCCTCTCCAACCCGTCATACCGCGCGCAGTGGGACGACAGCACCACGTGGATTTGGCAGTGCTGCAACCAGCTGGCGTACTGGCAGGCGTCGTACCCCGGCAGCCTGCGCAGCTCCTGGATCACGACCGACTACTTCGTTAACCAGTGCAAGTCGGCCTTTGGCCCGTCCACCTACCCCAACACCACCGCCTTCAACGCCGTGTACGGCGGCGCCACGCCGTTCGTTGGCAACAACCGCGTGTTCGCGTCGCAGGGGTCCGTCGACCCGTGGCAGGCGGCGGGTGTGCAGGCACCACTGTCGCCTACCTACCCCGAGATCACTGCCGTGTGCGAAGCCTGCTCCCACTGCGCCGACCTGCACGGCTCCAGCCCCAACGACCCTGCGCCGCTCGCCGCACAGCGCGCCGCCATCAAGGCGCAGATCAAGGCGTGGGTGAGCGGCGCGCAGCCGCAGCTTCATTTGCGGACGCAGCGTCCTGACTACCGGTAATAGGCAGTTGAACAAAAACAACACTCAACGCAACACTCGGCGCCGACGCCTAGGGCGGGCGCTCCTACAAGTGACGGGCACAGGGGGCGAACAACCAAGAAACGCAACCAATCATGATTATGCGGTGGCCAGCGCCACGATGGCGTCGCGCTGCGCCTCGGGCAGGGCGCCCACGGCGGCGACAAAGGCGTCCTTGGCGTCGGCGGGCGCAGACAACATGAAGGCGTGGACGGCGGGGTAGACGTAGGTGTCAATGGCAGAGCGCGGCGTGCGGTTGCCAGGGCGGAGGGAGTAGCCCAGGAAGGCGGCAACCTGCGGCAGGAGGCGCATCAGGTCGGGATGCGCCGCCTGCAGCAGCGGCATGATGCAACGCATAATGGTGGCGTCCTCCTCGCGGTCGGTGGCCAGCGGCAGGCGCGCCAGCAGGGGCGGCAGGGCGACGGCAAGCGGCACGGCGTCGGGCGCCGCCATGATGGCGCGCGCCACCGCCGCCGCCGCATTGTCTATGAGCGCGTTGTCGGCGTGCCGCTCGCGCGGCAGCACGAGGGCGGCGTGCATGGCGGACAGGATGTCGTGCAGGTGCGGCGCGCACACGGCGGGCGCCGCCTCCACCATGCAGCCCAGCGCAAACAGCGCGTTGCGGCGCGTGTCGCGGTTGTCGGTGGCGGCGGCCACCAGCACGGTGGGCAGCACAAACTCGATGCTGGCGCCAAAGTCGGCGCCCAGCGCCTGCGCCAGGTCGCCCCACAGGCCAATCACCATCTGGTGGTCGGCGGTGGGCCGCGACGGCGCCAGGTAGTGGCGCCACGCGCGCATGACGGCGGGCAGGTAGATGACAAAGGCGCCGCGCATGGCGTGCGCCGCCGCCACCACCACCTCCGTCGCCTCCACCACCAGCTCGTCGTGGTCCGCGTTGTCCTCATCCTCGCCGCCGCCGCCGGCAGCACCGCCACTGGTGCCTGCGATGGCCTCCTCCAGCGTCTCCTCCGCCTCGCCCGCCTCCGCCGCGTGGTTGCGGTGCATCACCGCGCCGCCCTCGCCGTCGTCCAGGCTGAGCTGGCACGCCGCCTTCTCGCGCCCGATCTTCAGAATCTGCTTCATGAGCGCGGCGTGGTGCAGGTCCAGCGCCGCCATGCCGTACTTCTTGATGATGGCGGCCGCGGCGGCGCACAGCGTGCACGCCAGCTTCACGTTGTGCGTGCCGCGCAGCTTCTCCAGGAACCCCGTCAGGATGTGGTTGAAGCGGTCCTGCACCGCGGGCGCAAAGGCGGGCGGCCCGCCGTCGGCACTCACCAGCATGGGTGCGTGCGCCACCATGCAGGTGATGCAGTTAGTGAGGCCAGTGATGGCGCGCTGCGCCAGCGTGGTGTCAAAGTGCCCCGTCAGGCCGCCCAGCAGCATCATGGTGTCGTTCAGGTAGGGGCCAAAGGCGACGGGGCAGTGCTCCGCCATGAAGCTCAGCGCCATCGCCGCTGCCTGCTTCATCTCCAGCGCCGCCGTGTGCACGCGCATGCGCATGTGCGCGCCCGTCTCCACCACGTTGGACGCCACAATGTTGCCCTCCGCATCCACATGATCGGTGGCGCGCTCGGCAGTCTCGTCGCCGCCGCCGCCGCCGCCACCCTCCTCGCCCTCGCCCTCCTCCTCCTCGTCATCCTCCTCCTCCTCCTCCTCCAGGTCCACCACGTCGTCATCGTCGTCGTCCTCGTCCTCATACAGGCTCGCCACGCGCATGACGTCCTCCGCCACTAACCAGTGCAGCACCTCGGGCACGAGGGTGGGGATGTAGGGCGCCAGCTCCTCGCCAAACGTCTCTGCCAGCGAGCCATAGAAGCCAAACGTCTTCTCCGCCAGCTCCATGGAGTCCAGCGTCAGCCCCTCCGCCACCTGCGCCAGCAGGTCTGCCAGGAAGGGGCGGAACTCGTCCTTGCCCACCGCCACCGCGGTGAAGCCCAACACCTCAGTGGCAGCGGAGCGCAGGCGCAGCTGGCGCTCATCGGTGGCGGCCACCAGCGGCGCCATGGCGGCGGTGATGGCGGGCAGGTAAGGCCGCAGGTGGTACGCGGCAGAGGCGGCGACGGAGGCGAGCGCGCCCACCACCACCTCCACCACCACCATGTCGCCGCCCCACGTGGCCAGCAGCTCGCCGATCTTGGTCATGAGGCCGTCCACGTACGGCGCCACGGCGTCCACGTCCAGCGAGTCCACCAGGTTCTCCAGCGCGGAGCAGGCGCGCTCGATCACCACCTCCGTGCTGCTGCGCGCCAGCGTGCGCAGGACGGCGGGGATGAAGACGTCGTGGTGGTCCAGGATGTTGGGCTGCACAAACTCGGCGAAGCAGGACAGCGCGTACATGGCGGCCTCCTGCACGATGGGCGACGGGTCGGCGTCCGCCACGCCCACCACCAGCTCCAGCAGGTGGTCCAGGTGGTTGTCCAGCACGTGGTTGCAGCCCTCCGCCAGCAGGCCCAGCGCGTTCAGCGCCGCGCCGCGGCACTCGGCGGGCGAGCCGGCCGCCAGCCAGGGCGTCACAAAGTCGGTAACGGCGCGGAAGACGGCGCGCGCAGGCAGGAAGATGGCCATGGTGTCCAGCACGCGGCCGCAGTACTGCCACGGGTACGAGGTGCAGATCTCCGTCACCTCGATGCCGCGCTCGCGCGCCTCGCGGTACGACTCGCGCTCCTCCTCTGGGTTGTACCGCGCCATGCCCGCCATCACGACGGGCAGCAGCTTGGCGGTGAAGCCCTTGCGCATCAGCGTCTTGGGCTTCACCTCCAGCAGCGCCATGATGCACTCCGCCGCCTCCGCTTTCGTGTCGTCCTCCAGAGTGGGCGACGACATGATGGCCAGGAAAAAGTCTGCCAGCGGCACGACGTGCGGGTGCACGACGGGCGAGTCTGCCTCGATCAGCGACCGCATGACGTCCAGCGCCTCCACCACCGGCTCGTCCTTGCGCGCCACCACGCACGCCTCCGCCACGCCCACCATGGCGGGCAGCATGGCCTGCAGCTGCGCCAGCTTGGCCTTGTCGTGCGTGGTGAGCAGCAGCAGTCCGAGGCAGCGCAGGCCCTCCCGCCGCACGCGCTCGGTGGGGTCTGACAGCGCGGCCCCGATCCACGGCGTCACGGTGTCCATCAGCGGCGCGAAGCGCGACGCCAGCGCCTCCTGCAGCTCGCGCAGCAGCAGGAATCCCATCTCACGCAGCTCGCCGTCCTCCGCGGCCACCGCCGCCTCCATGGCGGGCACCACCTCCGGCCAGTTGCCGGTGGGCAGCAGCGCCTTGGCCAGGCCCGAGATCAGCGACACCAGCGCGCGGCGCACCGCGCGCGCCGGCTCCTCCGCCAGCCGCGCCAGCAGCGTGGCCTTCAGCACGTCGCGCGACGCCACCGGCAGCCGGTTCCACATCACAATCACGCGCGGCCGCAGCATCACGCCCGCCAGCTGCCGCGCAATGGTGTGGGTGGAGTTGAGCAGTATGTGCAGCAGCAGCGGGCCCGCCTCGGGCGACGCGGTCAGCGCCTTCAGGTACGCCGACGCATGGGAAATGAGCGCATTGTCGGTGCCGCGCATGCACAG
>Ga0066256_1003390_pt1 | contig 15516 bp, 11 predicted proteins | sample ThiBio_1000_biof_FD_87107 | JGI IMG/M metagenome (GOLD analysis project Ga0066256, IMG submission 87107) | Wastewater bioreactor microbial communities from Cape Town, South Africa - Thiocy_expt_1000_biof (version 2) | ecosystem: Engineered > Bioreactor > Thiocyanate-remediating >...
GGAGGTCATCGCGCAGCTCCTCGCGACCGAGGGCTTTGCCTCCGCCGAGGAAGTCGCGTTTGTCGATCCCTCGGAGATCGCCCATATCGAGGGCTTCGACGAGGATACGGCGACCGAGATCCAGACCCGCGCGCGCGAATATCTCGCGCGTATCGAGGCCGAGCGTGATGCGCGCCGCGTCGAGCTCGGCGTGTCCGATGATCTCGCGAAGATCGAGGGTGTGACGACCGCGATGATGGTCGCCCTCGGCGAAGCCGGCATCAAGACGCTCGAGGACTTCGCCGACTGCGCGACCGACGATCTCGTCGGCTGGACCGAGCGCAAGAAGGACAAGGACTCCGAGCCCGTGAAGCACAAGGGCGCGCTCGACGGCTTCGAGGTCGGGCGCAAGGAGGCCGAGGCCATGATCCTTGCTGCCCGCGTCGAGGCGGGATGGATCAAGGCCGAGGACATCGCGCCGCCGGAGCCGGCGGCCGAGGAAACTGCACCGGAAAGCGCTGAGGCCGGGGCTGACGCCCCCGCCAAGGCCTGATCCGGATTATGAGGACGGAGCGAACAGACTGGGTATGGGCGCCGAAGCGGCACCAGAGCGTGACATGGACGCAGGTCCTGCCGACAAGGCAGCGGCCGAGCGCACGTGCGCGCTCACGCGCCAGCCGCTGACGCCTGACGAGGGTCTGCGCTTCGTCGTCGCACCGGACGGTAGCATCGTCCCCGATGTGGGGCGTCGCCTCCCAGGCCGCGGCGTCTGGCTCTCCAACAGCTGTTCCGTCGTCGCCGAGGCGGCCCGCAAGGGCGTCTTCCAGCGGAGCTTGAAGCGCCCCGTAACGGTGCCGGAAGACCTCCCCGACCTCGTCGAAAACTTGCTGGTCAAGCGGGTGATCGAGGCGCTGAGCCTCGCCAACAAGGCGGGTCTCGTCACGACCGGCTTTACCAAAGTCGAGATCGCCGTTCAGCGGGGGACCTGCGCCTTTCTGCTGCATGCCAGCGATGCGGCCGAGGATGGAGTGTCCAAGCTGGATCGCAAATTTGCGGCGATCCAGGCGAGCTCGGAGGCCGGAAGTGCGGAGAATAGCCTCGAGAAGCCCAATACGGAGCAATTGAGGCAACTGGTTTGGGATTGCCTGTCATCGGCCGAATTGAGCTTGGCCATGGGGCGTTCGAATGTGGTACACGCTGCACTGGCACGTGGCGGTGCGGCCACCAGGTTTTCTCGCGAGGCAGAGCGGTTGAGGCGCTATCGGGCGCCCACTTCCGCTCACGCAACGCGCGAACCGGGTTCAAGGGCGAGATCGGAACAGGCATGAGTGAGACCAAGGAAACCCCGGATAAGGCCCCCGCGGCCGGCGCCCGCAAGCCGCTGAGCTTGAAGCGCACTGAGTCTTCCGGGCACGTCCAGCAGAGCTTCAGCCATGGCCGCAAGAACGTGGTCGTGGTCGAGCGCAAAAAGCGCCGGACGCTCACAGGCCCCGGCCAGGGCGAGGACGAGCCGCGTGGTCGCGCGGGTGGTGCCGCGACGGCTGGTGGTGCGCGCCTCGGCGATCTTTCCGCGGGTGAGCTCGACGCGCGCCGCAAGGCGCTCGAGCAGGCTGCCGTCGACGAGAAGATCCGCGTCGAGGAAGAGACCAAGCGCCGCGCTGAAGAGCAGCGTCTCGAAGCCGAGCGCGCGGCTGAGCGCGCCCGTGAGGAAGCTGCTGCTGCCGCCGCCGCGGAGGCTGCGAAGAAGCAGCCCGTCAGCGAAGCTCCTCCCGCAACACCGGCACCTGCTACTCCTGCAGCCCCTGCGGCCGCCGCCGCGCCGGCTCCGCAGACGACAGCCCGTGCACCGCAATCAGCGGCCAGCGCACCGAAGCCCGCGAGCGGTGCAGGCGCACCCGGCGCGCAGAAGGCGCGAGACGGCGGTGCCCCCGCGACCGAGACGCGGCGCCCCGCCGAGACGACAGTCGTCAAGCGGCGCCCGATTGCTGACGAGACGCCGGACGACGATGACCGCAAGAAGAGGGGCGGCGCCAACCTCAAGGGCGCACCTCGCCCGCCCGTAAAGGTGGCCGACGATCGCCGCGAGCGCGGCAAGCTCACGGTCGACAAGCTTCTCAACGACGAGCAGCGCGAGCGCTCGCTCGCATCGCTCCGCCGCAAGCGCGAGCGCGACGCGCGCCGCGCCTCCGGCATCCAGATCTCGCGCGACAAGATCGTGCGCGAGGTGACGATCCCCGAGGTCATCACCATCCAGGAACTCGCCAACCGCATGTCGGAGAAGTCGGTCGACGTGATCCGCTTCCTGATGAAGCAGGGCGCGATGCATCAGATCAACGATGCGATCGATGCCGACACGGCCGAGCTCATCGTGCAGGATTTCGGCCACACGCCGAAGCGCGTTTCGGAAGCCGACGTCGAGGAAGGCTTCGCGGGCGGTGAGGACACGGATGCAAACCTGCAGCCGCGCGCCCCGGTCGTCACGATCATGGGCCACGTCGATCACGGCAAGACGTCGCTGCTCGACGCGATCCGCCATGCCAACGTCGCGAGCGGCGAAGCCGGCGGCATCACCCAGCACATCGGCGCCTATCAGGTGTCGACGGACAAGGGCCAGAAGATCACCTTCATCGATACGCCAGGCCACGCCGCGTTTACGGCCATGCGCGCCCGCGGCGCCAAGGTCACGGACATCGTCGTGCTGGTGGTTGCCGCCGACGACGGCGTGATGCCGCAGACGATCGAGGCGATCAATCACGCCAAGGCTGCCGGCGTTCCGATCATCGTTGCAATCAACAAGATCGACAAGCCGCAGGCCGATCCGAACCGCGTGCGCACCGAGCTGCTCCAGCACGAGATCGTGGTCGAGAGCATGTCGGGCGAAACGCTCGAGGTGTCGGTTTCGGCACTCAAGGGGACGAACCTCGACAAGCTGCTCGAAGCCATCGCGCTTCAGGCCGAGCTGCTCGATCTGAAGGCCAATCCGGACCGTCTCGCCGACGGCTTCGTCATCGAAGCCAAGCTCGAGCGTGGTCGCGGTCCCGTCGGCACGCTGCTCGTGCAGCGCGGCACGATCAAGGTCGGCGACATCATCGTCGCTGGCAGTGCCTGGGGTCGCGTCAGGGCGCTCCTGGATGACACCGGCCACAATGTCGTGTCGGCCGGCCCATCCGTGCCCGTAGAGGTGCTCGGCTTCGACACCGCACCCGAGGCCGGCGACCAGTTCGCCGTCGTCGAGAACGAGGCCCGCGCCCGCGAGATCACCGACTACCGCATCCGCAAGCGGCGCGAGACGCTCGGCACCGCGGGCACACCGCGCACGCTCGAGCAGATGATGCAGAGCCTCAAGGAGACCGGCAAGAAGGAGTTCCCGCTGGTCGTCAAGGGCGACGTGCAGGGCTCGGTCGAAGCGATCATGGGTGCGCTCGCCAAGCTCGGCAACGACGAGGTCATGGCCCGCATCGTCCATTCGGGCGTCGGCGGCATCACCGAGTCCGACATCAACCTCGCCAATGCCTCGAAGGCGGTCATCCTCGGCTTCAACGTGCGCGCCAATGCGCAGGCGAAGCTCGCGGCGGACCAGCACGGCGTCGAGATCCGCTACTACTCGATCATCTACGACCTCGTCGACGACGTGAAGGCGGCCATGTCCGGCCTGCTCGCGCCGACGAAGAAAGAGGTGTTCCTCGGCTACGCGACCATCAAGCAGGTCTTCAACATCTCGAAGCAGGGCAAGGTCGCAGGCTGCCTCGTCACGGAAGGCAAGGTCGAGCGCGGCGCCAAGGTTCGCCTGCTGCGCGACAAGACCGTCATCCACGAGGGCACGCTCGCCATCCTCAAGCGCTTCAAGGACGATGTGAAGGAAGTGCCGGCCGGCCAGGAATGCGGTATGGCCTTTGCCAACTACCAGGACATCCGCGAGGGCGACGAGATCGAGTGCTTCCAGGTGGAGACGATCGCGCGCACCCTCTAAGTACCGTCATGCTTCTGGAGGCGGATGGGCGATGAGCTCATCCGCCTTTCGCATACGGCAAATTGTCGAACTGGAATTATTGAGGAGCTGGCGACGGTCCGAGCCCGGTGCCAGAGTTGAGAATGTCACGACAGAAATCGAGCGCCGGCCGCGGATCGGCTCATGGCGCTTCCGCCGGCCCGTCGCAGCGCATGCTCAGGGTCGGCGAGCTTGTTCGCCATCGCCTCGCCGAGCTTTTGGCGCGCGGCGACATTCATGACGACGTGCTGGCCGCCGCGGTGGTCACCATTCCCGAAGTGCGCATGTCGCCGGACCTCAAACTCGCGACCGTATACGTCATGCCACTCGGCGGCAACGACGTTGCGCCCGTGCTCGCGGCGCTGAGGCGCAATCAGAAATACATCCGCGGCGAGGTCGCCCGTGCCCTGAACTTGAAGTTCGCGCCGGACGTCCGTTTCCGCGAGGACGAGAGCTTCGAGGAAGCAACGCGCATCGATCGCCTGCTCGACAGCGAGCGGGTGAGACGCGACGTGAAGGGCAAGAACGACGTGCAGGGGGATGAATAAGGTGGCGCGCCGCAAGAAGGGCAATCCGATCAACGGCTGGGTCGTGCTCGACAAGCCCGTCGGCATGACGTCGACGCAGGCTGTCGGCAAAGTACGCTGGCTCTTTCAGGCGCAGAAGGCCGGGCACGCCGGCACGCTCGACCCGCTGGCGACCGGCATCCTGCCGATCGCGCTTGGCGAGGCGACGAAGACCGTGCCTTACGCGGTCGACGGCCAGAAGGCCTACCGCTTCACGGTCCGCTGGGGCGCCGAGACCGACACCGACGACGCCGAGGGCCAGATCGTCGAGCGCAGCGACCTGCGCCCGACCCGCGCTTCGATCGAGGCGCTGCTGCCGAGCTTCCTCGGCGAGATCCTGCAGACGCCGCCCGCCTTCTCCGCGATCAAGATCGACGGCCAGCGCGCCTATGACCTCGCGCGCCAGGGCGAGACGGTGAAGCTCGAAGCGCGCCCCGTGCAGATCGACCGGCTTGAGCTCGTCGAGATGCCCGATCACGAGACCTCGGTGTTCGAGGCCGAATGCGGCCGCGGCACGTACGTCCGCGCCATTGCCCGCGACATCGGCCGCACGCTCGGCTGTCTCGGCCATGTGACGGCGCTCCGGCGCACGCGCGTCGGCCCCTTCGAGGAGGCACAAGCGGTCACCATCGAGGAGCTGGAAGCTGCGGCTGGCCACGACGACGGCGGCGCCGAGATCAAGACGCTGCTGCGCCCGGTCGAGAGCGCGCTCGCCGAGCTGCTCGAAGTCAACGTCTCACAGTCGGATGCGGCACGCCTCGCGCGCGGCCAGCCGGTGCTGCTGCGCGGGCGCGATGCGCCGGTCATGAGCGGGGAGGCCTTTGCTCTCTCGAAGGGCACGCTGATCGCCCTCTGCGAGATCGAGCGTGGCGAGCTGCGCCCGCTGCGCGTCTTCAATCAGGCCTGATAGCGAGATTATCTCGCCTATGCCGCCTTGGCAGTTCATGAGCGCGCGAGGCGCGCCGACGCTGGCGCCGCCCCCGCGGAGCCGATGAGCGAAGCGAATAGCGGGGTGAGCGAAATAAACGCATGAGGCGCGGAGACCCTGGGCTCCGCGCCTCAAATCTTCACGCCGGGGAAGATGGTGTCTCCAGGGTACACCGATCATGCGCCGGTGGCCGTGAACTCGCTCTGAATGCAGCATTCATTGGGAATTCATTGGGGGGACGTCTGCCCTTCGGTGAACGGCCAAGTGCTTGTTTTGGCCGCCGTCTCTGCGGACCGAGTAGGAAGCGCCTACCAGAGCCCGCGCCGCGTGCTGAGCGCGCGCGCATCCTCGCCGCGACCGCCGCCGCGCTCCGTGCGCGGGGCCCAGCCGCCGCCGGGCTGTCCCTGCTGGCCGCCCTCCTGATCGGGCTGTTGCTGCTGCACGAAGCCGCCGGTCTCGTCGGTGAAACCGATGATCGAGTAGGGATCATCCGGCTCCTCGTCCGGCTTGAAAGCCTCGAGCACACTGCGCTGATCGGCCGATTGAACGCGCAGGCCGGTCGACGGGTTCACGCGAACGAGCTTGATGCCGGGCGGAATGCGGAAGGGCGTCGCCGGCTTGTCGGCGAGCGCCATCTTCATGAACGAGCCGAAGATCGGCACCGCGATCGCGCCGCCCGTTGCCTCTTTGCCCATGGGCTTCGGAATGTCGTAGCCGACGAACACGCCAACGACGAGGTCCGGCGAGAAGCCGATGAACCACGCATCCTTGGCGTCGTTGGTGGTACCCGTCTTGCCGGCGAGCGGCTTGCCGACCGAGCGGAGCGCCGTCGCCGTGCCGCGCTGCACGACGCCCTCCATCATCGAAGTGATCTGGTAGGCCGTGTGCGGGTCGATGATCTGCTTGCGGTCATCGGCAAGCTCAGGCTCCGGCTGGCCGTTCCAGCTAGCTTGCTGGCAGTCCTGGCATCCGCGATCGTCGTGCCGCCAGACGGCGCGGCCCCAGCGGTCCTGGATGCGATCGATGAACGTCGGGCGCACCTGGCGGCCGCCATTGGCGAGCATGGCGTAGCCGGCGGTCATCCTGAGCAGCGTCGTCTCGCCGGCGCCGAGCGCCATCGAGAGGACAGGCGTCAGCTCGTCGTAGACGCCGAAGCGGCGCGCATACTCGGTCACGAGCGGCATGCCCATGTCCTGCGCAAGACGCACGGTCATGAGGTTGCGCGAATGCTCAATGCCGACCCGCAATGTCGTCGGCCCATAGAACTGACCGCTGTAGTTTTTCGGCCGCCACACGTCGAGGCCGGCACCCTGCTCGATGGTGATCGGGGCATCGAGGATCACGCTCGTCGGCTTGTAGCCATTGTCGAGGGCCGCGGCATAAACGAACGGCTTGAACGAGGATCCGGGCTGACGACGCGCCTGCGCGGCGCGATCGAACTGGCTCAGCGCGAAAGAGAACCCGCCGATGCTCGCCAGCACGCGGCCGGTATGCGGATCCATGACGACGATACCGCCACCGACCTCCGGGATCTGCATGAGCGACCACACGCCCTGCGTCTCATCGGGGTTCTTGGGCGCAACGTAGATGACATCGCCGACATTCAGGACATCGCCGGCGCCCGGCGGCTTGCCGGGCTTCCTGTTGGCCCAGCGGACCTCCTCATAGGGCACCTCGACGGCCTGACGCTCGGGAACGAGGCTGCCGTCCTGGCGGCGCGCCGGCCGCAGCCCAACCACGGCCTTCTCGCGCTCGGCCTTGAGCACGACCCCAAGGCGCCACGGATGGATGTCGTTCGGTGTGTCGATCGCGCCGAGCGGCACGCCCCAGTCGCCCGTGACGGCAATCTTGTCGACGGGGCCGCGCCAGCCGCTCTTGCGGTCGAAGGCGACGAGGCCTTCGACGAGCGCGCGACGCGCGAGATCCTGCAGGCGCGGCGAGAGCGTCGTGCGGACGGAGAGGCCACCGCTGTAGAGCTTCTGCTCGCCGAACTGGGCGATGAGCGTGCGGCGCACTTCCTCGGCGAAGTAGTCGGCGGCGCGAATCTGGGTGCCGAAGTTACGAACGTTCACCTCGAGCGGCTTCGCCTGTGCTGCAGAGGCTTCGGCATCGGTGATGTAGCCGTTCTCGGCCATCAGGGCGAGGATGGCATTGCGCCGGGCTACGGCCTCCTTGGCCCGCCGGAAGGGATGGTAGTTGTTGGGGCCTTTCGGGAGCGACGCGAGGTAGGCCATTTCCTCGAGCGTCAGATCCCTCAGCTCCTTGTTGAAATAGGTGAGCGCCGCCGCCGCCACGCCGAACGTGTTCAGCCCGAGGTAGATCTCGTTGAGGTAGAGCTCGAGGATCTTCTCCTTGGAGAACGACCGCTCGATGCGGATGGCGAGGATGGCTTCCTTGAGCTTGCGATCGGCCGTGCGCTCGCTCGTCAGCAGCATGTTCTTGGCAACCTGCTGCGTGATCGTGGAGGCGCCTTCTGCACGCCGCCGGCCGCCCTGCGCCAGATTGGTCGCATACCGAAGGCCCGCGCGCGCCATACCCACGAAATCGAGGCCGTTGTGCTCGAAGAAGCGCTTGTCCTCCGCCGAGAGATAGGCGCCGATCAGAAGCTTGGGCACGGTGTTGATCGGCACGAAAATTCGTCTGTCGTGCGCGTACTCGGCGATCAGCGAGCCGTCATGGGCGTGAATGCGCGTCGTGATCGGCGGCTCATAATTCGCGAGGCTCGCATGGCTCGGCAGATCAGCCGAGGCCTTCCAAAGGAAGTAGCCGCCGACCGCGGAGCCGGCGAGGAAGAGGACCACGCCCGAGGCGAATGCAAACCCGAGGAGGCTCAGCAGGAAGCTGCGGCGCTTGCGCTTAGGCTTGCGCTCCACGGGCGGCAATATCGGGGGTGGTCTCATAAATCTCGATCGATCCGGTCGTGCACGGATGGCTCTGTCTAGCCCCCGGCGTACGGAGAAGCAAGCACGCCTCCCGGTTTCATCCCGAGGTTACAATCGATTGTGTCATTAGCAGGTCACAGCGGGGTGAATGTCCGCAGCATTCTGCCGGCCATTGCACAAGACCTGCGCGTGCGTGGTTAATGCGCCTCTGCCCGCCCCCATTTTGTCCACCTTCTTGCTTCGCCGGGCCCCTGGATCGAGAGTTGGCGCCTCGACGACAGCACAGAATGGGGAAACACCATGGACATCGAGGACCAGCGCAAGAAGGGCCGGGAGATTCTGGGGGAGGTCATCGGCGCCGCCTATCTCGAGCGGCGCGATGCTTCGACGAACGATTTCAACAGGCCATTGAGAGAGTTTTCCGAAACCTACGCGTTCGGTGACATCTGGGCCCGGCCGGGTCTCCCGCGCAAGGTCCGCAGCATGCTCTGCATGGCCATGCTGACGGCCATGGGCAAACCCGCCGAGCTGCGCCTCCACGTCAATTCGGCGATCAACAACGGCTGCACCGTCGAGGAAATCCAGGAAGTGCTCTACCAGACCGTCGCCTATTGCGGCATTCCGGCGACGATCGAGGCCTTCAAGGTTGCGGAGGAGGTATTGGCCGAGCGCGGCCTTATCCAACGCAAGGGCTGACCCAAGGCCGGTATGGCCGGCGCGGATAGCGCCGGCCACAATCCCAGCGATCAGCCGACAATGCCTTCCTTGCGGGCCCAGTCGAGGCCGCGGTCGAGGGCGCGCGCCATGCGATCGAACATCGTGTTGACCTGCTCGGTGCTGATGACGAGTGGCGGGCAGAGCGCCATCCGATCACCCCCCACGGCGCGGCCGGACAGGCCCCCCTCCTGGGCGAAGGCTCTCACCCGAGCGCCGGTGCCCTGGCGCGGATTCAAGGTTGGGCGGCTCCTATTGTCCTCCACGAGCGCGATCCCGCCGAGAAGCCCGACGCCGCGCGTCTCGCCGACCAGCGGATGGCCGTCGAACTCCTTCAAACGCTTCAGGAAAGTCGGCGCCACCTTCTGCACATGGCCGACGATGTCGATGCGCTCGTAGATCTCGAGCGTCTTGACCGCCACGGCCGACGCCACGGGATGACCCGAGTAGGTAAAGCCGTGGGCGAACATGCCGAGCTTTTTGCTCTCGTCGACCATGGCTTGGTAGACGTGCTCGGGCACCGTGACGGCGCCGAGCGGCATGTAGGCGGACGTGATCGCCTTGGCCATGGACACCGTGTCCGGCGTCATCCCAAAAGTCTGCGATCCGAACATGTTGCCGGTGCGCGCGAAGCCGCAGATCACCTCGTCGGCGATGAACGCAATGTCGTAATGGCGCAGCAGCGCCTGCACCTTCTCGAAGTAGGTCTTCGGCGACAGGATCACGCCACCGGCCCCCATGACAGGCTCTGCGATGAAGGCGGCGATGGTGTCGGGCCCCTCGCGCTCGATCAGGGCTTCGAGCTTGCCCGCAAGGCGCGATGCAAATTCCTCCTCACTCTCGCCGTCCCTGGCAAAACGCCAGTAGTGCGGCGTATCAGTGTGCAGGATGCCCGGGATCGGCAGGTCGAAATCGGCGTGGAAGATCGGAATGCCCGTCAGGCTGCCGGAGCCGATGGTCACGCCGTGGTAGGCACGCAGGCGCGAGATGATCTTCTTCTTGTTCGGCCTGCCAATGGCATTGTTGTAGTACCACTGGAGCTTGATCTGCGAGTCGTTGGCCTCGCTGCCCGAGCTCGTGAAGAACACTTTCGAGGTCGGGCAGGGCGCGATCTCCTTGATCTTTTCCGCGAGCTGGATGGCCGGCTCGTGGCTGCGCCCGCCGAAGAGGTGCGTGAACGAGAGCTTCCGCATCTGCTCGGCTGCCGCGTCGACCAGCTCGGTATTGCCGTAGCCGAGACCCGTGCACCACAGTCCAGCCAGGCCCTCGATGTACTCCTTGCCCGCCGCATCCCACACGTGAATGCCCTCCGCGCGCTCCAGCAGCATGGGGCCGGTCGTGCGGTGCGTGGCGAGGTTGGTCGCCGGATGCAGCAGCGTCTCGACGTCGCGGGCGGCAAAGTTGGTGAGCGTAGCCATTGCGCCTATGTCCTGTTCTTGACGGGAACCGCGACTATGAGTAGCGCGGACGGGGCGGCTGACAAAGCCGATAAGGGCTGTGGAGCGCACAACGTTTGCGCACTTTGCAGTCAAAGATGCCGGTCACCTGGGACGATCCGCCGACGCCATGACGCTGGCTGCCTCAATGCCCCGGACGAAGTTCGCGACGACGGCGCGGCGCATTGCCTTGTTCAGCGCCGTGCTCATCCTGCTCGCGCTCGTCCTGCACAGGCTTGGCCGCATCGAGACGCCGCTCGCCATTGGCCTCGTGCTCACGGGATTTGCGGGGGCGGGCCTCGCGCTCATCAGCGGCATTGTGGCCGGCATCGTGATCTGGCGGAAGGGCTCGGCGGGCGCATGGAGTGCCGCCGCCGGCGTGGCAATCAGCCTTGCGATTTTCGCATGGCCTGCGAGCGTCGCTCCCATCTTCTTCAGACTGCCGCCGATCAACGACATCACGACGGATCCCGAGCACCCGCCCGAGTTCGCCGCACTCGCCCGCGACCGGCCGAAGGCGGCGAACTCGATCGCCTACCATACGAACTTCGCCGAGATGCAAGAGCGCTACTACCCTGAGGTCCGCCCGCTGATCCTCGATCGCGCCGCCGAGGAAGTCTTCGATGCGGTTGGCGAGGCCGCACGCCGTCTCAAATGGCGCATTGCCACCGAAGAGCCGCCGCAGGCTGACGGCACCGCCGGTCACATCGAGGCCGAGGACCGCACGCTCATTCTCGGCTTCACCGATGACGTGGTCGTGCGCGTCGAGAACGATGGCGGCTCGACTCGCGTCGACATCCGCTCGCTGTCGCGCTACGGCCACCACGACTTCGGCCGCAATGCGAGCCGCATCAAGGAATTCTACACGGAGCTGCGGGCGCGGCTCGACGCCACTGTGCCGACCGCCGCGGCGCCGCGTGGCAAAGCCAAGGCGCGCGGCACGAAGGTGCCGACTAGGGCACGGAAAGGCGCACAGGATCCAGCACAGGCCCCTCGCAGCGGAGCAGGCCCCGCTCAACCAGATGCTCGACGTGCGCTGCCACAGAAAGGGACGCGGCCTTGACGAGTCTCTGGTCGATCCCGCGATAGATCACCGCGACGATTTCCGGGATCGTCGTCTGCCCGTTCTTGACGCATTCGAGGATGGACTGCTCGCGCATGCGCCGGTGCAGGATATAGGCCTTCACGAGCCGTTGCGGCTCGTACACGCGCCCACCGTGTCCCGGGAAGTAGATCTCGTCATTGCGCTCGAGCAGGCGCTCCATCGCCCCGAGATAGGCGCTCATGCTGCCTTCGGGTGGCGCGACGACGCTCGTATTCCAGCCCATGACGTGATCGCCCGAGAAGAAGAGCCGCGTGCCTTCGAGCGCAAAGCAGAGATGGTCCGGCGCGTGGCCCGGCGTGTGCAGGGCCTGCAGCGCGAAGTCGCTGCCCTCCAGGCGGTCGCCGTCCTTGAGTACGATATCGGGCTTGAAATCATTCTCCACGTATTCGCCGCCGGCCGGGCTCGATTTGGTGCGGCCGGGATTGGCGACCATGCGGCCGAAGCCCGCCGTCAGCGCGCCCGTGCGCCCCCTGAGCGCCTCGAGGCCATCGACGTGGTCGTGGTGCGTATGCGTGATGACGATGTGCGTGAGTTTGCGGCCCTGGAGCGCCGCGAGGATGGCGTCGAGATGCGCCGCGTCGGCTGGACCCGGGTCGATGAGAAATACCTCGCGACCCTCGCCGAGGAGATAGGTGTTCGTGCCCTTGTAGGTGAACGGGCTCGGGTTGTTGGCAACGATGCGCACGATGCCCGGCGCGAGCTGTTTCGCCTCGCCATAAGCGAACTCGATTTCTTTGCGGAAGGGCAGCTCTTCGGCCATCTGATGTGTCCTGGGCTCACGTCAATCTAGTGTCCCGAGAAATTCGCTCCCTACTGTGCCGCGAGAGGCGGCGAATTTCTCGATCATCACACTAGCCTGTTGTCATAGCCGAGGCGGCGCCGATTGACCATCGGCAGGCGCGCAGGCCTAGTAGACGCCGAGATGCGCGAGCAGCGCCCTGCCGATCTGAATGCGCTTCGGCGCATCTGCGGATTTGCTCATATCCATATTCAGCGCGAAGGCGGTTTTCCGATCCTCCCGTTCGACCCAGCCCGCCCACCAGCCGATCTTGCCGTCCCATCCGGTCTTGGCGAACAGCGCGCGGCCGTCCTTCTCCTCGATGCGGATGATGTCGCGGACGATCGCCTGCGAGCGCGCGCTCATGGGCAGGGCTTGCTCGGCGAACCGCGCAAGGAAGAGCGACTGCTCGATCGCGCTGATCGTCAGCGGTCCATCGAGCCAGAAGCGCTCGACAATCTCGCCGGTCTCGCGATTGCCGTAGTCGAGCTTCGAAAGCCAGGTCTTGTAGCTCTCGATGCCGACGCGCCGCGCAATCTCCTGGAAGACCGGCACATTCGAAGCCGTGACGGCCTCGCGGAGCGTCATATCCTTCTGCCATGCGGCGACCCTGCGCGGCTTGCCATCATAGCGGAACACTTCATCCGCATCCTTCACGGCACCGACTTCAAGCGCGATCAGGCTGTTCGGGATCTTGAACGTCGAGGCAGGGACGAAGCGCGTCTCGGCGCGGCTCGCATTGAGCATGATGAGGCGATCCGCACGTGCGTCAAACGCAGCAAACGTCCCCGAAAAACCTTCGCGCGCGAACGCATCCTCGGCATCGCCAAGCCTGATGATCTCGCTGGCCCCTGCGGCGCCCGTTCCGGCCAGCGCGGCCGCCATAAGGCAACCGCCCGCCCTCAGCACGTCGCGCCGCGAGTGCCTAAAATTGACTGTTTTGCGCATACTCAGAGCTTGTTCAGCGGCACTTTCAGATAGCGCACGCCATTGTCCTCGGGCTTCGGCAGACCACCCGCGCGCATGTTGCCCTGAATGGAGGGAATGATCAACTTCGGCATTCCGAGCGTCTTGTCGCGTGCCTCGCGCATGGCGACGTACTCGTCCTCCGTCACACCATCGCGCACGTGGATGTTGGACTTGCGCTGCTCGGCGACCGTCGTCTCCCAGGCATACGCGTCGCGCCCCGGCGCCTTGTAGTCGTGACACAGGAAGAGCCGTGTCTCGGGCGGTAGCGCCAGCACCTTGCGGATCGAGCGGTAGAGATCGCGCGCGCTGCCGCCGGGGAAGTCCGCTCGCGCCGTGCCGTAGTCCGGCATGAAGAGCGTGTCGCCGATGAAGGCCGCATCGCCGAAGACGTACGTCATGCAGGCGGGCGTATGGCCGGGCGTGTGCATGGCATAGCCCATCATCTCACCGACGCGGATACGGTCGCCGTCCTTGAACAACGCATCGAACTGGCTGCCGTCGCGCTCGAACTCGGTCCCCGCGTTGAACACCTTCCCGAACACGTCCTGCACGATCGTGATGTTGGCGCCAATGGCGATCTTCCCGCCGAGCTTTTCCTTGAGGTACGGCGCCGCCGAGAGGTGGTCCGCATGGACATGCGTTTCCAGCAACCACTGGACGTCGAAGCCGCGCTCTTTCACGAAGGCGATGACTTCGTCAGCCGCCTTGGTCGACGTGCGCCCGGCGGCCGCATCATAGTCCAGCACGCTGTCGATGATCGCAGCGGCGTTCGACGCTGGATCCTTGAGCACGTAGCTCGCGGTATTGGTCGGCTCGTCGAAGAACGAGAACACCTCTGGATGGAGCATAGGAACCTCCGTTCCGTCCCTGCTAGAGCATTCTCTTTCATTTAGAAGGCGAATGACGAATATTCAATACTGCTGATATGCATGCGCCCAGGTGCCGTTGACGCTCGCGCATGGTGGGTGCACTGTTTGATGAAAATTGCGCATCAGGCGCCCGAGGAAACGCTGAAGGAGCCCCCATGACCGCCGGCATTCTGGCGTACGGCGCCTATATCCCGCGCCTCAGACTGCAGCGCCAGGCCATCGCCACCGCCAACACCTGGTTCAATCCCGCCCTCAAGGGCCTCGCCAAGGGCGAGCGCGCCATCTGCAATTGGGATGAGGACACGGTCACCATGGCCGTCGAGGCGGCGCGCGACTGCCTCACGGGCATCGACCGCAAGAGCGTGCGCGGCCTCCAGTTCGCCTCGACCTCCTTCCCTTTCCGCGACCGCCTGAATGCCGGCATCGTCGCTGAAGCCCTCGACATCGCGAGCCATGTCGCAGCCCTCGATGTGACCGCGAGCCAGCGCGCGGCAACCTCGGCGCTCCTCAATGCGCTGATCGGCGGCGGGCCGACGCTGCTCATTGCCTCGGAGAAGCGCCGCGCGAAGACAGCAAGCCCGCATGAGATGACGAACGGCGATGGCGCCGCGGCCGTACTCGTCGGCGAGGGCCCCGCCATCGCGCGCCTCGTCGGCTCGGCGAGCCGCACGGCCGATTTCGTCGATCACTACCGCACGGACGATCAGCCTTTCGACTACCAGTGGGAAGAGCGCTGGATTCGCGATGAAGGCTACATGAAGCTCGTGCCGCCGGTCATCGCGGAGGCGCTCTCGCGCGCGGGCCTCCAGGCGAGCGACATCACGCACTTCATCATGCCGGGCACATTGCCGCGCATTGCCGGCACCATCGCCAAGGCTGCAGGCCTTCCCGAGACGAGCGTGCGCGACAATCTTCAGGCCCAGCTCGGCGAAACCGGCGTCGCGCACCCGCTCATGCTACTCGGACACACGCTGGAGCAGGCCAAGGCAGGCGACCGCATACTCGTGGTCGGCTTCGGCCAGGGCGCCGACGCGATCATCCTCGAAGTCACGGCGGAGCTGGCGAAACTGCCCGCGCGCGCAGGCGTCAAGGGCCATCTCGCGCGCCGCAAGGAGGAAACCTCGTACAATCGCTATCTCGCAATCAACGATCTCGTCGAGATCGAGCGCGGCATGCGCTCGGAAGTGGACAAGCAGACGCCGCTCTCCTCGCTCTGGCGCAATCGCGCGCTGCTGACGAGCTTCCTCGGCGGCGAGTGCACGAAGTGCGGCACGATCCAGATCCCGAAATCCAACATCTGCG
>Ga0066256_1003393_pt1 | contig 15503 bp, 14 predicted proteins | sample ThiBio_1000_biof_FD_87107 | JGI IMG/M metagenome (GOLD analysis project Ga0066256, IMG submission 87107) | Wastewater bioreactor microbial communities from Cape Town, South Africa - Thiocy_expt_1000_biof (version 2) | ecosystem: Engineered > Bioreactor > Thiocyanate-remediating >...
TCGCCGCCCTCGCATGCGCTGCCATCGGCGCGCGGGATCGCCACGCGATGCCGGGGGATCGGCTTGCCGATGGCGCCCCGCCGGCTCACGCCGAGCTCGGCACTGGAGCCGAGCACATAATTGCATTCGGTCTGGCCGTAGAATTCGTTGATCGTCATGCCCAGCGCATCGTGACCCCAATCATAGGTCTCGGCGCCCAAAGATTCGCCGGCCGACGAAATGGTACGCAGATTGAAGTTGAAACGTTTGCGCGGCTGATCCACCGAGCGCAGCATGCGCAAAGCGGTGGGTGGAATGAAAGCATTGCGCACGTCGGCACGCGCCATCAGATCGAATGCCGCCTCCGGATCGAAACGTTCGAACTTGCGCGCCACCACCGGCACGCCGAAATAGAGCGATGGCAGCAGCGCATTAAGCAGGCCCCCGGCCCAGGCCCAGTCGGCCGGCGTCCACATACGATCGCCCGGCTGCGGCAGAAAGGCATGGGTGAATTGCAGGCCGGGCAGATGGCCGATCAGCACCTTGTGGCCGTGTAGTGCCCCCTTCGGCTGGCCGGTGGTGCCAGACGTATAGACCATGAGGGCTGGATCGTCGGGCGTGCTGTCGACGGGCGTGAACGCCGCATCGGCCTCGGCCATCGCCTTGTAGAAATCGACCGCATCGCCATCGTCGCCATCGGTCGACAGAATGATTTCGAGGCTCGCCGGACGCGGGCCGCTGCGTAATTTCTGCAAGCCGGCATCATTGGTGATGAGCGCCTTGGCGCCCGCATCGCGCAAGCGATATTCGATCGCATCGGGGCCGAACAGCACCGCCAGCGGCACGGCGATGGCACCGAGTTTGTAGAGAGCGAGATGGGCGACGGCGACATCGCTCATCTGCGGCAGCAGGATCGCGACACGATCGCCGACGCTCACGCCACGCGCGATGAGCGCCTGCGCCACGCGATTGGAGCGCTCGCGCAGAAGCCCATAGGAGATCGGCTCGAATTCGTCGCCGCGCGCTTCCAGAATGGCGACACGCTCGGGCTCCTGTTCCGCCCAGCGATCGCAGGTCGCAACGCCCATGTTGAAGCGTTGCGGTATCTGCCATTCAAAGGCGCGGATCAGCCGATCGTAGTCGCGGATTTCCGGCAGCAAGTCGGGGTCAGCTCCGATAGTCGCCGTTGATGGCGACATATTCCTTCGTCAGATCGCAGGTCCACACCCGGCTTGTGGCCTTGCCGACGCCGATATGAACGCGCAACTCGATCGCCTCGCCCTTCATATAGGTCGAGACCTTCCCCTCGTCATAGGAGGGATCGCGCAGGCCCTTGTGGGCGACGCGGATGCCGCCGAACCAGATGGCGAGCTTGTCGCGATCGGCCTTTTCGCCGGCCTTGCCGACAGCCATCACGACGCGGCCCCAGTTCGGATCCTCGCCGGCGATCGCGGTCTTCACGAGCGGCGAATTGGCAATCGCGAGGCCGATCGTGCGTGCGGCGCGGTCGTTCTCGGCGCCTTGCACTTCGATGGTCACGAACTTCGAGAGGCCCTCACCGTCCTTGGCCACCATGATGGCCAGCTCGCGCATGAGATCGTGCGCCTTGGCCGTGAAGTCGGCCAGTGCGGGATCATCAGCGCTGGTAATTGCCTTCTGCCCGCGGGCCGCTGCCTTGCCGGTCGCGAACATCAGCATGGTGTCGCTGGTCGAGGTATCGCCATCGACGGTCATGCAGTTGAAGCTCTTCTGCGCACCGGCCGCGAGCAGGCTCTGCAGGGCCGGCGCCGCGATGGCCGCATCCGTGAAGATGAAGCACAGCATGGTCGCCATATCGGGCGCGATCATGCCGGCGCCCTTGCAGAAGCCGTTGATCGAGACCTGGACGCCGCCGATGGTCGCGGTGCGTGTTACGAGCTTCGGGAAGGTGTCCGTGGTCATGATGGCGCGCGCCGTGTCGGCCCAGGCATCGGGCTTCGCCGATCTCGCGAGCCCATCGAGCAGGTGCGCGAACTTGCCCGCCTCCAGCGGCTCGCCGATCACGCCCGTCGAGGCGAGATAGACATCGCTCTGCGCGCAGCCGACGGCCTTCATGGCGTATTCAGCCGTCATCTCGACGGCCTCGCGCCCCTTCTTGCCCGTGAAGGCATTGGAATTGCCGGAATTCACCACGAGCGCACGCGCGCGGCCTGACTTCAGGCTCTCGCGGCACCAGAGCACCGGGGCCGAGCAGGTCTTGGACTGGGTGAGCACACCCGCGGCAACCGTGCCCTCGTCCATGACCGCGATCATGAGGTCTTTTCGGTTGCGGTACTTGATGCCGGCTTCGCACGCCGCAAAGCGCACGCCGTCGATGACGGGAACCTCGGGGAGCGCCTTGGGGGCGAACGGGGACACGGCGGCATCAGCTTTGGCCATGGAGCGGCTCCGGAGCGAAACGGATCGGGAGGGAACGCAATACTGCCTGCCATGCCAGCGGCGCAAGGCGGACGTGAGCCATTGCGGCACGGGCGCGCTCTGCGCGTGACGCGGGGCACGGATGCAACATTATTGCATTCACCCTTTACAGGGGGGCCGGCACAGCCCAAAAGTCTCCGCCATGATGGAGCCTTTCCTGCTTCGCGCGCTCATTGCCGGCCTCGGCATCGCCATTGTGGCGGCCCCGCTCGGTTGCCTCGTGGTGTGGCGGCGCATGTCCTACTTCGGTTCGACGGTCGCGCACGCGGGCCTGCTCGGGGTCGCATTCGGCATTGCCTTCGACATCGACCTGACGCTCGGCGTCATCGTGGTCTCGCTCGCGATCGGCGCCATGCTGGTGGTGCTCGAGCGCCAACCACTGCTGCCGGTGGACAGCCTGCTCGGCATACTTTCGCACGCTGCGCTGGCGCTCGGGCTCATCGCGGCGGCGCGCCTCTCCGGCCAGCGCCTCGACCTCATGGGCTACCTCTTCGGGGACATTCTGGCCGTTACCGAGGGCGATCTGCTCTGGGTGTACGTCGGCGGTGCGGTCGTGCTGGCGGCGATCGCGCTCTTCTGGAAGACGCTCGTGGCCGTGGCCGTGCACAAGGAGCTGGCCGCGGCCGAGGGGCACAATACGGCACGCGCCGAGGCAGCCCTGATCATGCTGCTCGCGTTCATCATTGCCGTGGCGATGAAGGTCGTCGGCGTCCTGCTGATCGTCGCCTTCCTGATCATGCCGGCAGCCGCCGCGCGGCCCTTCTCGGCGACGCCCGAGGCCATGGTGATGGGGGCCGCTGGCCTCGGTGTCGTCGGGACGGCTGGTGGTCTCGCGCTCTCAGTCGCCTGGGATGTGCCTGCGGGGCCAGCGGTCGTGGTGATCCTGTCGGCCTTCTGCCTTGCCTCGCTGGCCGCGGCGTTCTCCTTGCAGCGGCGGTGAGACTGCCAGCAAGACCTGACCTGTGAACTACAGCCAGGTTACGCCAACAAGGATCGTCAGGAGCAATGAGCCGAGGAAGGCAAAGACCATCGCGCCAGCCGGCATTCTGATATGGCCTTCGTAACCCGTAACAGCTCGCTCTTGTTGCTCGTTCAGCGGCAGGCCATTGGCCTTGCGATCGAACGCCGTGAATGTACCGGTTATGGCCATCAGGGTGATGCAAGCAAACAAGATGGATAGGCCATAACCTCCCCAAGCGAACTTCAATAATCGCGGCACTTCGCGTGCGGTCGTGGCTGAGCCGGGCTGAACGATCTTCTCAAGAAATGTGACCGTGATCGCTATAACTCCAGTCGAGAGTGCGATGATCTGCTTTGCTACGTCAGCGGCCGATTTCAATCCTTCGAGCTGCGGTTTATCTGCCATTTTCTCAGCTCCCTAGCAGATGGGCCACATAGGGCAAAACCGGAGGATCGAGTCCCGAATAGTATGCGTCCCGATAATGCTCGGGAATTCTGGATCGAGGCTCCTCTCGATCTCGGATGATTTCATCATCTCTTCGACGAAATATTCGAAAGTCAGCTCGCCAATTTTCACAAGGCCGGGCAAGTTCGTCTTGCTGACGGGATGAATCGCAATATTGTGGGCTGCAATCATTGCCCTCTCGCGCATTTCACTTTCTGCGCCGGAGTTGAATTTATAGCCTCTGATCCTCGCTGCGAAATCGGCGGTTTCGTAAAGTCGGCCGGCGATAATCGATTCGTCCATGGAATGTCTCCAACTCCGGAGTGCGCTAAGAATGCCGTAAGATAGCCCAAGGAGTGTGTCGTGTCTTTGGCGTCTCGCCCCCGGTGTATGGATAGCCAGCGAGTGCTGGCGATTTCCGAGTGAGGCTATCCAGTTGGCTATGACATGAAGGTGTGGCAAGCAGAGGCGCGCGAGCTGCGCTTCCCAACAGCGAACAGGCTGAGACATGCTGACAAGTCCCGCTGAGCGTCGCCAGACCCATGCCGTGAATGTCGGTGGTGTGATCGTCGGCGGCGGCGCGCCGATCGTCGTTCAGTCGATGACCAACACCGACACGGCCGATGCCGAAGGCACGGCGCGGCAGGTCGCGGCACTCGCACGAGCCGGCTCCGAGATCGTCCGCATCACCGTCGACCGCGATGAATCCGCGAAGGCCGTACCGCTGATCCGCGAGAAGCTCGCGAAGATGCGTGTCAGCGTGCCGATCGTCGGCGACTTCCACTACAACGGCCACGCGCTGCTCGCCGAGAACCCGGCGTGCGCGGAGTCCCTCGACAAGTACCGCATCAATCCCGGCAATGTCGGCTTCAAGGACAAGAAGGATCGCCAGTTCTCGGCAATCATCGATCTCGCGCTCAAGCACAACAAGCCCGTTCGGATCGGCGTGAACTGGGGTTCGCTCGACCAGGAGCTGCTCACGCACCTCATGGATCAGAATGCCAAGAGCGCCACGCCCAAGCCCGCACGCTCGGTCATGCACGAGGCGATCGTGCAATCGGCGGTGCTCTCGGCGGAGCGCGCTGAGGAGCTGGGCCTCGGCGGTGACCGCATCATCATTTCGGCCAAGGTCTCGGCCGTGCAGGATCTCATCGCGGTCTATTCGATGCTTGCGGAGCGCTGCCGCTACGCGCTGCACCTCGGGCTCACCGAGGCGGGCATGGGCTCGAAGGGCATTGTCGCGTCCTCGGCAGCCATGGGCATCGTTCTGCAGGCAGGCATTGGCGACACGATCCGCTACTCGCTGACGCCCGAGCCCGGCGGCGACCGCACGCTCGAGGTCCAGGCGGCGCAGGAGCTCCTACAGACCATGGGCCTGAGGACATTCATGCCGATCGTGGCGGCCTGCCCCGGCTGCGGGCGCACGACGTCGACGGTCTTCCAGGAGCTCGCCCGCGACGTGCAGACCATGATCCGTGAGCGTATGCCCGAGTGGCGCGCGCGCTATCCCGGCGTCGAGGGGCTGAACCTTGCCGTCATGGGCTGCATCGTGAACGGCCCCGGCGAATCGAAGCACGCCGACATCGGCATTTCGCTGCCCGGCACGGGCGAGCAGCCGGCGGCCCCCGTCTTCATCGACGGGCGCAAGGCCATGACGCTCCGCGGGCCGAATATTGCCAACGAGTTCAAGACGATCGTCGAGGACTACATCGAGAAGCGCTACGGGACCAAGGCCGCCCAGTAGCGGCTAAGCAAGCGCCTTGCCGGCCTTCCATGCACGATTTGCCCGAGACAAGCAGGGGCGTGACCTCGTAAGATTGTGACGGCTGCTCCGCGCAGCCGCTCGTGCCAATCCACCGAGCTCATCCCATGTACGAACAGGTCACGCGCTCGATCCGCGTGCGTGTCCGGCCGGAGTACCTCGAAGCGCAGTCCGCTCCCGAAGAAGGGCGGTTCTTCTGGGCCTACACGGTCGAGATCGTCAATGAAGGCAGCGAGACGGTGCAGCTCCGCTCGCGCTACTGGCGCATAACCGACGCCAACGGCCACGTCGAGGAAGTGCGCGGGCCGGGCGTGGTCGGGCAAACGCCCGTGCTCGGCCCCGGCGAGTCCTTCGAGTACACCTCGGGCTGTCCGCTTCGCACCTCGTCGGGGATCATGGTCGGCTCCTACCAGATGACCAAGACCAACGGCACGATGATCGATATCGCCATCCCCGCATTCTCGCTCGACAGCCCGTTCGCTCGGCGCAGCCTGAACTGAGCTAGTGTGATGATCGAGAAATTCGCCACCTCTTGCGGCACGGTATCGAGCGAATTTCTCGATCTGAATCACACTAGCAAGATTATGATTCTAGTGTCACTTTTGATTCCGAAGTTCGCTCGGGACACTGGCATCGAGGTGGGGCGAACTTCGGAATCGGGACACTAGATGCTGATCCAAGGAGTTTGAATGTCGTCCCTTCTTTCCGACGCCAAGGCTTTGCTCGCGAAGCTGGTGTCGTTCGACACCATCAGCGCGAAGACCAACCTGCCCTGCGCCGAGTTCATTCGCGACTACCTCGCAGGTCACGGCGTCGAGACTACGCTGCTCCCCTCGGACGACGGCATTCACGCCAATCTCTTTGCGACGATCGGACCGCGCGGGGACGGCGGCATTGCTTTCTCTGGCCACATGGACGTGGTGCCGGTCGCGGGGCAGCCCTGGGACACCGATCCCTTCGAGATGGTCGAGCGCGATGGGCGCCTGTACGGCCGCGGCACGTGCGACATGAAGGGCTATCTCGCGTGCGTTCTGGCGCTGGTGCCGGAAATGAAGAAGCGCGCGTTGAAGCGGCCGCTCCATATCGTGTTCTCCTATGACGAGGAAGTGGGCTGCACGGGCGTGAAGCCCATGATTGCCGAGTTCGGCAAGAGGCTGCCGACGCCGGGGATCGTGCTCGTCGGCGAGCCGACGCTCATGACCGTTGTCGATGCGCACAAGGGCGGCTATCGCTTCCGCACGGAGATCACCGGTCAGGCAGCGCACTCATCGAAGCCGCAGCTCGGGGCGTCGGCCATCTTCGCGGCGGCCGATCTCGCCATGGAGCTGCGCCGCATCGAGGAGCGGCTGAAGGCGCGCCAGATCAACCCGCGCTTCGATCCGCCTTATTCCTCGATCTCGGTTGGCTCGATTTCGGGCGGCGTCGCGCACAACATCATCCCGCCGCACTGCGAGATGAATTGGGGCATCCGCGCGCTGCCGGGCCTCGATGTTCCGGCACTCGTGCGCGAGTTCGACACGTACGCGCAGGAGCATGTTCTGCCGCCCATGCGGGCCGTGAGCGACGATTGCGCGATCGAGACGACGCCGACGGGCGTGCTGCCGGCATTCTCGTCAGGTGAGAACTCTGCGGCGACCTCGCTGGTGCTCAAGCTCGTCGGGCAGAACGAGACATTCGCCGTTCCTTACGGCACCGAGGCGAGCCATTTCCAGGCAGCCGGCTGCTCGTCGGTCGTCTGCGGGCCGGGCAGCATCGACCAGGCCCATCAGGCCAACGAGTTCGTCGCCATCAGCGAGCTCGAGCGCTGCCTGACGTATCTTGGCCGGGTGATCGACACAGCGAGCGAATAGCCGCGCATCTTCGCGGAGGTCGCATGGCAGCAAAGACCGATGGCTCCGTCCGCAAGCTCGTCGAGTTCGATGGCGAGACGTGGCGCGCGCTCGAAGGCCTTTCGCGCGATCGTCTGGCAAGCATCCAGGAGCTGGCGGACGAGGCTTTCCGCGATCTTCTCAGAAAACACGGTCGCCCGGTGACGCTGCGCGAGGCGCTGAAGGCCAGCACGCGCGCCATTCCGGCCAATGATGCAGGCGGACTGCCCCGCCGCCGTCCAAAGCCGCGGGGTAAACCCTAGCTCAATACGTCGCGCGGCCGCCCGAGATGTCGAGGATGCTGCCGGTCGTGAAGGAACAGTCCTCGGAGGCCGCGAACGCCGCGAGCGCAGCGATCTCCTCGACATTCACGAAGCGTCCGCGCGGGATCTTCGAGAGCATGTAGTCGATCTGCTGCTGCGTCATTTGATCGAAGATGGCCGTCTTGGCCGCGGCGGGTGTGATGGCATTCACCGAGATGTCGTACTGCGCGAGTTCCTTGGCGAGGCTCTTCGTGAGCCCGATCACGCCGGCCTTCGACGCCGAATAGTGCACGGCATTCGGGTTGCCCTCCTTGCCGGCAATGGAGGCGATGTTGACGATGCGGCCGTACTTCTGCGCGATCATGGTCGGTACGACGGCGCGGCAGCAGTAGAAGGGACCGTCGAGGTTGATGCGGATGACGCGCTGCCAGTCGGCGATGGGCAGTTCCCAGGTCGGCGCATTGCCGCCTGCGATACCGGCGTTGTTGACGAGGATGTCGATGCGCTGGAAGTCGGTGAGTGTTGCCTTCACGGCCGCTTCGATCGACGCGGGATCGGTGACATCGACGGCATAAGCCTTGGATGCCTGGCCGAGGGCGGCAGCCGTCTTGTCGGCAAGAGGCTTGTCCATGTCCCAGATCGCCAGCTTTGCGCCTGAGGCGATGAAACGCTCGGCGATGGCGCGGCCGATGCCCTGCGCGCCGCCGGTGACGACGGCAATCCTGCCCTTGAGATCAATTGCGTTGGCCATGGCGTTTCCTCGGGTCTGATTGTTGGTTCAATTCAGCGGAAGCGGCGTTCGAGCTCGGCAACCTGCTCGTCCGTCAGAAGGCGCAGGCGCTCGCCGCGCAGCATGAGAAAGAGCTTGGCAGTTTCCTCGAGCTCCTCGATGGCGTCCTGCGCAGCCGAGAGGCTCGTGCCGGCGACCACGGGGCCGTGGTTGGCGAGCAGCACGGCGTGGTGCTTACCGGCGAGTGCGCCAACGGCGTTTGCGAGCGTCTCGTCGCCTGGCGGATAATAGGGCACGAGCGGCAGGCGGCCGATGCGCATGGTGTAGTAGGCCGTGATCGGCGGCAGGCAGTTGCTGTGATCGATGCCATCGAGGCAGCTCACGGCGACGGAGTGCGTCGAGTGGAGATGCACGACCGCGCCGCTCCCCGGCCGCGCGCCGTACATGGTCGTGTGCAGGAAGGCTTCCTTGGTCGGCTTGTCGCCATCGATGAGGTTGCCCGAAGCATCGAGCTTGGAGAGCCGCGCCGGATCGAGCGTACCGAGGGACGAGCCGGTCGGCGTCATGAGCCAGCCGCCGTCGGGAAGCGCAGCAGAGATGTTGCCGGTCGAGCCGTGCGTGAGCCCACGATTGAAGAGCGAGGCGCCGGCTCTCACGATTTCTTCGCGCAGGCGGCTCTCGCTCACGACAGCTTCTCCCAGGCCTTGAGGAAGAAATCCGGCGCGCCGAAATTGCCGGACTTGAGCGCGAGCACCATGTCGCGTCCGCCGATCGCGCGCGTCCAGGGTACGCCAGGATCGATCTCCGGGCCGATCTCCAGCGTCGTGACGCCGAGGCCGTTGACGACCGCGCCGGAAGTCTCGCCTCCCGCAACGATCATGCGGCTGAAGCCCGCGTCGGCGAGGCCGATCGCTGCATTCGCCAGAGCTTCCTCGACGATCGCGCCGGCTTTGTCGCGGCCGAGCTTGGCCTGGGCGGTGGCGACGGTATCGGGATCCGCACTCGAATAGACGAGCGGCGGGCGAGCGGCAGGGTGATCCTTGACCCATGAGATGATGCGCCCTGCACTCATCCCGCCGGATGCGAGCGCGGGTGGGGCCCGGCCCAGTGTCGGCAGGCCCAGCGCCATTGCGGCCTGCCCCTGTCCGCGTGTCGCGGCGCTGCAGCTCCCGGCGAGGATGAGCGCGCGGCCCGTCGGTGCACGCATGGACGCCGGCGCAGCGGCCGCTTTCATCAGGCCCTGGCGCACGAAGTTTGCCGGCAGACCGAGCGCGACGCCGGAGCCGCCCGTGATCAGCTTCATGCCGGCCGCGGCTGTACCCATGTCGATGAGATGGCGATCGGTGATTGCATCGAGCACGAGGAAGCGCTCGTCCCGTTGATCCGCCGCCGCCATGGCGCTCTTGATGGCCTCCGCGCCGGCATCGACCACTGCGAAGGGCACGAGGCCGACTTTGAGTTTTGTCTGCCGCTGCAGGACGCGCACGAGGTTCGAGTCGCGCATCGGCGTCAGCGGGTGATCCTTCATCGGGCTCTCGGCGAGCGGCACGTCACCGACGAAGAGATTGCCCTGGTAGACCGTACGCTTGTTCGTCGGGAAGGCTGGACACACGATGGCCTGCCGCGTGCCGAGATGGGCCAGCAGCGCCTCTGCCACCGGACCGATATTGCCTTCGTCCGTCGAGTCGAACGTCGAGCAGTACTTGAAGAAGAGCTGCCGCGCGCCGCCCGCGAGCAGCGCATCGGCTGCTGCGAGCGAGAGCGAGACGGCCTCGCCGACCGGACACGTCCGCGTCTTGAGCGCAACGACGACCGCATCGAAGCCCGAGAGGTCCGTGCCTTTGTCGGGCACCTGCATGACCTGCACGGTGCGCATCCCGGCGCGCGTGAGCATGAGCGCGAGATCGGTCGCGCCCGTCAGATCATCGGCGATGCATCCGAGCAGCATGGGGCGGCCCTCCCTGGGCGGCGTTGTGGCTTGGCGGTCTTATGCCGCCTTGGCCTTGCGGGCATTCTCGATAGCCTGCCAGATGCGCGCGGGCGTTGCCGGCATCTCTATGTGGGTGATGCCGAGCGGCGACAGCGCATCGCACACGGCGTTGATCGTCGCGGCCAGCGAGCCGACTGTGCCGGCCTCGCCGACGCCCTTCGCGCCGAGCGAATTGACCTTCGTCGGGACTTCACGCGTGCGGATGTTGATGTTCGGCAGATCGTGCGCGCGCGGGATCATGTAGTCCATGAACGAGCCCGTCGAGAGCTGCGCCGACTCCGCGTCATAGATCAGCTTCTCGCCGATGGCCTGCGCGACACCCTGCGCGACGCCGCCATGGATCTGCCCGCGCGCGAGCGTCGGATTGATGACCGTGCCGATGTCCTCGACGATCGTGTAGCGCACGATCTCGAGCGCCCCCGTGTCGGGATCGATCTCGATCTCGCACATGTGGCAGCCATTCGGGTAGGTGACCGACGGCGGCTGGAACTCGCCTGCTGCAGTAAAGCCGTCGTCGTTCGCCTTCTCGGCGTGCTCGGCGACTTCGAAGAGCGTCACCGCGCGGTTGGTGCCGCCCAGGCGGAAATGGCCGTCCGCGAACTCGACATCATCCGGTTTGGCTTCCAGCATGTCGGCCGCAATCTCGCGGCCCTTGGCGATCGTGTTGTCGAGCGTGATCGCGACACAGGCGCCGCCGACGCCCGTGCTGCTCGAGCCGCCATTGCCGCGCCCGCCCGGCAGGAGGTCCGTATCACCCTGCACGTAGCGGACTTTCTCCACGGGCACGCCGAGGCGCTCGGCAACCAGATACGACATCATTGTCTCGATGCCTTGCCCGACACTCATGACGCCGGTGTTGAGCGTAACCGTGCCGTCGCTCGACACACGGATCGAGGAGTAATCCTTGCCTGGCTTTGCGAACGGGCCACCGGCGACCTCGATCGGATTGGCGATGCCGAGGCCGCGCAGCTTGCCGCGCTTCGCCGATTCCGCGCGGCGCGCCTCGAAGCCCGCCTGGTCGGCAAGCTCGGCGGCGCCGGTCATGTTCCCTTCGAACTCGCCGCAGTCATAGATGAATGTGAAGCCTGTGTCGTAGGGCATGGCCGTCGGCGGTACGAGATTGCGCAGGCGAAGCTGATAGGGATCGATCTTCATCTTGCGCGCGGCGAGATCGATCAGCCGCTCGATGGCGTAAGTCGCTTCCGGACGGCCGGCACCGCGGTACGGCGCCGAGGTCTGCTGGTTGGTGAAGATGCCGCGCACGCTCGCGACAATGGTGGGGATGCGATACACACCGGCGATGCCACCGAGATTGCCGATCATGAACAGCGAGCGCCCCGAGAGGTAACAGCCGATGTTCACGTCGAACTTGCCGCGCAGGCCGAGGATCCTGCCGTCCTTGTCGAGCGCCAGCTCGGCGTCGATGTGCACATCACGGCCGTGGTCGTCCGAGAGGAACGACTCGCGCCGCTCCGAGATCCAGCGCACGGGCCGGCCGAGGCGCTTGGCCGCCCAGAGCACGAGCACGTCCTCGGGATAGGCGCCGCTCTTCATGCCGAAGGAACCGCCGACGTCGCCGGCGAGAATGCGCACCTTGGACTGGTCGACCTTGAAGAGGCCGGCCAGCGTCGGGCGCATATTGAAGGGGCCCTGCGTCGAGGCGTGAATGACGTAGCGTCCTTCATCGTCGATCAGGCCGAGGGCGCCGCGCGGCTCCATGCTGCAGGCGGTCACGCGCGAGACGTGCGATGTCAGGCGGACGACGTGTGCGGCGCCGGCAGCCACCTTCTCGAAGGCGTCGTTGTCGCCCTTCTTCCAGACATAGGCGATGTTGTCGGGCACTTCGTCCCACACGGTGGGCGCACCGGACGCCAGCGCGGGCTCGACATCCGCAACGGCATCGAGCGGCTCATAATCGATCTCGACCAGCTCACCCGCAGCCTCGGCCTGCTCGACGCTCTCGGCGACGATCAGCACCACGCATTCGCCGACAAAGCGCACGCGATCGCGCGCGAGAACCGGCCGCTTGGCCTGATGGGCCTTCTGGCCATCGGACTTCGGCAGCTCGACACCGCAGGGCAGATCGCCGATGCCGTCGGCGGCGAGATCGGCGCCGGTCAGGACAGCGAGCACGCCCGGCGCAGCCTTGGCGGCGGCCGTATCGATGCTGCGGATCTTGGCGTGGGAGTAGACCGAGCGGACGGTGAAAGCGTGCGCGAGGCGCGGCAGGCGCAGGTCGGCCACATAGCGGCCGCGGCCTGTTGCGAGGCGCTCGTCCTCGATCCGGCCCGTGTACGCAATCGTCTCGGTCATCAGTATTCTCCGTAAAGTCCGGCAGGTCCGGACATAACCATAGTGACCGAGCGCCGATCGGCAAGCGTTTCGCCGTCAGATTCGACCTTCGGCAACAGCATGGCAGGCGATCGCGTGCGCTGAAGAGGCCGTCGCGGTCGCGCTGAGCTCGGGTACTTCGCGCCGGCAGCGCTCGAGCACGGCCGGGCAGCGGGGATTGAAGGCACAACCCGGCGGCGGGCTGATCGGGTTCGGGATCTCGCCCTCGACCATCTTGCGGGGGCGGCCCGTCATGGCGAGGTCGGGCACGGCGTCGAGCAGCATCTTCGCATAGGGGTGGCGGGGCGCGCGGAATAGCTCCTCGCTCGGCGATATCTCCACAATGCGGCCGAGGTACATGACGCCGATGCGCGTCGCCATGTGGCGGACCACGGCGAGGTTGTGGCTGATGAAGAGATAGGTGAGCCCGAGGCGGGCCCGCAGCTCGCGCATGAGGTTGAGGGTCTGCGCCCGCACGGAGACGTCGAGGGCGCTGGTTGGCTCGTCGGCGGCGAGGGACTCGGGCTTGGGGGGAAGCGCGCGGGCAATGCAGATGCGCTGGCGCTGGCCGCCGGAGAACTCGTGCGGGTACTTGGCGGCATCGGCGGGGTCGAGACCGACGAGGCGGAGGAGCTCGCCGACCTGATGCTCGATCTCGGCGCGGTCCTTGGCGAGGCCGAAGGCGCGGATCGGATCTGCAATGATGCTGCCGACACGCCATCGCGGATTGAGGCTGGCGTAGGGATCCTGGAAGATCATCTGGATGCGGCGGCGGAGCGCCTGGCGCTTCTCGGCATCGGCCAGCGACCACATGTCCACGCCGTCGATCGTGACGCTGCCGCCGGTGGGTTCGAGGAGGCCGACGACCATTTTCGCCACGGTCGATTTGCCCGAGCCGGATTCACCGACCAGGGCGACCGTCTCGCGCTTGCCGATGTCGAATGAGACGTCCGTGACGGCGCGGAGCAGCTTGCGCTCCTCGTGCTCGATGACGCGGTTGAGCCAGGGCTTCGACACATCGAAGACGCGCGAGAGGTTTCTCACCTCGACGAAAGGACGGCCGTTCATTGCGGCGCCTCTGCGGCTTGAGGCGCGACGAGCCAGCAGGCGGCGAGCGAGTGATCGACCGGCATGAGGTCGGGCCGCTCCGTGCGGCAGCGGTCGAAGGTGTGCGGGCAGCGCGGATTGAAGGCACAGCCCTTGGGGATGGCCGTGAGCCGCGGCATGGAGCCCGGAATCTGCGTGAGGCGGTCGCCCGTCCCTTCCAGTGAGGGGATCGAGCCCATGAGGCCGCGCGTGTAGGGATGATGGGCTGACTTGATGACCTCGCGTACGGGGCCGATCTCGGCAATGCGGCCTGCGTACATGACCGCAACGCGGTTCGCAGTCTCGGCAATGACGCCCATGTCGTGCGTGATGAGCATCACGGCCGTGCCGCGCTCGCGGCAGAGGCGTTTCAGAAGCTGGATGATCTGCGCCTGGATGGAGACGTCGAGTGCGGTCGTCGGCTCGTCGGCGATGATCAGATCAGGCTCGGCGCAGAGGGCGAGCGCCAGCACGACGCGCTGGCGCATGCCACCCGAGAACTCGTGGGGGTAGGAGTCGATGCGCCGCTCGGCACCCTGGATGCCGACCTCGGTCAGCAGGTCGATGGCGCGTGCGCGGGCTTCACGCTCGCTCATGGGCAGATGCGTGCGGATGGTCTCGATGATCTGATCGCCGATGCGGTAAAGCGGATTGAGGCTCGTCAGCGGGTCTTGAAAGACCATGCCGATACGCTTGCCGCGGATCGGGCGCATGGCCTCGCGCGAGAGATTGTCGATGCGCTGGCCGTTGAGGCGGATCTCGCCGCCGGCAATGCGGCCGGGCGGCTCCAGCAGCCCGATGATCGCAGTACCGGTGAGCGACTTGCCGGCACCGGACTCACCGACAATGCCGAGCACCTCGCCTGGCGCGATGTCGAACGAGACATCATCGACGGCGACCAGCGTGCCGCGCCGCGTCGGGAACTCGATGCGGAGATTGCGGACGGAGAGGGTGGGCGTCTCGGTCATCAGCGCAGCTTCGGATTGAGGGCGTCGCGCAGCCAGTCGCCGAGCAGGTTCACGGCGAGGACCAGCACGGCGAGCGTGATGCCGGGGAACGCGACCATCCACCAGGAGCCGGAGAAGAGATACTTGTTGCCGATCTGGATCATGGTGCCGAGCGAGGGCTCGGTCGGCGGCAGGCCGACGCCGAGGAAGGAGAGTGTGGCCTCGGTGATGATGGCGAGTGCGAGATTGATCGTGCCGATGACGAGCACGGGCGAGAGCACATTCGGCAGCACGTGCTTGAACATGATGGCTGTACGGCTCATGCCGATGAGGCGCGCGGCCTGGACGTATTCCTTGTTCTTCTCGACGAGGGTCATGCCGCGCACGGTGCGGGCGTACTGCACCCAGAAGGACAGGCCGATCGACAACACGAGGATCCAGAACTCAGCGCCGCCGAGCCGCCCGCGGAAGAGCGTCTGCGCAATGCCGTTGATGAGCAGCGCGACGAGAATGGCGGGGAACGTGAGCTTCACGTCGGCAATGCGCATGATGATCGTATCGACGATGCCGCCGAAGTAGCCGGCCACAAGCCCGAGGCTGACGCCGATGCCGATGGCGAGCAGCACCGCGAGCACGCTGATCGCGATGGAACTCCTCGTGCCGTAGAGGATGGTCGATAGGATGT
>Ga0066256_1003394_pt1 | contig 15501 bp, 1 predicted proteins | sample ThiBio_1000_biof_FD_87107 | JGI IMG/M metagenome (GOLD analysis project Ga0066256, IMG submission 87107) | Wastewater bioreactor microbial communities from Cape Town, South Africa - Thiocy_expt_1000_biof (version 2) | ecosystem: Engineered > Bioreactor > Thiocyanate-remediating >...
GGCTGCCACCTCCCCCGTCGGCCGCCGCGCGGCCACCGCGCCGTACCCACCGCCCGCGGACCCCGTCCCCGTGCGCCCTACCATGAATGCATGCCGTGCGCCCCCCCCGCCCGCCGCCACTTCCACTCGCCCGTTGCGGTCGTCCCACGTGCCAAACCCCGCCCCACCGCCGGCGGTGGCGCCGCGCAGGTGGTGCACGCTGCTGCCGTCCTCGCACGCCGACAGCATGCCGGTGGCACTACCTGCATCCAGCGCCGCGCCACCTTCGTGCCCCGCCAGCGCGCAGGCGGCAAGACGGCGCGCTGCCTCCAGGAACCGGCCGTGCAGCACATCTTGCCCCACCAGGCCGCGGTCCCAGTAGAACAGGCCCGCCACGCCCACCGGCCGCGCCAGCAGTACCAGCACCTTGCTCCGGGCGCCGGGGTCGTCAAGGGCAAACGGCAGCGAGGCGGCGCCCAAGCCGCCGGTGCAAGGCACCACCTCCGCCACCGCCGGCCCGCGCGTCTTCTGGCGCACCAGCAGGTAGTCCACGGAGCAGGCGTTGTCAATGCGGAAGGCGTGCGCCACGCGCGCGGGTGGCAGCAGGGCGGGGTGCGGCGCCAGGGTGAGGCAGGTGGTGGCATCCACAGTGGCGCCCTGCAGCCGCAGGCACACGACGTCAGCGGGGTGCACTTGCGCTGCACGCGCCGCTGCCAGCGCGGGTGGCACGGGGGGCGCCGCCGCCTCCACGCCGGTGGGCAGCAGGGGCGGCGCCACGGTGCGGGGTGCGCCATGGTTGCCCGCCAGCCGGCGGCGCAGCTTCACTGCAAAGTCGCCCGCCACCGGCTCCACGCCACCACACCACTCCCACTCGCCGCGTGCGCCGTCTGCGCTGCCGCCACCTGCCGCTGGCGCGCCCAGCAGACGCAGCGACAGTGCGTGCTTGCCGCCGGCGGCCGGCCAGTGCACCGGCGTCCACCACGACCGTGACGTGAACGCGTGGTCTGCCGCGCCGTCAGGCGCAACATGGCGGAACGCGCTCGCCGCCGCCGCCGCAGCGTCGGACACGTGCTCCACCGCCGCCCGGGGCGCGCTCCACAGCAGGCAGACGGGCGGGGCGGGTGTGGTAATCTCCTCGCCCTGCACCTGCCGGTACTCCACCGGGTAGCCGCTCTTGTTCAGCAGCACGAACTGCGGCGCCACCGCCACCACCTTGGACCGGAAGAACCGCCCCGGCGCCGCCTCAATGGCCAGCCCCAGCTGCAGCGCCGCGCGCTCACCCGGCGCCCGCCGGCCTGCCGCCACCACTGTCGTGTCCATGCGCAGCCCGCCGCCGCCTGGCGTGCCAGGGCCGCCGCCAGGGTACAGCGGCGCCAACACGTCGTCATCCGGCGGCATGTGCAGGTTCGTGACGGGCGGCGCGGCGGCACTCACCGCGGTCACCGCACTGTACGTCACGTTAGGCCACTCGCCGCCCGCCGCACCCACATCCAGCGGCACGGTGGTGATGGTGCGCAGGCCCACGCTGTTGATGGCGACCGGCTGTGACGTCTCCATGCCAGCGCCCCACCCGCTCAGCGCCACCGTGATGGCTGGCAGGTGCGCGTCTGCGGGCGGTGGTGCGTACAGCTGGATGTCGCCGCCGTACGCGCTGCCGCCGACGTGCGCGCCGCTGCCCACGCTGCTGGCGTACGAGTCACGGCGCACGGCCATCACGACGTCGTTGACGCCGACCGCGCTGCTGCTGTCACCGCCGCCACCGCCGGTGGCAATGACAGGGGGCAGGCTGACAGGCAGCGGCGCACTGCCCGCCACGCTGGCGCGCAGCTTGGCATGCATGACGCGCAGCGGCAGGTCGGCACGGTTGACAAACCAGTACGGTACGTACAGACGCGCGACGGCGGCGGCCGCCAGCAGCGCGGCATTCACGGCAGCTAACTTGAGCGCCAGCAGGTCGCGGTCAACCAGCGCCGCGGCGGTCCATTGCGCACCGCCCGCTCCGCTACTGCCACCCGACGCTGCCACCGCGCCTGCCGCTGCACCTGCACTCCCCGCTGCCGCCACGCTGGCGCGCTCCAGGTACACATGCAGCGGCAGGCTGGCTGTCTGGCCAGCAACACCGCCGCCGCCGGCACCAGCAGTGGGTGGCGGCGGTGGCGGCGGGAAGGTGAGGCTGGTGGCTGGACTGCCAGGGCCGTACACCAGCGCCGGCGCGCTGCCGCTGGACCACCCGAGCGCCGTGTACGGCGTGCGGCGCGCCGCCCCGCCCGCAAACGCGGCGCTGAGCGCCACATTGGCGGTGTCCCACCGTGCCATGTTCTGGCCCGGCACCGCCTCGGGCGCAAAGAACAGGACGTCTTGCATGGCGCCCGGCCGCAGTTGCGCTGCCAGGGTGGTGAAGCCGGCGGCGGCAGCCACCTCCGGCGGCGGTGGCGGCGCCGGCAGCGCCAGGCTGCGTACCAGCGCGCCTGCCTGCCACGCCTGCCCCGCTGCCGCCGTGCTGCCGGCACCGATGGCAGGGTGGTACGCCACCGCCACCAGCGGGTACGGCAGCAGGTTCTCAATGCGGAGGCAGGGCAGGAAGGCAATGCGGGTGGTGAACAGGTCGGCGCGCGCGCTATGCGCACGTGCCGCCTCCAGTGGGGCGCCCAGGATGTCTGCCACCGCGCCGGCGGCGTCTGCCGCGGACCGGCGCGGCAGCTGCGGCCGCACAATGTGGGCGCAGCACTGGAATGCCAGCAGGGGCAGGGCAGCGCCAGCTGCGACAGCCAAGTCTCCCGCTCCGCTTGCAGCCGCCGCTGCGCCACCACCGCCACCGCCGCCACCGCTACCGCTGCTGCCGGCGCTCATCACCGGCTCGCACCGCAGCACCACCGCCTTGCCTGCCAGCCGCTCTGCGGCGTCCAGCGTGTCACGCTCCAGCGCCGCCTTCTGCGTCGCCGTGTAGATGGAGAAAAAGTTGGCCAGCCGCGTGGCGGCGCCTGTCGGCCCGCCTGCCCCCTCGCCGCCGCCACGCGGCGCACCCGGCGGCGCCACGCCTGCGGTGGCAACGTACGGCGCCTGCAGCGCCGCGATGTCCAGCGGCGCACTCAGTGCAAACGGCGTGAGCGAGGGCAGCGGCGCGCCGGTAGGCAGCGACGCATCCAGCACGTCGTACGCCACGCCGCCACCACCGCCGGCGCCGGCAGCCGCGCCAAACATAAACGCTGGCACGTACGGCGCCACGCGCAAGGAGCCGCCCGCGGCGGCCGCCAGCGGGATGTAGGTGGACTCGCCGGGCATGAGGCGCAGGCGCGTGATGACGCCCGTGCCTGCCGAGTCCTCAAACTGCAGCAGCAGCGGGAGGGCAATCTGGTTGGTGACACACACGGTGGAGCGCAGCGTCACACGCTTCACGCCACCCTCGTGCTCCACCTCCGCCACCATGCCGGTGCCCAGGTGGCTGCCAATGACGGGTGGCGGCGTGTCTGCCAGCGCCGCAAACGGCGACATGCCCGACGGCCCGCCGCCAGCAAACGGGTTAGCAGCGGGCAGGTAGTACGCACCTGTGACGTCGGTGGGGATGACGACCACCTCTCCGCCGTCACTGCCGCCGCCGGCGGCAGCGGCGCCACTGCCGCCGGCGGGACGTGGCAGCTCCACAAACACCACTGGCCGGTCATGCACGCGCTCCACGCGGGCGCGCCGGCTGGCGGCTGCCCACCGGCTGCCCGACGGCACCGGCGTGTACGACTCCATGACGGTGCGCACCGCCTGGCCTGGCTTGAGGGGGATGCCGCCCGTCCGCACACGTGGCGACCACCCGACGCCGCCAGCCCGCCCGCCACCTGTGACAGCCGAGGTAGTTGTAACGGTAGGAGCATGGGACGCGGCAGCAGTGGCAGCAACAACGACGGCGGCAGCCGCCGCTGCCGCTGCCGCTGCTGCGCCACCGCCGTGCGGGTGCGGCGTCGCAATGGCAATCGGCACGACCGCCTCGTCCTCCTCCTCACCAACCAGCTGGTTGAGCACCGGAACAAGGGCGGCCTCCGCCAGCGACCGGCTCTGCTGCACACCGGCCGCACCTGGCTGCCGCGCCGCACCTGCACCTCCACCTGCGGCACCGCCTCCCCGGCCGCCGCCACGGCCGCCGCCGCGGCCACGGCCGCCACCACCGCGACCGCCGCCACGACCACCGCGGCTGCCACCCTCAACAGCAGGGCCGCTGCCTGCGCGTGCGGTGTCGCCGGCCGACTGGGCGGCAGGCCCGCCGGCAGCGGGCGGCAGCACGCCAACTGCCTGCAGCGCCGCCTCCCACAGATGAAAGTCCAGCGCAGAGGAAACGCAGAACGCGGCGTCGGCACCCCACCGTGGCACGCGGTGCGTGTGCGCCTCGCCATCTGCCGCCGCTGCCACCTCCCGCTCCAGCCGCTGCACCTCAAAGGCGTACGCGGCGGGCGGCAGGTTGGCCAGCGACGACACACCCCGCCGCACACGCAACCCACCACCGCCGCCTGCGCGCGGCGGCGGCGCGCCCGCGGCCTGTAGCGACGGCGGCGGCGGTGGCGGCAAGGGTGGTTGACTGGCATCCTCACCACCGCCGCTCAGGCTGGGTACCATGCGGCGCGGCGGCGCAAACCGCAGCGTCCGGGTCGCCTCGCGTGACAGCCACAGGTGCGGCTCGTTGGGGTCCAGGTCCAACCCCGCAGGCGGCTGCGAGGGCGTAGGCGGCTCCTCGCCACTGAAGAAGAGCAGTATGGGACCCTTGCGAGAGCCAGCCGCCGCCGCCGCCGCCGCTGCCGCCGTCCCGTCGCCCGCCGTCACCACCGTCAGTGCTGTCACGCCGCCGCCACCTGCAGCTGACGGCGCAGGCGTGAGCGGCGCAAACAGCGCGGCGTATGCGGGGTACCAGCGGTCACTGCGTGCGCTGTACTTGAGCACCGGGCCCGCCACCCGCACGCCCTCCCACAACGCGCCGTGCAGCACGGGGATGGCAAGCGGGCCAACCACGCGGCCAAACACCGGCGCGTCATACTCCTCCACCCGCCGCAAGCCATGCAGCCGGTAGCGCGGCATCACGTTAAAGCCGCCACCAGCGGCAACAACCCGGCGGCCGCCGGCCACACGAACGACGCCGCTGCTAGCAATGGCGGGCGTGGCATCCACGTCGTCATCACCACTGCTGTCGGCACCCTCCGCTGTGTCCGCCTCCGCGTCCACGTCACCGTCACTGCCGCCGCCGGTGGCGCCGTACACGGTGTCAATCACGCGCCGGCAGGCACCCGTAATGTCGGAGGGGAACACCGCTGCCACTGCCACTGGCGCGCCACGCCCGCTGGCACCACCACGGGTGGCAGCCGCCTCGCTGTCCGTGCCCGGCAGCGAGCGGAGTTGCACCAACAGCACCTCCGTGGCATTGAACAGGTACACGTTGCCGCCGTGCGGCGCACCCCGCTCCCGCGTACGGCCGGGTGCAGCAGCCGACGCAGCCGACGCAGCTGCCGCGGTGGCGGCAGCGCCGGCTGCCCCTCCCCCGCCACCTGCGGCGGCCGCAGCCGCAGCAGCAGCAGCAGCAGCGGTGGTGGAGACACTGCCGCGCCGCCGCTCCGCTGCACGAGCGGCCTGCGCCGCCTCCCACACCTGCTTGGCGTGCCGCGCCTGCGCGTCCAGCAACGCGTTCAGCAGCGCCTGCGACACGTTAATGTTCAGGCGGCGCGACGTGGTGAGCTTGAGGTACATGTCAGCGGGCACGCTGTCCAGCGACACGCCGCCCGGCACGGGCGGCCGCCGGTTGTTCACATTGGCGCGTGGCGCCGGCGGCGCTGCCAGCCACGCTGTGTATGCCGGCGTCAGTGGGTACCGCGGCGCGCTCAGCACGCCACCGCCGCCGCCGCCGCCGCCGCCCCGCCCTGCATCCCGCGCAGCTGCCACGGTGTGCGCCATGCGCCACGTGCGCGCGCGCGCCAGGCGCAGCGCCTCTGCGGCGCCGTCGGTGGCGACATCCGTACGCAGCATGGCGTTGTCCACGGCAAAGGCGGCAGCGGCTGACCGGGCGGCGGCGGAGGCACGGTTGAGGGCGGTGGCGCCCGCGCCCTTCCGCGCCTCCGCCTCCTCCGCCGCCTCTTCTGCCGCCTCCCGCAGCCCTGCCAGCGCGCGCAGGAAATCGGCGTCCATGGAGGCGTCCTGCTCCAGCACGCTGCCGCTCCCACCACCAGCCCCGCCGCCACTCCCGCCGCCGCCCCTGCCCTCCACGCTGTCATCCCACTCATCCACAAACTGCGCCGCAAAGATGGCGTCCTCCAGCGCGTACAGCGCGCCGCCGTCCGCCACCCGCACCATGCCGGCGCGCGGCCCAAACTCCCGCGCCCGCTCCTGCACCTCCGACGCCACCGCAAAGGAGGAGCGCTGCGGCGCGCTGCCCACCAGGCGGTGCAGCACGGCGCCGGGGAGGGCGGGCGGCGCGTCACCGGCGTGCATGTGCGGCCGCAGCGGTTGCGGCGACGCAAACTCGACGCGCGAGGTGAAAGGCTCCAGGAATGGCTCCCACACGTCGCGCTCCACGTTGTAGTACCGCGCCTGCAGCCGCACGCCCGCCACCGCCACCATGCGCGACTGCACGTGGTACTGCACCGCCGCCGCGTGCAACCGCGACAGTGTGAGCTGCACCAGCGGCATGTCCATGCCGCCCATGTCATTCACCGCCGTCAGCTCCACCGCCGGCATCGCCACCGTGGCGTGCAGCGACGTCGTGTTGGGGTTCAACACGTGCAGCGTGCGGCTGGGCGGCGCCGCTGCGGGTGCGGGAGCCGGTGGTGCCGCGGCTGCTGGCGGCGTTGGTGCAGGTACGCTGCCAGGCGGCGGCGGAGGGGGAGCATACGGGTCTGCCAGCACGGCATCGATGGCTGCCAGGATGTCGGTGACGTCATTGAACCCAACGCGCACGTCCAGCGCCTGCACCGACGACAGGCCGACGGCCATGGCGGCAGGAACCAGCAGCCGCTCTGCGCGGCAGGTGGCGCCGGGTTGCGGCGCCGGCTGCAGCAGGCGCTCCGCGCGCATGGCAAAGGTGGCGGTACCGGACCACGGCTTGATGACGTCGCTGGGCGTGACGGCGGGCGGCATGGCAAAGTGGGCGGGCGGCTCACCAGCCTCGGCGGCGTTGTCGTCGCCCTCTGCACTGGCGCTGCTGGCGGTGGCGCTGGCGGAGGCGCCGGCGCCGCTCGCACCAAATGGCGCCACGCCGCTAATGTCTGGCAACGGCAGACCCATCCGCGTGCGCACGCGGATGGACTCGGCAATGCGCAGCATGCGGTAGGTGGACGGCCGATTGCCACCCTTGCCCTCACCCCGCAGGTCGTGCTCCGCCGCTAGCCGCGCCGCCCGCAGCGCGCTGATGTCGGCGGACACCTGCAGGTTGCCGCCCGTGTCCATATGCACCACAGTGCCCAGGTCCACTGCAATGCCCAGCGCCGGCGGGTCGCGCCGCCCCACCGCGGTGGGCAACACCAGCACCACCTTCTGCAGGCGCGCGGTAACGTGAATCACGTCGCCGGTGGTGGGTGACGGCGGCACGTCAGCGAGCGCGTCAGCGGATGGCTGCGGCGGCGGCGGCGGCGGTGGCGGTGGTGGCCGGGAGCCTGGCGGGGGCACGTGGGAGGGAATGCTAATGCTGCCGTCAAAGAAAGACAGGATGGCCCAAAACATGGGCGACGCAATGACGCGCGTGCCGGTGACGCGCACGTCGATGTCAATGCGGGAGGCGGGCGTGGGGTACAGCACGTCGGTGACAGGTGGCGTCAGGTGCAGCGGCAGGCCCGATTCGGTGGCCACCGCAGCAATGACATGTTGCTCATCCAGCAGGGCGTGGGAGGCAGGCATGGGGAGGGCGCCTGCGCGCGGGGGTGCCCGTCGGCCACCGCCGCCGCTGGGTAGCGCACCACCGCCCGGTGCAGGGCCCATGCGCAGCGTGGCTGCCACCGCCGGCCCGGTGGCTTCATACTGGAAGAAAACGTCCTCGGGGGAGGCAACCGCATGGCCGCCACCGCCGCCGCCACGCCGCGCGTGCCAGTGTCGAAGGTGTGACGCCACCGCGGCGTCGGTCACCACGTGCAGCAGCCTGCGCAGCTGGTCATGCACGCCGCCCTGCCCCTGCGGCCGCGCATCTTCCACCACCACCTCACCCAGCGCCACGTGCACCGCCAGCGCGCCGCTGGCGCGCATCAACACGCCCACCGCCAGCGGCCCAACTGCCACCGCGGTGAGCGGCGACGGCGGGTGCGAAAAGGCTGCCGCCGCCGCGGTGACAGCAAACAGCGTGCGCCACTCCACCGCGGCGGGCGTGGCGGGCTGCCGCAGTGCACTACTGGCACGCCGCGCCGCCGTGCCCGCTGACGCCACCGACGCGCCGTCGTCGCCACCCCGGGGGTGGGGCACCGGCGTGCTGCCGCTGGCGGCAGCCAACAGTGGCACAGGCCCCTCCTCCTCCTCCAGAAGGTCCACCTCCGCCACGCCGGCACCGGCGGCGGCACCAGCCTCCACCGGCGCCAGGTGCAGGTACGGCAGAAATGCGTGCGCAAACTGTGACGGCCGCAGGCCGTACAGGCCGGCCAGCAGGCGCGCCTCCACGCGCTCCAGGCACAGGCTCACGCTGACGGTGACGTCGCTGGGTGTCGGCTCGGTGGCAGCAGGGTCAGCGGCATCGCCGCCGGTGGGGACGGCCACAGGTGCCGGCGGCGGCGGCGGTGCGGGGTTTGCTGCGGTGGGCGCAGGCACCGCGTTGTGTGCCGCCGCGTCGGCAGCGGCGTCAGCAGCAGACAACGCGCCCACGCCCACGAGCGCGTCGGTGAGGCCGTCTGCCAGGCCGTTGAGCGCTGCCAGCCCAATGTCTTGCACCTCCGCCAGGTTGCCGTCCAGCAGCGCCATGAGCAGCGCAAACTGCACCTGTGACAGCGCGGCGCACACGGGCGACAGGTGCGCGGCAACGGCTGTGGCCGCGCCCGTGCTGGCAGCATCCTGCGCCGCCTCTGCTGCCGCACTCCCACGCGGCACCCCGGTGGGTGCTAAGTCCACCCGCGCCGCCACGCGGTGCACCCCCATCACCACCTCTGTGCTAGCAACTGGCGCGGGCGCCGGGACGCCGCGGCGCATCACCTGCGTCCCGCTTGTGGTTGTGGTGACGCGGGTGCCATCAATGGCAACCGCCAGCCGGCTGCCTGCCACTGCCACGTCTGCCAGCGCCGCCGTGGCACCTGACACCGCGCCCGCCGGCGGCGGCGCTGCAATGGACCGTCGCGGCGTTGCAGCGCGGCTAGTGCGGCGTGCGGCGAGCGACAGCTCGTCTGCTGCATGTAGCAGGAGCGCGTGGAAGGGCACCGGCGCCACCGTGTCGGCAGCGGGAAGGATGCTCAGGTCGGCGTACCCAAGCGGCAGGGCGTGCGCTGTGATGGCGGCGCTCGCTGCACTGTCGCTGCCCCCGCCGTCTAGGTCACCACTGCGCGCGGCAACCTGGTCCACCACTAACGTCACGCCGTCAGCGCTTTGAGAATGCACCGGCACCACCACCGTGATGTTACGGATGCGTGCATCCAGTACCGGCAGCGCCGCAGCAGGCGTGCCCGCAGGTGCGGGCATCGGCGGCGCTGGTGGTACTGCCGCTGCTGCCGGCGCTGGTGTCGGTGCTGCCGCTCCTGCTGCCGACGGCGGTGTAACAAGGCCATCCATGATGGGACCCGACAGCGCCCACGCCAGCAGCATGTCCACCACCGCCTTCACAAACACGACGTGCACGTGCGCCAGGCGCGCACGCGCCTGCATACCACCCGGCAGCGCCACCAGCGCGGCGTCTGCTGCTACAAAGTCTACCACAATGCCGGCGGTAGCACGCTCCGCTGCAAGCTCACCCACGCCGCGGTCTCCCAGCAGCGCGGCGCCGTACGCAGGCCCTGCCGCGCCAACCCGCTCATGGCCCTCCCCGCCCTCATCCAGCGCGCCCCACGCCCAGAACAGGAACGCAGAGTCGAGTTGCGGGTGGGCGGCAGCCAGTGCCGCCGCTGCCGCCGCCTCCGCGCCGGCGCCCGCCGTCGCGGACGTGATGGCATACTCTGGCGCAAAGGGCGACACGGTGCCGTGCACGTTGGTGGAGCTGAACACCAGCATGACATCGTCTGCCACCTTGGCGGGCACCGCGCACATGGCACGCACGTCATCACGCGCGGCGGCGGTCGGCTCGTCGCCGCCGCCACCACGCGCCGTAGCGGGCAGCCCGCCCACCGACAGGATGTCGACGTGGCGCTTGCCACTCGCCGCGGGTGCGTCAGCGGGCAGGGGGCCTGGCAACGTGAGGTCGCGCAGCGTAAAGGCGGCAATGGAGGCAGACGCCTCCGTGCCCAGGTCACTCAGCACGGCGGTAGCGGACAAGCCAGACACGGACAGCACCGCCAGGGGGCCGGCATACATGTAGCTCCGCCATGGGCGCGCCTCCAGCGACACGTCCACGGCGCCATACCCAAAGTCGCTGCCCCCGCGCAGGCCGTCCAGCAGCGATGGCGCGCCCCCACGCCGCGCACCGCCACCACCCTTGCCGATGGCATCCAGCAAGCCGTGCAGCCGTGCCGGCGACGGCAGGCTCAGGATCTCGGTATTCAGCACCACCGCTACCGACTCCATCCGCACTGTGGCCTGAATGGATGGCCAGGCAACGGCGGCTGCCGCAGCACCCAGGGCGCCGCCTGCCCCGCCACGCCGCGCTGCTGCCAGCTGTGCAGCAGCGGCGGCAGGCAACAGGGATGCCGGGGGGCGGACTGGGGCGCTTGCAGCTGGCGCCGCGGCTGGTGACGCCGCTGGCGCGTCAGCCTGCTCCCCACCGCCACCCGTCGCCGCCGCAGCGGTAGCTGACAGCAGCATGTCCACCGCGGCGGCCGCCGTGTCACGGTTAACCACCAGCGTCAGCCGCCCCAGCGCCACGTCTGCCACGATGGCGGCGCGCGCGTGCTGCGGCGAGTCGTACATGGCGACGGTGGCAACCAGGAAGTGGTCCTCCGAGCCGTCTGTCACACCGTGCGGGTGCGGCGCTGTGGACAGCATGCCGCTGTTCCCGCACGTGGACAGCAGCTGGCACAGGTGCAATGGGTGCAGCGGCTCTGCCTCCCTCTCACCGCCTCCTGGCGTCGCGCCACCACCGCTGGTTGGCACCACCGCGTGGTGCACGTCGGACGCCGACGCAGACGCAGACGCGGACGCAGATGCGGACGCAGGAGGCAGCGGAGCGCTGGCAGCAGCAGCGGGGCCAACCACAATGGCGGGGCCAACCCGAATGCCGCGCTTCTTGCGGCCGGCGGTGGTGGCGGTGACGGCGGCACTGGCGGTGGTGCCAAGCGTGCCCGCCGACAGGACAGAGGCGTCAGAGCCCCGTCGCCGGCCCAGCCCCCCAGCAGCGGCAGCAATCCCCACAGACGCGCTGCTGCCCGGGTGCGAGGGTGCCCGCGATGCCGTGCTTGGCCGCCGGGTGCGCGCGTACTGCCGCAGGTGGGCGGCTGTGAATTCGTGGCCCCGCTGCACCGCGGCACGCGCGGCGGCGTCGTTCCACTCGGCAAACTCAAACCACTGCGTCACCTGCAGGCGCAGCAGGTCCCAGCAGTTGATGACCCGCACGTACGCCGCCGCCTCCATGCCGTCCGAGTTGATGTCAAACTTGGCGCGCAGCTGGCGCAGCGTGAGGGTGATGATGGGCGTGGCGGCGCCGCCCAGCATGGCGGCGTAATCCACGCCATCCCACGGCCGCGCCGGCCGCTCGCCCACCGGCGCATCCCGGATCTCTGCCGCCACGGTGGGCGACGCTGTCAGCCGGTGCAGCGCCGACGCCATGCTAAACCGCGCGCCGGCATGCCCCAGCCGCGCCACCGCGCGCGCCAGCGCCGGCCGCTTGGCCAGCAAGGACACGGGGGCAGGCACGGGGTTGGAGCGCGCCAGGGTGACAGCAATGCCGTCGGCAACGAGGCGCACCGCCAGCTGCTGCCGCCGCACCGCTGGTGGTGGTGCAACTGCAGCGGCAGCGGCAGGGGCAGCAGCAGCGGGGGTGGCGGTGGCTGCAGCGGGGGTAGCAGCTGGCAGCGCACTGTCCGTGTTAGGCGCGCCGCCGGCGCCGGGAACTTCGGTAGCCAGGTCGCGCGTGATGCACTCCACGATGCGCAGCAGCGCGCGCAGCTTGCGGTCAGTCACCGCCAGGTGCGCGTGGCCCAGGTGCAGGTGTACCTGCATCAGCGGCCAGTCCGGCACGCGCAGCGTCTTGCACCGCGCCACGTGGAGCGACAGCGGCACGGGCACCAGCAGGTGGCGGCTTTCGCCGTCAAACCCGGCATGTGCGGCGTCCAACACGTAGCTGAGCGGCGCGGCGCGCACGATGGCAATGCCAAACCCACTGTTGTGCACCACGATGGTGTCGTACACGTGCTGCCGCTCCGCCAGCGCCTTGTTGGTGGACGCCGTGAACCGGAGGTCCACGCCCGCGCCCGCACCAACGCCGGAGCTGGCAGCAGCGGCGGCAGCAGCAGGCGGCAAGCGGCTGGCGCCGCCCGCAGACGCGGAGGGAGACACCTGCGTCGTCACCCACACATCGCCCAGCGTCACCACCACCACCTCTGTCTCCGCGGCAGTGGGCACGGAGGGGATGAGGATGCGGGGCCCGCGCAGGCTGACATTGAGGCGGATCTCGGGTGCATCATCCAGCGCGCGGGCGCGCGTGAGCGCGGTGGTCAGCGTGGTCTCCGCCACGGAGCGCGCACGTGCCGCCACCGCCGCTGCGCCTTGCAGTAGCGGGTCCACCAGGCTGCCCAGTGTGGCAGAGGTGTCGGGTGGCAGGGCAAAGAAGGCAGCCAGCGGGTTGATGGCGCGGATGGACAGCTTGATGTCCAGCCGCTGGATGCTGCCTTCCACGTCTGCCATCGTGGCGCCGTGCCCCAGCCGCGCTGTCAGGTCAATGAGCGGTGTGGCGGCGGTAGTGGCGCTCTCCAGCGCGGCGGCGCGCGCGCTGCCGGGCACAAACACGTTGTCGGACACCGTCTGCACCACCGCCGCCGCCGTCGTCTGCCGGCGCAGCAGGTGGAACGGGTGCGTGCCCTTCGTGCCGTACTCGATGAGCACCAGGTCTTGCAGCCGCACCGTCGCGCTGATCTTGCTGCCAGGCGCCGCCGCCGCCGCGTACTCCTGCACCGCCACCGCCAGCGACTTGCTGGACAGCGCCACCGACGTGTGCCGTGCCACGTCACTCACTGTGCCACCGCCAGCCGTCGCCGCCGCCGCCGCTGCAGCTACTGGGGTGGCTGCTGCCGACGTTGACGAGCTGCGCGCGGCAGCAGCAGCCGGCGCAATCGTGGCTGCCGCCGCCTCCGCCTGCACCCGCCGCAGGACCGCGTGCACATGCCGCAGGCGCATTGCTTTTGCGGCAGCAAAGCGCTCATTGTGCAGCGCAATGGCCTCTGGGGCGTCAATGGTTGCCGTCACGCCGATGCCGGTGGCTGCCAGATTCAGCAGCGGCAGGTAGCCTGCCATCAGGTTGGACAGCAGGCCCAGCCGGTGCAGTCGCACCACCTCGCGCCGGAATAGCCGCCACCGCGCCGACCGGCGGCGTATGGTTGCCTTGTCGCCACCAGCTGCACCACCGCCGCCACCGCCACCACCGCGCACCGCCGCTGTTGGCGTCGCTGGTGACAGCGGTGGGCGCGCGCCCCGCATGCTGCCCATCATGGTTGCCAGCAGCGACTCTGCCACCCACCGCTCCAGCCGCAAGCCCGCCGCACCGATCGTAACCTGCGCCGACACCGACGGCGCGTACTCGTACAGGCAGCCCGCGTGGTCCACGCGGCCGTCCCGCCGGTAGAAGGGGCGCAGAAGTGGGTGAAGGGCGTACTCCGGGTCCTCTGGCCGTGGTACCGACTCGCCGGGCAGCCAGCCAGGCACGCGCTCCTTGGCGTACCGCGCCAGCGACGCAAAGAAAGCGCCACGCGACGGCAGCAGGGAAGCACGCTCCAGGTCATCCCAGTGCGAGAGAAGGGACGCCATGTCGTCCCCGCCGCCACCGCCACCGACGGCAGCCGCTACCTCCCCATCCACGTCGCCGCCGCCGCCCGCCGCCGCGCCGGTGCCCGCCAGCGCAGACCGCATTTCAGCAAGCGCGGCGGCGCGGTCGCGGTCAGTGAGCTCAAAGTTAATACCCGCGGCGGGCGGCGGCGGCGCCGGGGGCGGTGGGGCGGGGGAGGCCGGGGGCGGGCCCCCCCCCGCCCGTCGGCGGCGGCGCTCGCCCGTCCGTACGAGAAAATGGACCGCATCACGCCGCCACTGCTCTCTGCCCGTGCCTTGCTGCGTGCCAGCTCGGTGTCAAACTCGGCCTGCGCTGCGGCGCGCAGCTCAACAGCAGTGCGCAGACCCAGGCCGCCGGCCGGCGTAGTGCGCAGGATGCAGGCGGCAGAGTCCACGGCAGACAGGAAGGACTCCACCAGCCACAGGCGGACGGCGTGCTTCAGCGGCAGGCCCGCCACGCGTTCAACAGCAGCCGGCGCGGTGGCAGCGGTGCGCGCATCCGTGTCGCCCGACATGCCAAACCCGATGGTGGCGGTGGCTGCCATGGCGGGCGGCGCGCTTTTGTCAGCGATCGCCAGCGCGACGGTGCGCGCGTACCACAGCCGGCGGTACACGTTCTTCAGGCGCTCCACACCGTCACCCGGCAAGTCGACAGGCGGCGCAGGGTCTTTGGCGGTACGGCCCAGGAAGGTAGGCGGCGGCGGCAGGCCAAGCTCCAGCGCCAGCATGGCCACGTCCAGCGGCAGTGGCGTGACGATGGGCGGCAGGGCAAGTAGCGACACCAGGTGCATGGCGTCCTGGTACTGCACATCTGACACCGTCAGCTGCAGCTTGTCAATGACAATGGCGGCCTGCACCATGGGTGGCCGCACGTGCGCCGCCGACTCCAGCGCGCGCGCCAGCCGCACCTGCTCCAGCGAGTCCACGCCGTGCGCACGGAACCAGGCCACCACGGGGCCGTCAAACGCAGCAGACACGTCGCTGTCGGGCAGCGGCCGATTGTACTCCGCCTCCAGGGCGCCCGGTGCGCTACTGCCAGTGGCAGCACTGCCGCTCCCGCCGCCCCCGGCGCCACCACTTGTCCCCACCCCCAGCGCACCGCCGACGCCAAGCGCGCTGCCAGGCGTTGCGCCGGAGCGGTACGCCGTCGCCACCGCGCGGCCCATGCCGCGGTGGCCGTCGCCTGCAACCCACGTGTCCACACATGCGGCTATAGGGTCATCTAGGAATGCGGCATACGCGCGCTCCATGGCTGCTACCTCCTTGTTGCCTGCCGGGTGGTGGTGGGGTGGGGGGGGGGGGGGGGTTGAAGGTGGTTGGGATGAAAAGCACCCCCCCGGCAAAGTCGCAAACCGAAACACGCCCTCTTCCCTGCCTTGCCCTTGGCAGGGGCGCCCATGGGACCGACCGAGCCCACCCCCTCCTCCCACCCGGTGCCCCCCGCGCCGCCCAGCACGGAACCAAGCCCAC
>Ga0066256_1003395_pt1 | contig 15495 bp, 13 predicted proteins | sample ThiBio_1000_biof_FD_87107 | JGI IMG/M metagenome (GOLD analysis project Ga0066256, IMG submission 87107) | Wastewater bioreactor microbial communities from Cape Town, South Africa - Thiocy_expt_1000_biof (version 2) | ecosystem: Engineered > Bioreactor > Thiocyanate-remediating >...
CTGCATCAGCAGCGCGTTGCCCAGCACAAAGGCGATCCAGCCATCCAGCCGGTGGGCAGACGACAGCCCACGCGCGCTGCCCGCAGGGGAAGCGGACGCGGGAACCACGGGGACGGATGTGCCTGAAACGGTAGAGGAAGACTGCTGCATGCTCGCAGTGTGGCTGCCAGCCCCAGCAATCGAAAGCGCATAATTTATGCATCAACCATTCGATCTTCGAATACATCACCACAGGGGCAATCCATGAGCTACCGCGACTTGCAATTCGACTGGCTCCAATGCCTGGTGGCGGTGGTGGATGCAGGCTCGCTCTCTGGCGCGGCGGCCGAGGTGCACCGGTCCCAGTCGGCGGTCAGCATGCAGCTCAAGAAGCTGGAAGACGCCGTAGGCCACCGACTGCTGGAACGCGACGCCCGCAAGCAGCACCTCACACCCGAGGGTGAAACCCTGCTGGGCTACGCCCGCCGCATTCTGGAGCTGCATGCAGAAGCGCACGATGCCCTGAACGGCGACGCCCTCACAGGCCGGGTGCGGCTGGGGGTGCCGGATGACTATGCAGCGCGCTACCTCACGCCCGTGCTCAAACGCTTTGCGCCCCGGCACAGCGCGGTGGAGATTGAGCTGGACTGCGAGCAGTCCACCGCACTCATCCCGCGCGTGGCCAGTGGCGACCTGGACCTGGCGCTGATATCGCGCGACCACGCACGGCGGGGCACGCTGCTGTTCCACGAGCCCATGGTGTGGGTGGGGTCGGCGCAGTTTGAGTTGTGGAGGCGCGACCCGCTGCCCATTGCGGTGTACGAATCGGCCAGCCTGGCGCGGCGCGGCGCCATCCACGCGCTGGCGCAGCAGGGGCGCCGCTACAAGGTGGTCTATCACAGCTCCAGCCTGGCGGGGCAAATTGCGGCGGTGGAAAGCGGCCTGGCCGTGGCCGCCCTCACCCACTGCAGCGTGCCACCGCAGTTGCAGGTGCTCGGCACCGAGCACGGCCTGGGGCCGCTGGCGCCCATGGAGGTGGCCGTCTACCGCAGCCGCGCATCGCGCGGCTCCAAGGCGGTGGACAGCCTGCAGAATCTGCTGGTGCAGACCCTGCGGCAATCCGGTGGCGCCCGCGTGACCGGCTGAACGCCTGAGCGCCTGCTTACGAAACGAGTGCCTACTTCTTGGAGAGTGCCGCGCTGCGAATGCCCTGCAGTGTGCCGGTGGGCGTGATCGCCTCGGGATCGATCAGGCAGTGCAGCACGCTGGGCAGGCCACTGGCGCGGGCACGGGCCAGCGCGGGGGCAAAGTCTTCGGTGCGCTCCACCCGCTCGCCATGGCCGCCAAAGGCCTGGGCGTAGGCCTTGAAGTCAGGGTTCTTGAGCTGCGTGGCGCTGATACGGCCGGGGTACTCGCGCTCCTGGTGCATGCGGATGGTGCCGTACATGGCGTTGTCCAGCAGCACCACGATGATGGGCAGGCCGTACTGCACGGCAGTCGCGAATTCTTGCCCGTGCATGAGGAAGTGCCGTAGCCCATGGAGCCACTGGTGGGCGCGAGCTGGCTCGCGTAGTGGGTGAAAGGCCAGAAGCGGTGAATCCAGGTGGCAAAGTTGCCTGCGCCGTTGCAGAAGATGGTGTCGGCGGGCAGCACTTCCTTGAGGTGCTGCATCACCTGGCCCATCTGCAGGTTGCCGGGGATACGGATGGGTGCCGTATCGCTCCAGGCCAGATATTCGGCATGAGCGGCTTCTGTGTGGGCCTTCCATGGCACAGCCGCCGTGGGGCGCACCGTATTCAGCGCCGCAGCAAACGCCTGCGGCGTGGCGTGGATGGCCTGCGTGGGGCGGTAGAGCTTGCCCAGTTCGTCCGCATCGGCATGAACATGCACCAAGGGCTGCGAGGGTGAAGGAATGTCGAACAGCTCGTAGCCCTGCGAAGGCACTTCCGACAAGCGGCCACCCACCACCAGCACCAGATCCGACGCCTTGATGCGCGCCAGCAGCTTGGGGTTGACGCCCAGGCCCAGGTCACCGCCGTAGCAAGCGTGCGTGGCCGGGAACAGCATCTGGCGGCGGAACGAGCAGTACACAGGGATGGACCACGCTTCGGCAAACGCCGTGAACTCGCGCACCGCCTGCTCGGACCAGCGGCTGCCACCCAGGATGGCCACAGGGTTCTTTGCGGCTTGCAGGCGCTGGGCCAGCTCGGCCATTTGCGCAGCGCCAGGATGCGCTTCCGTCACCTGGTAGGGCAGCGCATCGGCCACCGTGGCGGCCTCGGTCAGCATGTCTTCGGGCAGCGCCACCACCACGGGGCCAGCGCGGCCCGAGGTGGCAACGTGGAAGGCGCGCGAGATCAGTTCGGGCACACGGGCCGGGTCGTCAATCTGCACCACCCACTTGGCCATGGTGCCGAACACGGCGCTGTAATCCAGCTCCTGAAACGCCTCACGCCCCATGGCGTTGCGGGCCACCTGGCCCACGAACAGGATCATGGGGGTCGAATCCTGGTGCGCAATGTGCACACCGGCCGAGGCGTTGGTAGCACCGGGCCCGCGCGTCACAAAGCAAATGCCGGGCTGGCCCGTGAGCTTGCCCTGCGCCTCGGCCATCATGGCCGCACCACCCTCCTGGCGACACACGGTCACACCAATGTCGGCATCGTGCAGCGCATCGAGCACGGCCAGGTAGCTTTCGCCGGGCACACAAAAGAGCTGCTTTACGCCATGGGTGATGAGCTGCTGCACCAGGATCTGGCCGCCGGTGCGCGGGGTGAGGGAGGTCGTGTTCATATCAACGGTATCGGATCAAAAATTCAGAACAGGGCCTGGCAGGCGCGCTGGATGCGTGCGCAGGCCTCTTGCAAATCGGCGGTAGAGGCTGCGTACGAGATGCGAAAGTATGGCGCCAGCCCCAGCACACCACCGGGCACCACCGCGACATGGTGCTCGCGCAGCAGGTAGGCGCAAAAGTCGGCATCGGTGCGCAGCAGCAAGCCGCCGGGCGTGGTGCGGCCCAGCACGCCTTCGCAACTGGCAAAGGTGTAGAACGCGCCCTCGGGCACACGGCAGCGCAGACCGGGTGAGGCGTTGAGCGCGGCCACCACCAGATCGCGCCGGTCCTGGAACGCTTGGCAACGCTCGCGCACCACGTCTTGCGGCCCCGTCAGCGCCGCCACAGCTGCCGCCTGGCTGATGGACGACGGGCACGATGTGGCCTGGCTCTGCACCACGGCCATGGCCGCAATCAGCGCCTTGGGGCCTGCGCCGTAGCCCAGGCGCCAGCCGGTCATGGCATACGACTTGGAGACACCGTTCACCGTCAGCGTGCGGTCGCGCAGCGAGGGCAGCACGGCGGCGGGCGTTGCAAACGCGCGGCCGTCGTACAGGATGTGTTCGTAGATGTCGTCCGCCAGCAGCCACACCTGTGGGTGGCGCTCCACCACTTCCAGCACGGGCCGCAGCTGCTCGGCGCTGTAGGCGGCGCCGCTGGGGTTGGAGGGCGAGTTGATGAACACCCAGCGCGTGCGCGATGTAATGGCCGCCTCCAGCTGCTCGGGCGTGATGCGAAAGCCGTTGGCCTCGGTGCACGGCACGACCACCGGTACACCGCCGGCAATCAGCACCATGTCGGCATAAGACGTCCAGTACGGCGCGGGCAAGATCACTTCATCGCCCGGATTCACCGACGCCATCAGGGCGTTGTAGAGGATCTGCTTGGCACCGGCCCCCGCGGTGATTTCGTTGAGCGCAAAGTCCAGCCTGTTGTCGTGCTTGAACTTGTGCTGGATGGCGGCCTTGAGTTCGGCGGTGCCATCCAGCACCGTGTAGTGCGTCTCCCCCCGCGCCATGGCTTTTTGCGCGGCCTCCAGGATGTGGGCTGGCGTGTCGAAATCGGGCTCGCCCAGGCCCAGCACGATCACGGGCTGGCCCTGGCGCTTGAGCTGGTTGGCCTCTTGCGTCAGGCGCACGATTTCGGAGACGCCGATGGCGCCCAGGCGGTCGGCCGCGCGGAAGGCCATGGCGGGGATGGGAGCGTTCATTGCTGGTAAGTCTCCAGGGGCTTGTCGTTGGGGGTGGCAAACAGCTGGCGCAGCGTGGTGCCCAGCGGCAGGTTCAGGCTCATGTTCTTGGGTGGAATGGGGCTCACAAACCACTTGGTGTAGATCTTTTCCATCTCGCCGCTTTGCATCAGCTTGATGAGCACGCCGTCCACCGCAGCCTTGAAAGTGGGGTCATCCTTGCGGAACAGCAGTGCGATGGGCTCAGCGCCTAGCGGCTCGCCCACGATGCGGTAGGCGGATGGGTCTTTGGAGTTGGCAATCATCCCGGCCAGCAGGTTGTCGTCGAGCACAAAGGCATCGGCACGGCCAGACTCCAGCAGCAGGAAGCTCTCGTGGTGGTCCTTGCCCAGCACGGTCTTGATGGGTGCACCACCCAAGGCACGTTCTTGCTTGCGCAGGAGCTGCACGGCGGTGGTGCCGGTGGAAGCGGCGATGGTACGGCCCGCAAGCTGGCTGATGGACTTGAGGTCCGAATCCTTGCGCACCGCCATGCGCACTTCGCTCACATAGGTGGTCACGGCAAAGGCCACCTGCTGCTGGCGTGCAGTGTTGTTGGTGGTGGGGCCGCAGCCAATGTCCAGCGTACCGTTCTGCACCAGCGGCAGCGTGTTCTGCGCCGTCACGGCCATGTATTCGAGCTTGGCGTCGGGCGCGATTTCTTTGAGCACGCGCTCGCACAGCTCCACGTGGTAGCCCACGTATTTTTCATTCGCGCCCAAGGCGTAGGCCATGGGTGGCGAGGTCTCGCGCACGCCCAGCACCACCTTGCCGCTGGCCTTGATCTTTTCCAGCGTTGGCTGGGTGACTGTCTGCGCCAGCGCGGGGGCCGTAGCCACCCAAGCCAGGGCCAGGCCTGCAGCGAGCGCGGTGAAGGTCTTGCGGGAAATTGCCATCTCGTTGTCTCCTTGTGTTTTGTCGTTGGCAGGTTGAAAAAAGGCGAGGCTCAAATCACGTTCTTTTCGAGCAGCGGCGCGTTGCGCGCAATGCGTTCAATGGACAGTGGCGACAGGTCCAGGCTTTGGTAGCGGCCCGTGAGCAGCAGCTCAGCCACGCCCCGACCCACCGCAGGGCACTGCTGCAAGCCGTGGCCCGAAAAGCCGTTGGCGAACACCAGGTTGTCACACGCCGGGTGCAGGCCCACGATGGCGTTGTGGTCGAAGGTATTCATCTCGTAGTAGCCCGCCCAGGCACCCTGCAAGCGCAGCGCCTCAAAGCCGGGGATACGCTCTGCCAAGGTGGGCCAGATGTAGCTGTCAAACGCGTCGTACTCGGGCTCCAGCGGGGCAAAGTCGGCGTCGTTGTCCGCATCGGGCGCAAAGCCGCAAATAAAGCCTTGGCCCTCGGGCCGCAGCCAGATGCCACTGGTGTCGATGAGCAGGGGGCAACCCGGCAGTGCGGCGGGGCTGGCGAGGTTGAACACCGTGCGGCGCTTGCCCACCACCGGCAGATCAATGCCCGCCCAGCCTGCGATGGCTTCCGCCCAGGGGCCACCAGCATTGACGGCATAGCGGCAAGGCAGCACGGTGCCGCTTTGCAGGCGTACCGCGTTCACATGCAACACGCCATCGCTGGCCGCCGTGTCCAGCCCCACGGCCTCATCGGCCACGTAGCGCACGCCCTGGCTTTGCGCCTTTTTGCGCAGGGCCGTCAGCAGCAGGTAACCATCAAACCAGCCCTCGCCCGACAGGCCCAGCGAGCCCAGCACCACATCCTGCAGCGCCAGCCACGGAAAGCGAGCGACCAGTTGCTGCGGGCTGAGCAGCACCACATCGGCACCGTGCTGCCTTTGCAGCGCGTGGTTCTCGCGCAGCGTGGCCTCGCCCGCCTGGGTGGCCAAGTACAGGTAGCCGCCTTCATGCAGGCCAATGTCGGGCACATCGCCATGGCACGCCAACAGCTGGCCCACCTTGCGCAGAAAGCCGATGCCAAACGCTGAGATCTGGATGTTGATGTCGGTAGAAAACTGCTGCCGGATGGAACTGGCCGACAGCGCCGAGGAGGCACGGGCGTAGGTCGGGTCGCGCTCAATCACCACCACCTCGCAGCCCGGCTGCTGCAGGGTGAGAAAGTAGGCAATGGCGCTGCCGATGACGCCACCGCCAATGATGACGATGGGGTGTGAAGTCTTAGCGATGGACATGAACGGGGCCAGCAGCGCGTGGCTTACACGTCAAACGTCACGCCCTGCGCCAGCGGCAAAGCGGTGGAGTAGTTGATGGTGTTCGTCGCCCGGCGCATGTAGGCCTTCCAGCTGTCCGATCCCGCCTCGCGGCCACCGCCGGTTTCCTTCTCGCCGCCAAACGCGCCGCCAATCTCGGCGCCGCTGGGGCCGATGTTGACATTGGCGATGCCACAGTCCGAACCGGCGGCCGACATGAACTGTTCCGCCTCGCGCACATTGAGCGTGAAGATCGACGACGACAGGCCCGCGCCCACGGCGTTGTTCATGGCAATGGCGTCGTTGATGCTGCTGTAACGCACCACGTACAGGATGGGCGCAAAGGTTTCGTGCAGCGCGGGGCCTTCGTGCTTTTGCAGCTCCACCAGCGCAGGGCGCACGTAGTACGCGTCCGCACCGCCCACGCCTTCCACACGGCCACCGCCGTGCACCGTGGCGCCCAGCGCGCGGCTTTGCTCCAGTGCCTTTTGCATGCCGTCAAAGGCCATGCGGTCGATCAGCGGGCCCACCAGCGTGCCAGCGGTGCGCGGGTCGCCCACCTGCACATTGGCGTACACCTTGGCCAGCTGGGGCACTAGCTGCTCGTAAATGCTTTCGTGCACGAACAGGCGGCGCAGCGTGGTGCAGCGCTGGCCCGCCGTGCCCATGGCGGCAAACGCAATGCCACGCAGGGCCAGGTTCAGGTCGGCCGTGGGCGCCACGATGGCCGCGTTGTTGCCGCCCAGTTCCAGAATGCCGCGCGCAAACCGCGCTGCCAGGCGCGGGCCCACGGCGCGGCCCATGGCGGTGGAACCGGTGGCCGACAGCACGGGCACGCGGGCGTCGTCCACCAGCACCTCGCCAATGTCGCGCTGGCCCACGATCAGCTCCAGCAGGCCTTCGGGCGCATCGGCACCAAAGCGCGCAATGGCGCGCTGTGCAATCGCATGCGTGGCCAGGGCGGTGAGCGGGGTCTTCTCCGAAGGCTTCCACACCACCGAATCACCGCACACCAGCGCCAGCGCGGCGTTCCACGACCACACGGCCACGGGGAAGTTGAAGGCCGAGATCACGCCGCACACGCCCAGCGGGTGCCAAGTTTCCATCATGCGGTGGCCGGGGCGCTCGGTGGCAATCGTCAGACCATACAGCTGGCGCGACAGGCCCACAGCAAAGTCGCAGATGTCGATCATCTCCTGCACCTCGCCCAGGCCTTCGGACGGGATCTTGCCCGCCTCGATGGTCACGAGCAGGCCCAGGTCAGCCTTGGCGGCGCGCAGCTCTTCGCCCAGCAGGCGCACCAACTCACCCCGGCGCGGTGCGGGCACATTGCGCCACGCGGTGAATGCGGCATGCGCGCGGCCAATGGCAGCCGTGGCGTCGGCCGCACTTTGCTGCGGCACCTGGGCCAGCACCTCGCCCGTGATGGGCGAACGGGCCGCCAGCGTGCCACCGGTGTAGGCAGCGCAGGGCACGCCCAGGCGTTGCAGCAGTTGATCGACTTCAGACAAGAGCGGTGTGACAACAGGGGTGGCGGCAGGGGTGGCAGACATGGCGACTCGCAAAGGTGAATGGAGGCAGAGAGATGGCAACAGCGTGGAAGAAAACACGCAATGAATGCGCCAATATCCGCCAATCGCGCCGTGCTGGATAGCAAAAAAATGGAACTACTTGATCACAAATCAGCATGAAGTGCCTGAAAATTGCAGAGCTGCCGACGCCTGATGTAGTGGCTCGGCGCCCCAAACCCATGCACAACGAGACAGAGCAGCTCATTCCCCCGGCGCATGATTGCCCCCATTTGCCCCCATGCCCCTGCTGCGCCGCGCCTCCCTGCCCCCCCCCGCCGACCTGCTGGCCTTTGAGGCAGCAGCCCGCCACCAAAGCGTGTCGCGCGCGGCCGAGGAGCTGCACCTCACCCAAAGCGCCGTGTCGCGCCAGATCCGCCAGCTGGAAGAGCAGATCGGCACCGCCCTCTTCCACCGCGTGCGCCAGCGTGTGGTGCTGACCGACGCGGGCCGCGTCTATGCAGCCGATGTGCAAAACGTGCTGCAGCAGCTGTCGGCCAGCACGCAGAAAGCCATGGCTTTCTCCAGCACCGACGGCCTGCTCAACCTGGCCGTGCTGCCCACGCTGGGCACCCGCTGGCTCATCCCGCGCCTGGGTGGCTTCATGGCACTGCACCCCGAGGCCATGGTCAACTTCTCGGCCCGCACTGAGCCGTTTGACTTTGCGGGCACGCCGTTTGACGCCGCCATCCACTTCGGCACCCCGCACTGGGCGGGCGCCGTGTGCGAATACCTGATGCACGAAGAAACCGTGCCCGTGTGCAGCCCCACCTACCGCGACCGCCACCACATCCACACCCCGCAGGACCTGACGCGCGTGGTGCTGCTGCAGCAAAGCACCCGCCCCACGCAGTGGGCCGAATGGTTTGAGCTGGTGGGCGCCCCCACCGCCCTGGCACTGCGCGGCCCCCAGTCGGAGCACTTCGCCATGATTGCGCAGGCCGCTGTGTCGCACCTGGGTGCGGCGCTGCTGCCGCGCTTTTTGATTGAGCAGGAGCTGGCGGCGGGGAGCCTGGTGGAGCTGTCAGATCGGGTGCTGACGAGCACGGATGCGTATTACCTCGTGTACCCGGAGGCGCGGGCGCAGACGCCGTTGGTGAAGGCGTTCAGGGATTGGGTGGTGGGGGAGTGCGCGGTGCAGAGGCAGGGGAAAGGATGACGACGGCAGGATCAGCAGCATGTCGAATTCGTTCAAGACGCCGACCCCAGGCCAGGGCACCATCCCGCGCCATGCAACTTGAATCCCTCGACACCCATCTCTGGCACACCACCCACGCCTTCAAGGCCAACGGACTTCCCATCACCACCCGCATGACTGTGGTGCGGCTGCCAGGAGAGCAGCTTCTCGTCCACTCACCGATTCCAATGCCCCCAGGGAGTGCCCTGCTGGAGCAGCTGCAGGCACTTGGCACGGTGGCTTTCATCGTGGCAGCGAACAAGATGCACCACCTGTTTCTGGCGCCTTGCGCCCAGACCTTCCCGAACGCCAGGGTGTATGGCCCCAAGGGCCTGGCTCAGAAGCGGCCAGACCTGGCAGCCAGGCTGCACGATCTGCCCTCAGGCGATGTGCCCGAATGGCTGCCAGACCTGGAGCACCTGGCTTTTGAGGGCATTCCTGCAGGCAATGAGTCGTTATGGTTCCACCGCCCTTCCGCCACGCTCATCGTGACAGACCTGCTGCAGTGGATGGCGGGTGACCTGCCTTGGTCCACGCGCACCTATGCCACGCTCACCAGGGTGCGGCGCCAACTGGCCGTCCCGGTCACGGTGCGCGCGCTGGTGCGTGACCGTCGTGCCGCAGCCCGCAGTGCAGAGCGCGTGCTGCGCTGGCCCTTTGAGCGGGTCGTGACGGCCCACAACCAGGTGCTGGACAACCGTGCCCACGCACAGGTCACAAAAGCATTCGCCGTGCTCTGCTGACCACACCCAACAGCCGCCTATTTCTGCTCCTGTCCCGCAGGCTGAATGGCCTGGTCGGGGCGCACGCTCGACAGGCTTTGTGCTGGCCGCCGCAGCGTCACATCAAACGGATTGATCTTGGGCCCCACCGCCAAGGCTTCGCGCTTGAGCAGCTCCACCACCGTGGGCAGCCGGTCGTCATTGAGCCGCGCAGAAATGGTGCCCACGCTCAGCGCTGCCACTGCGCGCCCTTCGCGGTCGAGGATGGGCACGGCCACGCCAGCCATGCCTTCCAGCAACCCGGTATTGCGGCCCGCATAGCCCAGCTGGCGCACGCGCTCGATTTCGGTGCGCAGGTAGACCTCGTCAAACACGCCGTACTCCCGCACGCGCGACAGGTTGAAGCGGATGACCTCTTCGCGCTCGGCCTCGGGCAAAAACGCCAGGATGGCCAGCGCGCCCTGCCCCACGCCCAGAGCCACGCGGCCGCCGATGTCGCCGGTGAACGAACGGATGGGGAACGGGCCCTCGCTGCGGTCCAGGCACACGGCGTCAAACCCGCTGCGCACCAACAGAAAGATGCTGTCGCCCAGGCTGGCGCACAGGCGCAGCAGCGCGGGGCGGCACAGGCTGCGCAGGTCGCCGGGGTTGCCAGCTTTGGCCGCCAAGGCAAAGAAATCCATGCTCAAGCGGTAGAGCTTGCTGCGCTCGTCCTGCTCGACCATGCCCTCTGCCACCAGCGATTGCAGCAAACGGTGCGTGGTGGCCTGGGTGAGGCCCACGGCACGCGCCAATTGGGTGACTCGCCCGCCCTCGGCCTGCACGGCCGACAGGGCTCGGATGACGGCAAACACCCGGGGTACGCCGCCGGTGGCGGTGGATGCGGCTTCCATACCTCGCTCCTGTGGAATTCGTTGAATAAACTGAAGGCATCATATTTCATTCAACGGAATAAATTTAATAAAAATTCTGATTAATGGAATACCCGAAGCGTTCTGGTTTGTTTATTGCAATAGATTCCACCGAATCAAGCGGCTGTTCCATTCTTTGTGCGGCGCTTGCACCACCCCGGTGCAAACGCCCCCAAAGGCCCGCAGCCCATCCATCCAACTCCACAGCAGATGGCACGCACCGCCCCTAGGCAACCCGTGCGATGCCACCACCGGAAAGGCTTTCGCCATGTCGTTTCTCAAGCTCACGGATGTGACCAAGTTCTATGGCAGCACCTGCGCGGTGCAGGCCATGAACCTCACGGTGCAAAAGGGTGAATTTGTGTCGCTGCTGGGCCCCTCGGGCTGCGGCAAGACGACCACGCTGCAGATGGTGGCGGGGTTTGAGGCCGTGACCAGCGGGCGCATCGAACTGGACGGAAAGGACATCACCCACGCCAAGGCCAACACGCGTGGGCTGGGTATCGTGTTCCAGAGCTATGCGCTGTTCCCGCACATGACGGTGGCGGCCAACGTGAGCTTTGGGCTGGAAATGCGCAAAGTGCCCAAGGCCGAGCGTGCCGAGCGCGTGGCCCAGGCGCTGGCCTTGGTGCACTTGGAGAAACACGCCGCGCGCTACCCCCGCGAGCTGTCCGGCGGCCAGCGCCAGCGGGTGGCCCTGGCCCGCGCGCTGGTGATCGAGCCGCCCGTGCTGCTGTTGGACGAGCCCCTGTCCAACCTCGACGCCAAGCTGCGCGAGGAAATGCAGTTTGAGCTGCGGCAAATTCAGCGCAAGGTGGGCACCACCACCATTATGGTCACGCACGACCAGAGCGAGGCCATGTCCATCAGCGACCGCGTGGTGGTGATGGAAGCAGGCCGCGCCACGCAAATCGACCACCCGCACCGCGTGTACGAACACCCGCGCACGCGCTTCATCTCCACCTTTGTGGGCAAGGCCAACCTGCTGCCGGGACAGGTCGCCTACGCGAGCGGCACGCGCACGCAGGTGAAGGTGGGCGCCCTGACGATGGAGGTGGACGGTGCCCGCTACCGCCCCGGCGCCGCCGTGCTGCTGAGCGTGCGGCCTGAAAAAGTGCAGCTGGTGCCTGCCGTGCAGGGCCGGATGGAGGGCCAGGTGTGCGAGCGCTTCTTTTTGGGCAGCCAATGGCTGTACCGCGTGGGTACCCCCGTGGGTGACCTGATGGTGCTGACACCCAATGACGGCCGCGCCGCGCTGGCCGAGGGCGAGCGCACGGGCGTGGACGGGCCCGACCACTGCACGCGCCTGCTCCCCGCCGCTGCAACGGCGAAGGCCGAGCTGGCGGGCGAAGACACCGCCGCCGAGGTGGCGTCATGAGCCTGGCCACCACCTTGCTGCACAAAAAGGCCGCGCCCTGGTGGCTGTCTGGCCCGGCGCTGCTGCTGTTCACGGTGCTGCTGCTGGTGCCGCTGGCACTCACGGCGGTGCTGTCGTTCAATGCCTTTGACCCGGCCACCGGGGTGAAGGCGGGCGAGTTCACGCTGGAGCATTACGCCCATGTATTCACCGATTCGTACTACCACGCCATCTTCTGGCGCACGTTCTGGATTGCTGGGCTGGTCACACTGATCTGCGTGCTGATTGGCGCGCCCGAGGCCTACATCCTGAGCCGTATGGGCAACCCCTGGCGCTCCATTCTGCTGCTGGTGGTGCTTGCGCCGCTGCTGGTGTCGGTGGTGGTGCGCGCCTTTGGCTGGAGCATGCTGCTGGGGCCGGAGGGGCTGGTCAACGGCCTGTTCGGGCTGATGGGTTTTGGGCCCGTGAAGATGCTCTACACCGAGATCGCAGTCGTCATCGCCCTGGTGCATGTGATGCTGCCTTTCATGGTGATCCCTGTGTGGACCTCGCTGCAGAAGCTGGACCCCGGTGTGGAAAACGCCGCGCTGTCGCTGCAGGCCAGCCCCTTCACCACGCTGCGGCGCATTGTGTTGCCGCAGGTGCTGCCGGGCATTTTGTCGGGCAGCCTGATCGTGTTTGGGCTGGCGGCCAGCTCGTTCGCCATTCCCGGCCTGCTGGGTGGGCGGCGGCTGAAGATGGTGGCCACGGTGGTGTACGACGAGTACCTGCACGAGCTGAACTGGCCCCTGGGCGCGGCGATTGCGCTGACGCTGTTGGTGGCCAACCTGGTGGTCATGCTGAGCTACAACCGCTTGGTTGAAGGCCGCTACAAGAAATCTTTGGGATAACCAAGATGCAAAAAAACGGCCCTCTCGCCCTCGCGTTCAACGCGCTGGTCATCACCTTCATGCTCGCCCCCTTGCTGGTGGTGTGCATCGTGGCTTTCACGCCGCACAACACGCTGACGCTGCCCACCACCGAGCTTTCGCTGCGCTGGTTCAAGGCGGTGTTCGAGCACCCGGACTTTGTGCAGTCGTTCTGGAACAGCCTGTGGCTGGCGCTGGCCTCTGCCACGCTGGCCACGGTGCTGGCCGTGCCTGCGGGCATTGCCATCACGCGCTATGAGTTTGCGGGGCGCGGATTTTTGAATGGCCTGTTCCTGTCGCCACTGATCATTCCGCACCTGGTGCTGGGTGTAGCCCTGCTGCGCCTGTTTGCGCTGATCGGCGGCACAGGCAGCTTTGGCTGGCTGGTGTTTGCGCATGCGCTCATCGTCACGCCCTACACGCTCCGGCTGGTGGTGGCTGCCCTCGTGGGCTTTGACCGCAGTGCCGAGCACGCCGCCCTGTCGCTGGGTGCCAGCCAGGCCACCGTGTTCACGCGCATCACGCTACCAATGATCCTGCCCGGCGTGACGGGTGGCTGGATGCTGGCCTTCATCAACAGCTTTGACGAAGTGACCATGTCGATCTTTGTCACCTCGCCCAGCACGGTGACGCTGCCAGTGCGCATGTACATGTACGCCACCGAATCGATTGACCCGCTGATGGCGGCGGTGTCGGCGCTGATGGTGGGCCTGACGGCCTGCGCCATGGTGATTCTTGACCGCGTGTATGGGCTGGACCGCGTTTTGGTAGGGAAGAAGTAAATGGGCACGACTTCCATGACTGTGAACACAGCCCTGCTCCACCGCGTGGCCGAAAAAGACCGCGCCCCTGTGCCCTTCATGCTCGATGGCGAGCCCGCCACCGCACTCGAAGGCGACACGGTGCTCACCGCCATCCTCACGCACCGCGCCCAATTGCGCCGCAACGAGTTCAGCCACGAGCCGCGTGCAGGCTTTTGCCTGATGGGTGCGTGCCAGGACTGCTGGGTGCAAACCGCCACGGGCGAACGGCTGCGGTCTTGCGCCACCTTCATCCAGGCAGGCATGCAGCTGACCACCGGAGCACCCGCATGACCGCCCCCACCTTGCAACCCGTGATCGTGGGCGCAGGCCCTGCGGGCATCCGCGCCGCGCAAACCCTGGTGGCGCATGGCGTGCGGCCCGTGGTGATCGACGAGGCCGCGCGCGGTGGCGGACAAATCTACCGCCGCCCGCCTGCCCACTTTGCCCGCAGCGCACAAACGCTGTACGGCACCGAGGCAGCACGCGCCACGGCGCTGCACAGCACCTTTGACAGCTTGAGTGCGCACATCGACTACCAACCCAACAGCCTGGTGTGGAACGCCCAGGGTGGCGTGCTGGATGTGCTGCACGGTCCCACGCAAACCACTCGCACGGTGCCCTACCAGCAGCTCATCGTCGCCAGCGGCGCCACCGACCGTGTGCTGCCCGTGCCCGGCTGGACGCTGCCCGGCGTGTACACGCTGGGTGGCGCACAGGTGGCGCTCAAGTTCCAGGGCTGCACCATCGGCAGCAACGTGGTGCTGATGGGCACTGGGCCGCTGCTGTATTTGGTGGCCTACCAATATGCCAAGGCGGGCACCAAGGTAGCCGCAGTGCTGGACACCGCCCGCTTTGCCGACCAGTTGGCCGCACTGCCCGGCATGCTCACCCAGCCCGCCGTGCTGGGCAAGGGCCTGTACTACGTGGCCTGGCTGCGTGCGCAGGGCGTGGCCGTGCACACCGGCGCGCGGCCGGTGCGCGTGGAAGGCAGCATAGAGGGCGATATGCGGGTGAACGCCGTGGTGTGGAGCGATGGGAACACCGAGCACACCGTGCCCTGCGATGCCGTGGGCTTTGGCTACGCCCTGCGGTCCGAGACCCAACTGGCCGACCTGCTGGGTTGCCGCTTTGCCTGGGCCCCGATGCACCGCTCCCACCTGCCCGAGCGCGAGAGCGCAGGCCGCACCAGCGTGGCCGGTGTGTACCTAGCGGGCGATGGCGCGGGCATCATGGGTGCTGATGCAGCCGAGTGGGCGGGCGAGCGCGCCGCACTGGCGCTGCTGGACGACCATGGCGTGAAGGTCGATGCAGAACGCGCCGCGGAGCTGGAACGCAAGCTGACGCATCTGATGCCGTTCCGCCAAGGGCTGGAACGCGCCTTCCCCTTCCCCACCGACTGGGCTGCGCACGCACCCGATGCGCTGGTGGTGTGCCGCTGCGAGAACATCACGGCGGGCGAGCTGCGCGCCTGCGCCCGCGATGCAGGCGCCGACGAGATGAACCGACTGAAGGCCCTGACCCGCGTGGGCATGGGCCGTTGCCAGGGCCGCATGTGCGGCGTGGCGGCGGCAGAAATCCTGGCCCAGGCCACGGGCAAGCCCATTGATCAGGTGGGTCGACTGCGCGGGCAAGCGCCAATCAAGCCCATCCCCATCCACCTGCAAGCCCAGGCGGAGGCTGCCGAATGAGCACAACCACCCGAACCATTGACACCGACGTCGCCATTGTGGGCGGCGGCATCATGGGCGCGTCCGCCGCGCTGGCGCTGCGACGCAAGGGCGTGAGCGTGGTGCTGCTGGAGCGCGATCTGTGTGGCTCCCGCTCCAGCGGCGTGGACGATGGCGGCGT